>WNFW01004026.1_pt1 | contig 20350 bp, 19 predicted proteins | sample 5400131 | NCBI WGS metagenome assembly WNFW01 (sample SAMN13153362, study PRJNA577476) | soil metagenome | isolation source: 20 cm soil or saprolite under grassland replicate 1 | place: USA:California | collected 2016-06-15 | reverse complement strand
CGCACCTGAGCGAAGGTCTCGGCGAACAATTTCTTTGTAGTCGAATTGATTTGCGCAATTACGTCGAGCAATTCGCGCCGCGATGCGGTCAGATCGTTGTTTTGATTTTCGAGAAAACGATACCGCTCTTCGAGCTCGTCATACTCGTGGACGGCATCAAGATTCACCGGGCCCATGTTATCGAGCTGGCGGGTAAGCTCGGTAATCAGCTTTTGCACGTCCACTTTGGCAAGATCGACATCCAACTGGATTGTGCTCTCCGAGCGCGATGTCTCATTCGACGCGGCTTCGCCGCCATTATTAGCATCGACCCCGGAAGCGTTCGGGGTCGATCCACCTTGACGTCGCTTCAGTTGCACACGCAAAACTTTTTCGAACGTCGTCTGATCGGGTACGAACTCGCGGAGATTGAGCTGATAACGGCGCGAAACATGTTCGACGAGATTGTCGATCTGCATTTGCAGTTGAGTCTCACGAACTTGCTGCTTCGAACGCAAGTCGTGCAGCTCATTCAACGAGTTTCGGATTGCGCGCAGGTTCGACTCCATGTCGTTCATTGCTGATGAGTGTTCCGCGCGCTGATCGGTCAGTGCGGCAACAGTCGCCTCCAGCTCGGCGCATTTCGCACTCTGCTTCTCAATGGTAGCTTCAGCGCTCTTCGATTCGTCCGATTGTACGTGCAATCGCCGTTCGAAATTAGTGATCTCGGCCTGCCGAGCCGCGATTGTCTCGGCGAGTTCAACTTCGCGGGCGGTCATGGGCTGACGCTGTGCGACGAGGTTTTCGTAACGCTGTCGTTCGGTGGCCAGCGCAAGGCGTAGTTCGTTGACCTGTTCTACCGCTTCGTCTTCGCTCTGTGCAGCTTTTTCCCGCGCAGTTCGGACCTTGAGCTGCTGATTTTGCTGCTCCCCTAAGGCGCCGCGCTCCGAGGCCAGTTTTTCTTCTAATTCTGCGATGCGCTCGTCCGCGGTTTGGATTTGTTGGGTGAGGGTTGTTTGCTCTGAGCGGAGCTCGTCGATCTTCTGTTCGCTTTCCCGCAATTCTCGTTCGAGAAAGAGAATTCGATTGTCCCAAGTGGACTGTTCCCGATCGGCAGACTCATATTGACGCCGCGTTTCTTGGAAATCGTTCGTGGATTTGGCCACTATTGCATTTGCCTCGTCGCGTTTTCGCAGCAACACGTCGCGTCGGCTGCAAACGTCCGCATATTCTGCGCTTAGAACCGACATCCGTGCCCTTCGTTCGAGCAAGGAATCGGCTAACGCGTCGCGACTGCCGCCAAAAACTATTCCGTCGGCCGAAATGAATTCCCCCGCGAGTGTCGCGGCCGCGAAATCGTTTCCATGTTTCTTGAAAGACAATGCTGCCTCCAAATCGCGAAAAATCGCGACATTGTGCAGCAGCCGCACTATGAGCGGTGCAAAGGAATCTGGCGCTTTCACCTTTTCACTCGCCCAAGCAAGTGCATTTTGCGCGTGCGGGCTGGATTCGCGATGGATCGTCAAGCCCTTTGAGCACAGCTTGCGAACCTTGCGCGAGACCTTCACCTTCTTCATTAAGCTGACGCAGAATTTCGAGGCGCGATTCTTTTTCCGTCAACGCACGTTCGATTTCGGCCAGACTTTTTTCAGTGCCGGCGAGGAGCTGTTGTTGTTGGCGCAAGGTTTCCTCGCTGGTCTGCGATTTCATCTTTAGAAGATCGAGATTTTTCCGCCCAGTCTCTGTGGCCGCGTGCGCGCTGGTGAGCTCTTTCTGAACTTTGTCCCGCGTTGCACGTGCCTCGGAAATTGCGTCGTCAAGATCGCGTCGATTTTCCTCCGTTGCGTCGCGGCGAATCGCAAGTCCGGAGGTCTCGTCTTCCAGTTCCGCGATTCGTTTCTCGTTTTTCGATCCCGACAAACGCAGCGCCTCAAGTTTCGCTTCGTGCACGCTGCCGTCGGCGCGAAGCTCCGCGATAAGATCAGTAACCTTTGCCAGGTCGGCTTCTTTGGCTTGAAGAAGCTGGCTGATCCTTTCAATCAGCGCGTTCGCTTGGTCTATTTCTTTCCCGTGCTGAGCGCGCTTTACCTCGGCCGCGGCGATATCTTTTCGGGAACGCTCGATTAACTCTGTCAATTCCTCGACGTGTTGCCGGTTGAATTGAATTCGATTTTGGTGCGTACCGATTTCGCTTTGCAAACGTTGTAACTCGGTGCGGCCATCAGCGATCTGTCTGTCGATTTTGTTCAGGACAGCGCGCCGTTCTGCAAGTTCGTTGTCACCCATATCGATCTTAGCGCGGCTCGTCTCTTCAGATTCGCCGAGACGCGCAATCTCAGCGCGGCAGCGGGCAAGCTCAGCTTCGAGCGAGTCGAGCTGCTTGCGCGAGTGCTGAGTGTCGAGAATGCGAAGATCAGTATGTAACGCTTGGTAGCGCCGCGCCTTGCCTGCCTGGCGTTGCAAAGAGCCGATCTGTCGCTTTACTTCTTTGATCACGTCGCCGATACGCAAGAGATTTGCTTCGGTCGCGTCGAGTTTGCGCAACGCCTCGCGTTTCTGCGTTTTGTATTTTGTAATTCCGGCCGCTTCTTCGAAAACCGCGCGGCGATCCTCCGGGCGCGAACTCAAGACCATGTCGATCTTGCCTTGCTCCATCATCGAGTAGGCGGCGCGTGCGACGCCGGTGTCGGCGAAAAGATTTTGAATATCGCGGAGACGGCACGGCGTTTTATTAAGAAGGTACTCGGAATTGCCGTCTCGATAAACCCGGCGCGTCACGCGTACGTCGTGCCAATCGACCGCCAGATCGGCTGCGCAATCAGAGAGAGTGAGAGAGACCTCGGCAAAACCCACAGGCTTGCGTGTGTCGGTGCCATTGAAAATGACGTCGGCCATCTCGTCGCCACGAAGCGATTTGGCGGACTGTTCCCCCAAGACCCAGCGCACAGCGTCAAGCACATTAGATTTTCCGCAACCGTTCGGCCCGACAATAGCGGTAATGCCTTCGTGAAAATCGAAGGTCGTTTTATCGGCGAACGATTTGAAGCCGAAAAGCTCGAGAGAGTGTAGATGCATGCCAAGGCCGAAATCTCGGACCTCGAATGGTCAATATAATAACCTTGCCAGGGTTACAAGCGAAAATCACACAATTTGAAGGGCTGGCGGCTGCGTCAGCTACAGCATATTGTGGCTTTCACGCTTCGCTTCAACACTCCAGATTCTCCGCCACCAGACAAATTCGTCGTGGCGAACAAGCTGCCACTATCCAGAGATTTTCGTGACGCACCGAGTATCCAGACGATTACAATCACCCCAGCGATCGGAACCTTGCCCGCGAAGTCCAACCGGCGGTCTTGCCTCGAACAACTGAATCACGCAGGATGCGCCGATGGCCAACGAAACGACGATGTCCATCGAACAAGCGGAGCGCGTCGATCATCAGTTGGTTCGCGGCATCGGCATTCCCGCGCTGACGGCTAATATCATCAGCTCGACGATCGGTGCCGGTATTTTTGTTTTGCCGGCAGCGATGTCGAGGGCACTCGGGCCGGCGGCGCCTGTCGCGTTTGTCTGTTGCGCAATTGCGATGGTGTTGTTCGTCACCTGTTTTGCAATTGCGGGCAGTCGTGTGTCGCTGACGGGCGGCCTTTATGCGTATGTCGAAGTCGCGTTCGGCCGTTACATCGGATTTCTCGCCGGCGTGCTTTACGGCATCACGGCCCTGGGCGCAGTCGCTGGCGTCGTAAATGTTTTGGTAAATTCAATTGTCATCGTTGCGCCTTTCCTCGGCAGTGGGGTAATGCGGATCATTGTCATGATCGTTGTTTACGGTTCGCTCGTCGTGATCAACGTGCGTGGGGTACGCGGAGGCGCGGGCGCGGTGACCGTCGTAACATTCGCGAAACTGCTCCCACTGCTCTTGTTCGTTTGCGCGGGAGCCTTTTTTATTCATCCGGCGAATCTCAACTGGACAGCGTGGCCGGGCAGCAAGTCGTTAGGCGACGCGGTTATTTTGTTGATTTTCGCCTTCGTCGGAATCGAGGTCGCATTGATTCCGAGCGGCGAAGTGAAAAATCCAGCGCGCACCGTGCCGCGTTCGGCTTATCTGGCGCTCGTCATTACAACGATCATCTACATCATGATCCAACTCGTGGCGCAGGGAACACTGGGTGTCGATCTTGCCAACTACAAGGACGCGCCGCTCGCGGAAGCGGCTGCCAAATTTCTCGGAAACATCGGCCGCACTATTCTTCTCGTCGGCGCGGCCGTCTCCGCGTTCGGATTCGTGACCAGCGACATTCTTAGTTCGCCGCGGATCATCTTCGCCTTTGGCCGCGATGGCGCATTGCCGGCGTGGTTCGCGCACGTCCATCCGCGCTATCGTTCGCCCGACGTCGCTATCGTGACCTACGCCGTGCTCGCTTTTGCCTTGTCCATTACCGGCACGTTCGAACAATTGGCGGTGCTTTCCAACGTCGCCGTCCTGTTGATGTACCTGCTCTGCTGCGCCGCCTGCTGGTTTTTGGTGCAACGCGACATCCACGCCGACGGTCAGCCCTTTACTTTTCCAGGCATGAAAATCGTGCCTGCGCTCGCCATTGCCGCCATTATCTGGATTCTCGCGCACGCAACGGTGCGGGAGTTTGCAGTGAACGGAATTGTGCTCGCAATTGCGTCCGTGCTGTATGTGATGCGCAGACAGCTTCGTCCAAAGTCGTAGGCAAATGCGGGAAGTTTGAGTAGCTTTGGCAAATATGCGCGAAAATCATTTGGAAGATTATTTTTCTTTTCTGCGGTTCCCGAGTGTTTCGACGGATAATCAGTTTGCCAGCAATGTGCGCGAGTGCGCGGAATGGGTCTCACAGAAACTTGCGGCCATTGGCCTGGAATCAAAAGTCGTCTCGACGGCGGGTCACCCGATTGTGTGGGCACGCAACGAACATCGGCCCGGACGGCGCACAGTTTTGATCTACGGACACTACGATGTGCAGCCGCCCGATCCTCTGGAGCTGTGGGATTCGCCGCCGTTCGAACCTGTTCTGAAAGAAGGCTACGTTTTCGCGCGCGGCGCGACCGATAACAAAGGCCAGATTCTTTCGCATATTATCGGCATTCAAGAGACGATGGAGCAAGATCACGATTTGCCGGTCAACTTGCATCTCGTGATCGAGGGAGAAGAGGAAATCGGCAGCGCGAATCTCGGCCCTTTTCTCAGTCAGAATCGTGACGCGCTGAGGAGCGATGTGGCGGTGGTTTCCGATACGGGAATGATCGCTCGCGGCGTGCCGACGTTAAGTTACGGGCTCCGCGGCGTGACCGCCCTCGAGGTTAAAGTAACCGGACCGAAAATGGATTTGCACTCCGGCGTTTTTGGAGGGGCCGTTGCGAATCCGATCACTGCGCTCGCGCAATTACTGGCAACACTTCACGATCGCGAAGGCCGGGTGGCGATCGCGGGGTTTTACGATCGCGTCAAGCCTTTGGAAAATTGGGAGCGCGAAGCATGGCGCAAACTTCCAGTCGACGGCGATAAACTGGTGCTGAAAGAGACTGGCGTGCCCGAACTTTTCGGCGAAGCTGGCTACAATTCCCTGGAGCGCATTTGGGCGCGACCGACCGCTGAGATCAATGGGATCGGCGGCGGTTATCAGGGGAAGGGGACAAAGACGGTGATCGCCAGTCATGCGATAGCCAAGCTGACGTTCCGTCTCGTTCCAGAACAGGAAGGCAATGAGATTTTAAAGCTGGCGAAAACGCATTTGCGCAAGAATTTGCCTAAAGGCGTTACCCTCGAAATGACGAATGGTCATAGCGGGCCGTGGTATCTGACTGATCCGCATTCAGCGATTGGCGAAGCAGCCCAGCGCGCTTTGCGGAAAGCTTTCAACGCAAACGTTGCCCTCATTCGCGAAGGCGGCAGCATCCCGATCGTCTCCCAGTTTCGCAGCATCCTGGGCATCGAAACGCTGCTAATGGGACTCGCGCTGGCCGACTGCCGCGCGCATTCGCCTAACGAGAATTTTCCTCTGGAAAATCTCGAAGGCGGCATTCGCCTAAACAAAGCGATTCTTCACGAACTCGCGCGCTGATCTTGTCTCCCGCAACTAAAATACTGCTTCGGGTGTTTTTAATTGTCGCGACATTATTCGCCTCTGTTCGCGGGGCGGATGCGGCCGAAGAGTCGTTGGGGACGAAGATTAAGAAGGTTTTCGAGGCGACACCCACCCCGAGTCCGACGCGAAAACATCGAAAGCGGACGGCGAAGAAATCCACGCCCAGTCCATCTCCGGCCGCTTCTCCAAAAAAGAAGATTTCACCGACTCCCTCGCCAAGCTCGACCCCGAAGGCCAAGCCAAAGCGCAAAAAGGCATCTCCCACTCCCCCGCCGAGGGTGTCACCTCCTGCCGCGGCTGCACCTGAGGAAACCCCAACGCCGAGTCCAACCGAAACTCCGCCACCGACGTTAACACCTTCGCCAACCGTGCATCCTGCCCCCGAAAAAAAAGGTGCTCCCAACGCTACCATTTCGCCTAACGAGATTAAAGGATATGACGACAATCCGCCGAAAGTACGCCAGATCATCGAATACGGTCTCGAGCTAACAAAGCAAAATCTCAATTACACCTATGGCTCGGCAGAGCCGGCAACTGGTGGCATGGATTGCTCCGGCTTCGTTTATCATGTACTTCAACAAAACGGGTTCACCGATGTGCCGCGCGATTCAAGCCAGCAATACGTCTGGATACGGAAGGCGGGAAACTTTCGCGCGGTCTTGAGCCGTCACGAGGATTCATTCGAACTCGATGCGCTCAAGCCGGGCGATCTCCTCTTCTGGAGCGGCACCTACAATATCGATCGGGACCCGCCGGTCACGCACACGATGATTTATCTGGGACGCGAAAAAGGAACGAAAAAGCGCATCATGATCGGAGCAAGCGATGGGCGCACTTACGATGGTAAACAGCGCTTTGGAGTCAGCGTTTTCGATTTCAAATTGCCACCACCGCCGAACAGCAGCGACGCCAAGCTCAGTCCGGTTTTTGTCGGCTACGGACGAATTCCCGGCTTGATCGAAGAATGAATTCTATTGGTCATCCTTGAGCCCCGCAGGAGTCGGTGATGCCTTTGGCTCCGTTGCGGTTGCCGGCTGAATGGGAAACTGATGAGCACGACGTTGATAGCCCACCAGCGCACCGACAATCAACGTAAGTACGATGAGCACGACGGTGCGTTGTTCGCTTTTCGAAAGTACGAAAATCCTGAACAGGCGTTTCATTTTCTTGCGTAACGAATCGGATCTTCTATCCCGGCTTCGCGGAAACCTTTGAGGCGCAAGAGACACGAATCGCATTCTCCGCAAGCGAGACCGGTCGGCGACGGATCATAACAGGTGCGCGTGAGCGAAAGATCGACATCGAGTTCAAGCGCTTTGCGGACGATCTCTGCCTTCGAAAATTTTATTAACGGCGCGTGAATTTGAAAGCGTCTGCCTTCGACACCCGCTTTGGTTCCAAGGTTAGCCAGCGTTTCAAACGCTTCGATGAATTCCGGCCGGCAGTCCGGATAGCCGCCGTAATCGATCGCGTTTACACCAATAAAAATGTCAGCGGCAGGAATTATTTCCGCCCAGCCGAGCGCAAAAGCGAGAAAGACGGTGTTCCGCGCGGGGACATAGGTGACCGGAATTCCATCCGCGATTTCTGTCTCCGATCGATTTTTCGGCACACCGACATTATCCGTGAGCGCCGAGCCGCCGAACATGCGCATGTCGATTTTTGCGAGACGATGCTCTTTTGCGCCTAGCGACTCGGCGATTCGACTAGCCGCATCGATTTCAATCTGGTGACGCTGGCCGTAGTCAAACGACAGTGCGTACGCTTCGTAGCCTTGCGCGATTGCAATCGCCATCGTCGTTGTCGAATCCAGTCCGCCGCTTAAAAGAACGACCGCGCGTTTCATCGGCCATCGCGGTCTATCTTTCTTGCACGAACAGTTTTATCCGGATATTCGGCGCGCACGGTGACCGCGATCCCGCCGCGCGCCGAAAATTGCGCGGTCACAATTGCCTCACGCGGCGCGCAGGCCTTCACGAAATCGTCGAGAATGCGGTTCGTAATCGCTTCATTGAAGGCGCGCTCGCTCCGATACGAGGCAAGATAAAATTTGAGCGACTTGCTTTCAACGCACAGACGATTCGGCACATAATCGATGTCGATTCTGGCGAAGTCTGCCTGCCCGGTCACCGGACAAAGCGAGGTAAAATCATCGGTCTCAAAATGGATGCGGTAGTTTCGCCGTGCCGGATTCGGAAAAGTCTCGAGGCGCGCTTCCGCCGGCGAGGCCGGCAGCTTCGCTTCGCTGCGGCCGAGCAATGTCAATTGACGGCTCTGTTTAATCTTGGCCACGTCGAAACTTAGCGTTCGTCAGCAACGCTTCAATTCAAACATGGAGGGATGACCACTGTGTCGTCGCACTAACGAGGAACGCGCCCGCCTTCCCGCTTGAACATCGAACGCCCAACACCGAACATTCAACGTCGAAGGGCGAATCGCTGAATGAACATCGAAAATCAAAGCATAAAGGCTAAAGATCGAACGGGCATGATCGATGTCGTCGCGCACGACACGAAAACTGGCGAAGTCGTGCTTGTGATGAATGAGCCTGACGGCTGGGACGGTTCGGACGCGCGATTGCTCGAATTGCAAGAACGGTTCAATGCCTACGTCTCATTTTTGCTCGACGGCGAAATGGCGAGCGAGCATCCGGACCTTGCCGGCAAGCCTGCGCGAATCGAGTTACGTTGCGCACACATGCCCGACCCGCGCACAATCGAATTGCTCGGCATGATTCGCGATCAGCTGGCGTTCCAGGAAATGAGAATGGAAGTTGTTGTCGCTGGGGAGTGACGGCCCATCGCTCCAACTTAGTATTTTAAAAACGAGATAACTGGCGTCCGCCCAAGTTTTTCGCGACCGTGAAGGAATTCGAGCTCAATTAAAAACTGGGCTTCGAGGAGTTTGCCACCCGCCTTGGCGATCAACGCAGCAGCAGCGGCGGAAGTCCCGCCGGTCGCGAGCAAATCATCAACTAGCACAATTCGTTCGCTCGGTTTTATCGCGTCGACGTGCATTTCCATTTCCGCTTCCCCGTACTCGAGCGAGTATTTCGCAACCTCCGTTTTATAGGGCAACTTCCCGCGTTTCCGGATCGGAACAAAACCGACGCCGAGTTCATACGCGACCGCCGATCCAAAGAGAAATCCGCGAGCGTCAATTCCAACAATCTTATCGATCTTTTTTTCGCGGCAGCGCTCCAAAAAAAGATCAATCGATGCACGAAACAGCGTTTGGTCGCTCAAGATAGGAGTGATGTCTTTGAAAACGATTCCCTTTTTCGGAAAATCAGGAACATCGCGGACGCCCGCGCGCAATTTGTCGATCAAGCCCGCCATCACCGCCGGGATGCTAGCGTTCCGTCAGCAAACGTCAACGGAGCGCAGCTCACCGCCCAAATTACGTCTCGGCGGCAGGTGCCGAGGGTTTATAAATCCAGAATGTGACGAGGCCGAGTAGAATAGTTTGCACGATGCCGGCGAAAAACCATTTCGCAGCAATTGAGCCAGGCATTGGCACAACAACGTACATGATGAGTGCCCAGACTCCCGAGAACAACCCCATCAGGAGGCCGTAGCCAACGGCGCAAGCGATGTTCTTCGTGTGGCTGGCGAACCCTTTTGCCCAAAGGATGACGAAGGTAATGACGAACAACAGTTGAGCCCAAGCATCCAAGCCATGTGAGACTGCATTTCAGTATCTGTGCGCCAGAGCTGTTGCGTAGCCCGGTAGTCTGGCGTCATCCAAACTTCGTGTATAAGAAAGTCAGTAACCCACAGAACGATAAAGGCGACGACTATTGCGAGAATAAGACGTTTGGTGTTAATATTGATTGACCGTTGTAGGGATTTCGTCGCGAGAGCGCAAGTAAACGCTGGTTTGCCAAGCTCCTGCGCAGCTTTTAAGCTGATGTTTCCGGGTGGATCGACAATTCCTTATCGTTTCAACAATCTGTTTTTTCGCGGCCGTTGTCCGGACGATTGCTTTGCGCGCGGGCATCTTCCGGCCGGGACAATTTAATTTTCTGGCGATCGGGCTCGGATTCATTTTTCAGACGGCGTTCTTGTCGATCCGCGGTCACGCGCTCGGTCGCTGCCCGCTGACGAATTTGTTTGAAGTTTTCATCTTCGTCGCGTGGTCGGTGGCGTTGATCTACATGGTGGTCGGCCCCGCATATCGGTTATCGCTGATGGGCGCATTCACCGCGCCCCTCGTCGTTTTGCTCCAAGGCTTTGCTTTGATTGCGCCGATCGACATCCGGCATCCGGTGAGGCTACCGGCAAATCCCTGGCTGGAGTTTCATGCGTCGATTTCATTGGTGGCTTACGGAGCATTCGCCCTCGCGTGCATTGCCGGCGTGATGTATCTCGTCCAGGAACGTCAACTCAAGACACATCAACTGCGTTCGGTTTTTTATCATCTCCCACCGCTCACTGATCTCTTTGCCGCGATCACGCGACTACTTTGGTGGGGCTTTGCGCTTTACACACTCGGGCTGGTCAGCGGTTTCTTCGTCGGGCAACCGCTGCCGTATGTGCAGATGGTGTGCGCTTCTGCCGTCTGGTTACTCTACGCGGCAATTTTGCAAGGCCGGCATCTTCGCCGGCTCGCGCCAAAACATGTGGCTGCGTTATGCATCATCGGATTCACTGCCGCGCTGACACTTCTCTGGGGCATTACATTCACCGCGCAAATGCCTTCGCCGCCATGAATCTTTTTTGTGTCGGCTTGAGTCATCACACCGCGAACGTAGAAACGCGCGAACGCTTCGCCGGCCACGCTGAGACCGATTGCATTCTGCGGGCAGCAGGTTGCGCGGAAGCGCTGCTACTTACGACCTGTAATCGCGTCGAAGTTTACGGCGCGTCAGAAGAACGTGTGTCGACAGATGAGATCGCGCGATGCCTCGTGCGCAAGGTCGACAATAAGACTGAAGAATATGCGCTGCCATTTTACCGCTACGAGGACACTCGCTGTGTGCAGCATCTTTTTCGCGTCGCTTCAGGGCTCGATTCGATGGTTGTGGGCGAGAGCGAGATTCTCGGCCAAGCGAAAAAGGCGTATGAATCGGCGCGCGCGTCCGGCGCGGCCGGGCCCTGCTTGCATCGATTGTTTCAACGCGCCTTCCACGTGGCGAAGCAAGTGCGCACGCACACTGATATCACGCGCGGCTCGGTATCGGTCGGATCGGTCGCGGTCGATCTTGCGCAAAGAATCTTCGGCCAACTTGGCAATTGCAAAGTGCTCGTACTGGGCGCCGGTGAAACGAGCGAGCGGACGGCGCGGGCGCTCGTTTCACGCGGTGTGACCGATCTTCGCGTGAGCAACCGTTCGAGTGATCGCGCCGAGGAACTGGCACGACTCGTCGGCGGCCAGGCTGTTCGATTTGATGAATGGCCGTCGCAATGCCGTGAAATCGACATATTGATTACATCGACCTCCTCCGAAACGCCTTTGCTCACTCCCGAAAATCTGTCGGCGATGTTGCGCAATCGCGTCGATCGGCCGCTTTTCATTATCGACATCGCGGTGCCGCGCGATGTGGATCCTAGCGTAAACGAAATGGAAGCCGTTTATCTTTACGATATCGATTCCTTGCAATCGGTCGCAGAGCAATCGCTGGCGCTCCGCCGTCAGCAAATTGCCGCTGCCGAAGCGATCATCACTGAACATGTCGCGGCCTTTGGCAAATCGATTTCCCATAGATTGGATTGCAATGCGCCGCCGAGTACGGAGGATCGAGCATTGGGAGAAACGCCGCTACGGACCTCGGAATCGTGACGAGGGAAGCCAACGGCTTCCCCTACAGAATACCGACGCTACATTGTCGGGATGGACAATAAGATCGTAATCGGAACGCGCGGCAGCGAACTGGCCCGGGCTCAGGCACGGATGGTGGAAGAGGCATTGGGCGAAAAATGCCCGGATCTTACGATCGAAACGAAAATCATTCGGACCAGCGGTGATGAAACGCACCTGAAAACTGGAGACATCCGCCAGGGGCGAAAAGGATTGTTTACCGCAGAACTCGAGCGAGCGCTTCTCGCCGGAGATGTTGATGTTGCAGTGCACAGTGCCAAAGATTTGCCGAGCGAAACGAACCCGAGCGCGGAGATCGCAGCGGTTCTTCCACGTGCACCGATGGGTGACATGCTGATTGCGAAACAGCCGGGCGGTTTAACTTCGCTTCGGGAAGGTGCGACGATCGCGACCGGTAGTGTGCGAAGGAAACATCAGCTTTCCTGGAAACGTCCGGACCTCAAAATTGTCGATCTTCGCGGCAATGTGCCAACTCGCTTGCGCAAACTCGCCGAGAACGATTGGGATGCGATCGTCCTCGCGCGCGCTGGACTCGAGCGGCTTGGCCTCTCGCTGGGGCAGCACGAAATGAGTTTCGAAGGGGGGCAGTTCTTTACTGAGATCCTTCTGAGCGAGATCTTTTTGCCGGCGGGAGGGCAGGGAATCATTGCTCTGCAAATTCGTGCTGATAATGAAAGCATAAGAGCGGTTGTCCAGCCTGTGAACGATCGCGAGACGCTGCTTTGTCTGCGAGCGGAGCGCGAATTTCTCCGCGTGCTACAAGGCGACTGCAATTCGCCCGTGGGCGTTTTGGCGACAACCAAAAGCGGGAATATGAAAATGCGCGCGCAAGTTTTCCAGGACGGATCAGGCGCGCCACGCGCAGGCAGAGTTGAAGGTCGATGTGACGACTGTGAGCGTCTGGCTGCAGAACTGCTCCGACAAATAAATGGCGAGTAAGACTAAGAGTAAGAGTCGAAGCGAAGGCGAGAGAGGGAAGGTTTATCTAGTCGGCGCCGGGCCAGGAGATCTTGGCTTGGTGACATTGCGGGCCAAGCAGTGCATCGAGCAGGCGGATGTGATCGTTCACGATCATCTGGCAAATCCGGAGATGCTGGGCTGGGCGCGAGACGACGCGGAGATAATTTACGCTGGAAAAAGAGCGGGCGAACACTCGCTGAGTCAACAAGAAATCAACACGCTTCTGGTCGAGAAAGCATGCGGCGGAAAACAGGTTGTCCGATTAAAAGGCGGCGATCCGTTTGTTTTTGGACGCGGCGCGGAAGAGGCAAAAGCAATTGTCGATGCGGGAATTGAATTTGAAATTGTGCCGGGAATCACCTCAGCCATCGCCGGACCGGCTTATGCCGGAATTCCAGTGACACATCGTGCAGAGAATTCGCACGTCACATTTTTTACCGGCCACGAAGATCCCGGAAAAACCGAAAGCGCGATTGATTATGCTGCGCTGGCAAAACTTGGCGGTACGCAAGTGATGCTGATGGGCGTGGAACGGCTTGAACCGATTACACGGGAAATGCTTAAGCAAGGCGTACGAGAGGATTTGCCAGTGGCGCTTGTTCGTTGGGGAACGACTGGTCGCCAGGAAACGTTGACGGGGACGTTGAAAAACATCGCGCAGCGCGCCGCGGCTCGCGGTTTCCAAGCACCCGCAGTCGCGGTGTTTGGCGAAGTTGTTGCCTTACGAGAAAGCCTAAATTGGTACGAGAAGCGGCCGCTTTCTGGAAAACGGATCGTAGTTACGCGAAGCCGGAAACAGGCAAGCGCGCTGAGCGGCAAGTTGCGCGCCCTCGGCGCGCATGTGTTTGAATTGCCAACGATTCGAATCGAGCCGCCGGCGGATTTGCGCGAGTTCGCCGAGTTGGTGCAGGACGCGCACGCTTACGACTGGATCATTTTCACAAGCGCAAATGGCGTCGAAGCGTTTTTCGAAATCTTCTTTAAACTCTACGACGACGCGCGTGAGATCGGTGGGGCAAAGATCGCGGCGATCGGGGCGGCGACAACGCAGCGGGTGAAAGACTTTCGTTTACATGTCGATCTTCAGCCGGACGAATTCATTGCTGAAGCGGTGGTACGGGAATTTAGGAAGCAGGGCGGCGTGGAAAATTTGCGGGTTCTCCTGGTGCGCGCGGAAAAGGGGCGCGATGTGCTTTTAAAACAACTCTCGGCCTTGGGAGCAATTGTGGATGAAGGCTTCGCTTATCGTACGGTGCCGGAGACGCGCGACACCACGGGTGCGCGCCAGCAGCTATTGGAAGAAGGGGCTGATCTCATCACGTTTACCAGCTCATCCACTGTGGAAAATTTTCTGGCGCTTGGCGTTCCTTGGCCGAAAGGAATGCGAGTCGCGAGCATCGGCCCGATCACATCCAAGACTGCCCGCGATCACGGTCTGAAGATCGACGTCGAAGCGTCCCGCCACGATATCGACGGCTTGGTGCAAGCAATCCGCGATTTTTTTGAAAGGTAGGGACATTCCCCTCCACCGTCCGGGCGATTGTGTCAATCGTCTCTATCTGCGGCAAAGGGCGAGATTCGGCGTCTTCGAATTCTGGAATCTGCTACCCGCAAATCCGAAATCGTTAGGATGGATTGAATCGGAACCTCGTTCGACCACGCTTGGCGTTGGCTTTGGCTTTGCGGCGGCTCTTTTGATTTGGCGTTTCGAACGCGCGCAAACGCCGCACTTCCTCGAGAATCCCTTCCGCATCCAGCTTGCTTTTGAGCCGCTTCAACGCGCGATCGACGGGTTCGCCCTTACGAACGATCACTTCTGGCATCGATAATCACTCCTGTCCTCAGTAAATAGCTTCCTTGACCGGGCCGAGCCTACTCGGGCGAAGCAAGCTCGTCAACTTTTGTGAATAACTCCGCTACTTTATTTAAAACTCCCACCTAATGGGCGAGCGGATTGGCCGTCGTCGCTTTTTGAGTGACTTCTCGCCGCAGCGCAGTAGCGCTGCCGCCGCGGGCGCGAGTCCACCAAAGGACAATGGGGGAGGCGATAAAGATCGAAGAGTAAGTCCCGACTACCACGCCAATAATAATGGCAAGGGAAAAATCGCGCAGCACCGCGCCGCCGAAGAAAAACAGACAAAGAATCGGGATGAGCGTCACCGTGCTTGTAAGAATCGTGCGGCTAAGCGTCTGGTTGATACTTTCGTTCATGATCTGCTCGATTGTACCGCGACGGCCGCTGGCAAGACCTTCTCGGATCCGGTCGTAAACAACGATGGTGTCGTTGATGGAGTAGCCGGCGATCGTCAGGACAGCGCCGACCATGGTGAGCGTCAATTCGCGCCCAAAGAGAGAGAACATGCCGACCGTGATGAGGACATCGTGCAAGAGTGCAACAATCGCCCCCACTGCAAAGGAAAGCTCAAAGCGAAAGGTTACGAAGATTAAAATTCCCAGAATGCCGAGGCCGAGCGCGACGAGCGAATTTCTCGCCAGCTCACCACCCACGAGTGCGCCTACTCGCTCCGAGCCCTCCACCTTAAAGGCCGCGTTCGGCATTGTCTGTATGATCTGTTTTTCCACCTTGTCACTCGTATTCAACGGCGTGCGCACGGTGATATAACTTTTGCCGCCCTGCGCGGACTCCTGAATCGATGCGTCGGCGAAGCCAATCGGCTTCAGTGCGTCACGAACTTGCCCGACGTCAATCTTGTTCGGCGCACTCAACGTCACCAAATCACCACCGCGGAAATCGACGCCGAAATTGCGGTCGCCGCGCGTGTAAAATGCCGTCGCACCGGCCAGAAGCAGTGCGAGCGAACACATGCAGGCGAGAAAACCTTTACCGAGGAAGTTGATGTGCTGCGATGAAATCAAATGCAACATCGATACGCGTTTCAATCGCCCTGTATCGACAAACCAACCGAGAAAATTCCGGCCGACGATGAGGGCCGTAAATAACGAGGCCAGAATGCCGAGCGTAAGTGAGATGGCGAAGCCTTTCACTGGGCCGCTCGCCTTCCAAAACAGAATCGCCGCTGTAATCAGCGTCGTCACGTTGGCGTCGAAGATAGAGCTAAAAGCTTTCTCGTAGGCCGCTTTAACCGCAATCTTAAGCGATTTTCCGAGAGCCATTTCTTCGCGCAATCGTTCGTAAATGAGTACGTTTGCGTCCACCGAAAGGCCGATGGTTAGGATGATGCCCGCGATGCCCGGCAAGGTGAGAACGAATCGGAACATGGTGAGTGCTCCGATCAACAGGATGAGGTTGATGATGAGCGCGAGATTGGCGACGAGACCGGGAATTTTGTAGTAAATCGCTACGCAGACGAGCGTGATGGCCAGGCCAACCAAGCCTGCGAGAATGCTCGCCCGGATCGAATCCAATCCGAGCGTGGGTGACACGCTGCGCTCCTCCTCAATACTCACTGGCGTTTGCAATGGATTCTCGAGTACGCTCGCCAGACCGCGGGCCTCCTGCTCGCTGAACTTTCCGGTAATGACCGCGTCTCCACCGTAGATCGCATCACGAATAACAGGGGCAGATTGAATGATGCCATCGAGAACAATTGCAAAGCGGTGGCCTTTGTATTGCTCAGTGATCTGCCCGAACTTCTTGGCGCCTTCGCTGTCGAATTTCAATTGCACCGTCCAACCCTCGTTGCCGTAATAAGCGTTCGATCCTGAAACTCGATCGCCGCCGAGATCCGCTTTCTTTTTGACCAGCAGCCGTTCTTCCTTCGGCTTCTCGTTTCCTTCCGCTCGCATTTGGTATGTCTCAATGCGGTATTCCGGCGGGATCACTTCCTTGCCGGCATCGATCGCGCGCAACCGTTCGCCGCTATCTGGGTAAACCAGACGGAATTCGAGCTTCGCGACACGTGAAAGTTGATCGCGCGCTTCCTGAATCTTTGCGGTGTCGAGCCCCGGGATTTGGACAAGAATTCGATCATTCCCGACCGGACTAATAATCGGTTCGCTCGCGCCAAAGTAATCGACCCGTTTGCGAATGACTTCGACAGCTTGGTCGAGCATGCCTTTGGTCACGTCCTTATCCCCTTTCATCAAGCGAATGAGGAAGGAGGTGCCGCCTTGAATGTCGAGGCCGAGCGCGATCTTTTTCTCGGGCGGCCAGATCGTGACGATGCTGAACACGATGAGCAAAACGGTCAGCGTTAATGCGAGCAGACGCTTTCGCAGGCCCTGATCGGTCGCAAAATACCAACCGAAGAGGACAAGCATGACCAGTCCAATGAAAAATGTAAGTGCGGGAGTCACTTTGATTGCGGATTGCGGATTGTCGATTGCGGATTGTCGATCTTGCTCATCGCTTCAACTCTCCAACTGTTTAACCCTCTAGCTCTCCGCCGATTTCACCACGTTCGTGACTGCCGATTTTTCCATTTCGATCTTCACATTATCGGCCACTTTTACGATTACAGTCGTCTCCTTCACGTTGGAGATAAGCCCGTGAATGCCACCGTTCGTGATCACCCGATCGCCAGTCTTTAAGCTTGCGATCAATTTTTGCTGCTGTTCCTGACGCTTTTTCTGCGGCCGGAACATCACAAAATACATGATGATGAAAATGAAAATGAACGGCACAAAGAATCCAAAGCCACCACCCGGGCCGGTTGGAGCGGGGCTTTGTGCCTGGGCTAGAAGCGCGTTGAGCATATTACTGGGATTTGGAGAGCGCACCTTAAACCCGAACGCGCGTGCTGCAATTCATAATAACTGTAGAGGCCGCTGTCCTCACCGGCAGGTTTGACTGTAGGGGGCGCTGTCAGCGTCCCGGTTTATTCGGTGGCAAGCTAACAGTTTCCCCTACAGATGCTGCAAGGTCGACATCGCGCACCTTGTATCCCATCGCGAATTCTCTCCGAAACTGATCGAACGTTCCCCTTTCTATCTCCGTGCGGGCTCGATTCATCAGATCCAGATAAAAATGCAGGTTGTGCAACGTGATCAGCCGCAGCCCGAGAATTTCTTCGGCCTTAATGAGATGGCGGACATATCCGCGAGCGAATTCGCGACAGGTTGGACATACGCAGTTTTCTTCGATTGGGCTCTTGTCGAGCGCGAACTCGGCGTTTTTCAAATTGATCGTACCGCTTGCGGTAAACGCGGTTCCGTTGCGCGCTAGGCGCGTTGGCAAAACGCAATCGAACATGTCTATTCCGCGCGCGATCATTTCCAGCAGCTGCGGCGGCGTGCCAAGGCCCATCGCGTAACGCGGTTTGTGTTTAGGCAAACACGGCTCGGCCGATTCAACCGCGCACATCATTTCCTCTTCTGGCTCGCCGACGCTCACTCCGCCAATCGCGTAGCCGTCGAAATCAAGATCGACAATCGCCTGTGCGCTTGATCTGCGCAGATCCTCAAACGTCGCGCCCTGAACGATTCCGAAGAGAAGCTGACGCTCGATGTCGGATTGCGGATTTCGGATTGCGGATTGTTCAGACTCTGTCATTCGATGTTGGATGTTCGATGTTGGATGTTCGATGCTTTCTTCTCTCCATCTTTTGCATCGTCTCGCCCAGCGGGCCGTCATTTCCGCGCTGCGCGCCGCGTAATCGTATTCACACGGATACGGAGCACATTCGTCGAGCACCATCGCAATATCGCTACCGAGTGTCATTTGAATCTCCATCGCGATTTCCGGACTGATAAACGCCGGTGTTCCGTTAACATGATTTTGAAAATGCACGCCCTCCTCAGTAATTTTGCGCAATTTGGCGAGCGAAAAAATCTGGTAACCACCGCTATCGGTCAGGATCGGTCCGTTCCAATTCATGAATTTGTGTAGTCCGCCGAAATGCCGGATCACTTCGAGGCCTGGCCTAACGAAAAGATGATAGGTGTTTCCGAGAATGATCTGCGCGTCCAACTCGCGCAGCTCGCGCGAACTCACCGCTTTCACGCTGCCTTGTGTTCCGACTGGAATAAACGCCGGTGTTTCAATGACGCCGTGTGGAGTAGTCAACCGCCCCCGCCGTGCTTTTGATCGAGGATCAGTTGCCAGCAAATCAAACATTGCGGATCACGTTCCTGAAGCGCAACCATGTCGCAAGCGGATTTGGATTTTCCGCGCAAAATATTCTTTGCAGGCAGCGAATTTTCCCTCTATATTTCGCGTTCACCGCACAGGCGCGTGAGAGTTTATTACGCGGCCTGAGCGGGTTTTTTGTCGCCCGGATCACAACCTCGGGCGGCGCGTTGTTAGAGAAAATGCCCACGATTAATCAGCTCATTCGAAAAGGACGCCGCAAGGTGTCGGTGAAATCGAAGTCGCCGGCGCTGACCGATTGTCCGCAGCGACGCGGTGTCTGTGTGCAGGTGATGACGCGCACGCCGAAGAAGCCGAATTCTGCGCTGCGCAAAGTGGCGAAAGTGCGCTTGACGAACGGCCAGGAAGTGATTGCCTACATTCCGGGGGAAGGGCACAATCTGCAGGAGCACTCGATCGTGCTCGTGCGCGGAGGGCGCGTGAAAGATTTGCCGGGTGTGCGCTACCACATTGTGCGCGGCACGCTCGACTCACTTGGCGTGGACGGTCGCCGTCGCAGCCGATCGAAATACGGTGCGAAGCGTCCGAAAGGGGGCGCTGGCGGAGGTGGCGGCGGGGGCAAGCAAGCCGCCGCGGCGAAGGAAAGCGCAGAAAAGAAATAATTTTGGATAGGAAAATCGACAATGTCACGGCGGCGGAAAGTTTACAAAAAAGAGGAGCGCGTCGATTCCCGATATGGGAGTCCGGCGGTTGCGCGTCTTATTTCCACCGTGATGAAGCGAGGCAAGAAATCTCTCGCGGAACGGATCGTTTATACTGCGATTGACAGATCGCGCGAAGGTTCTGATTCGGTCGATCCGCTCGAAGTTTTAAACAAAGCGCTGGAAAACGTCAGGCCGCGTCTGGAAGTAAAATCGCGCCGCGTCGGTGGCGCGACTTACCAGGTGCCGATGGAAGTGGCGCCAGCACGCCAAATCTCGCTCGCGATGCGCTGGATCGTGCAATATGCGGATAACCGCCGCGGGATGCCCATGGCCGACGCGCTGGCGCATGAGATCAAGGACGCAGCTTCCGGCCAGGGCAACGCGATTAAGAAGCGCGAAGACACACATAAAATGGCGCAAGCGAACCGCGCGTTTGCGCATTTCCGGTGGTGACGACCATGCCTGCTACGCTCGAACAAAAACGTGTCCCGAAGAATCCGAATTCGCCAGATCGTAAGTTCCCGCTCGAGCGCACACGAAATATCGGAATCGCTGCGCACATCGATGCTGGTAAGACGACACTGACCGAGCGCGTTCTGTTTTACACCGGCATGATCCACAAAATCGGTGAGGTGCACGAAGGGACGACCGTGACCGACTGGATGGAGCAGGAGCGCGAACGTGGCATCACGATCACGTCCGCGGCGACGACCTGCGCGTGGACGCAACGGAAAGAAGAAGGCGTCTACAAAATTTTCGAAGGA
>WNFW01000995.1_pt1 | contig 20356 bp, 18 predicted proteins | sample 5400131 | NCBI WGS metagenome assembly WNFW01 (sample SAMN13153362, study PRJNA577476) | soil metagenome | isolation source: 20 cm soil or saprolite under grassland replicate 1 | place: USA:California | collected 2016-06-15 | reverse complement strand
TCCAACCGCCCCAATAAATCTTATGGAAAAACCAGTTCATGATCACAAGCAGAACAATCACAGCCAACAATCCGGTAGCGGCTTGGAGATCGAGTGCCGACATGTTGTCGCTGAGCGAGCCGACGATGCGCACCGCGATGAGCCATGTAACCAGCGTCGCCGCGAAAGCGATACCCGCACCGAACGCGACTGGTCGGCGGTGCGCGCGCTTCGATCCAGTCATACTGGCCGTGATGGCAGCCAGCACCAGAATGCATTCCAGTCCTTCACGAAACACGAGGACGCCAATATCAAGAAATGCGACGGTCGGACTGGTGTTGGGCCGCATCGGATCAGGCCTGCTGGCGATGGATTGCTTTTTTTTAGCGACTATTTGCTGGTGCGAAAAACAACTGATTCGTCATTTTGGTTAGAAGTCGTTTCATAAATCCGCACGCCCTGCAGCCACGGCGCTGTGCGCGGTTTGGGGGCGCGGCTCCGAAGATGCAGACGATCGCCTTTACCGCGGTGCACGCCCGCCGTGTGAGTAAAGTGCGCGCAAATCGCAGGCAGGTTGTGATTTTGCGTCAATCGAGTAACTTCGGCGGTGCAACGGTTCCGTGGGTTTACGTTAATCGAGATTGCCCTGTCCATTTTCATCCTGATGCTACTGTTGATGCTGGCTGTGCCTAGCTTGACTGGAGTAAGCGCAAGCAGGCGACTGAAGCAGTCTCTGGATGGATTTAACAACCTTGTGCGCCTGGCACAGCAGCGAAGCGTGACTGAGCGTCGTCCTTACTTGATTGCTTGGGGAAAAAACTCCGTCTATCTACGTCCGGAAGTCTTCGCGGAAGACGAGGAGGTCAAAGCAACGGCGGAATTTCGCCTCAGTAAGGGAACAACGCTGAGACTATCCCTGCCAGCCGCGTTAGCGGATGACCACCCTTGGGAATGGATATTCTGGCCGTCGGGAAACTGCGAACCCGCGACCGTTCAATTCAGAGGCCCGCCTGGTATTTGGACGGCGAATTACTCGCCCCTGACCACGCTGCCCGACGTCATTCAGTATGCGGCAAGGTGACCGACAGTGGAGAAGTGGAGAAGTGGAGTAATGGGATTTTCAACGCTCCAGCACTCCAAGACTCTAACACTCCAGTAATGCGCGTTACGAAAGATAGGCTTCGCATAACGTCCAAGGCCGCTTTTGCCCTCTACGAGGTTCTTCTCGGGGTGGCGGTCTTTGCCATTGGCGTCATCGCGCTTGGCCGCGCGGTCGAGAATTGTCTCAATGCCAGCACGATCAGCGCGGAAGAAAAAGCTGTGCGGCAGATTTTATCGGATCGAATGGCGGTGATTCAGGCTGCGCCGGGTGTGCCCGAGGCAGAAAAAGAATTCAGGATCAAAAGCAATTATGGCGTTGTAAGACTTGTCCAGAAAAGCGGACCCACTGAATTGGTCGAACCGGATCACACGGTCCTCAGCGGAATCAATCTTGTGATTTTGACTGTTTACTGGCAGCACGCCGGTATCCCGCAATCGAAGCAGATTCAATTTTATGTTTATCGCTCGGCATAAAGCGAGCAATCGGCGCGGCTTCACATTGCTGGAGGTCATGCTGGCTGTGGCAATCCTTGGAATGATGTCGCTGGCGATTTTTCGCTTCGTGCAAGCGAATTTGACTGCGCTTTCTTTGTCATCGGAAACAGTCGCCGCGGATGCGCAGTATGACGGATTGCGTGATTTGCTCACGGCGCATTGGCAAAGCTTGAGTCCAACTCGAGCGGCGATGATAGGAGAAGTGTTCAAGTTAAGCGACCGCGAACGCGATGAGATAAAGTGGAATTGTAGCGCAGGACCGGGAATGCTCACCCGATACGCGCCTACCGACTTCACCGTTACGCTGCGGCTGGAACCGGAAAAAAAAGGCGACCACCTGGATCTTGGTTTATCGCGAAAACCGCAGAAGGCTTCAGATCTTGGTGAAGTAAATGAGAGCTGGGTGCCCTTGATTAAAAACGTGACCAGCCTTCAAATCAGTTATTTCGACTCGAACACGAACACATGGCTGCCGAAATGGCCAGGTGGCGGCCGGTTACCGTGGCTCGTCAAAATTGAAGTGGGACGGCCCGATTCAGCGGTTCCATGGGAAACGGTTATTCCGCTGAGACGAACACCGTATTGAGCAAGGTCGATCCGATGAAGAGACGTTCTGAAACTTCAAAATCAGACGCCGGAGCTGCGTTGCTCCTGGCACTCTGGGCGCTACTCTTGCTCAGCGCGATGGTGATCGGATGGGCGCTCACGATCAATTCAGGTCTGATAGTGTCGAGCAACGCGAACCACGTTCTGCAAGCTGAAGCAATGGCGTCTTCGGGAGCCGAGGTGGCTTTAGCTCGAGAAGTCTCGCCGAGCTCTCCAAACTTGCACAGAAAAATGGGCAACGAAAGTTACGACGTTCGGATGACAGGCGAGTGTGGCCGCCTGAATTTGAATTTCCTCGCGCAGGGCGAGGATCCCAGGAAACTCGCAATTTTGCGGCGCTATCTTGATCTAAAAGGCGTAGAGCTAAATGACCAGGATACGATGATAGATTCGTTGCTCGATTGGGTGTCGCAAAATCAGGGCCTGCATCACATGAACGCGCCAGAGGAGAGCGACGACTATCATCCGCCCCACGCGCCTTTGAATTCCGTGGATGAGCTCAAAAAAGTTTTTGGCTGGGCTGACTTTACTTCCAAGCCCAACTGGGACCAAGATTTCACCGTCGTCGCCAATTGTGGGGCCATCGACATCGCCTGGGCTTCGCGTGATGTCTTACGGGCTTTGGGCATAGGCGACGATTTCGTCGACCGGTTCTTGCAACTACGGCAGGGGCCGGACGGAATTGATGGCACGGAGGATGACTTTCAATTCAACACAACTGCTGGAACGACGGTGCCGCCTGAAGTCCAAGGCGCGTTAGGTTTAAATCCGCAGCAATTTCAGCAGATTCAGCCATTCGTGCAATTTAAAGGCCCTGTGTTGCGCATCGTCAGTGTAGGCAAGTCAGGCGACATTACGCGATCGGTGGAAATGGTTGTGCTAAAGCAAACGCTGCCCGGTGGGGCAGCAGTTGGCGCAGCCCCCCTTGCCGTCGGTCGGCCTCAGGTATTTAGCTGGAAGGAGCTTTAGTATCGACCCCCGGACTCCATCCATTTTCATACTTCCAACCGCGCACGGATGGAATTTCGTCCGCTCGGCCGCGCCCGCATCGGTTCCTGCCCGCACTGCCGGCGAAGGCGGGCGCGAAGCTGCTGCGGGCAGCGCTCAGCAAAATGGTTCGTGGAACGTGCGCAAACTGGAAACGCTGGCGGAAGCAGTGCCGCTACTTGCTGCCACTGACGAATTTGTTCTTGGCCTTCCTGTTTCGGCTGTGCTAGCGCAGCGATTTCGTCTCCCCAGCGTTGATCCGGCGGAATTCGCGGAAATGATCCGAATCCAAATCGAAAAGCTGCTGCCGTTTTCCGCCGATGAAGTAACCACCGATTTTGAACTGATCGAGCAAAGCGACAGCGAGAGCGTAGTTTCAGCCGTCGCGATTAGAAACGAGCAACTTGCCGAGATCGCTTCACCGCTATTGGAGCGCGGTTACATCCCGCGCCAAATCACGGTATATGCTGCACAGCGGGCGACGACCCATGCTCCGAGTGGCAATGCTGTTTTAATTTATCCGGAAGGCGAGACGTTGGTTTATGCCGTGACGGAGAACGGCAAGCTCAGCCTTGCCAGAGTCTTTGAAGGCGGCAATGGCGATCAGTTGCAAATCGAACTGCCACAGCTGCGACTGAGCGCCGAACTGCAGGGAATCGATGCCGGATCGCCGAATGTGCTGCTGGACGAAACTTGTTATGGAATGCGCGATACAGTTCAGGGAATTTTGTCCAGCCCGACCGAGATTGTTGGGATAGAGCTGCCGCCCGCGCCAGTCAAACTGAACCTTCTCCCAGAAAGCTGGCGACGACGCCGTTTGCAACTGACAAGGCAAGCAGAATGGCGAAAAAGGCTGCTTTGGATCGGTGGAGGTTACGTGGGGCTTGTCTTACTCTTGCTCACGTACTTGAGTATCTTGCGCTTTGAAATAGGCCTTTTTGACCGACGTATAGCGCACGACGCCCCGGGGACTGAGTTCGTACGCGCGACAGACGCAAGATGGAAAGCGCTCGCACCCGCGATTGACGCCCACTATTATCCCGTCGAAATCTTGCTGCATCTTTTTGAAAGTCTGCCTTCTGCGGACGTGCGCATCACAGGTTACAACCAGTCGGCTCGACAGATTTCCGTCGATGGGGAAGCGAACACAGCTGCTCTCGTTTACCAATTTATTGAGAAGGTAAAGAAGAATCCAGATTTGCGAGCGTTTCAATTCGACATGGCTGCGCCTCGTATTTTGCCCAACGACCATGCGCAGTTTCGATTGGAGGGAAAAGCAAAATGATGCCGGCGTGGTACCAACGAATGAATGCCCGCGAACGTGTGCTCTCGTGGGTAGTTGTTGGAACAGTCTTCGTGTTGCTCAATCTGTGGATAATCAGTTGGATTTTCGGTGCGCTTGGCGCTGCACAGAAAGAAGTGGCGACGCGTCGAGGCAAGTTGACCGAGCAAGCTCTTTACATGAAAGAACGGGATCTCTGGACGAAACGTGATGAATGGATCGGGAAGCATGAACCGGCGCTCAACAATCCCGCCGAAGCCTCAGCGCTGCTTGATCAGTTGAAAGAAGTCGCCGGCAAATACGATATCCAGATTGAGAATCCTGTAATTGGATCGGGGGAGACCACGCCTTATCATCAAACGGTTTTCGCTTCCATTGAAACTAAAAGCCCCTGGCCACCGCTCGTACATTTTCTTTATGACTTGCAACGACCGGATGCGTTCATCGTGTTTGAAAATGTTAATTTGGCCATCGACGGCAGCGACCCGACAATGATGCGCGGCAAATTTAAAGTCGCCCGGTGGTTTGCACCGGCGCAAAAAACCAAGTAAGAATGAAACTTTGATGATTGTTCGTATGAAATGTTCTATCGCGTTCGCAACTGTCATCCTTGTTCTTGGGGCGCTCCGCAGTGAAGCCGAGGAGGTTCTGCCGCCACATTTTAATTTCGAGCGCTACACAAAGATGGTGGATCATTCGCCGTTCGCAGTCGCCACCTCAGTCGCGGCTCCGGCGGCGACACCTGATTTTGCGAAGGACCTTTACATTGCCAATGCCGCGCGTTCGCCCGACGGCGACATGGTGACGCTGGCTTCCACTTCCGACCACAACTTTAAGAAATATCTCACTACCAGGGAGCCAGTAGATGGCTACGGCATCGCCAACATCGAATGGTCGGACAAAGTAGGAGCGACGAAGGTAACAATCAGCAAGGACGGAAACTTTGCGACTATTACATTTAATCAGGCGCTTTTGACGCAGGGGGGGCCAAATGCAGGCGTTCCTCCAAGAATGCTCGCGCCGGCAGCCCTGCCGGCTCTTAATCCCGTCAACCCTAATCCAGCTTTATCGAAACTACCACCCGGCGCGCCGCCGGAATTGCAGCAGTTGATTCCGACTGGCAAAGACGTGCCTCGGCCCCATTCGCGTGGGTTGATTCAGCGCAACCCGAGAACGTCAAGAGCGCCATCCCAGGGAGCAGCACCTGCACCGCCGCCGCCTGCGAAAAATTAGAGGCGAAGATTAGCGCTCAGCGGCTAACCGCCTCCCCAATCGTCGTCCGCCGTGTCGGCTTGTCGATCGGGGCCGGCCGAAAACAGATCATATCCGCCGGCGTTTTTCTGACCAGGATTGCGGTAAATGTAATTGCTACCCCAGGGATCTTTTGGCATTTCCTTGAACAACTGATACCAGCGAGTAGGTCGCGGGTCGCCCGCCGGCTGCGCTACCAATGCCTGCAAACCCTGGTCCGTCGTAGGATAAAATCCGTTCATGCTTTCATACAATTGTAGCTGTGTCTTGATAGCCTGAACATCAGCTTGAACGCGCATGGTCTTGGCGATTGCAGTGGTATTGCCAAGTTTTGAAATCGCCACTCCCAGTATGATCACAATGATGCTCACCACGAGCATGATCTCCAGTAGCGTGAAGCCCTGCTGTTTTCTTTTCGTTCTCATTTGAATCCTCAGTAACACTCTGTCCCGTGAGCGATTATGCTACGCTGGTTTGCAGGAATTGCTAGTGCCCTGCGCGCAGAAGATAATCCGACTTGTCCCAAATATATTTTAGTTGAATCTGCGTCGCGCGGATTGCCGAAGATCCGCCGCCAACTCCATTGGCAACAGCCAGGTCATTCTGTCCAACTTTAAGGATCGCGGGCGGCACGATTTTCTGAGCTCGCAGCCATCCGGTATAATGGAAATGCATTTGAGGCGTAAGCGATTCCACTTCGCCGCGGTAAGCAGGGTCAGCTAAATCCGGCAGCGTCAGTGAAACCGGGCCAATGTCTTGGCCATTAACGAAAATTTCCGGCGGAGCATCAATGCTGGGATTGCCGATTTCGAAGGTAAGCAACGCTGTCAGCGGTTGCGCCTCAATTGGAAATTGAAACACGGCATTTGCCTGAGCTCCTTCCTCAATTCGGACCGGGTCAGCAGCGAGAGTTGCCGTAACGGTTCCAAAGTTCTCCATGTCTTCGGGCGGGGTGTGCAGCGCAGGTACCGATGAGAACGGCTCGGGGATCACATCGCGATGTTCTGCGTTCACAGGATGCACTACTTCACTACTCGTCATCCAGTCGAGATAGGCTCCCCGAATCGTTTTTCCATCTCCTGGAACTTCGATATCGATAGCGGAGGCGCCTGTCATCGGGATCAGGACGGAATCTGAACTGGGCAGATTCATCCCCACGCCAAGGGTACCCGAGCGCAAAACGTGTGTCCCAGATTCATCCCACGCCACCAATTCGGGTTGCTGATTCACCTTATCATCGAAGAACAAGCGAAAAAAGAGTACGTGATATTCGGGCCCTGGCTGCGCCACGCGGATGCGAAAGATGCTCTTGGACGTGCCTCCGGTCTCGGTTGTCTCCGCCGGCAAGAGCGCGAGCGCTTCGACCCATGCTGGCGCATTTTGAGGTTTCGAGTTTCGAGGTGCAGTTTGGCGGAGATCGAGCCAGGCGCTTTCGGGAATCGGATGCGCAATCATTTCAGCCAGTGAGGGCAATGCGTCGGTGAAAGCTTCCTGCGCGCATACGCGGCAAGCCGCGGCGAGGAAAATCGCAAGGGTAAGGCGAACTGACATTGGGCTGCGGAGATTATTCGCGCAAAACGTGCTTTGCAAGTCTTCAGTTCTAATGCGCTCTGAATTGCAAGCTGTGTGTCATCTCAAACACAGCCGATAGAATACTGAACACAATCAGACCAACCACAACCGCGATTATCACGATGATGATCGGCGGAATCAATTGTGAGATTACGCCCACGCTGCGGTCCAATTCGCGCTCATAAACGTCGGCAATGGCTTGCATTGTCTCGGCGAAATGTCCGGTCTGTTCTCCGACCGCCATCATATCCGTAAACAAATCCGGAAACATTTTTTGCTCCTGCAAAGCAGCAGACAGCGTTGCGCCGTCGATCACTGCTTTGCGTACCTCCCCAAGTTTAACTTCGAGAAAACGGTTGCCGGCGATTTCCGTGACAAGGTCAAGTGAACGAAGAAGAGGAACGCCATTTTCCATCAACGTCCCCAGTGTGCGCGCAAACTGCGCGTAGTAGCGGTGGCGAATGACCCGTCCATAGCCAGGGATCAACAGCCGAAAGCGATCCCATCCAACCCGACCTTCCTCACTGCGGACAAGGGCGCGGAAAGCAACGATTAAACCCACCGCGGCCAGCACGCCGACCCACCAATAGCTCGTAATCGCATGATGAATTTGAAGCAGGATCCGCGTAGGCAATGGAAGCGCGCCGCCGGTTTGCGCCATGAACCCGCTCAACTGGGGTACCATGAACGTGATAAAAATTGTAACGAGAACGGCGCCAGCGAGGGCGAGAAATGCCGGATAAATCAAAGCTTGCTGCACCCGATCCCGTAGGTCCTTTGCCTGCATCAAATGCTTGACCAGGCGAAGGAGAATTTGCGGCAGCGCGCCGCTTGCTTCGCCCGCGGCCACCAAATTCACATACAGCGGCTGGAAAATCCGCGGCATCTCGCTCAAAGCCTGTGAAAAACTGCGACCGTCGACCAGGGACTGATGCAGCGAATGCGTCATTTGCTGAACGCGCGGCTGTTTCAAGCGTTTTTCTAAAATCGACAACGCTTCGTCCAGCGTCATCCCCGCTTTCAGCAAATGAGCAAGTTGCTCGGTAAAAATGAGCAACTGGCCATGCGGGATTTTTAGATTTTGCGTGGGAGCTTCCAGTGCCCCCCCAGCAGGTGGGCGGACCACTTTTGGACCTTTTGGTTCCGCGCCCAACAATTCGATCCGCACGGGAATGCAGCGTTGTAATTCAATTTGTTGAATTGCAACGGCTCGATCTGCGCAGTCGAGGACGCCTTCAACCAGCTCGCCCTGAGCGTTGCGAGCACGATAGCTAAACTGTGGCATTGCCGTGGAAAATTATCCCGAAACGCGAAATCGCAAAGTTGAAAGTGGCTTCGCCAACCATTCCCTTAGCTGCTCGGCCGCTCTTGGCGATCGGGACTAGGAAAAAATTGTACTTGTCATCCTGGCTGATTTTGATAAAAGCGCCGTCCATGAGATGTGCAGCAGCAGCGATCCTAGTCCTTTCCCTTGCGTTTGCTTCGCAAGCATCCGCAGTATTACGACCGCTTTTTCCGGCGAAAACGGCACCACCGTTTGCCGGGGAGGCGATCGTCATAGGAAACGGTTCGATCGCGCATCCTGCGAAACAAGTGCCTGCTACAGTGGCGCGATAACCACTGTATCAGCCACGAGACGCAGGCGGTTTCGCCTGCGTGACAGGAGCTTTCTCACTCTGCTCACAGGTTTCGTTGCTCCGATACAGCCAGTGTAATGCGTTGCCGCTGCGCGTTAACAGCCGAGTGACTGATTTTCTTTCGACAAAATTCCGCTTGTCGTTCCTGTCTTTCGGGGAGGTGCGCACTTGCGATCAAACAGGCGGGGGCGGGAATCGAACCCGCGAATAGCGGTTTTGCAGACCGCGACCTTACCACTTGGCTACCCCGCCGTTTCTGCGAGAGCGGACAATATCGTTGTCGCGGCGCTTGTATCAAGCGCCGAGCGTAGATACATATGTTTTCGCCGCGGCGAACGCCTCTACAACTCTGCCGCGTCAACGCTTTAACGCTTCAACGAATCCGATTATCGTGACGGCGTGACGAAGTCATCGCAATTTTTCGCGCGCGCGCAGAAACGGATTCCTGGTGGGGTGAATTCGCCAGTACGCGCGTTTCGTAACGTTCGTGGCGAACCATTTTTTGTCGCGCGAGCCGAGGGCGCAAGAATTTGGGATGTCGATGGGAATGAATGTGTCGATTACGTCGGTAGCTGGGGACCGGCAATTCTCGGGCATGCGCCGAAAGTGGTCGTGGACGCGGTGCGCGACGCTGCCGCGCGCGGGTTGAGCTTTGGAATTCCGAATCCGCTCGAAGTGGAAATGGCGGAACTGATCTGCGAGTGGATGCCGTCGATCGAGAAAGTGCGGATGGTGAATAGCGGCACGGAAGCGACGATGTCGTGCATTCGGCTCGCGCGCGCGTTCACGCGACGCGACAAGATCGTCAAGTTCGACGGGTGCTACCACGGACATGTCGATGCCTTGCTGGTAAAAGCCGGCAGCGGCGCGCTCACACATGGGCAGCCGAGTAGCGCCGGTGTGCCGCAAGCATTTGTCGATCTCACAATTTCGTTGCCTTTCAATAACGCCGAAGTGGTGAGAAAAGCGTTTCGGGAAAACAACAGTGAAATCGCTGCTGTAATTGTCGAGCCGATTCCGGCGAACGCCGGACTCTACTTTCCAGAAGAAAATTTCCTCCCTGTTTTGCGCGAGGAATGCGAACGAAACGGTGCGCTTCTGATTTTTGACGAAGTGATCACAGGGTTCCGTGTGGCGCGCGGTGGCGCGCAAGAAGTTTTCGGAATCAAACCTGATTTGAGTGCATTGGGCAAAATAATCGGTGGCGGGTTACCGGTTGGCGCGTTTGGCGGGCGCGCCGAAATCATGGATCAGCTTTCGCCAAATGGTCCGGTTTATCAGGCCGGTACGTTGTCCGGCAATCCACTTGCGATGGCTGCCGGACTGGCACAACTGCGGGAGCTCGATCGGATCAACGGCTGGAAATTGCTAGAAGAACTGGGTGCGCAATACGAAAAGCTCGCCCGCGACGCGATCAACAATTCAAATATCGACATCACGTTTCACCGGCTCGGCTCGATGTTTTGTGTGTTCTTTGCCGCTGGTCCGATCGTTGATCTAGCGAGTGCGCAGCGAAGTGACCTGAAAATGTTCGCCAAGTTTTTCCATGCTTGCCTAAAACGCGGCGTTTGTTTCGCGCCGTCTCAGTTTGAGACCGGATTCATTTCGACCTCGCACACGCCGCACGATATCGAGGCCACGGGAGCAGCTGTACGCGAAGCACTGGCGGAGCTTTAAGAGGCGACCACCTTCGCAGGGAGCTTAGCAAGCTTTGACGGTTCGCGTATTTCGTCTTTGTCATTCCAAGCGAAGTCGAGGAACCTCTTGCTCTAAACAAGGAGAGGATTGAATTCACAGACGTCTCGACTTCGCTCGACATGACAACGACCGCCAACTCACGAATTCGTCCTGCTGCGAAATTCTTTTTCAATGGCGACAAAAAGTTTTTCGCCAAAGGCGTGACGTACGGTCCGTTTAAGCCGGATGCCGAAGGGAACTATCTTGGCCAGCCTGAGCAGGTCAATCTTGACCTCGCGCTTATGCGCCAGGCCGGTCTGAATCTTGTGCGGATTTATCATGCGCCGCCACGCTGGTTTCTGGATCTTTGTGCTGCTGCCGATATGCGTGTGCTGGTAACGCTTCCCTGGGAAAAACATATCGAGTTTCTGCGCGAAAGATCCACGAGGAAACAAATTGCCGAAAACGTTCGCGCTGCCGTGAAGGCACACGCGGGCCATCCTGCGATCTTTGGCTACCTGGTGGGCAACGAGATTCCCAGCACCATGGCGCGCTGGCTCGGCGCGCGTCGTGTGATTGAATTTGTGGAGGAATTAATTCGGATCGGGCGCGGCATCGATCCTGATGCTCTGTTTTCCTATGCCACCTATCCGCCGACCGAATATCTGTTGCCGCAGAATGCCGACTTTTGCTGTTTCAATGTGTACCTCCACAATCAGCGGGATTTCGAGGGCTATCTGCTGCGGCTGCAAAATCTCTCTGGCGAGCAGCCGCTCATTCTTGGTGAATTCGGCATGGACACGATCCGGCATTCGCAGGATGAGCAGGCGGAAATGCTCGGCTGGCATATCGACAGTGTTGTAAAATGCGGCCTTGCAGGGACCGTTTTTTTTACCTGGACCGATGAATGGTTTACCGGTGGCGAGGAAATCACAGATTGGGCGTTTGGGATCGTCACGCGCGAGCGCAAACCCAAGAAAGCGTTCTACACGCTTGAGAAAAAACTGGCGCGAAGGGATTCAATCGTCCCGCATCTGCCGTTGCCGCGGACGCCGTTCGTCTCGGTGATTGTGTGTTCGTACAATGGGGCTCGCACCCTTGCGGCGTGCCTCGAGTCGTTGGGTAAACTGAACTACCCGGAGTACGAACTCATTTTAGTTGATGACGGTTCGACCGATGACACAGCCTACGTTGCAGCCCAGTTCCCGGAGGTGCGCTACATTCATCAGAGCAATCAGGGACTAAGTCATGCTCGCAACACTGGGGCCGTTGCTGCCAAAGGCGAAGTGCTTGCCTATACGGATTCTGACTGCATGGCAGACGCCGACTGGCTTTATTACCTCATCGGCACGCTTTCAAGCGGTGATTACGCCGGAGTCGGGGGACCGAACATTACGCCACCCGCGCAAAATTGGATTCAAGCATGCGTCGCGGCGGCGCCCGGCGGACCGAGTCATGTCTTGCTTACTGACACAGTCGCCGAGCACATTCCCGGCTGTAACATGGCGTTCTATCGGTGGGCGTTCGAAAGCATGGGCGGCTTCGATCCCGAATACCGCAAAGCTGGGGACGATGTCGATTTCTGCTGGCGCATCCAACAAGCGGGCTGGGTCATTGCGTTTAGTCCAACCGCGATTGTCTGGCATTATCGACGGTTCACCCTTCGCGCGTTCCTCAAACAGCAGGACGGTTACGGCGAGGCAGAATCTTTACTACGCTTCAAGCATCTCATCTTTTTCGGACCGACCGGCACAGCGAAATGGCGCGGCCAGATTTATGGCGCGACGCGGTTCAGTTGGTTCGTCAATCGTCCGGTGATTTATCACGGGATCTTCGGTGAAGGATTTTTTCAATCGATTTATCCCACGCCGCAGTCGGAGGTAGCGGCTTACCTCAGCAGCATTGAATGGTTTGCGCTGACGGTTTTTCTTTTTGGCCTGGGCATCTTTCTGCCGGCGCTCCGAATCGTTCCGTACCTGATGCTGGGCGGCACGTTTTGCGTCGCGCTTTCCTACATGGTGCGCGCTCAGATCGAGCCGAAATTCGACACTGTCCGCGCGCGACTGCTCGTGATTATTCTGGCGTTTGTGCAGCCGCTGGTACGCGGATTTTCTCGATATTTCACCTGGCTGCGGTTCAAACGCACACCGGCCAACGTCATTCGGCGGCACGAGCATTTGCCGGAGCGCGCCCGCTTTGCAAGCAGTCTGAGTCGCCGCGTTTTCTGGAGCGAGCAGGGTAGGGACCGCCACTATTTCCTAGGCGAAATGTTCCAGTTGCTCGAAGAGGAGGGCTGGCGGTATTCCGCGGATAGCGGTTGGAATGAGTGGGACATTCAAATCTACGGCAACTTTTGGTGGAGCATAGCGCTGCAGACCGTCACTGAATATCACGGCGCCGGAAAATGCTTGACCCGTGTTCGGCTTCGTAACCGGCTGGTTACGACGACGATTATCTTGAATCTCATTGCACTGAGTTTGTTGATCTATCGCCAGCTTAACGTTTCGCATATTGATCTTTGGTCCATTGGTGCATACCTGCTTTTTCTGTTTTTCCTGTGGACGCGGTCGCGGGCACTGAAGTCAAGAGTAGCAGAGCTTGTCGATCTGGCAGCGCATCGCGCGGGTCTGCAGCGGGTAACGCGAAAAGCTCGAATCGCTCCGACAACCGCAGTGTCCCAGGTCGAGGTAGCGGTGAACGTCGCCGATCCGGCGTCGCCAAATTTGCCTGGGTAGCCCATCTACTGAACCGCAGCCAGAGTCGCTGATTCCGGCGGCCGCGCCCACCGATCGCGGCTACAATCATTAGAACTGCAAGCGCACCTTGCCTGAACCGCGCTCAATGTGGCCAATTCGTTTGGCCTTCAATCTCGACATGACGCGTTGTGCATTTTCCTCCGCGATAACCGCCACCATGCCGATGCCCATGTTGAACACTTGATACATCTCTCGAACGTCGATCCTTCCATCTTGCTGGAGGATTTTGAAAATGCGCGGTACGTGCCAGTTTTTCGTCTGGATTAGCGCATCACAATTCAGAGGGAGAATTCGGGGTATGTTGTCGATGAGACCGCCGCCGGTAATGTGGGCGAGACCTTTGATAGTGCCGGTGGGAATTTTTGCCAAAAGCGGCTGATAGTTTTTGTGCACGCGCAGCAATTCTTCGCCGACCGTGATTGGCGACCCCGGTAGACGCGAACTCGGTTTGAGTCGCATTTCGTCGAACAAAATTCTTCGTACCAGCGAGTAACCATTGGTGTGCAGTCCATTGGAAGCGAGGCCGAGAACGACGTTGCCGGCAGTGATCTTGCTGCCATCGATGATTTTCATTCGATCCACGACCCCAACGATGCAGCCTGCGAGATCGTATTCGCCCTTGCGATACATCCCGGGTAATTGCGCCGTTTCACCGCCGAGCAGCGCGCAGCCCGCGGATCGGCAAGCGCGAGAAAGACCACGAAGTAGTTGTTGAAACACGCGGGGCTCGAGTCTCTCGCAACCAATGTAATCGAGGAAGAACAGCGGACGCGCACCCAACACCGCGATATCGTTTACGCAGTGATTTACGAGGTCGGCGCCAACGGTGTCGTGTTTGTCCGTGGCAAATGCCACCTTCAACTTCGTGCCGACGCCGTCAATGCTTGCGACCAACACCGGCTCGCGCATTCCGGGAAAATTCGCGCGAAACAACCCGCCGAAGCCGCCGATTTTACCGAGAACCTGCGGGCCATGCGTTTGCTTTACGAGCGATTGAATTTGTCGTTTAAGCCGGTTCCCAAGATCGATGTCTACGCCCGCAGATGCGTATGCCTTTGTTTTTTTGTCCGCAGATTTCACAGATCTTCGCAGATTAAGTTCAGAATCTGAATCTGTGTAAATCTGCGTAATCTGTGGATGTCGATCTTTATTTTAGATCGGCAAACAACCTTGGCTGTGCTTCCTGATCGGAAAGTGCTTTGGCGCGTTGCTCGCGTCGTTCCATGATGAACTTGTCCAATGCGGGATCGAAGGGAAGGGGATAATCACCAGTGAAACAGGCGAGGCAAAAACTGTTCAGCGGTTTTCCCGTTGCTCGCACCATCCCTTCGACATCTAGATAACCGAGACTATCAACCCCGAGATATTTGCAGATGTCTTCCATCGACATCTGGTTTGCGATCAATTTTTCAGGATCAGGAAAATCGATGCCATAGTGGCATGCAAACCGATGCGGCGGGCAGCTCACACGCATGTGCACTTCGGTCGCGCCGGCCTCGCGCAGGTTCACCACGCGGGCGCGCGCGGTCGTGCCGCGCACGATTGAATCGTCTACAACTACTACGCGTTTTCCGGCGACCATTTCCTTGATCAAATTTAATTTCACGCGCACATCGAAATCGCGGATCAGCTGACTGGGCTGCAAAAATGTGCGGCCAATGTAGTGATTGCGAACAAACGCGTGGGCGTAAGGGATCTTGAGTTCCTCAGCGAAACCAAGAGCAGCATAATTCCCCGAGTCCGGCACCGGCACCACGATGTCCGCTTCAACCGGAAATTTTCTCGCCAGTTCGCGTCCCATCTCCATGCGCACTTTTCCGACGTTCACGCCTCCCATCATGCTGTCGGGACGTGCGAAGTACACGTATTCAAACATACAAAATGCCGGACGCTCCTCTGGAAACGGCCGTTCCGAGCGCAAGCCGTTCTCGTTGATGATCAACACTTCGCCAGGTTCGATCTCGCGAATAAACTCGGCATGGATGAGATCAAATGCGCATGTTTCAGATGCGAGCACATACGCCCCGTCGAGTTTGCCAAGCGCCAGCGGTCGCCAACCGAACGGATCGCGCACCGCGATCAGTTCCTGTTCGCTCATGATGATCAGCGAAAACGCGCCCTGAATCCGGCGCAACGCCGCCAGGATATTTCCGCCATTGTCTGACGGTTGCGCCAAAAGATGCAAAATGATTTCGCTATCGGCGGTGGTTTGAAAAATCGAACCTCTCCGCTCCAGTTCATCGCGCAAAACATCGGCATTAATTAAGTTGCCGTTGTGTGCGATTGCCATCTGGCCGCGCACACAATCGACCACGAAGGGTTGCGCGTTTTTGATCGTGCTCGTGCCGGTTGTTGAGTAACGCGTGTGACCGATCGCGCGTGTCCCCTTCAGTTTCGCCAGTTCTTCCTGACCAAACACCTGTGAAACGAGCCCCATGTCCTTATGCATGAGAAAGCTCGTGCGGGGACCGTTGCTCGTGACAATGCCTGCGCTCTCCTGTCCGCGGTGTTGCAAAGCGAACAGGCCGTAATACGTCAACACGGCCGCCTTCGGGTGACCGAAGACACCAAACAGGCCACACTCGTGCTGCGGTAGCACGAGTGAGTCCGGCGCGTGCTCCAGATCGGATTTGTCTGAAAGGCGGATCACGAGAAATAATCCATCAGATTTGTACGCATTCAATCCCGCGTTTTTGATCGGACTTCACAAGCTTGGAATGCGCTCAGCAGACGAATCGCTCTCGACCACTCGACGAATTGAATTCCACCAATCGTCAAAAAGATCGGCAACTGGCCAGGCGAATTTCTTGTCTTCCACTTGGATCCGCAATTGATCGCCTTCGACTTTGCCGAGTTGCTGAAATGGGACCGCACACTCGAGTAACATCGATTCTGCCTCGTCGAGGTTTCCAGGCGTGACCGAGATAATGATTCGGGATTGCGATTCATTGAACAATACTGTAGCCGCGTCCCTGCAGGACGCGTGCGCGTCGCCCACAGGGCGACGGCTACAGTCGACATCTGCTCCGAACAGCCGTTCGGGATTGAAACAACATTCCGCCAACGCAATGGCAAGTCCGCCTTCGGAACAATCGTGCGCACTTTTTACTAAACCGGCGCGGATCAAATCGCGAACTGCACTTTGAACTTTGATTTCGTGTGTGAGATCGACGTGTGGAGGCGGCCCGATTTTCAACCCGTGACAGACTTTGAGATAACGCGAGCCCCCTAGGTTGTAGCCGGGATCATCCCGACCTCTCGGGACTACAGCGCCAACCAAAATAATCACGTCGGCTTCGTCTTTGAACCACTGGGTAGTGATGTGCTTTTCATCATCGATTAATCCGACCATCCCAATCGTTGGCGTCGGATCGACAACGCCAGCCGGGTTCTCATTATACAACGAAACATTTCCGCCCGTGACAGGTGTGCCAACTGCGCGACACGCTTCCGCTATTCCTTCAACTGCTTCACGAAGCTGCCAGAAGTTTTCTGATTTGTAAGGATTACCGAAATTCAGGCAATCCGTCACGGCAAGTGGCTTTGCACCGGAACAAGTGAGATTGCGCGCTGCTTCGGCGACGGCAATTTTGCCGCCTTCACGCGGGTCGAGCGCGCAATAAGTCGAATTGCAATCCGTGGTAGCAGCCAGGATTTTGTTGGCGTAACGCACGAAGAATACCGCTGCGTCCGAGCCGGGTTTTACAACCGTTCCGGTGCGCACGGTGTGATCGTACTGTCGATACACCCAATTCTTGGATGCAATCGTAGGATCGTTAAGCAATTGCCGAAGAGCGTCGTGCATGTCGATCTTTCGAAGCTTGTTGTAGCGGCGATTGCCGATCCCGCCTGCAGTGGTTGGTCTCCTTGCTTCACGCGAGTACAGCGGCGCTTCTTCGGCGAGCGCTTTCGCTGGAATTTCCGCGGCAATCGCCCCGTTGTTTCGCACGCGCATCATACCGTCGCTTGTGACGCGACCGATTTCCGCGCAGGGCACGTCCCATTTGTCAAAGACTTCACGGACAAGATTTTCTTTTCCCCGGCGAGCGATGATCAGCATTCGCTCTTGCGATTCGCTCAGGAGAATTTCGTACGCGGTCATGCCGGGTTCGCGCTTGGGCACTTTGGACAGATCAATCTCGATGCCGCTTCCGGCTCGGCTGGCGGTTTCGCAGGTTGAGCAAGTCAGACCTGCCGCTCCCATGTCTTGAATTCCGGCAATCGCACCGCGAGCGAGCAGTTCAAGACATGCTTCGAGCAGTAATTTCTCCTTGAACGGATCACCTACCTGCACCGCGGGACGATCTTCGCGTGACTGTTCGGTCAATTCGCGCGATGCGAAAGCTGCTCCCGCGAGACCGTCACGTCCTGTTTCGGCGCCAACGTAAAACACAGGATTGCCGCTGCCTTCTGCTGTGCCGCGCGCGAGCTCGTCGTGACGCAACACGCCGAGGCAAAAAACATTTACCAGAGGATTGCCCTCGAAGCTTTCATCGAAATAAATCTCGCCGCCAATGGTCGGGATCCCCACGCAATTTCCGTAGTGTGCGATACCGGAGACGACGCCCGTGAACAGTCTACGATTCGCTGCGATTTTCGATTTTCGAGGTTCGGATTTCGAATTTTCATCCGTTATTGGTCCAAATCGCAGTGAGTTCATGCAAAACTCCGGGCGTGCGCCCATGGTAAAAATGTCCCGAATAATTCCGCCAACCCCGGTGGCGGCGCCTTGGAACGGCTCAATGGCGCTCGGGTGATTGTGGCTCTCCATTTTGAAGGCGACTGCCCAGCCATCGCCAATATCGACAACGCCCGCATTTTCTTCGCCGGCCTTGACCAAAATGTTCGGACCAGTGGTAGGAAATTTTCTTAGTTCCTTCCTCGAATTTTTATATGAACAGTGCTCGCTCCACATCACCGAAAAAATTCCGAGCTCCGTGAAATTCGGCTCGCGACCGAGGATTTTCTTGATCTGTTCAAACTCCTCCGGAGTCAGACCGTGTTGTTTGACCAGCTCCGGTGTGACCACTGGATCGGTGGTCGGCATTTTGCGAGTCATTGGCGAACCAACTTAACGGATTCGCCAAGTCCGCTCAACGACGCAAACAGCAAATAATTCGAATACGGGCGTCGCAATTGCAGTCAAAACTTGAGACGGACAAGAGCGTCCGTTCAAGCCTTGAGTCACGAACTCGGGGTTAAAACTAACCACAAACAGGAGGGATGAGAGTGAAGAAAACAATCATTGGTCTACTCTGCGCGCTGGTAACGCCATTAGCTTTTGCGCAAACCAGCACGACGACGACCGAAGAAACGACAACGACGAATAAACCAGTAACTGAAACGACTACTTCCACAACCTACACTGCCGGCACGGTAACAACCTACGAGCCCGGCAAGACGGTTGTGGTCAAGAGCGAAGAAGGACCTGTTAGCTTCGCGCTAGGCACAGCCGCGCGCATTGTTACCACCGCTGGCAAAGTGGTGACAGCGCCGCTGCGAACCGGCCAAAAGGTGCGCGTGTATTACACGGGTCCGAGTGAGACTCGTACAGTCGAGCGTGTAGTCGTCGAGGATTAAACAGCACCTGATGGCTTTCGATTTGAAAGAGATTATCGCGGCGCGATTAGGCGAAAATTACAAGCTCCATGAACGCCACTTGAATCCTACGCTCGTGGCGGCGCAGCGCGTGATCGGGTTCGACAAGGTGTATGCGCGCGCGGAGGGCGCGTACCTCTACGATATGGATAATCAGCCGTATCTAGATTTTCTGAGCGGGTACAGCGTTTTTAACATTGGGCGAAATCATCCGAGGGTGCAGCAAGCAATTCGGGACGTGCTGGATCTGGATCTTCCGAACATGGTACAAATGGATTGCTCGCTCTTGAGCGGGTTGCTTGCAGAAGCGATAACGAAACGTACACCGCCACATCTTAACGCCGTTTTCTTCTGTAACTCCGGGACCGAAGCGATGGAAGGCGCGTTGAAATTCGCGCGCGCTGCAACTGGCAGAAAGCGCGCGGTGTCGCTGGCGAGCGCATTTCACGGCCTGAGCCTCGGGGCGTTGTCATTGATGGGCTGCGAAAGTTTTACCGAGGGTTTCGGTCCTTTAATGGAAGGATTCGACGCGCGCGTCCCGCTTGATGATATCGACGAGTTGGATCGACAACTGCGCTCGCGCGATGTGGCGGCTTTCGTGATCGAAACCGTGCAAGGAAAAGGATGTCAAACACCGCAGACCGATTTCTTTGTTCGGGCACAAGAACTTTGCTGTAAATACGGAACACTCTTGATTTCAGATGAAGTCCAGACCGGGCTTGGGCGCACTGGAAGGATGTTTGGATTCCAGCATTGGAATTTGGAACCGGACATCATTACGCTCGCCAAAACATTGAGCGGCGGCTATGTGCCGTGCGGGGCGATCGTCACCCGGCGCGACATTTACCAAAAAACATTTTCGCGAATGGACCGCTGCGTTGTTCACTCGACGACTTTCGGTCGGAACAATCTGGCAATGGCCTGCGGGCTCGCAGCGCTCGAAGTGATAGACAACGAAAATTTGATCGAGAACTCCGCCAAAATGGGCGCGCTCTTGATGGAAAAAATTGATGCCCTGCGCGCGAAACATTCGTTCATCAAAGAAGTTCGGGGCAAAGGCTTGATGATCGGGATCGAATTTCACGAGCCAACGGAGTTCAAACTCAAGATGGCGTGGAAACTTCTGCATAAGATCGACAAGGTACTTTTCGCGCAAATGGTCGTGACGCAGATGCTCAGCAAACATCGCATTCTTACGCAGGTAGCTGGCCACGCGATGGACGTGACGAAGATTCTGCCGCCACTGATCATCGGCGAAAAAGAAGTCGATATGTTCGTGAACGCGCTCGACGACGTGCTCACCGAATGTCGCAAATTCCCCGGCGCGATGTGGGAACTGGGAAATAATTTCGTCCGCGCCGCGCTCGGGTCGCGGCGTTCGGTTGAAGCGCGCCCAGCGGTTTCAGCCTAATCTC
>WNFW01000826.1_pt1 | contig 20377 bp, 21 predicted proteins | sample 5400131 | NCBI WGS metagenome assembly WNFW01 (sample SAMN13153362, study PRJNA577476) | soil metagenome | isolation source: 20 cm soil or saprolite under grassland replicate 1 | place: USA:California | collected 2016-06-15 | reverse complement strand
CTTGCTCATTGAGCTTGTACTCTTTTCCTCCGGGATTGGTGAAATTAATCGTTCCTCGAATGGCGTCGCGCAAATTGATTTGACCTTCAACCATGTTCTTCCAGGTCGGCGCGTTCGCGTCTTCAAAATCCGCCATGAAAATCTTTGCGCCGGAATTCAGCGCGTTGATAACCATCTTGCGATCGGTCGGCCCGGTGATTTCGACCCGGCGGTCCTGAATGTCGCTGGGGATCGGCGCACACTTCCAGTCGCCTTCGCGGATCTGTTTCGTTTCGGGCAGGAAGTCGAGCCCTTCGCCCTGATCAAGCCGTCTCTGCCGTTCCTGCCGGCGCTCGAGACATTGCTTGCGCCGCGTGCCGAACTGACGTTGCAGCTTTGCGACAAAGGCGAGCGCTTCCGGAGTTAAGATTTCAGAAAGAGCCGGTGTGATCTCTCCCAGGACTTCCACGCCGGAGGGCAGGGGACTGCGACTTGCCTTGGCCTTGGTGGAAGGAGTGGTCATAAAGATGAAAACACTACCTTACAATTCGCGGCCGCGCTGTTACTTTCGCGCGTCGGACAAGGAAGAAATATGACAGGGGGCGACCTGAAAGAAATCAAGCTACCTCGCTCCTCGGAATGATTACCTGGGCGCCGATGGGGGTTGGCCGCCTGATCGCGAGAACGCGAAGAAACTGCAGCTCAGTGCCGACGAGTGGAACCGGATCGAAGAGCTCGTGCGATCTTGACAACACATCTCGGAATGGATTAGCGAACGTCCTGGTAATGGAGACGGACCTCGCTCAATTAGCTCACGATCGATTTGAAATTGCTGATGCCCTGCATCGTTACGCTTTTGGTCTCGATCATGGTGATGCCGATTCGCTGAGGTCGGCATTGACGGAGGATTGCCATTTCGATTTCAGACCCGCGGGAAGAAAACTCGAGATCGATTTTCCGCTACTGAGTGGTCGCGACGCTATCTTGAACGGGGTTCTTCCATTTATCGGTCCGCTCGATACCAGTCACAGTGTAAGCAATCTCCAAATCGAGATTAGCGGTGATACAGCTACCTTGTATGCCTACGTTTTGTCGCAGCATTTCCTGCCGCGCGAGGGTTCGCGCCGTGGCTCAGAATACGCATTGTTGATGAATCGCTATGATTGCAACCTGATGCGCGATGGCGATAAGTGGCGCTTCAAGAGCATAACGATTGATAATGCCTGGGCGCTCGGGAACCCGGAAATTCTCAATGCCCTTGCCAGTCGCCTCGCGCTGAGAACAAAATCGAAAAAGACTGGGTAGAAGACTCATCACGAAGATGCCCAGAGCATCGCCTAGTCGGCGCTTCGGGCGTAATCGATGCGACGCGCCGCAAAAAAAGTGGCTATCGCAAAAGACTGCGGCGTCAGATCTCGACATTTGGACGATCAAAACCAGAGAGCGGAGCGCGGAGAATAGCAGATGATGCGACATTAAGGCCGCAGCGCGACGAGCGATTGCGCGTTGATGTTTAGTTGCATAAAACTATTCTGATGTTCGAAACATATGAGCATGCATCCATTTGGAGAGGCCGAGTTAAAGAACGCAATCGCCGCCCGCTTCTACGCCGTAAACGGAACGCATCCCATGACCGCAGACGACGATGCATACGTTCGCAAGTGGTATATTAGCGTTGAAGAACTGGCGCGACGTGCCGGCGTCCAACCTTCTGAACTTCGCCGTTTGATACTAGCGAATCGATTACCACTTCCGAGTTACATCCTAACAGATGGGACTCAAATGGTTGCTCGCGATCTGCTTGAATTGCCACGACGAGCAGGAGGTTATGATGAGCTTCCCGAGTGGTTCGCGCAGCACTTTGAATCGACACGGGACGCTGTTCGTGAATGGGACGGTTATCTGAGAGGGCATTACGTTTGTCTCCGACAAGTGTTACCGGAGACGATCCGACGGAAAGAAGAATTGGTAAAAGCAATCAAGGCTGCCACCGCAGAGCCTCGGCCTGATAACCATGCATGGATTGAGGCGCTGCATCGGCTTGTCGACGAACTGGACACTTTAGAACCTCCGTTTGCAGCGTACGATCGACTCCGATTCGGCGGGCCGATCTCACGCGACACTTGCATCGATGCAATCCGGGAACGATTTCCGCGCCCAGCGCAGTGCGCGGTGGGTTAAAATGTTTAAGCGTTAAAGAATTGAAGAGTTGAACCGGAATTTCTTTTCGACTCGGAGCCGGCGAGGATTTTCTGAAAGTGCGGATTGTTTCCAAGCAATTCCTATTCGAACGTATCGGCAGATCGGAAAGCGATCGGAAAAAGTCACAGGAAAGGCCATAGATGACCGACGAGCACATTGAAAAGACCAAATCAGCAATTGAGTCTGCCGAAAATATCCCGGCTGATAGGAAAGCCGAGTTACTAGATTTGCTGTCGAAGCTCAAGCCAGCCATCGCCAAGGTTTCGGAGACGCATCATGAGGATGCCCGGAGCATCGCGCGCTTGGTCGAGGCTTCGGCCCACGAAACGATTCGCCCCGAGAAAAAACCGGAACACGCCAACCGACTTTTGTACGAATTGAAGCAATCTGCGCAAAATTTTGAAGCAACGCATCCGCACCTCGCCGCGTTTGTGAATCAATACAGTACGGTGTTGTCTGCTTTAGGTATTTAACCGTCCATGGCGCAACAATCCGCAAAACGCTAAAGCATTCGTCGGCGTAATCGAAGACAAACCGGAGTTGTGAGCCATCGCTAAGCCTCAGGGAGATGCTATTCGAGGGCGTACAAGAACCCGTCAGTGCTTCCGAAGTAAACGACGCCGTTCGCGACCAGCGGTGAAGAAAAAATTGAGCCAACACTAACCTGTTGATCCTCAGCGAGGATCGGAGCTTCGCCCCAGTTATCGAAGAACAAAAGCGGCTGATTGAATCTGCGATCGGCAGTCAAGACCCAACCTTTGTTTTGTTTCGATGCGTCCGTCTGGTAATCCCAGAGTAACTCGCCGGTGTTCGCGTCGCGTGCTTCCAGAGTTCCGTTCAATACTCCGATAAAAGCAATGTCGCCGGCGATCGCGGGTGAAGAAAACATGTACGCCTTGCCTTGTTGGCGCACGAGCGATTTGCCAGTGAAAGCATCAACCATGTGATAAAGACTCGAGTCGGATGTAGCGAAGAAGACTTTTCCTTGCGTTACGGCCGGCGAAGTATTGACCCAGCTGAGCGCGTTATCGAATCGCCATTTTTCTTTCCCAGTGGCGGCGTCGAGCGCATAGACCTGCGCATCCCGACAACCAGTGTAAACGGTTCCTTCAATTACCGCGGGCGAAGATTGGAAGCCGACTTGATTGTGGACGAGCGGATCTTCGCCGCCGTGGAAACGCCATTTCTCTTTGCCGGTCTTCGCGTCAACGGCGTAAAAATAACTGTCCCAACTCCCCACAAACACCACGCCGTTTACAAATGCGGGAGAAGCATGCACCACATCACCGGTTTTGAATTTCCAACGCAAATCGCCGCTCGCCGCATCCAAGGCGTAGAGGTTGCCATCACCACTTCCAAAATAAACTGCGCCGTCCGCCACTACCGGGCTCGACAGATAGATATCGAACGGGTCGGCAATGGTTTGATTTTTCGGCTGCATGCCGTGCAGACCTTTCGCTTCAAAACGCCGCTCGCCCTCAGTGGCGAACTTCCATTTCAAGGCGCCGGTCTCGGCATTGAAGGCATAAAAGTTGCCGTCATAACTGGTGACATAGACGATCCCGCCCGCGACCGCGGGAGTAGAAGGTACCGGGCCTTTTGTCGAACGCTTCCAAATTTGACGCCCAGTTTCCGCATCAATCGCATAAACATTTCCGTCGTCGCTTCCGAAATAGATTCTCTTATTCTCTATCACGGGGGAGGACATAATTCGATTGCCAGTCGCGAACTTCCATTTCACGCGATGAAACTGGCGCGGTCCCTGGCCGGTATAGACGCCGGAGTGCGCCGGGTCACCGCGAAACATCGACTGCCCTTGAATAAGGCCGCCCGGGAAAGCGATGAGAAACAAAGCCAGAGTAAAGGCAGCCAAGCGGGAATCGGGTCTCCCTCCGATGCGTTCGACATTCATCACCGAATTCATTTCGTTTTGTGCAAGATCAGCGGCAATTCGATTGGGCCCTGCATAAACGTACCTTTGATCTCGTTCGCCTCTTTGTTAGAGCGCCCTTCATAACCGATCCCAGTTTGATGCGAATCGATAGTAATCAGGTCACCTTCTTGCGTAACAAGATCGACCGGCAAATTGTTCACCTTCTTGCCGATGACAACGAGTTCAGCCGTCGCGCTATTTTGAGCGCGATTGACAAGCTTGAGCGTGACATGGCGCGGAGTCCCAAAAATCTGATATTCGCCTTTCCACTCGCCCTCGATTTCTTTCGCGACAAGCGTGCTGCGAAGGGGCGCTTCCACCTGAGGCGCCCCGATTTTCTTGAGAATGAATGCCGCCTGATTCCCAGCCTGTATGAAATCACCGGACAAAGTCCCGTCATCGCCAAAGTGGCCTTTGAAAGTCGCTTCTAAACCCCGGCTAGTTTTGATTCCAAAAAACGCGCCCGAATCTTGTACTGCAATGTCGACCAATTGCGCGCCTTGGATATTCAACCCCGAAATAGTGATAGAACCGTGCCACGGGTCGTCTCCCGCCTTAGCAAGATCGACAACTACTTGCAGTTCTCTTCCGGGAATCTGCACCGCACCATCCCACCGGCCACTCGCCCTGTCCTCCGCGCTGCAAATGAGCGCAGAGGCAAAAACAAACAGGACAACGAGACGCATCGCGCGGAACCGTTCGCAAATCTTGATAATCATGCAACGAACAAACGTAGGACATAAATCAGAGACTCCAGGCCACGGGACACTTTGCCAAAAAAGTAGCTATCGAAATGGCAGAAGTGTTTTTAACTATTTCTGGAAGGGATTTCAGATGACATGACTGCAAAATACCCGGGGGTTGATGGATACGTTGGCAACACGCCGTTGATTCGTTTACGACGCCTCTCAGAGCTGACTGGTTGTGAGATTCTGGGAAAGGCGGAATTCATGAATCCAGCCGGCTCGGTGAAAGATCGAGCCGCCTACGGAATTATCACCGACGCAGAACAACAAGGTTGGCTGAAACCAGGCGCGACGATCGTTGAGGGAACCGCCGGTAATACTGGGATCGGTCTCGTCGTGATCGGGCGCGCGAGAGGCTATCGCACCGTTATCGTGATTCCGAATAATCAGTCGCCGGAGAAAATGCATTTGCTCCGAACACTCGGCGCGGAGGTAAAAGCGGTGCCCGAAAAGCCGTACAAGGATCCGGAAAATTACAATCACATCGCGCGTCGCCTCGCAGAAGAGCGCGGCTGGTTCTGGGCGAACCAGTTCGATAATACCGCTAATCGCGATGCGCATTACCGCAGCACCGGTCCTGAAATCTGGAAACAAACCGAAGGTAAAATCAGCGCATTTGTCGCAGCAGTCGGCACCGGCGGCACGCTGGCCGGTGTCAGCGGTTATCTCAAAGAACAGAATCCGGAGATAAAGATTGTCTGCGCTGATCCGTACGGCGCGGCAATGTGGTCGTGGTTTACCAATGGCAATCTGGAGACAAACGACGGCGATTCCATTGCCGAGGGGATCGGTCAGGGCCGTGTCACAAAGAATATCGAAGGCATCAAGGTCGATCGAGCTTATCGGATTCCCGATCAGACTGGCCTAACGATTGTCTACCAGCTTTTGCGCGAGGAAGGCTTGTTCCTCGGCTTATCGAGCGGGATTAACGTTGCTGGAGCGGTGCGCTTCGCCAAAGAATCCGGCCCGAGTCAAACGATCGTCACTGTCCTTTGCGATTCAGGCCACAAATATCAATCAACACTCTTCAATCGCGATTGGCTCGCTTCCAATCACCTGGATCCAGACCTTCCGCTGGAATCGATTCTCGAACGGTAAAGCAATGTAGCCGCCTCGCTGTGTCGAGGCGCACGCTTCGTTTCTTGCTTTTGCAGCACGGCGACGCAGCGCCGTGGCTACACGTTCACGTATGGTTCGAGATCTCGCTAATCTCTGATGTCTTTTTCTATCAAAATTGCCTCCAGTTTTTGATTCTTTTAAGGGGGCCGCAACGCCGCCCGCATCCGATAGTACTATAGAGGGTGACGCATATTCTTATTAAGCGTCCAGGGATCCTTGGGAAGGGCATTCGCCCTCGCAGAACACTAAACGAGGAGGGAATTACTACGATGAAAAAGTTTCTGTTGATTGCATTGATGGCGTGCGGATTGGCTTTCGTGCCCGTCCAGCGCTCTGACGCGCAAGTGTCAGTAGGGGTCGGGTTCGGCTATCCGAGCTATGGGTATCGTTACTATCCTTCTTATGGATATGGCTATTACCCGTACGGGTACTATCGACCATACCGATACTATGGTTATGGTCCGTCGTATTATCGGTACTACAATGGGTACAATGGCTATCGAGTTTACCGTCATCACCGCCATCATCGCTACTATCATTACTAAGTTGACGTGAAGACATTGATGCCTCGGAGCTGGCTCGGACACGATTTCGAGCCAGCTCTTTTTTTGGCTAACTCATTATTGGCAACCGCACGACTATTCCTATCGGGTTTTCGATACAGGGAATGGCCCCAGCGCCCGAGGAAATGCCGGCTGGGATCTTATTCCACGCAAACCGCCGGATAAAAACCGCTACCTGTTGTCTACAACCAGGTCTGCACGAAGCCGCCAAAATTTGGAAGAAGATCGCCTGCAGCGTGGATGAGCATAACAGCAAAGAGATTCTTAGTTCGAGCCCACACTATACCAAAAGCGAGTCCACTTACTGCGAGGACGACGATGCAGTAAGCAACTGCGTCGAGGGCGCTTGGATTTGCGCCGAGTCCTTCAACTTCGCCAGCATGGCGAAAGATAAAACCGGGCGCGTGCGCGAGGCCAAAAATCAGAGACATCATTACGATTCCACTTAGTTCGGATTTGAACGCAGCAGCGAAGCGCGTTTGGACGAGGGCGCGAAAGAAAAATTCTTCCACTAATCCGGCCTCGATAAACAGCCAAATGAAACAAAGCGGCAAGCCGAGGACCAGTTGATAGCGGTTAAAGTGTCCTTGTCGAAATGAAGCGCCGCCGCCGCTGAGAAAATATTGGAAAATGAGGAAAGCGCCGCCCACAACAAGGACTACCGGTAGATGACTGCGGCGAAGTGCACGTACGCCTTGGCGCTGAATTCCGAAATCACGAAGCTTATAACCGAAGCCGTATCGAAAAATCACGAAAGGTATCGCGACGAAAACGACAAGCTTCTTTGCGAGTGTAATAAGAAACCTGGTCCGCGCGGAATCGATCCACGACGAAGGAAGATGCTGATCGATCCATTGCGGACCGCCGACCAGATAGATCGATAGGACAACGATGTATCCGATTAGAACGATTAATTGGGATTTGTTCGGCTTTACCGAAATCGAAAGGAGAATGGCGCGGCGAGTTGAGGCCCATGCAAGAAGGGGGAACACAATTCCGAAGACGATGAGAACAACAACAGCGCCACTGGCGTCGAAACCCTTCCTCTGCAAAAGGATCGCGAAGGCGCAGACATAAAGGATAAGGCCGCCGATAAGGATGGGGTTAAAAGCAAAACGCTGGGAGCTGGATGTAGGGTGAAGCATTTCACCTGTTCGATGCGCTACAAGAGTGCCCGTGGATTCAAACGAGTTTGGATAACCGGACTTCGCCATTCGCTGGTCACAGTGGCGGCCAGCGCGGCTCCACTACATGTTGGCGCGGCCAGCAGACGAGTCGTTTTGCCTACTGCTTGTCGTAAACGGCTACGTTCTTGAACTTCTTACCTTTTGCCGTGGTCCCGTTTATGGTGACCGTCCGGCTTTTGCCGTCCGCTGAGACGGCGATTTGGCCTGTTGCTGTGACTTTGCCGCTCTTCTTATTGGTGGTTGTCAGTGTGCGTTCATTTACCTTCGTGTAGGAACGAGCATCTGAGTTCGGGTCGCCGGTAACAGGAGAATCTTTGCCGTCGAATTTCCCTGACCACTCTGTGTGCTGCGGTTTACCCTTAGCATCGATGCCATCTGCCTTTATTTTCACCTGCCCGAACATGCTCGAGTAGACAACCTGTGTGTTTTTCAAAGTGCCAGGTGTGATCTTCGATTTCGCTTCGTTCAATTTCCAAGTGCCCATCTGCGGATCAGCGGCCAGGCACACCGCAGCTCCCAAAAAGCAAAACGCCATTGTCACTCCGATCGTCTTTGTCTTCATGCACGCCATCGAATCGGGATTTCTAGTTCCCGTCAATGTTTTTCCAGCTAGTCAGCGCTGCTCAGCAATCAGAGCTCGATCCTATCTCCCTCGATTGTGTGTCGGCAGCAGATAGTGAGTAGCGGTCCATTCGCCAATGTTGATGCCGGCTTGTAAACCATCCTCACTTGCCGATCGGAAGTGAATGCCTCCGTATATTCTGCTCACCGCGGCTTCGCCGGCCGCGTCGAGGCAGGTTGCAAAGCTACGGTACACGCCCGGAAGAAAATCCGAGCCGGTTATGAACGGCAAGTCTTCTGTGCCATAAAACAATGGCAATATTGTCGCAGCTGCAGCGCTGAATGTGCTATGGCCGGAGACATAGTCAGGAAACGGAGGAGTCACGATGAATGACATCCAGTTCAGTTGCGGTTCGGCGAAAGCAATCGCAGTCACCGGTCGCCAGAAGTCGAAGGTGTACTTGGCGTCCCACGCGCAAATGGCAGCGTCAGCCATGGCGATGTTCAGCAAGGCAAACAACCTTGCGTTTTCCTCCAACGTGTTGCCTTGTGCGTCACCGATAATCTGCGCGATGCTGTTCCAGTGACCGGGAGGCGTTTCAGTGCCGGCGCCGTCGGCCCAGAACAAGGCGATCTCGGACTGTTCTTCTGTGCGCGTCGAGCCAACAGCAGCACCGAGGTCCTTGACCTCGTCGTAGTCCGCAGCGTACTGCTGACTGTCCAGCGAGGGCGGCCCCGTTGGGCGAAACTGCGAACTGCTATTCATCGCAAACGGCGTAACGAATCCCCATTGCGGCAGCGCGTAAGGAAGAAAGGCCGGAGGGGTCGGCACCCAGATGCCAGGACCGCTGCCACCAGGTTGCGGGACTGTAGCATTCCAACCATCGTTAGCCCGCGCCGCGAGAATTTGGCTGGCGACGTATTCACCCCATGTGATCCCGGCGGCTTTGCGCGAGCCATTAGGGATCGTAGCAAGAATCGCTGCGTGTAGCGCGTCGAAGCTGGATCCATTAGCTGGGAATAAATTGACGAGCGCGCTATGTGCCGCGGCGCTAGCGGCGGCTTCACGCGATGCACTGGACTGCACCGCGCTTCGTACCAAGTAAGGTTCGTGTGTGCGCGCGATGCCGTTGACGGCGTCGTAGATTGAGGCGTGAAGGATAGCGAGAGCGCGGGAGGCGATCGGTGGCGCCGTGTTATTCGATCGGATGGCGTCCAGCGCAGCGTTGTTCCAGTCGGTTACGACATCTGCGCGTGCCGGGACAGCGAGGCTGGACGCAAGATTTATTGCGGCTATGTAGACAATGAAGAGTGGAATCCTAAAGAGAGTGTTCATGGTGCGCTCCTTTCGCTAAAGAGCGCCCCGGTTTTACGCTGTCGCAGATTTTTGTGTCAAGGTAATTCCGCCCCGCTGTTCGAGCCGCTGGAGATGCCGTTACACCATCGGTAATGGCTCTTTAGACTTAGGTGGCGGGAATTCGCGATCTAGGTCGGCCAAGTCTTCTTTGGTCAGGTTGACTTCAATTGATCGCGCGTTATCACGAACGTGCTTTTGATTGCTTGCCTTTGGAATTGCGATGAGTCCCCGCTGACGCAGCACCCACGCGAGGGCAGTCTGAGACGCAGTCGCGTCATGGCGCTTGGCGATTTTCTTTAGCGTCGCGTTCTCGAGTAGACCGCGTCCATGACCGACCGGGGAATAAGTCATCACGACTGGTTGATCGTTCTTGGTTGAGCGTTGATGGAGGAATGGCAGGAGACCGGATTCAATCTCCCTGTTTTCCAGATTGTAGAGAACCTGATTAGTGGCGCAGTTTGTGCCGTTTCTAATCGCCCAGAGTTCTTTCATGTCATCGAGTTCGAAATTCGAGACCCCCCAGCGTTTGATTTTTCCAGCATGCCGAAGTTTCTCAAATGCCTCCACGGTTCTCGCGAGTTGCGTATTTCTCTCTCGCCAATGCAAAAGGTAAAGATCGATCGCGTCGATTCGTAGACGTTTGAGACTACGCTCACACGCTTTTGGTAATTCCGTGGGTGACGCATTATGCGGATACACTTTGGTGACAACGAACACGCGATCGCGTTGATCCTCGATTGCATCGGCCACGAGTTTTTCCGCGCCGCCTTCGCCGTACATCTCGGCAGTATCGATCAATGTCATGCCAAGCTCGATTCCGAGGCGTAATGCAGCGACTTCATCCTTGTGCGCTCGCTTGTTCTCGCCCATTCGCCAGGTGCCCTGACCCAGCACCGGAACGCGGTCGCCACCGGGTAAGAAAACAGTCTTCATTTCATGCTTCTGCTCATGCTCGTAATCATAATCGTTGTCGTTTACACATTCGGCGGTCACGCGCCTTCGCGAGGCTTCGGCGCGGCAGGCAGACCGCCACTACAGATCTTGCGCTTTTGATAGAGCAGCACGATTGAAAGTCATGGCGAAGAAAATGCGCGCGGTGCAGATTCCAAAAGCAAAGGGACCGTTGGAAGTGGTGGAGCGGGAGATTCCGGAACCCAAATCAGGTTGGGTCCGGGTGAAAGTGGACGCGTGTGGCGTTTGTCACAGTGACTCGTTAGTCAAGGATGGACTCTGGCCCGGGATCCAATATCCGAGAATTCCCGGCCATGAGGTGATCGGCGTGATTGATGCCGTCGGGTCCGACGTTCCGGATTGGAAATCGGGGCAGCGGGTGGGCGTTGGGTGGCACGCTTCGCATTGCGGACATTGCGATTCGTGTCGGCGCGGCGATTTCTTTGCCTGCCAGGTGGAATTGCTTACGACGGGAATCTCGTTCGATGGCGGGTATGCCGAATACATGGTCGCACCGGCGAAAGGCCTCGCGTCTGTGCCGGACGATTTGAACTCCGTTGAGGGCGCGCCATTGATGTGCGCAGGAATCACAACGTTCAACGCGTTGCGTAACAGCGGCGCGCGATCCGGTGATCTTGTCGGCGTACTTGGGATCGGCGGACTTGGTCATCTCGGTGTTCAATTCGCGGCGAAGATGGGGTTTAACACGGTGGCAATCGCGCGCGGAAAGGAGAAGGAGCCGTTGGCGAAAAAGCTCGGTGCGCGGCTTTACATCGACAGTCAATCGTCGGATCCCGCGGCGGAACTGAGCAAGTTAGGTGGCGCTAAAGTTGTCATCGCGACCGTGACCAACGGCGACGCGATGGCGGCGGTGCTGGGCGGACTTGGACCTAGTGGGACGCTCATCGTGATCGGCGCGGCCGGCTCGCTCTCTGTCGATCCGATTCTACTGATCACGGGACAGCGTTCCGTCAAAGGCTGGTACTCGGGAACCTCAATCGATTCACAGGATACTCTCAAATTCAGCGCGTTAAATGCCGTGCATTCAATGAACGAAGTTTTTCCGCTCGATCGAGCCCCTGAGGCCTACGACCGGATGATGAGCGGCAAAGCACGGTTTCGTGTCGTGCTTGATATTGGAGAAAAAGCTGAGCGCTGAAACTTGCGAAACGCGAAGTCTCCTGGCGCGAGTTGCTGAAATGGAAATTTCGAAACACTTTATTCGCTGCGTTTTCCGTCTGCAGCTTCGCTTTGCTTGAAAGCAATTGTCAGTGGTGTTCCCTTGCGGATGAGCAGAGCGATGTCCGCAATATCCTCTTTCATCATCGCAATTCCCTGACGCGCACGATTTGCATCGCGAGAGTCCATTGTTTGCTCGTTGTCATCGGTGGTGATAGCAATTCCGGAAGTGCTCGCCTGTCGCTCTTCCCCGACCCCGTAAAGCACATAGCCAGTGTGCTCCAGATCGATTTGCGGCGTGGCTTGTTTCTGCATTCCATGATCTGCCTGCAGCGCTTCGCCGTTTTGCCAAAAGATTTCGCCCCTACTTTCGTCTCAATCTCTGACCTTCGCGTCGGCGGCAGCTGCGCGGAGACAATCGGATATTGGGTAAAAAACCCACGGTCATCGTGCACAACCAGGCCTTTATTTGGAAGATCAATCGTGATGGCGAAGTCGAGCCGCGGCACCAGCAGTTTTTCTCCCGGCCGGATCAATGGGGAATCGAGATTGTTGACACGCATAATCGCGTCGGCGCTCGAGTCGAGGTTTCGCGCGATTGACGAAAGCGCGTCGCCCTGCTTCACGATGTATTCCGTTTTGCGAGGCGAAGGTTCTTTCGAGAAAAAGATTTGCGTATTGACGTTGCCGAGAAGGTCGCGCAAGTCACGGGTCACCGGCGATTTGGGCTCGAGGATGAGCGCCTTTACCAGAATTTCGCGGGCTTCGTTCAATTTTCCTTCACGTACCAAGTCCTGCGCCTATTTCAGTCTTTTTATGTTAGGGTGAACGTACTTTACCCAAGGAATCGACTGTAACCTCGCCAGTTCCACTGGGCGAAAAGCGATTTGCGCGAAATAGCCAGCGCCGCCGAAGATCGCGATGACCAACAGGACAACCACACATTTTTGCCATAATGACATTCCCGTTCACCTCGCCCGGGGAACAACCGCCCTTTTATATAAATATCGTATTCCGGGCGCGGATTATCCGTGTTCGCTACCGCTTAGGTTTGCGAAGATATGCTCGGATTAAGGCTGTCAGCGCTCGGCCTTGGATCCCCAGTTGAGCCTGAAGGATCTCGACTATCTCCGGCACCTCGATTCAAACCAGTGTCTGAAAAATGAATAAACTGATGATGAAGGTTTGGAGGAGAAAGAAGACGGCGTAGAACTCGTGATAACGCTGGTTACGCGTGATTGCAGCAGTCATCAGACCAGCGAAATAGAGCAGGCCACTAACGAAGTATACTGGTCCTAGTGCGAGAAAGTGAGGCACGCCTTTCAGCAGCGAATCAACAATATCGACGGGCGTAAACAGCCCGAAAAGGACAAAGAACGCGCGGTGATTCGCATAGTAGTGCGTCTTGTAATCGATGGCACGATCGACGTCGCTTTCCCGCGGAAACAATAAGAGCGACGCCAAATACAAGACGGTTGGCGAGATAAGGACAAAAACGAACAGAAAAAAAGTCCACGGCTGCTGGTTGCGCCATCGGTAGAAAATCCACCAGGCGATCACCAGGTAGAGGAAGAGATTAATGATCCAGATGGCATGGACCCAGTAGATCCGTCGATGAGAGCGAGCCTGCAGCATTTCGCCCACGCCGCCCAGCACACGAGTCATGCCCAGGGCGAGAATGATTGAGATAAGAACGGAGAGATACTCAAATGCGGCCATCAGCTACAAAGTTTGCCGTGCGATCTTCCTGCGTGCGCGAATTCGCAACTGGATCCGGATTATATCTCACCATGAAATTGCATTGCGAGTCGCTTTTCTGTCCCCGCTTCGACGCACGTGTTCAAGCACGGGTCACCTTTTACGGCTCCCTTGTGTTGGTCCGATGTTTCACGTGGCGGAAGTGACGCCGATACTGGCCCGGAGCAATCCTTAGCGACCGCTGGAAAACGCTGCGCATTGAATTCACATTTCCAAAGCCGCACTCGCTTGCGATCGATTCCATGCTGTTCGGACTTTCTTCCAGTCGGCGACGAGCAGTCTCGACCCGAAGACGCTCGACGAACTTCGCGGGCGTGGTTTTCATTTCTTTCGTGAATACGCGCGCGAAATTGCGCGGACTCATTGCCACACGTTGCGCCAGCAGCGGCACCGTCAGCGGCCTGTTTAGATTATCAAGTACCCATGACTCGAGTTCGCGTAATGGTTTTTGATCGCTCAGTTGCAGCGACAATGCAGCGCTGAATTGAGATTGTCCGCCGGGCCGGCGCAGATACAGGACGAGATTGCGCGCTACCTGTAACGCCAGGCGGGAGCCGTAGTCTTCTTCCACGAGCGCGAGGGCAAGGTCCATTCCAGCCGTGACGCCCGCCGACGTATAGACGTTTTTGTCACGAACAAATATTGGATCAGGATCGACATGAGTATGCGGCGCACGCCTGATTAAAACTTCGCACCAATTCCAGTGCGTCGTGGCGCGTCGGCCGTCCAGCAAACCGGCGCGCGCCAGTAACATGGCGCCGGTGCAGACTGACCCGATTCGCCGAATTCGTCCCGCGATGGTTTTCAACCAACGAATGACTTGAGTGTTTACTTCGTCATTTTCAATTGCGCTGCCGCCAGCCACGAGGAGCGTGTCGACATTTCCGCGCAGCTCACGAAACGTTTTGTGCGCGGTGATTCGCAAACCGCAATTCGCGACCAATGAGCGGTGAGGGGAAGTAGTCACGACTTCAACGGAATAGATTGGAAAGGCGCCCGGATTTTGTCTGACAAAGATCTCCGATGCTCTGGCAAAGACTTGCAGTGGTCCCACCAGGTCGAGAATCTCGGTACCGGGCGCGGCTACGAAAACGATTCGGCGCGTTGTGCGAGACGCACTTTGATTCATCGACTCCTCACCTTAATCCTCTCCTCGATCGAAAAGGAGAGGAGGAAAACGCGTCGGACTCCAATATCTCCTCTCCACTTGCCGCTCATCAAAATGTCACAAGCTTTTCTTGCCGGCGTTCACAAATTTATCCGGCGTAGCGTCGAATGTTTTCTTGTCGTTGTCGGAACAGAAATAATAGGTCGCGCCTTTAAAAACGGATTTTGGCGCCGTAGCAGGATCGACATCCATTCCGCAAACTGGACAGACGGGATGTTCGGCTGTGGAAACCCGCTCGGCGGCGTAAAGCTGATTCGACTCGGGATTCATCCAGCCTTGTCCCTGATACTCCATGTCATAGGCTGTCTGCTGCGCGACCTCGCGGCCGAAGTAGCGCTCGACCACGCGAAGCGCCAGATCTATGCCGGAGGAAAGTCCACCCGCCGTAGCAAGGTTTCCATCCTCGACGAACCGGGCGCCACGCTTCAGTTGGATGTCCGGAAACTGATTTGAAAAGGGGACAAACGCTCCATGATATGTGGTCGCGGCTTTGCCTGACAGAAGGCCAGTCCTCGCCAGCACAAATGCGCCGGTGCAAACCGACATGGTCACGTCGGTAGACTTCGTGGACTTACGAATCCATTCCAGCGTTGCTTCACTTGGTTTACTCTGGGCCGGGATAACGATTACTTTCGGTGGAGGAGCATTTTCAAAGGTGTAATCAGGAACAATTTTCATTCCACCGCTTGCGTGAATGGGAGAAGCCGACTCGGACACGGTGTAAAGACGAAAAGGATGATCCGTCCGTCCGGGAACCATGACATCTTGAAAAACTTCCCAGGGTCCCGTGAAATCGATCACTTGTGCGCCTTCGGAAATGAGAAAAGCAACAGGTATGCTGCCTTCCGCGGGCGGCTTGAGAGGGTTGGTCTTGAGTGGGGATTGATTGCCTTTGGTGTTGCTTGGAGCTTGGGATGGGCTTGATCCAAAAAGTTGACCCAAAACGGTAAGCGTAATTGCAACTAGCAAACCGAATTCCGGTGCTGTTCTGAGTAATCGTCTCCAACTGATCGTGTTTGTTCGTGCATTCATGACACGCAAGTTCTCGCGGCGCGCGGCTGGCAGCAATGACAATTATCATCATATTTCTGCCAGAGGTAGCCAAATAAGTTTTACGCGTTGAATACGCTCTCAGCCTTTGGATTGCGCCGGTGAACGATCCTCCAGGAACGCCTCGAGCAAAAGAACGTCGGCTGATGTTTTGGATCAGTTCGACAGCGTCATAAGGCTTATGTGCTCCGCCGTAAACATGATCGCCAAGTGGATTTGGCGCGTACGCGCGCTAGTTGTGACGAAAGACCAATTAGTTGATCGAAAAACTATTTCGCGTCCGGTTTCGGAGACGGAATCGAGGCTTGCCCAAATACGCAACGCCAACCAGTGGGCGTCCGAACGTAAGTCTCACTGAACCAGACTTTGAATGGGGGTTCGTCTTTCGTGCCTTTGATCCTCAACAGCTCAGTGACAACAGCCGTATCGTGCCATACTCGCACCTTCTGCGTGCCTTCCTCTACCTGCTCATCGTCATAAATCGTCCGTTTCTCTCTCGCTTGGTTGATCAAGTCGACTTTCGTCAAAGAAGCACCGCGATCTGACACCAAAACAAAGTCATCGGCCAAGATCTGATCCATTATCGCGATGTCATTAGCCTTAAGTGCCGCTCGGTATACAGTATCCAACGCACCAACCATTTGCGCGTCCACAGTTAGCGGCGGCGTCGGTAAAGGGGTTGGCAGGGGTGCGATTTTGCTTTGGGCATCAGGTTGCCTGGCTTGTTGCTCCGCCGTTCGGGTCGCCTTCTGTTCCTGCGCCGCGCTGGCGGTATGTTGTTGGACTGAAGTCGCTGTTTCTTGTGCAGCTGACGAGAGGTTACGCTTTGCCGGCCGCTTACCTCCGTTAACAAAGGCCGAATGCAATCTTTTTCCATTGGGATCGACGTAAGTGACAGCTCCTTCGAATTTGCCTTCCACCATTTTGCCTGAACAACGGCTGATGACGACGGCGTATCTCCTGGCATCCCGAATATTGGAGCCAGTGACGATTGTTGGCTCAACTTGATACCACGTCAGAGTGCCAGAGCCAGCGGCAAATCCATTCTTGTCGCGCCTGCCGGACCACGTCGCCTCCTCGCCACGTTTAGGTGAATCATTCCAGACGAGCGTTTTTCCGTTTCTCGTGGGCTGATAAGAGCCGGCACCGTAAACGACGCTCGCGAATATAAGGAGGGCGCCACAAACAAAAAGCGACCGCATGGTCGTACCCAAATGATCGAGCAAGCGGGCCAATACCCTCAACGTGTTGGCGTGATCTTCGACAACCAAAATCCGCAAGCTTTTGCCCCGAGGAGGCAGAACTTCTGTTGGATCATCATTCATTTCTCGGCTTAGATTACTTAAGTGCATTTTTACGCCCACATCTCCCGAGTGCCGGGCCGGATTTGGCTTAGTTGTGGACAGAAATCTTCGTCCTGACAGGCAAGAGGAATCCGACACGGCACAAGAAGGAAATTGGTTTTCATATACGGTTGTCGTCCACGCCCTTAGGTGTATTAAGAATCCGCCTGGACTGTCAAGCCAACTTCCCGGGCGTTGTGACGCCATCGCGCCCCTGATGCCTAAGTTGCAGATAGCCGCGATGGCGTTTTCGCAGTACCGACCGCGTCATCGCATAAGCGGCTGTAACCGTTCGCGCAGCCGACAGCGTTTGGCTCCAAAGGAATAGGTCCTTACGCCAGGAAATGTTTAATGGTTGCTTTGCGATGTTTGATGTAAGCATGAAGTCTCTACCAAATTCAAGATGAAATCGCAGTACGACGTGGTAATCCTCGGTGCGGGACACAATGGCCTGGTAGCAGCAAGCTATCTCGGACGCGCAGGCCTGAGTGTTTTACTTCTCGAAAAAAACAACTACGTCGGTGGCGCTACGACTTCGCAGAAGGTGTTCCCCGATTATGATGCGCAACTGTCGCGATATTCCTACCTCGTTAGTTTGTTCCCGGAAAAAATCATTCGAGATCTTGGGCTGAATCTCGACTTGCGACGACGCGCCACAGGGTCGTTCACTCCTTATCTCAACCATGGACAAGACGATGGGCTGCTGTTGAGCAACGTGGACGAAGAAGTCAGTCGCCAGTCGATGTTTGAGCTAACCGGAAACAACAAGGAATTCGAGCAGATGAAAGCCTTCTATAATCTCTCGCGTGTGTTTGCCGAGAAGGTCTGGGACACGATGTTGGAACCATTGCTCGCCAAAGAAGAATTCCGGCGTCGCTTTGATGCGGACGATGTCTCTCGTGAAGCCTGGCGTAGCCTGGTGGAGGAACCGCTCGGGACCGCGATTGAGCGGTATTTGAAGAACGACCTGGTGCGCGGACTTGTCTTCACGGACGCAAAGATCGGTGTTCTAACGGACCCGCATGATACATCGCTGCTACAGAACCGCTGTTTCATTTACCATCTTATCGGCAACAAGACAGGCGAATGGAAGGTGCCGGTGGGCGGCATGGGTGCCGTGGTACGCGAACTGGAGCAGGCGGCGCAGCAAGCCGGCGCGGAAATTTTGACAAATGTCGACCTTCGTACGCTCGGCCTGCCCGGAAAGCCGCGGACAGTTGAATTTTATAAGGACGGAGAGCAACAAACCGTCGAAGCGCGATACATTCTGGTAAATTTTGGGCCTAATGTATTGGCAAGGTATATCGGCCAGCTGTACCAGCCGGATGCCACGGACGAAGGATCGGTGTTCAAGATCAACATGCTCCTGCGCCGGTTACCAAGGTTGAAGGGGACGAGGTATAGGTCGGATCAAGCTTGGTGCGGAACATTTCATAGTGATGAAGGCTACGAACAAATGAATGCCAGCTACGACCAGGCATGCAGCGGTCGGCTGCCGATCAAAACACCATGCGAAGTTTATTGCCACACGTTGACCGACAACAGCATTCTCTCGCCAGAGCTCCGAGAGAAAGGTTTTCATACGATGACCTTGTTCGGATTGGATGTGCCATGGAGCTTGTTCGCACGCGATAACAGGAACATGCGCAAGCACGCGGAGAAAAGATTTATTGAGAGCATTAACCAGTGGCTCGATGAGCCTCTGGAGGATTGCCTGGCCGTGGCGCGCGACGGCAGCCTTTGTATCGAGAGCAAAAGTCCCGTCGATATCGAGGACGCGCTGGGGATGTTTCAGGGAAACATTTTTCAGAACGCGCCGACTTTTCCGTTTGCCCAGCGCAAAGACCAGGTCGGAACCTGGGGTGTCGAGACCGGTTACGAAAATGTGTTTTTCTGCGGATCAAGCGCCCATCGCGGCGGCGCCGTCAGCGGGATTCCCGGACACAACGCAGCGATGAAAGTTTTGGAAGAAATAAAGAAAACGCCGAACTCCGATAAATCGAGAACAGGCGCTCAACGTCCAACGCCCAATGTCGAAGTCAGAAGCTGATCCGCGTGACGTCGAATCAATCGACGCGATTATCACAGCCGCGTACGACGTGATTTCCGGTCCGGCGGGGACAAAGCGCGATTGGGATCGAGAACGATCGTTGTATTACCCAGGTGCGCGTCTAATTCCGACCGCTAAGCCGGGCGCGAATGATGGTCTTGTCCCTCAAATACTGGATGTAGATGGTTTCATCGCCCGCGTGGAACCCTTTTTTGCAGAGCACGGATTTTTCGAAAAAGAAATTGCCCGGCACACCGAACAATTCGGGCACATCGCTCAGGTGTGGAGCACATATGAATCGCGTCACAGCGAGGACGACCCCGAACCGTTCATGCGAGGAATCAACAGCATTCAGTTGTTTAACGATGGCAATCGCTGGTGGATCGTAAATATCTATTGGCAGCAGGAGAGCGCAGAGGATCCAATTCCAGAAAAGTATTTGTAGCGAGACTGCTTTCAGAGATCACGCTACGAGCATCGCGGTTATGTCGGTGATTCTCTCTCCGGCAGAGCCCGTAAAACGTCCGCCAGCGCGCTTGCAAGAATTCTTCTTGCGCGCGCAATCTGTTTCGCAAACCGAACCAGGTGTGGCACGCGACCTGGATTTGCAAGCAAGTGAGTCGCCAACTTCGATATTCGAGTTTGCTGGCGTTCGATGTCGAAAAGGACATTCGCCGGGACCGGGAAAAGATGATGCGGTGTATCGCTGATTACTCGCAACGAAAGCAGCGGAATGCCGCGAGCAGAGCACGCGTGGGCAATAAACTCCGTTTCCATATCTGCTGCTGCCGCGCCTGATGTGAGTCCAAGTTTGTTTCGCTCCTCGCGGGAATGGATCAACGCAGGCACCGTCAAAAGATCCGCGATGTGAATCGGTGAACCTGACAACAATGCCGGCGTCTCACTCAGGTCAACTGTCGAAAAATTCTTCGCCAGAAGAAGGTCACCGATTTGCAGATCATCGCTGAGTGCTCCTGCAAACCCGGCACTGATCAAATAATTGAAATGCTGTTCTTCTAGAAATTTTGCCACGCGCTGCCGGCAAACCTTTTCTCCCACGCCGGTATGAAGCACTTCGATCGCGTGATGATCGCTCCTGCCCCGAATTGTCCGAATGCCATTGCGATTCACTTGGGACTTACTGCCTAGCGAACGCAGGAATTCCTGGCTCTCCGCTGGCAAAGCAAACGTGACCGCAATCACTTTTGTCCGCCTGTGGCCGCCTCGACGA
>WNFW01001705.1_pt1 | contig 20388 bp, 23 predicted proteins | sample 5400131 | NCBI WGS metagenome assembly WNFW01 (sample SAMN13153362, study PRJNA577476) | soil metagenome | isolation source: 20 cm soil or saprolite under grassland replicate 1 | place: USA:California | collected 2016-06-15 | reverse complement strand
TAAGCAGCGCCATCTCAGGAGCGAGAGTAACGATAATCGCGTTGCCTGACCTCTTCCCAGAAGAGAGAAGAAAGGACAAGTCCTGATGACACATGACATTCACACTCTCTCCCTAGCTGAGCGCGGGCGGCAGCGCATTGCCTGGGCTGCCCGTCATATGCCTGTGCTTGAGCAGATCACCAATGAATTTGCTGCGGAACAGCCTTTTCAAGGACGGCGTATAGCTGCTTCGCTGCATATTACGACCGAGACCGCCGTACTCCTTTCCGCACTCCAGGCCGGGGGAGCGGAGATTGCCCTCTGCGCATCCAACCCGCTTTCGACACGCGACGATGTCTGCGCTGCACTTGTAGCACAGGGAATGTCTGTCTTTGCTAGCTATGGCGAAGACCTGCCCACCTATCAGCGTCATATCGAACAAACGCTGGCCATTGCGCCGCACTTCGTGATGGATGACGGTGCAGACCTCATCGTTGCGCTGCACAATCGTGCTTCAGATCGAACGGTGCTGGGAGGACTCGAGGAAACGACTACCGGGGTGGTTCGAGCGAAAGCGCTGGCAGCAGAAAAATTATTACACTTTCCTATCATTGCTGTAAACGATGCCCCAACCAAGCGCTACTTTGACAACCGCTATGGCACGGGTCAGAACACGATTGACGGTATTCTGCGGGCCACAAACGTGTTGCTGGCAGGGGCAACGTTCGTCGTGGCAGGCTATGGATGGTGCGGTCGTGGCATTGCTATGCGCGCTCATGGCATGGGAGCGCGCGTGATCGTCTGTGAGATCAATGCCACACGCGCTCTGGAGGCAGTCATGGATGGCCTGCAAGTGCTGCCCATGCAAGAGGCGGCGGCCCTCGGTGATATCTTCGTCACCTCGACCGGCATGGCAGGCGTCATTCGCGCCGAACACTTCTCTACCATGAATGATGGAGCAATACTGGCTAATTCCGGTCATTTCGACGTAGAGGTAGACGTGGTCGCCCTGCGCGACGTTGCCACTCGTGAAGTACAAATCCGCGAGCATCTGACAGAGTTTCAGCTTCCCAACGGGCGCGTGCTCTATCTGCTTGCACAGGGACGCCTGGTGGGCCAGGTCGCTGCCGAGGCCAGCCCTGCAGCGGTCATGGATCTCAGCTTCGCCGACCAAGCCTTATGCATGCGCTACCTGCTCGAAACATATCAACAACTACCTCCCGCTGTCTACGATGTGCCATCTGACATCGACGAGCGCGTGGCGGCCCTCAAACTCCGGTCACTGAGAGTGCAACTAGATACGCTGAATGAAGATCAGCGCAGATACCAGAACGCGTGGAAGCCAGGAACGGTGTAGGATGAATATCCTCATCAGTCGATCTGCTCTTGATGCCGTTGTGTCCTGCCTTTCGGAGACGATAAAAGCCAGCAGCACCAGGAAAAGTTTTCGAGAATACAGAACACATAGACCGGTCCTATCACCCCTGGAAGGTGGTGATGCTCGATATACCTGACATCGTTGTGTTATTTTCTGCCACCCACCATGAGCGAAATTTTGCTCCCATTGCGCCACCTCTGTTATAACATGAATGAGTCCAGGCCACTATAGCAGGGGAGCCAATAATGCAAGTATGCAACAACCACCGAACCTGAATCCACAATATCCGCAGCAACAAGACCAGCAACCACTACAGCGCCAACCACGTAAGCAGCAACCGAAGAAGAATCTACGGAAACTTTTATGGCTCCTGGTTTCCATTGTTTTCGTTATAGCTTTCATTATGGGTTTAGCATCAAGGGGGCAAAACCAACAATCAGCAACAACCACGACCCAACCGACGGCAGTACCGACACCGAAGCCTATAGTCCCTACCCGTTCACAGATAGATGCCTTACTTATTTCGAACGAACCAGATGTTACAATAGCCTCTTACAATCAGCAAAGCGCGACTCTAGTTCTACAAGAGTCTTTCACGCATACCGTTCCAATTACTCAAAACGAAACGAAGCAGAACCTGCAAGATATCCAGGTCAAAGTATGGCAACAAGACTGGTATTTCTCTCAAGTAACAGTCAACATCCTGCAAGCACAGGATAATGGCCAAAATCAAAAAATAGGGTATGGTGTGATTACAGGGAAAACTGCAAGTAATATTAACTGGACTTTGCATATTGATTTGTGGGACAAATATGATCAGAAATACGTTGATCCGAGTTTGCCGAATTTTTAAATGAGGTTAAAAACTTCGCTGTACGTACTGCTTGTAAAGTGTGTGTATAGAGAGATGTCTTTGACTTTCTTAAATATGGATCACGGGACAGCACCTGATGGCCGATAATGAAGTTTAACGACCAAGATCGGTAAGAGGTTGTCATCCTGAGCGAAGCGAAGAATCTGACGTGCCGGGAACCGAGATTCTTCGCTTCGCTCAGGATGACAAGGGGGAGCGAAGGATGACAGGCTTGCTCGCAGCGACACATCCTCTTGCAGATCTTGCTTATTAAAAATCATTATCGGCGATGTTAGCGATACATCGGCACCTACAGGTGCCCCGAAAATCCGTATATTATGCTGAATTTGCTGTGAAATTGAGAGTTACAACAACCTTATTTTGCGCAATTGCGATGTTGGCCAGGTTGGGCGGCTCGATGCCGAAATCGGACATGTAAATGGTGCTGGTTGCGGTTCCTGTGATCGTCTTGCCTACGACTTTACCCTGCACATCAAAGACCTCTTTGTTGGTTTTGCCGTGCATGGTCAGGTTACCTGTGAGTTGAAAATGTACAGCCTGACCATCGGTATAGCTTGATGGTAAGCCTTGCGTGCTGACGGAGACGAATGTCGCATTGGGATAGGTGTCCGTTTGTAGCGAGTTGTGTTTGATGAAATCGTCCCGCCTCTGTGCATCCGATTGTAACGTGCTCAGATCGACGGTAATGTTCATGGATGCGACGAGCGGCGATGTCCCGGTTCGTATCTTGAAGGTACCCTGGACTGAGTGGGTCGTGCCAATGGCATCATTATTCGGTTTATTTTGGAAGATCAAGTTTTCGTACACGCTATAGGATGCCGTGGTTTGTGCGGGTACGATCTGAAAGGTTTGTAGGCCGGTTGATGGTGCAGGGGTTTCGGTGACTGTTACTGCACCTGATGCCACATGAGATTGAGTCTGGTTGACAGCGCTGGCGAAGTGGGATGTGTAGAGTATGCCGGCAACAATAATGATGATGACGCCGCCGATAACGGCTAGCAGGATGTTACGTCTTTTCATAAGACCTCCAGTTTTTTGAGTACATGCAGTTTGATGGGTTTTAACCAAATAATTAAGCTAGCAGGAAATCCAGCGAGGGCCGATGAATCGACTAGAAGCGCGATACATCGACACCTACGGATGTCCTGGATTCTAGCATTATTCTTAGAATGTCTGTTTCGGCAGGGATGTTATGCGTACTGGTTCCTCCTCTCTGCTATCTGAACGCGTCTCGTATGCCAGGGGTAAAGCCAGTGTTACCGTTGTACCCTGTCTGAGAGCGCTAGAAAAGGAGAGAGAGCCACCGTGAGTTAACGCGATGCTGCGGGCAATTGAAAGCCCAAGACCTGTGCCTCCCGCTTCACGCGAGCGTGCTTTATCCACACGGTAAAAGCGTTCACCCAGGTGCGGAAGGTGTTCAGCATTGATGCCAACCCCGTTGTCACTTACCTCAAGAAGCGCTTGTTCATCTTTCGCCTTTGCGCGCACTACGACATGACCTCCAGCATTACTATATTTCAGGGCATTGTCGAGCAGTACCAGTAAAGCCTGCTCTAGCAACAACGGATCTCCAATCACGTAGGGTGTGTCACTGTCCTCTACATGAAGCGTGATGCCGTTTTGTTCGGCCAGAGCCTGCACTCGTCGTGCTCCTCTCTGCGCCAGCTCAACCAGATTTACCACTTCATGCTCGCGGTGCAGAGAAGTATTGTCAAGACGGGCAAGCGTCAGCAAGTTGTTTGAGAGACGCGCCATGCGGTTCGCTTCGACGACAATATCTTCTAATAGCTCAGCATCTTCGGTATCAAGGCGATCTCGGCCTCGCAACAGAACCTCGGCATCTGCACGCAACAGGGTCAGAGGCGTGCGAAGTTCGTGAGAGGCGTCGGCGATGAAACGCTGCTGGTTAGTCCAGGCCAGTCGTGCCGGCTCTAGAGCGCGGTTGGCCAGGAACAGGCCACCCACTCCTGCTCCCAGCAGGGCCACTCCTCCGATGCCCAGTAGCAGTTTCAGCAGCAATGAAAGCGCGGCTTCCTGTGGCTGGACAGACTCGCCAATCAGCACTACACCGGCATTTCCATTCCCTGTCTGATTAGGAACTACGAGGGCATAGCGATAAATCTGCCCTGTCGAACCTCCCGCGTCGACGATATCATTGGCCGGCTGACCTGTTTGCAAAGCAGTCTTCGCCAGTGAATTGTTTAGAAAAGCAGTAGGGAAGCTTGTAGTATTTTGACCTGCAAGCAAGTTACCATTCTGGTCAAAGCATGCGACCTGCTCGGGCCTCTGAAAACCCTGGCCCGGAGGCTGGTCGAATCGCCCCTGCTGGCCAAGCGCTGGACAAGCCTGACTCGCAGAGTTTGTGTACCATTCATTCTGATGCACAAGAGCGTGCATGGCTGCATCCGATGCGATAGGTGAGAGGAGGAAGTACTGGGTGCCGAGGTAAAGCGCGACGCCAAAGAGTACCAGGGCGACACCAAGCACGCCACAATACCAGAGCGTCAGACGAATGCGCAGGCCCTGAAACATGGCTGCCCCTGCCTCCTCTGAGAGATGACTCTTATTGCGATGCACTTTTGACCAAACTTGACTTGTCCAGCTCATGCTGTTGCTCCTTCTTGCTGCGCTACGCTTCGATTTTGTAGCCCACGCCGCGCACGGTCTTTATCAATGGATGGGTGAAGCCCTGGTCAACTTTGTCGCGTAAGTAATGGATGTAAATATCTACTACATTAGAAAGCGCGTCCAGGTCATAGCGCCAGACTGCGTCAACAATTTGCGTACGCGAAAGCACTCTCCCAGCATGGCGCATTAAGTATTCGAGGAGGGCAAATTCCTTGGCTGTTAACTCGATGATGCGGCCATCCCGGCGCGCTTCATGTCTCACCAGGTCGAGCGTCAAATCTCCTACGCTGAGTTGGAAGGTTTCATCAAAACGGCGGTCGCGGCGGCGCAACAGGGCATTGACACGGGCCAGAAGTTCCTCCATTGCGAAAGGTTTCGTGAGATAGTCGTCAGCGCCAACATTGAGACCCCTCACGCGATCTTCTATTGCTCCACGCGCGGTGAGCATCAATACAGGTGTCATGATGTGTTCAGCACGCATCTGGCGGCAGACCTCGATCCCATCAATACCGGGTAGCATCACGTCGAGGATTACCGCATCATATGTATCGCTTAGTGCCAGATCAAGTCCCTCGTGCCCCTCGTGCGCCAGATCTACGGTATGTCGCTCTTCCAGCAAGACGCGCCGCAGGAGATATGCGATGCGCTGTTCATCTTCCACTATTAGAATATGCATAGCTTTTTTCCTTTTTTCACTCTTATGAGGCATGATGCCCAGTTCCCAAGAACCTTTGCTCTTTGCGCTCCTTTTAGAGGATTCTCTCTTCCTACACAAGCATAGCCTTATTTGATTGAAGTTGTATTGGAAAGAGATGTGAAGATTCTCATGAAGTTATGATGGTACAAGCTATTCAGAACACTCTATGTGGGAAATTCTTCTCTTTTTTGCAACGGTGCTAGATGGGGCATACATGGCAACTTATTGATGAGAACTTACTAATTTTCCTCCAATGTCCTTCTCACTATGGACTGCTACGCTAACAAACGTGAAGCGTCAGGGCATCATCAATTTTGAAAGGACATGTATCGTTATGATTGACACACCCGCAACCACGAAAGAAAGCTCACCGATTGTTTCGGGGGCACAGAGCAAACATGATTGGCCACCGCTGTGGAGGAGACTCGCACTGGCCGTTGTTATGCTCATCTCAATCTTTATGAACTTTTACCAACTGGGTCAGAATGGCTTTGGAAACCTCTACTACTCATCCGCCATCAGGAGTATGCTCGACAGTTGGCATAATTTTCTGTTCGTTTCTTTTGATCCAGGTGGGTTTGTAAGCATTGACAAGCCACCACTGGGTTTCTGGCTGCAAGCTGCCAGCGCTAAAATCTTCGGCTTCACGCCGTTTAGCATCTTCTTGCCACAGGCGCTGGCCGGAGTGCTCTCGGTATTACTGCTCTATTACCTTGTGCGCCGTCATTTCGGAGTGGTGGCTGGTTTGCTAGCAGCGCTCGCCCTGGCAATCAGCCCAATCAGCGTGCTGACCAATCGCAATAATACTATCGATAGCACTCTGGTGCTTGTCATGTTGCTGGGCGCCTGGGCAGTGATACGAGCCGCAGAGTCTGGCAAGTTACGCTGGCTGCTACTCTGCGCGGTCTTCGTCGGGCTGGGATTCAATATAAAGATGCTTGAGGCCTACTTGGTTGTTCCCGCTTATGGCCTGCTATACCTGCTGGCCGCGCCCAGGAGTATGTGGGTACGTATTGGACACCTGGCATTAGCAGCGCTGCTCATGCTGACCATTTCGCTCTCCTGGGCAGTTGCAGTAGATCTGACTCCGGCATCTAGCCGTCCTTATGTTGGCTCGAGTCAGAACAATTCAGAGATCAGCCTGGCTCTAGGCTACAATGGCATTCAGCGCTTACTGGGACAATTTGGTTTTGGTGGAAACAATGCTGGGAATAGTACGAACGGAAATACATCCCGATCATTCCAACCTCCCAGTACGAGTAACGGAACCTCTACTGGAAATTTCCCACAATCAGGCACAGGTGGTACTGGTCTGCCACCAGAAGGTTATGGAAGTGGAGGTCCAGGTCAAACAACTCAGGGTGTAGGAGGTAACAATGGCATTGGGGGTGGGAGCAGCAGCGGCATGTTTAATACTGGCAACCCCGGTCCGCTGAGACTCTTCAATGAGCCTTTAGGGGGTCAAATCGTGTGGCTATTGCCGATGGCACTTCTGGGAATGCTTGCGCTGGCATGGCAACGCCGTCCTCGTCCGCGGGAGGATCGAAAGCAGCAATCACTGATCTTGTGGGGTACCTGGCTGTTGACGATGGCTGTCTTCTTCAGTGTTGCAAGCTTCTTTCACCAATACTACCTGTCAACATTTGTGCCCGCCATCTGCGCTCTTTTTGGTATCGGAGTCGTGGTGATGTGGCAGGATTACCGGCGATCAGGGTGGCGCGGCTGGCTCTTGCCCTTGGCGTTGATATTGACAGCACTTGAGCAGATTCACATTATCACCAGCAATCCAACCTGGGGAATGTGGCTCATCCCATTGATCGCCATCCCCTGTGCAATCGCGGCAGCGATCCTGTTTGCAGCGCGCCTGCTGCCACGCCTTCGGCTTCATGCGCGAGTCCTGGCACCAGTGCTCGGTATTGCTCTTCTAGCGTTGATGCTCACTTCGGCAGTGTGGTCAACTATCCCAGTGCTGGCAGACGAAACAGCAAGCCTGCCGGTCGCCGGAGCTAGTGGGCAATCCACAATTGGTACGAGAGGAATGAACAGCGTTGATACTACACTGATCAGTTACCTTCAGGCACACAAAGGTAATGCGAAGTATCTGGTCGCAGTTGCCAGTTCAAACGAGGCAGATTCCATTATTCTGGAGACTAATCAGCCTGTGATGGCGCTAGGCGGCTTTTCAGGCAGCGATCCAATCTTAACAACGAGCCAGCTTGCTGCGCTGGTCAAGAGTGGAACAGTGCGCTACTTCCTGCTCAACGGTACGGGAGGCGGTGGCCCTGGTGGTAGCAGCCAGAGCACGTTGATCACCTGGATTATTCAGCATTCAAAGGCGATATCCTCAAGCCAATGGCAATCCAGTTCAACAAGTAGCGCTTCCAGTGGCTTCGGTGGCTCCGAGCAGTTGTACGAAATCACCTCAGTGTCGTAAACGATTGAGCGACCAGGATACATTGGAATGTGATTTGAGAAAACTCATTTTATTCCAATGGATATCACATCATACCAACTTATACTGATGGTGCGGTGGAAAGACCTCCGCACCTACTCATTCCTAAAGAAAGGAGGTATACCAATGGAAGACTATGATAAGATTACTCCGCATCGACTCGGGCGCAGATGGCTCCTAATCGGAGGCCTGGCCTTCGCCTTCATGCTCGCCCTCGGAGTGGGTGTACTTCTGGGTACGTCGACCGGGACGACCCAGGCCTCAGCCCTGACGGCTGTAAGTAGCAGTAGCTCCCAGTCACCGGCTGTCACGCAGGGGGGCAATAACAGCTCCCAGTCGCTGACTTTCGCCCAGGGAGGGGCCAATTACGCTCAGTCGATGGCTAATGGGCCAGGAGCAAGTAGGCCACAGGGACAGTGCGAGTCATTCACTGTGTCGAGCGTGAGTGGCAATACAATCGTCGCCAAATCGTCGAACGGCAGTTCGGTTACGATCCACACAACGGCGAGCACCAGTTATAGACAGGCTGGTAAGACTGTCACGGCAAGCGCCATTAAAGTTGGATCCCACATTCACGTCATGGGTACCCACAATAGCGATGGGAGCATCACAGCCACCAGTATTGACATTGGTTGATATTGAGCCGTTGTATAGCAACGACCAGATCACTGCGATCAGCAGTTGCTGACTGCAACATTCAACCCTGACGAGTCCAGGTTAATACTGGATTCGCCAGGGATCAGTTTATGAGATCTTTTTCCTCGAGGAGAAAGCGTTATCATTACAGTTGATTGTAGCCAATCAAATAAGTTCATGAGAACTTTCCCATATTCCTCCAATACACCTCACATGTTCTTCTCTTACACTAGAAATAGAGCAGGATAAGATAACCTGTAAGCCAAAATTAATGCTTTTGAACTGAAAGCAAAGGGAAAAGAAAATGCTACAAGAAGAGAATGAAGCCTATGAACCATATACACCCTCATATCAACAAGGGCCATTTGAGCCTGTGGCAGTTTTAGAAAATCCAACAGACACTCACGCCCCAGCAGAGCAAGATACCTCACCGTTGCCTTTGATTCCACAAGGGCCTAAGCACCCGCTGCCACCACAAAACCGGCAAGGCCGTGGTGGAGCGATCTTGCTCTTTACACTTGTGCTGGCCATTATCTTCGCAGTAGGATTGTTTGCGGGATTAGAATATGCGGGTAGCACAGGTAGTGCTAGTAGCAAAAGTAGTACAGCCACTACTTCGAAGGCAGCAGTTACAACTTCAACTTCTTCATCCAGTGCTTCGTCGATTGAAGCTCAACAGGAGGCCGCGATTGCAAAAATAGAGCCAGCCGTTGTCGAACTCGATGTCATAACCCCGCAAGGAGAACAGATAGGCTCGGGGGTTATTATCGACTCGAAAGGAGACATCGTAACCAATTATCATATTGTCAACGGTGAAGAAAGCATTACAGCAGTTCTGTACAATGGCAGTAAAGAACAGGCACAATTAGTAGGCACGAATACTTCGGATGACCTGGCAGTAGTGCGTATTCAGCCGTTTTCCAATATGACTGTTGCCCAGATTGGCAACTCATCGAAGCTTGTTGTGGGACAGGAAGTGCTGGCAATTGGCAATCCATTAGGGATCACCGAAACGGCCACTAAGGGTATTGTCAGCGCACTTAATCGTAGTGTGACTGAGTCAACAGGAACTACGATCTCCAACGCTATCCAGACTGATGCTGCTGTGAATCCGGGAAATAGTGGTGGGGCTTTGATTAATTTGCAGGGTCAACTTATCGGTATCCCGACATTGACTGCAGTGAATACCGAGTCTAATACCGCTGCAAACGGGGTTAGCTTCGCGATCCCCTCGAATCTGGTACAAACAATCGTGCAGCAGATATTACAACAATAGCAATAGGTAAACAGCAGAGGTGCCAGGAAGCTGCAAGCTTCCTGGCACCTCTGCTGTTTTGTTACGAATTAAGCAAAGGGTCAAGCCTTGAAATGAGAAAATTCTCATGCAATTCCAATGTAAAGCCAATAGACATACTGTATGCTTGAGACAAGATATGAATATATGTGCTCATTGAGGAGCTTCCGCCGAGATATTTACCTGGTAGATGAGGCTCCTCAAAATTTTTCTTCTAAACAGATTGGAGATACATATGGAAACAAATCCATACAAATACGATAGAACACAACCCTGGACACCGCAACAAAATCAGTTGTATCAGAATACGCCCATGGGGCCGAATGAGCAACAGCTTTTACAATCACAAAATCAAAAGTCGCTGCAACGAGGTGCCGGTCAAAAGCCTGGAATGCAGGCGAAGATGCCTAAAGCACGAGTGATGGCCCTGGCCAACAGTCTCAAAAGATCACTGGCTGTTGCTTCAATCATAGGCTTTGGCATGTTTGGTGGACTGGTCGCCATGCACCAGGTCAGTACAACCACCACCCAATCGACACAATCTACATCCGGGTCGTCGAATAAAAGCTCGACATCAAGTTCATCATCTCAAAATAGCAATAATTTCTTAAAACAACAAGGAGGAAATACCAGTGGAACAAGCAGTTCTTCGTCAAGCAGCTCTTCAACAAGCAGCTCTTCGTCGACTCCCGTCACCGGAACCAGCACCTCCTAACTATACAACTCCCACTGGTATGCGTCGCGAGGAGTTCCGAGCGATGGGAACAACCATCTCTATGTTGCTTCCTGACAACCAGGTAGAAATGGGAGCTGAGATTGTTCGCTCGCTCTTCTCAGAATGGGAGCAGGCACTGAGCCGTTTCTTGCCAGAGAGCGAGCTTTCCCAGCTCAATCAGAAAGCAGGAACACCCGTTGCAGTCAGCAACCTACTCTATGATGTCCTGGCAACTGCACTGACAGCTGCCCAGGCTACTGAGGGAGTATATGATCCTGCCTTACTGGAACAATTAGAAAAGCTAGGTTATGACCGTACTTTCGATGACCTTCCTGCAAACCGTTTCGATCCTATTATCCCTGGGGAGCCAGGTGGACGATGGCGTGGCATAAAGGTAGACCCGATACGGCGCCAGGTGATGCTTCCTGCTGGTATCAAGCTTGATTTCGGAGGGATCGCGAAAGGCATGGCGGTTGATGCCTCCCTGGAGAATCTGCACCAGAACGGTATAAGTTCTGCACTGGTAAATGCAGGCGGAGACCTCTCAGTCCTGGGACTCCCACCTTCTGATGACCAATGGATAGTTGCAGTTCCAGGTCAGAAGCAGTACTGGACGATTCCATTGCATCACGGTGCCATTGCCACTTCTGGTATTGCTCATCGCTACTGGCGGCAGGGCAACATATTGCGGCACCATATCCTCGACCCGCGCACTGGTCTGCCAGCCCAGTGCGATCTGAGGTCGGTCACAGTTGTGGCAGACCGTTGCGAACAGGCAGAGGTGGCAGCAAAAGTCGCATTTATTCTTGGTTCGAAATTGGGAGCCGATTTTCTGCGCAAACACCACATCGCTGGACTGCTCGTTCACGAGGAGGGCACATGGGAAACGGTTCCACCGTTTCCTATAGATCTTATGGAGGAGGTAAGCAATTGAATACTATCTGGCAAAATGTCACCTGGGATATCGCCCGGGCAGGCGGATTTACCGCCTATATATTACTCACCCTGGCAGTGATTGTTGGCCTGGCGCTATCAACGCAAATCCAATCACCCAGTCGCTGGCCACGATTACTCAACAGCGAGCTACACAATTTTCTGACACTGCTCAGTACGATCTTTCTTGTAGTGCATATCCTGGCCGTCTGGATAGATCCATTCACCCACTTTGGTTTGAACGAGATCCTCATTCCACTCGCGAGTTCTTATCGTCCAGTCTGGATGGCGCTTGGTATTGTCGGGTTGTATCTTGGTATCGCCATCGGCATCAGTACCTGGCTGCGCCCACACATCGGCTACAAGTTGTGGCGGAGTCTGCATGTGTTAACACTGGGCATCTTTGCGCTCGCGACTATTCACGGCATTGGCACTGGCAGCGATACACAGACCCCGTGGGCGCTGGGTATCTACCTCGTTAGCAGTATTCTTGTAGGGTCGCTGCTCTGCCGAAGACTGTTCCTTTCAAGAAGGAAGAACAAATCTGCTCAAGCACATACTATCACTCCTAAGGGGAATGCAAGAGCTGTTCCTCAGAGTAACCCACGCATGCTAGATAGGGCCAGGATCACAAGAACGAGTATCAACGAACAGAAGCGGGCAGATGTTGCCCGTGTGAAGTGAAAGAAGGACTACTCTTTCGCTCTTCCGACAACCCTTGTCACAACTCTTTTCATCGTATAGACTACAACTACTACCAATGAAAAAAACATTCGTTCGCTCATCGAAGAATAGGTAACTACATTTTGAAAGGTAGCTCGTGATAGTGACTAGCAGTCTGAAAGTCGTTACTACATTCCCATTTACTACTGAATCACAGCAAATTCTTAAAGAGGCCGCCGCAACAGAAGCGATGATTGTGACTACTGATGATGAGCTTTCTGCCCACTTGCCCGACGCAGAGGTTGTATGTAGTTATTTCATGCCATATGACTGGCGCACGCTGGCGCCCAAATTGCGCTGGCTACAATTTCCAGGAGCAGGCGTCGATTCACTTGCTCCAACTGGATTGTTGGATGCAAATAGCGGAGTGATTGTGACAACAGCAGCAGGCATACATGCAGAGACTATCAGTGAATACGTTTTAGGCAGTATGTTAATGTTTAACTGGAACTGGCCTCTGATGGTGCGTTTACAGGATGAACATAAGTGGGCACGGAGCGCCTCGTGGTATCACCTTGGAGGTCGAGAATTAGCAGGTCAAACTCTGGGCATCATTGGTCTTGGCCACATTGGCCGTAGAATTGCTCAGCTTGGTCACGCCTTCGGCATGCAAGTGCTTGGCACCAGACGCTCAATCCATACCTCTAAAGAGCAGGAATCAGAAGTGGATCAATCCTTCCTCCCAGAACAGTTGCACGAATTGTTACCTCTGTGTGATTACGTGGTTATTTCAGTACCTTTAACACGAGAAACTGAAAAGTTAATTGGTGAAGCCGAACTACGTATGATGCGAAGTAACACCTATCTGGTGAATATTGCGCGCGGAAGAGTGATCGATGAACAAGCGCTTGTAAGAGCATTGCGCGAAGGTTGGATTGCAGGTGCAGGCCTGGATGTTACAGAAGAGGAACCATTGCCGCCTGAGAGTCCTCTGTACTCAATGCCAAATGTGATTTTGACACCCCACATATCAGGGAACAGTGTTCACTATGACACTCGTCTCGCGGCTTTATTTGCTGATAATCTCAAGCGATATCGTTCGGATCAGGAGTTGCTAAATCAGTACGAACCTTCGCGAGGATATTAGAATCATTATATACTTCCATTGAAATTGAGTTACAGGTAGCTTTTATTGTATCCTCAGCCAGGCAGTGATGGAGAATTAATGTATGAGTAAAGACCTGGGTCCCATTGATATTGTCGGTGCTGAAGCCATCGGCGAGCCCGGACAGCGCCGTTTTCGCTTGTTTGCCATGATCGACGATACCTCAGTCGCTTTATGGATGGAGAAAGAGCAGCTCAATAATCTATCTATAGCTCTCGATCGAATACTCGCACAGCTTACCGAGGGTCGTGTTTTGCGTACCGAAGCCCAGGCTTCTACCCCAGAGCCCCCTCAGGGAGCGCCTGCCAACTTTTCAGCTAATCCTGAATTTGAGTTCCAGGTCGGCCAACTGCGAATCAGCTATGATGAGAGACGTAATATGTTGGTATTGGTCAGCATTCCATTAGGAATCGTGATGGAACCAGGGCAAGAACCGCAGCTGATACTGCGTGATGATGAGACACTTTCTTTCCTTTTCACATTGCAGCAGGCTAAAGAGTTAGCAAGTTCGATCACAATACTGGTCAGCAGAGGGAGGCCTATATGCCCACTGTGCAGGGAGCCTCTTGATGGAGGGCCACATGCTTGTGTCAAACAAAATGGTCATCACGAGCTGGTGCAGTTGCTGGAAGATGAAGCGGAAGATAACGAAGACGAGTAAAAGCAGGATCGATTTATCTGTGACAAAATAAATCGACCCCGCGTCTATGCATGTTACTAATCAGTACAAAGATATTTGTTGGCCTTTTGCAAGTAGTGCTCCTCGTTTGCTTCAATCATAAGTTTATGAAGCACAACGACATCAGCATCAGGCAAACATTCTACCGGTTGAACGCACAACCGCATCACGGCTCGACCATTTTCGATAACCTGCACATAACCCCTGACACGCGGCACGCGATATATACGCTGGGCGGTTGTAGGACTCGGAACTTCCACATAACCACGCCACACAAGTTGACGACATTGCTCAGGAGTAAGAAGATCATGCAGAAGCACGTTTGCCCTACGTTCAGCAGGCGATAAACTCTTAAAATATGGCTGGAAAATTAACCAGACCATAGGAGAGATCGCCAGCATTAAGACAATCCAACCCAGCGTGGTAAGCACCTGCTGAGTAATGAAGATCATCCGCCAACGACTCGCGGGACAAGGACAATCTGCTCGGCAGTTTGGTCAAATTCCTCAATGCGTTGTGCAGGTTTCCCAGGATCAATTTTGAATGCCGTAGCACCCTTGGCACGTTCCTGTTCAAAGATACGTTCTGCCTCTCGAACAGCAGCAACTGCTTCGGGGTTTCCCTCCAGGACACTCTGCTCATCCCAGGTGACACGGTCATCACCATGCCGTGACATCACCCGTAACATTCCCACAGTCGTTCCTCCTTCGTAGTCATAGCCAGTGTCAGGATACTCCCAACACGCTCGAAAATGATGGTTACCCTCGTATATCCAACAGGGGTAACTCTAGCGATGGTTTCTAACGAACTAAAGGCGAATACAAAAAAACCGAACTACGTGGTTTACAGAACTTTGTACCTCACGAAAAGGCATTGTCTCTTAGAGACAGGTGCTGACAGCCAGCTTTGCCTTGGTCAAGAAAGGATATTTATCCTTCAATTACCATATATGTATTGTAACTTGACATACCTTGAAACGTCAATGGCTAAAACGACACAGTTTGGAGAACAGTTGAGTTCTGTCATGTTGCCTGCTGCAATCTGCCGCCACATCCTGAGCAGAAGAGTGTTCCATTCTCTACACGAGTGGCGAACTTTGGACAAAACAAATCGGGTAAGACGAGTTTATAGATCAATCTTGCTTTGCAATGACGACGGCAATTGCGGCTGTTCCTGGGCCAGTGTGTGTACCCAACGTAGCTCCAAGCTTATACATAGGAAGATCACCTGTATAGACAGTTCTAACATACTGCGCAAGTTGTTCAGCGAATCCCTCGCTTGATTCGGCAATCGAGACATGCTCAATTTTACCCATTTCGCGCATTAATTCTGCGATTCGCGCATAGGCTTTATTGCGTGTGCGCGGCTGTTCTACAGGGATTACTTCACCATCTTTCAAGGAAATGATAGGTTTGACACTCAGCATATTACCTAAAAAAGCCCTGGCGCCGCCTATGCGTCCACCACGTTTCACATATTCCAGTGTATCAAGAACACACAGAATTCGTGTGCGTGATAGTTCGTCGAGTATATGCGCTTTGATCTCAGGAAGACTTAGTCCCTCTTGCGCCTCTTGCGCCGCTCGTATAATGGATCGAGACATCGCTATACTTATATTTTTCGAATCAATAATCTCAATCGGAATTTTTTTCACAGTGTCTGGCAACGTGTCTCGCGCAGTGCATGCGGACTGGTAGGTTCCGCTTAGCTTCGATGAAAGAAGGACCGAAAGTATAGCATCAGCTCCATCATTGATAAGATTGATAAAAGCTTCCTGGAATGCAGCTGGTGAGGGCTGAGAGGTACGTGGAAGTACCTTGCTTGCTTGCAATTTACGGTAAAAGCTGGCGTTATCCAGATCGACTCCATCGAGATAAGCTTCGTCGCCGAAAAAGACAGTGAGCGGCACAACGGTAATGCCGTCGGCCTGTGCTTGATCGAGAGGAATGTCTGCGGTACTATCAGTGACAAGGCAAATTGTCATGGCTCCACCTCCCTTTATAAATGAGTATGTTGAATAGGAATAGCTATTCTGCGGAGATAATGTATGCGTAATGAGGTTGACCACCATCTACGACTTCAATTTCGAGATGTGAATATTTTTCTTTAATGCTCCTAGCAGTATCTTCTGCTTGCTGCTCAATTACGCCCTCTCCAAAATAGAGTGTGACAATCTCGTATCGATCGATATTCATGCGTTGCAAGGTCTCGCGGATAACATATTCCATATCTTGACCGGCAATGACGAGATTTCCGTTCACAAGGCCAATCAAATCGCCTTCGCGTACTCGTACACCGCCAATATTTACTTTACGAATGGCCGTGGTGATTTCGGCAGTTTGAATATGTGTTATAGCCTCGGTCATGCTTTCACAATTTGATTCAAAGTCAGCTTCAAAATTAAATCCTAGAAGAGCAGCGATGCCTTGAGGCATCGATTCGGTGGGAACAACAAAGACTTCTTTGTCTGACAAGCCACTCACCTGGCGCGCACTTAAGATGACATTACTGTTATTTGAGAGCAAAATCACCTGCGCGGCATCTACGGCATTAACAGCTGTGAGCAATTCTTCGGTACTGGGATTCATTGTCTGCCCACCAGGAACGATAGCAGTAACTCCTATGCTGCGAAAGACCCTCTCAAATCCCTGACCAGCTACAACAGCAACAGTGGCGATCTGCTGGGTTGGCGGTTGGATCTGTTCAACAGTATGTTGAGCTTCACTTTCCGCTGCGTAGGTAAGACTCTGCTCTTGTAGGTTCTCAATATTGATATCCAGTAAACTTCCAATACTTACACCATAATCCAGAATTTTACCAGGCCATGCAGTATGGGTGTGAACTTTGAGCATCTTCTCATCACCAGCAACAACAGTTGATACTCCCCCCATATCAATAATGCTTTGACGAATACCCTCCATATCCAGTTTTTCGCCCCGCAGCAAAAAGACTACCTCGTAGCCAAAATCTTCTTCAATCTTCACACGTCCCTTTTTCATGGCACTATCAAGTGCGGGTTCCGTGGAACTTGCTAATAAAGAAGCAGTTGTCACCTGGCCTGACTCACCCCGCACATAACGCCACACACCCTCCAGGATAGTACAAAAGCCCTGACCTCCGGCATCAACCACACCAGCCTGTTTGAGGGTAGGGAGCAGATCAGGAGTTCGAGCTACCGATTGCCGTGCTGCTACGATTGACTCTTGCATCATCATGACCAGGTCATCACCACGCTTAGCGCTTGCCATCGCCGCCTCAGCAGTTTCACGCACGACAGTCAGAATAGTTCCCTCCACGGGTTTGATAACGGCCCGATAAGCCAGGCGCTGTGCTTCATCTAGCGCAAAAGCCAGGTCAAGGGCCGAAAATGTCTGTTTTTTATCGAGTCCATGTGCCAGACCACGTAAAATCTGCGAAAATATGACTCCAGAATTTCCACGCGCGCCTAGTAACGCCCCATGTGCCAGCTTTGCCGAGATCACTCCCGCCGAGGTATCTTCGCTATTGATAACATCATGAAAAGCTGCCTGTACTGTGGCATATAAGTTGGAACCCGTATCTCCATCTGGGACGGGGAAGACATTGAGTGCATTAATGATCTCGCGGTGCTCTTCTAACGATGCAGCTCCTGCCAGCATGGCCTTCTTCAGATCCTGGCCATCGAAGACACTAATTCTCCGAGGACGTTGTGATCGCACGCCTGTCGTGTGCGTTGTATGTTCCTGCATTCTAAGTCACTCCCACAGGTGCTCGCCCGGCAACAGGGCGTCCCTCTACTCCTGGTAATCTATTTATTCGGATCCTGGCTCAACCCTTGAACGTTTACATTGACCTGAGTCACAGGAACGCCGATCATCTTTTCAATAGAGAATTTGACAGCACTCATGATGTTGTGAGCTATTTCCGATATGCGCAGTCCATATTCCAAAGCAACATAAACTTCGACGGTAATTTGATTGTCAACAACACGAATCTGCACACCCTGATTGAGGCGATCCTGTGGGAGGAACACCGCCTGTCCATTGCGAAGACGAGGAGCAGTGATGCCAACAACGCCATACGATTCAATGATAGCTTGCACAGCAATAGTGTGAATTGCGTTAGGCAGTACTTCTATCTTTCCACGATGTTGTGTTCTCTGTTGAGGTTGGACTGCAGGTGTTTTCGGCATGTCTTTGCTCTTTTATATTCCTCAAACTCTTGCCAACACAAGTGACAACATGGTATACTCGCTAGGCGTATTCAGGTTCTCTTAACATATCACTGCCAGTTTGGCTTCTCGTCAAAAATCGCAAACGAGATGAAAGAGATTGAAACATATGCAGTATATCAGAGGTAGACTGTATTATCAAGGGACGCTTTATAAGCTACATCAAGCCCTTAAATGAAATAGAGAGGAAGAGCTTATGTCTGGTCGATGTGAGATATGCGAACGCAAGCCAATGTATGGCAATAATGTTAATTTTTCGCAAAAGCGCACTCGACGACGCTTTGTGTTGAATGTACAGCGCCGTCGTATCGAAATCAATGGTGTGCGGCGTACAGTCAATATCTGTACTCGTTGCTTGAGAACTATGGACAAGTTGCCAAAGATGAAATAATTCACAGTAACAGCAGAGGCAGAAAGGTCACATATGGCTTTTCTGCCTTTTATTGTTGCTTGCGATTCTTTTCAAAACGTGTCCTTAATTGTCCACATGCCGCTGCTATGTCGTCCCCACGCTCCGCACGAACGCTATTGCTTACACTATGCTCAAAAAGCACCTTACGGAAAGCACTAATTGCCTCTCCACTGGGCGATTTAAAATCGGCTGAGGTTGCATTGACCGGAATGCAATTCACATGAGCAAATTGCTTAAGAGGGGCGAGCAATGTGCCAAGTTGATGAGCATGGTCCTCTGTATCGTTTACGCCTGCCAAGAGTACATACTCAAATGTCACCTGCCGTCCCGAAGCAGCGATATACTCTTTACAAGCAGCAATCAGTTCCTCCAATGGGTATTTCTTATTGATTGGCATAGTCTTGCTACGTAGCTCATCAGTTGGGGCATGTAAGGAAATAGCCAGATTTACCTGTAGTTGCTCCTGACTGAGCTTGCGAATTGCGGGAACAAGACCCACAGTTGAAACTGTCATATGCCTTGCACCCAGGTTAAAGCCATCAGAACTATTGAGGATGCGCAGAGCCTGCAAGACATTGTCATAATTATGGAAAGGTTCGCCCATACCCATCAAGACAATGTTGGTTATATGGTCAATGGGATCACTCCCAGGAAGTCCTTTTGCAACCCAGGGAGCATCTCGTAACTCCCGAGCAAATATGAGCACCTGTGCTACAATCTCCCCCGAGGTGAGATGGCGATCAAACCCCATCTGTCCTGTCGCACAGAAAGTACAGCCAAAAGCGCAACCAGCCTGCGTCGAAACGCAAACTGTTGCGCGTGCATTATTTTCACCGATTGGAGGATAGAGCATGAGTACCGATTCGATCAGTTTCCCATCATTCAGTTCCAATAAAATTTTACGCGTACGGTCATCTTTGGAGTGTAGTTCGCTCTGCACGATCATCGGTCCAATGCTGGCTTCTTGTGTAAGCCGAGTTCGTAAAGACAGGGGAAGATTGCTCATCGCAGAGAAGTCGGTCACAAGACGCTTGTAAAGCCAGTTATAGAGCTGTTTTGCGCGAAAAGCTGGCTCTCGCATCTCCAGGAGCCATGCTTGCATTTCTGGTAGAGTGAGGCTGAGCAGATCGGTTTTCTTGACAGTATGTATGTTAGAGTGAGTTATTTGCGAGATTGACATATTTTCATTATAGCACGTTTTGCTCTTACTCAACGTGCTATACGTGAGAATCAGAAAGGCTGACAGCCGTTGCAACTACTGTTGCACAGTGTATGGAGGTGTGCTATAATCCGCATGGAAGTTAAAATGAGACACAACAGACGGGATCATACGGATGAATAAAAAACCGCCGCCCTCTGTTTGGGAATCCCTGGCGTTAGCCGGGCAACTAGGCTTCACCATTGCAGTTCCCTTGGCTCTAGGCACTATTTTAGGCAATTACCTGGATGGCATTACACATCAGACAATTTTATTTTTGCTGCTCGGGCTGCTGCTTGGCCTGGTAATAGGAATATATGGAGCGTACCGTTTATTTGCACGCCTTTTCTAGACTAGAGAGGATAGACGGAGCCACCAATAGCAGAACAGACCTGGCAGAGCTAGTGAGTAGGGAGGATACTGCGTGCTCTGGAAACTTCAGCCAATACAAATTCCGCCAGAAGTGATCTTCTAT
>WNFW01012438.1_pt1 | contig 20408 bp, 25 predicted proteins | sample 5400131 | NCBI WGS metagenome assembly WNFW01 (sample SAMN13153362, study PRJNA577476) | soil metagenome | isolation source: 20 cm soil or saprolite under grassland replicate 1 | place: USA:California | collected 2016-06-15 | reverse complement strand
AGGACGCTCAAGCTGATGAAGCCGACGGCGTACCTGGTGAATTCCTCACGTGGCCCGGTCGTGGACGAGAAGGCGCTCGCCAGGGCGCTGAAGGATAAAGTCATCGCCGGGGCGGCGCTCGACGTCTTTGAGAAAGAGCCGCTTCCGCCGGATTCGCCCCTGCTCGATCCCGAAATCGCTGATCGTTGCCGTGTTTTTCATCACTTCGCCAGCGGCGCGCAGATCACGCGGCTCGATATCGATCCTGATAAAGGCATGGCCGGGCGCACTGTCCAAGGACTGATCGACGTGCTGGAAGGGAACTACGGCGGCGACCCAACAAAGATGCCATACGTTGTGAACAAGGAAGCGTTTGCGAAGTAGCCTGGAGTTAGCGTTCACGTATTAAAGAAAAGGCCCGCGGAACAGGAAATTGGAGTTCAGTTCGCGCCATTATTTAGAAGCTGGGGATGAGAATAGTAGCCGGGAGCTGGCTAGCTAGAAGGGTAGCTTGATGCCGCAGGCGCGAATTGCGCACCAGCCGCGCCACGCCTCAAAGGCACTGAATAGCCCAATTAGAATAAAGATTGCCGCGAGCAACGCTGCCTGCGGAATTAGACAGCCACCGGCAAGAAGGAAAACTGCCGCAATCCCACCGCGGGTGGCACGGCCTTTGTTGTCGATATTCGGCTTCATTTGAAAATATATGCGTGCAGTCGCGGGTTAACTTCGCCGGCGAAGGGAAACGTTAGTCGCTCTCACGAGAGCGAAGACTTTATCGCCAGGTTTGAGTTTCATCGCTTGGACCGAGCGTGTGGTAATAACCGACCCGAGTTCCCCAATGGTCGTCTCGACGATCACTTCACTAAGGACTTTGTCGGAGACAATGCTCTTGACCGTTCCGGGTAGTTGGTTTCGGATGCTTTGTTCCATAACGTCTGAAGATAGCGCAAGTGAAATCAGATGTCAGCGATCTCGCCACGGCGAGTGAACTGCGGTCAGCCGCCAGCTAACTTCGCTCAAATCGTGAAGGATTTTGAATGACATCTCAGTGCGACTATCTAACTTGCCACCATGACTAAACTGATTGCGTTAGTAACGGCGGGACTCTTTGCGGCAGGCACGATGTTCGCGGGCGAACACGGCGACTGCACAAAGAGAGTCGGGAACGAAGCGAAGGCGGCGTGTCAGGTTTCATTGGGCAGCCTCAACCTGACACCTGAGCAGAAGACGAGGATGGACGCGATTATGGCAGACCATGAGAAAGTCGGTTGCTCCGAAGCGAGCGAGGCTAAATACATACAAGAAGCGAAAGGAATCCTGACTAAGGAGCAGTACGCGAAGTTCGAAGCCCAATGCAAGAAAGGCGAAAAGGATAAGACGCAGACCTGATCGCTGCACTTGCAATCAAATCAAAGCTTCGCGCCGAGAGCAGTCCTCGGCGCGTTCCGCGTACGGATTTGATTCGGAGGCAATTGGGGCCGCGTCTAAACTCCGGAAACATTCGCCCACCACGGCGGGCAAGCCGAGCAGAACATTTAACATTTGAACTCGCTTGGATCAGCGACCGGAAAGGTTGAGAATTAAATTCGATGCGGCGTCATTCGTTTGCCGCTTACTGTTTCGCTGCGACTATGGGCGCCCTGGAATTGTGGGAAACCACTGGTTAAAAAGCTGGCTCGGAATCGCTTCCGAGCCAGCTCAGTGGATCTAATTCCTAGGTCAGCTTAGTACCGATACCGGTAGTAATGATGACGGTGGTGGCGGTAAACCCGATGCCCGTTGTACCAGTAGTACGACGGGCCCGTGTAATAGCCATAGTACGGGTATGGTCGGTAGTATCCATATGGATAATACCCGTATCCGTAACCCGGATAACCGTAATAGCTATATCGGTAACCCGGGTAACCAAATCCAATTCCGACTCCCCCAATTCCCACTGAAACTTGCGCGTCAGAACGCTGTGCGGGAACGAAAGCCAATCCACTTACCACCAGTGCAATTAAGAGAAGCTTTTTCATTTGGTTTTCCCTTTCCTGTTTGTTGTTTTGCGAGGGATGAAAGCTCCTGCTAAGGATTTCCTCGACGCCATAGAATATGCGCCTCCCTCTATGTATAGAATCGGATGCGGACAGCCTCGCGGTTCCAAAAAAATGGCCAAAACGAGAGCGGTTCTGGCTAAGGGACTTGGTGATCGAATGGTATCGATAAACCCAACCAAACTGCCACACTAAGCTGCATTTTCCTTTTACTGGAAAAATCGAAGTCATGCTCGTTAGAAATTACGTGGGCGTAGTTAATTCGGATCGAGATGTAGATAAAAAAAGGCGGAAGGCAAGGAAAGCAACTCCGCAAAACGGAGAGCGAATTGGGAATGGCGCAAAAGATATCGGGTCTGGGACGCACCGGAAAATCTTTCTTTATCCGGAGGACTGGATCGTACCCGAGCTGCGGTTGCCGGCCCGTTTTCGGGGATCCCTGGGCGAGATGGTGGCATTCATTTGCGGACAATGCGGTGCGGAGACAAAGCGCAAGACCATTAGTAGACCGGCGTGCCGGAAAGGCGTTCGCGCCCTATTTACCGGCAAAGACCGGATCGGCGCTCTCGTCGCCGCCCAGATTCTGACCCGCGATCTCGGAAAAAACCTATACTGCGTCGATTTGGGCGCCGTCTTCTGAGGTGAAGGATGGCCACGACCGTTATGCCAACGTCGAGATCAATTATTTTCTGCAAAAAATCGAGCAATATGCCAGCCTCGCGATCCCCGCCGCCGGCAATCGCAGTGCGATCGACGACGCGTTCTGGCGACGGTTGCATTTCGTTATCTCCACCACGAAGAAAAGCGCGCCGGAGACAGCCTTCTGCTCGATAGTTGCTTGCTAGGGGATGTGATTGGGTCGCACCTGAACACTTGACGTTAGACGTGCGCCAGCGCATCCGCGCGCGGCCAACTCAAAAAGCCCTGTTGCCCTTCAGAGTTCGCTCCGCCGTAAACTCGAACGGCAATCGCATTATCGGTGTATATACATGTATCATTCCAGCATGGATCTGCGTCTGCTTAGACGGCATGCCACTTCGCCAGCGCAAGCGACTTATAATCCAAAAGTTCATCGTCAATCCGCCTCAGAGTTGGCGTGCTGCCGAATGCTTCGGACTGCCCCGGTGCCGAGTCAGTTTAGCCCTTGTTTAAGAACGCGATGAGGACCAGCGATAGACTCGTTGGATCCCCTCCCCGTCAAAGAGTCGAGCAGTTCCATGAGGCGCGCTTCGTAAGAATCACACGTAGGGCACTCGCCATTCGGCTGGACCCATTCAGGATGTTGCCTCCGGAGGTCGTCGTGAATCTGTTGCCGAAGCTCCGGGTACGTATGGATTTGGTGAGGCACGGCCGTTGGCTTGGTGGCGTGTTCAACTGTGGGCTGTGACGGTTTGTCTAACTTACCTCGTCGGTGAATGCGCTGTGTTCTGAGACTAACGAATTTCATAAACGCCTTTTAAATTTGAGGTTTACTGCTCCAAATCCACGCGGAACGAGGAACCATCTTCACGAGACGCTTTGAACAGCGGCCTCGCTTCAGGTGACTCGGGCTCCAGTTGAATCTGGAGATCGCGCAGGCGGTATCCCAGCGAGGTTAAGCCCCCCAACCGGCTTTTCAGCCCGGCCGAAAGTGCGTTGAGACGCCGGATGACGTATCAAAAGCTTTTTACGTGATTCACGGTATCGTGTCAAGCCCTTTTTTGGTCCTGATCTTAAAAGAGAGATTGGAGCACATGATCGAGGCAGACACTGGACGATCGCGTGTCACGTCCTAGATTCGTTGGATGGGAATCGCGATTTTCCTGGCGGCTTTTCTCACGATGAGCGGTTCGGCAATGGCGGGCGCGATCAGCATTACCAGCCCCGATCATGCGCAGACATTCGCGTACGGCGAAATGATTTGGCACCAGCTCTACCTCGAGCGAACCCGTGGCGAACTGGCGGCGCGGATTACGTTCAGTAATTTGCCTTATGCAGACAGCGATGAGCCGCGCAGGGACGAACCGTTCGACTTTCGCTTTCCAGGTGTTCAATTCGATTCCCAGCGAAGGGCATTCTTTGCCGGTGGGCGCCATGGAGAATTGATCCCAGTCGCGCGGTTTCGGAGCGATCCGGTCTGTGGCTGGATTGATTTGGTGCCGGGTGCGAAGATCTATCTGCTCAAAGAGGGCGGTCGCGTCACCGCAATTTTGACGGCAACCGATTACCCGCGCGAGGGAATGCGTTGGATCGAGATGAACGGTAATTTTTCGCTGCAGAATCTTTTGATTGCGCTGTTCAGAGAGCTCCGCGTACGGCCGGACAGCTAATACTGGCCTTGGATGTTTAATTGCGGCCGAACATTTAACATTCTGTTCTCGTCAGCCAGGATTGGGGAATTTGAGGTCGGATCTAAACTCCGAAAGCGTTTCGCGAGCGCGGTACGATGCTTGGTTCAGAACCATCGTATTAGAGTTTGAGCAACTGAAACGTTGAGTGAAGCTTCGGGTCAATGAAAGACCTTACTCAAGGCTCGGTCGTCAGGCATCTGCAGCACTTCCGCGGGCCGATTTCTGGTTAGACATGCAACTGCCTCGCTTCCCACCGATTAATCTTGCACAACGCTGCACCTACTTTCTGGAAAAGCTAGCCTCAGAGGAAGGAGCGTGCGAACTTCGCGTTACCGTGTTCCTTTTCTTTTGATTAACGAAGCAAGCTTTATCAGAGCCTCTCGAATTTGTGCTCGTGACCAGGCTGCGAAGCCGAAGATCAGCGCCGGATCCAGCTGCGCCTTGATACAAAAAAATGAGAGCGGCAAAGGCCTGATTCCCATTTCGGCGCTGGCCTGCGTGACTATTCGCAAATCTTCCTTGCACCGGAGCCACGCAACGAAGTGCAACCCGGCTTCCGGAACCTGAAGAATCAAGCGATCACCAAGGAGTTTGTTGAATTGTTCGATGAAGAATTCTCTCCGATCGGCATAGAGTTGCCGCATCCGCTTGAGGTGACTGAGAAAAAATCCCTCCGCTAGGAATCGTGCGAGCGTCGCCTGATCAATCGTCGAGGAGTGTTGATCCATGACATGCCGGATTTTTACCATCGAATCAACCAACGGCTCCGGCACGAGAACATATCCCAGGCGCAAGGATGGATATAGAATCTTGCTCATGGTGCCCGTGTAGATGACACGCCCGGCATTGTCGAGCCCCTGCAAACATGGCAGCGGGGCACCGTTGAACCGGAACTCCGAGTTGTAATCGCCTTCGAAAATGAAAGCGTCGTGTGTGCCCGCGAAATCGATCAAGGCAATTCTTCGCTCGAGGCTCATCGTCATGCCGAGCGGAAATTGATTGGAGGGAGTCACGAAAATAATCTTTGGCAAGGCTTCTTTAGGCGATCGGTTGATCACGATTCCGTTCCGATCAACCGGCTTTGGAACTAAAGTTGCACCCGCGAAAACAAAAGCTCTGCGGGCCCGACGAAATCCCGGATCTTCGATCCACGCGGCCTCACCCGGATTAATCAACGCCATTGCGCTCATCAACATCGCCTGCTGCATTCCTGCTACGATCACAATCTGGTCTGGATGACAGTGCGCGCCTCGAAAATCGCATAAGTAGCTTGCGATTGCCTTACGCAGATCGACGTCGCCCCGACTGGATGCATACCGCAACAAGTGGGCTCCTTTTTTGGCAAGAACCTCTGCTCTGAGCCGTTCCCAAGTCGCAATGGGAAATTCATCGACCGCCGGAATGATAGGTGTAAGGGTGACGCCGGGCCCACCGCCCATCGGAACATCCAGCTCTCTTCCGGCACGCATATCGGGAAGTTTCCTGACGCGTTCAGCTATCCGCGGCGGACGCACAATTTCGCGCGCAGCTTTCGGACTGGTCACGCGCAGGAAGGTCTCCGGCAGCGGATCTGCGACAAACGTGCCTGACCCGATTCTGGATCGAAGATAGCCCTCGGCATGAAGCCTGGACAAAGCGAGCTTAACGGTAAGCCGCGAGATCCCGAGGTCAGTCGCCAGGACCCGAGAGGAAGGAAGTCGAGATGAGCCATCGCTAAAGCTTCCCGATTTCAGCTCATCGCGGATTTGGCGGTAAAGCTGGTGATAAAGCGGTTCGGCTATATTGCGATCAAGCCGAATCATCTCGAAAGCTATGATCGAACGTCGGCGCCGCTTCTGCGGGCGCGATTTCTGGTTAGACATGCCAACTGCCCTCGCTTCCCGCTCACTGTTCCACTTGCGCGCGTATTCTCAAGAATCAAGGAGCAACACAATCAGAAACAGCCCAGCGACAAAGCAAAACTGGTGTGCCCTTTTGGCTCCAACTGGACATTGCCGCATCACACGACCCCCATAGGCTTGGTAAGCTTGCCGGAGTAGCGGGGATAAAGTCGACGGCCGCCAGTGGGCATTTGTCAAAAAGTCAACGGCGGACTGCTGACGGTGGAAGGTTGAGGGCAGGGCATCGATATTACCGGCCGGCTAATCCGGCGTCGCCAGGGTGATCGAAGATTTGGCGCAGCTCTCTGGAAGGCCACCAATTTTTAATCTACCGAAACTCTCGCCCACCGCGCGAGCCCTTCGTCAGGCCCGCATTTGTTACGATCATCTGGCCGGCCAATTGGCCGTAGCGATCGCTGCCACTCTTGAAAGCCGAGGATGGCTTCTCAGTGGAGAAGGTAAGCGCTACGAGATCGGAAATGAAGCAGGGCGGCAGTGGTTTGCCAATCAGGGAGTAAATTTCCAAACGATCAAACCGGGCCGATATGGCTTGGTAAGACAATGTCTGGATTGGACTGAGCGTCGGCCGCATCTCGCCGGTCCTGTCGGTGCGCAATTGCTCCCCTGATGGTGTGAACGTGGTTGGCTCAAGCGCGAACAGGGGCGATCTCGGCTGGTGGAGGCAACTGCTTTAGGACGGCGCAGGCTGCGCCAGGAACTTGGCCTGGCTTTTTGGTAATGACGGTCAGTGATCTTTCGGAGCAAGGACATCATGAGCGTTGCTCCCGAGACGCTGGAAATGTGATCGACATGCACGAGCAAGCGGCGAGTTCAAAGAGTAGTGGAAGTTAACTTATTTCTTTGCCACGGGATCGGGCGTTTCGTTAGGACTAAGACGCTGCGGCTACCTGACTCTTATGAAAGCCGGACTTAGCGTCATGCCTCAAAAGTCGAGCAGGATGGCATCCAACCCGAATTCAACAAAATTGATCGATGGCGGTGTTCGACTTACTTTCCATAGATAATGTCTGCACTGTGAACTTGCCGTTCCAGTTCTTCGGGGCTGACCCGTATGACGCTCGAGGCGCCAGCCGCCGCCGCCCAGCCTCCATTGTCATCAACTTCGACCCAGCGACCAGGCAGACGACTTCCGGAGTCCGCCGGCTGCCAAACCCAGTGTCTTCCTTTCTCTGCATGGGCAGAGGTTTGCGATGCCGATGTTGACCTCAGATCCAAATTCAGCTGCGTTGGTTCGCCCAATGTCACCTTCGCATTGTTGATCGAGGCTTTGACGGCGCCATTCAGAACCAAAGTAACCCGGTAAGTGCGTGCTGGAAGACCGTCTGAAACATAATGGCCATTTGCGTCCGTCTTAACGGTTTTGAGTAACTTCCCGCTATTGGTCGTTTCGATCCGAATATCTGCGCCTTTTATCGGATGTCCCTTGGGATCCTTAACGATCCCTTGAAGAGTTCCCGTTACCGTTATTGTTTCTGCAGTGTTTGGCCCTTGTCGTGTACCTTTCGAACTCGTCTGCGCAAATGCCAGCGGCGCAATCAACGCGCAGGCGAGAGTGATAATTGTTTTCTTCATTATAATGCCTCCCTTTTGATGTTAATGAATGTTTTACTAAACAAATTTCTGGCGTTGGTTTGCATTGAACAAGACCCACTTCGTGTTTTTGCCATAGACCAGTTTCACCTCGCTCGCAGCGCGATCGGGTCCCCAGCGGTTGAGGTCGGATCTAAACTCCGAAAGCATTTCGCGAGCGCGTTACGATGCTTGGTTCAGAACCATGGTCTTAGAGTTTGAGCAACTGAAACGTTGAGTGAAGCTTCGGGTCAATGAAAGACCTTACTCAAGGCTCGGTCGTCAGGCACCTGCTGCATATGTCCGCGTTTTTGGTCGCGAGCATGGTGGTGCAGACCCTCTATTTATTGGCCGATCTCTACTGGGTGGGACGCCTCGGGAAGGAAGCGATTGCGGCTGTTGGCGTGGCGGGCAACATGACGATGATTGTGCTGGCGCTCACCCAAATGCTGGGCGTGGGAACAACCGCATTGATCTCGCAAGCCGCCGGACGAAAGGACCAGCCACAAGCCGAACTGGTGTTCAATCAGTCTTTCCTCATGTCGATTTTGATTGCGCTCGCCCTGGGCGTTGTCGGATTCCTGCTCCGCCCCGCTTATTGCGAATCGCTAAGCGCTGATACGGCGACGGCGACGTTGGCAAAAGCTTATCTGCTCTGGTTTCTCTGATTTTCGGAATTGGTCCATGGCCCAGACTGGGAGTAACCGGCGCAGCGCTGGCCACATTCATTTCCATTCTGGTCGCCGACGTGCTGATCGTAATTTATTTCGAAAAGAAATATCATTACCTGCGTTTTCGTTTTCCCCTTTTCACCCCGCAAACAAAAATTTGGGGAGGGCTGCTGCGGATCGGCGTGCCGGCCGGCGCTGAGTTTGTGCTGCTCTTTGTTTACATCATGCTCGTTTACGCGATCATCCGGGGCTTTGGACCAGCAGCTCAGGCGGGTTTCGGAATCGGAGCGCGTGTAATGCAGGCGCTTTTTCTGCCGGTGGTCGCGCTCAGCTTTGCTGTCTCGCCTGTAGTGGGACAGAACTTCGGCGGCCGCCGCGCCGATCGAGTCCGGCATTCCGTCTATTCCGCGATTGGCATAGCGTCACTGATGATGTTTGTACTCACGTTGATCGCGTACCTCGCGCCGGCGGCGCTGATTGGTGTTTTCTCACGCGATCCGCGAGTGATTGCCTTCGGCAGCGACTACCTCCATATCGTCTCGCTGAATTTCGTGTCGGCGGGAATTGTTTTTACAACTTCAAGCGTTTTCCAAGGAATTGGCAACACTCTGCCGCCGCTGTTTAGCTCGATGACACGGCTGATCCTGTTCGCTCTGCCGGCGGTGCTCATCTCGCGGACGCCCGGATTTGAGATCAGGCACGTGTGGTATCTATCAGTCGGGTCTATCGTTCTTCAGATGTGCGTCAATCTTTTGCTGCTTCGGCATGAGTTGCGGAAGAAACTTAAATTCCAAGAACCGGATACCTTCATTCCAGCGAGCGCGACCGCGTCGTAAGGGTTCCCTGGACGCAGTCTGCGCGCCACGGGCGAGGAGTCTCTGGATTCAAAGCAAAAGCCGAATCTTACCCGGCGGACACATCGCCGTTACAGATCTACCGGCTCGGTCTCGTGAAGGCGGCCATAATCGACCGTGAGTTTTCCCTCACCGTTGTCGGTATAAATCTCGACGAAACGTTCGCCGAACCGAATGTCGCGCCAGGAGTAATCCTGTTGTGTCTGGACAGCGGCGGGAATGACTGGATCAATGCCGACGACCGACGCAATCAAAACAACCCGGGCTGCCTCGAGCGTTTGCGGCGTCGCACCGTATAGCGGGCTGTGTTCGTCGATAACATGCCGTAACGTCAAGGCAGCGGGGAACGATGGAAGCCGGTCGAACTGGAGCTTGAGGTTATAAAAATGCCTGAAGTCGCCTCCTTCCAACAGTGGCTCGTCGCGATTAAAAAGAATTCGGAATTCGGCTTCGACCAGGTTGCGCTGACGCAAATTGCCAATGCGTAGCATCAGAGTTGGTCGTCCGTTCAACGGTGCGATAACGACTGACTTGCTGAAGACGATCCGCGCGATTGGCCGGGAGAACCGAACAAAGATGAGACCGGTCATGACTGCGAGCAAAAAGATGCCGCTCATGATTTCGAGCGTCGTGACAATATGACCGTAGAGATTACTCGGATACATGTGGCCGTAGCCCACCGTGGCGAGAGTTTGCACACTAAAAAAGAACGCATCTAGAAAGGAACCGGGCCTCATCCCCGCAATGCAATCGCTGCCGATAGTGTAAAGCGCAGCAAAGAGAAGATTGAGGGAGATGTAAATAGCGGCGACGAAGGCTGCAAATTGCGGCCAACTCAAACCGAGCAGCCATTGATAGGCGTCGCGCGGTCCCCACTTCTCAATATTAAGCTTGAGGAATTCGAGCTGCCCTGAGCGGACTGAAATTGGATTACGCGTCCTTTTCATACAAACGCAGTGTAACCGGTTTCCGCTCGCGCGCTTGTGTGGCTCACTCGACTTTCTGGCCCGCTCAGCGCCAAAAGCCGCGCCTCACGTGGGCAGGGTTGCGAAGCTGAATTCGGGCTTAGAAGCAAGTCACTTACCGAAACGAACATCAGACAAAATATCAGCTATCAACCTCGGCAACGCGACTGCTGCTGATTGACGAATTGTTTCGGTAGCAAATGACGACAGAGGCGTCTCGTTCGGATTCACTTCAATAAGCCGACCAACGTTGTCCTGCGCTCGCAAAGCCCAATCGATGATGTAGCCAAACGTTGCCGTGGTTCCTGCAACGATCACGAAGTCGCAGGGTCCGCGGTCGAGGTAATTCTCTACTCGCTCGATTTCGCGCGGATCGAGTTGCTCGCCAAACCAAACGACCCCGGGCCGCATGAGCGCGCGGCACCCAGGACATTCCGGAATTTTCTTTTCCTCTTGCTCTTGGTCGGGCTGCGCTGAGGTAGGGGCGATTGACCTCAATCGCCCGCTGGAAGGATAAATCGCGCGGGGCGCAGGCGGTTCGGGTGAACCGCCCCTACCTGTATCCACGAAATCACAACGCGAACATCGCGTCATAAAAATGTCACCGTGAATTTGCACCATCTTTTCTTTTGGCAGGCGATATCCTTCCCATTCCGCACGCGCATGCAGATCATCTACGTTCTGCGTCACCAGCAGGAACTCGTGCGCGTGCTGCGCTAATCTCGCGATCGCCTTATGCGCCGGATTCGGTTGCGCAGCGCGAATGCGCTCACGCCGCTCCCGATACCATTCCCAGACTAATTTGGGATCGTTTTGGAATGCTTCCGGCGTCGCGAGCTTCGCCGGATCGAGATTCCGCCAGTAGCCCTCCTTGCCGCGAAATGTCGGGATGCCGCTTTCGGCTGACACGCCAGCGCCGGTTAGAACGAGAACGCGCACAAACAGATAATTGGTGGGATCGACCGGTCTGCTGGTAATGTTAAAACAAAAGCGGTTCTGCCGCATGAAATTAACATCGAGGAAGGGACTACTCGATCCATCTTTGGAGAGAACAGATAGCGCAAGACCAACAGTCTCTTCGCAATTCTGTTTCCGATTTCCGATTTCCGATCAGTCCCAGCCGATTCGGCGACCTTTGTTTTGTTCTTCGGCCACGATTGCAGCGGCTTAATTAATTGCCACCTCGGCCTTGCTTCGACAGATTCGCAACATGAGTGGAAGCACAAAAGAGATTGCATCCGGCGCTGTGCGCGAAATTGAACCAGAGCTAAGGGAGCTGTTTACAAAGGTGGTAGAACGCGATCCGCGCGAGGCCGTAAAGATGCTCGAGCCGTATCCAGACGAGTTTGTGGTTCAGATGCTGGAACTGCTAAATCCCGCGTCAGCACTCAACATCCTCGACCGCTTCGATCCGCCGCGGCGACAGACTGTCCTCGCCACCGCTTCCGTTGAAGACACCCAGCAATGGATGCGCAACCAAACTTACCCGAAACGTACCATCGGACGCTTGATGCAACCGCCATTGGCCGTGTTTCGGCTGCAAACAACGGTCGCCGAAGCAACCGAGCAAATTCGACGTCTCGCCAGCAAAGCCATTATTACCTACGGCTTTGTCACGGACGAGCAGGAGAAACTCCTGGGGGTTGTTGTGATGCGCGACCTGCTTCTGGCGCAAAACAATCAGCGCCTGGAGGAGATAATGCTCGCAAACCCGTTCTATCTCACGCCGGAAATGTCTTTGACCGATGCGATGAGAGCGGTGTTGGTTCGGCATTTTCCGGTTTATCCGGTCTGTGAAAAAACGGGGAGACTGATCGGGCTGTTGCGCGGCCAAATGCTGTTTGAAGCAGAGACGATTGAGCTAAGCGCGCAACCGGGCGAAATGGTAGGCGTCGAAAGAGAGGAGCGACTCACGACGCCGTGGTTGCGGAGCCTGAAATTCCGGCATCCTTGGCTCCAGATAAATTTATTCTCCGGACTGCTTGCCGCCGTCGTCGTCGGTTATTTTCAGGAGACCATCGACCGAGTCATTGCTTTGGCCGTGTTCCTACCGGTGCTCATTGGTCAGGCGGCAAACACCGGGGTGCAGGCGCTGTCAGTCTCCTTAAGGGGAATGACTCTGGGCGATTTGAGATCAGGGAGAGAAAGCCTGCTCCTCATCAAGGAATTGTTGCTCGGAACATTCAATGGTGCATTGACCGGTATCACTGGAGGAATCGCGATGTTCATCTTCGCTACCATCGTGAAGAGTCCGGCAGCTGCGATGCTCGGCGTTGTTGTATTTCTGGCTATCACAATCAGTTGCCTCATTAGCGGCGTGGTTGGCGCAATGGTGCCATTGGTTCTCAAAAAACTTGGGGCTGATCCTGCTATGGCATCAAGCATCGTGGTGACAACGTTCACTGATATTGGCTGTCTGGCCGTTTTTCTCGGTTTGGCCACATTACTGATCTGAAAAGATCGCTTAGGGTAACATCGAGCGCGGAGCGCTCGATCCACCTTACTCCCAGCCGATTTGGCGGCCTTTATTTTGTTCTTCGAGCCAGCTCATCAGCGGCTTGAAGTAGTCGGCCATGGCGCGAGTAGAGATGTCCTCGCCGGTGGCTTCTTTCAAAACCCTGCGCCAATCTTCCGTGGCAATTGAAACTTAAACACGGTCGCGAAGGCATAGTTGTAGTAATAAGCAGGGTTGTCGTTGATGTGCGTCTTGGTCGCGGCATCGCAGAATTCTTCGCCTCGCGGCGACGGCGGCTCGATCCCTTGAAAATCGGAAACGTATTTCCACCAGCGCGCGTTCCATTGATCTGGCGGCAAGTTATGCGCGTAGATATCCGCTTCCCAATGTGGCATCACGCCGCAGGAAAAATAAATAAACGGAACCGAGCGTGCGAGCGCGTCATCTAGGAGAAACGCCGTCTTGTCCGGTTTGAAGTCCGCCGGCAAAACACCGCGCGACTGCAGATACGGCACCTGACTCGACGCCAGCGCAATTAATTCGCCAACGCCTTCATGGAATCCCGGCGCCGCGCCGATGCGCAGCAAGTAAGGAACTTCGGGGCACGTGTACACCTTGAAATAATATCCATGACCAAGCTCGTGATGCGCGCTCGGCCGTCTTGATAATCCATTCTGGTCTTCCCAAACGGCTTTCCGCTCACGTTTCCGATTTTCAAGGGATCGAGCCGCCGTCGCCGCGAGGCGAAGAATTCTGCGATGCCGCGACCAAGACGCACATCAACGACAACCCTGCTTATTACTACAACTATGCCTTCGCGACCGTGTTTAAGTTTCAATTGCCGGACCGTGAGCTCGTTTAGTTCGTTCTGGTGTACGAGCAGATCACGTGCCTCACTAATGATCGCCGGATTTCCGTTAAACGCCGCGTACGCTTTGCCTGTTGCTTCAGCGGATGCGTCGTGTTCGGGCGTCACATTGGTAACCGCGAGCCACTGCGTCTCACTGTTCACGCGAAAGAGCGCTTGATAACCGGCGTTCGCCAACTTTAGGAAACGATCTGCACGTTCTTGAATCGGCGAAGCGCCGAGCGCGAGCGAAGGCACAGAGAGAACGACTAAGAGCAAGAATCGAAGAGGAAAAATCAAGTGATGCATGCGCCAAACTACTCGGAAGACGAGACGATTGTGAAGCGGCTTTTGGTGATTCGCGACTTCGTACGTAGAAGCGCTAGCAAACAGGCGAACGGCTATCCTGCGTCGACGGTCGGTCCATTGCGAGGCGTTTTATGGCGTGCGACCTTTTACACGATGTTTTATCGCAAATCAGTCCTGGCCGCGCTGCTGGTGCTCATTTTTCTTTCGTTTTTCGGAACGCTCGGGTTGAGCGCATGGATGTTTCCACAAAATTACGACTGGCGTTATCGCGTTATCTCGAATCTGCTCTCTCCACGCGATAACCCCCTCCATCATTGGCTTCCGGCCTGCGGGATTGCTTTTACAGCAGTGTTGATGCTGCCGTTCACCATATATTTGCACCGGAATTTGGAAATCGCTTCGCCGCGTGCGGCGCGTGTAACCAGCGGAGCTTTTGCAGCGGGAATTATCGCGCTGATTTGTACGTGCTTTGTTGTGCCACAACACATACACGAGGTGTTGGGAATTCGGCGGCTACACGAATTTCTGGCCCGCTCCGCCGCGGGGTCCATCGCAACCGGCATGTTAGCTGCCTGCTGGTGCGCGTGGAAAATCCGCGGACGTAGCCTGTTCGGCGCGCACTTGTTTTGGACATGGTCATCAGTGACGCTGTTGCCCCTGGCTGGAATTTTCTTTAGCGAATCTTTGTTGCTGCTTACGCGATTAAAACCGTCATGGGCGATGCCGATCCGCAGCACGCTGCGACATTCCGTGTTTTGGCACCTCGGTTTTTGGGAATGGACAGGTGCTGCGGCGGTGTTCGTATTTCTTTGCGCGGCAGTTTTTTTACCGACCGCGCAGGCAACGTTGCCACATATCGATCTTGCGCAGGATGATTGCACAACCGCGCGAAGCGAGGCAGTCAGCACGTAAACGACACCGAACAGTTCGGCCTAGATCTGGTTACCGCGGCGAATTGACTTACAAAAGCAAGCATTAGCCGGTCGCTTGCGACGAATTCCTAACAGCATAGCTTTGGCAATGCGCAGAGTCGTCAAGTCGGACAAACGTCCGCTGGAAATTAAACCGCAGGCAGAATCGGTCTGGATCTGCATGTGCGGACTCTCGAAAAACCAGCCGTTCTGCGACGGATCGCATAAGACAACGAGAGACGAAGAAGACGGCAAAACTTACGAGTACGACGCAGAAGGGCACCGGCACGAGATATAGGCTGCGGCCCGGAGAAGCATTCCTATGCATCTCTACGAAACTCATCTTCCGGTGGCTGACACGAAAGCAGCGGAAAAGTTTTACCGCGAAATTGTCGGTCTGCCTTTCGCCTATCGCGATCCAGCACGCGAGATCGTGTTCATGTGGGCTGACCTAAAAGAGAAAGCAATGATTGGTCTGTGGGGACGGGGCACAGCTTATGGAATGCGAGATGGAGTAGCGCGAAGCTGCCACGTCGCATTCGCGGTGACACTCCATTAATTATTCGCCGCGATTACGAAGTTAAATGGAAACGGAATCGAAACACTTGGATTCGGCGGCGAAAAAACCAATGAACCAACGGTCATCGGCTGGATGCCATCGGCGCAGATTTATTTTCGCGATCCTGATGGGCACATGCTCGAATTCATCACCATTTTATCAGACTTAGCGAATCCGAATTTCAATGGGGCCCTATTCAGAATGGAAAAAACTAAGCACGGGCTACAACATCCGCCCACACGATTAAGTGCCCGGCGTTGAAAACAGTCGACGCGCTACCCCGCCTGCGCAGGAGGATTAAAAAGATAATAAACAACTTACCGCCACCAGAATGGCGTTTAACGATTCATTAATAGGGGCTCAGAGCGACGAGATCACTCATGCGCTTTGGCAGAGGTTCCAGCGACACAGTGGCGAGCCGGCTCTTTGCACTTATGAAATCGGAAACGGCGTTGATAACAGAAACTGCCCTCATTACGGGGGCCACCAGTGGTATTGGATTGCATCTGGCGAAAGAATTCAGCAAACGCAAACATCCGTTGGTGCTCGTTGCTCCCGTCGCATCGGAGCTTGATGCGAAAACCCCGAAGCGCCACAGGAAATTTTTGATGAATTGTCGTCCGAGCGTATCTACATCGACATCCTCGTTAACAACGCCGGATTCGGCCATAGAGGAAAATTTTGGGAGATCCCGATCGAACACGAAATATCGATGTTGCGGCTGAACATCGAAGCGGTCTTGCGCCTCACGAAGTTGTTCTTGCCAGTGATGCTCCGACGTCGCCAGGGCCGCGTTCTGAACGTAGCGTCGGTCGCCGGCTTCGAGCCCGGTCCCTTATTCGCCGTTTATCACGCCTCAAAGGCATTTGTTCTATCGCTCAGCGAAGCACTCGCAACAGAATTGGAAGGCACGGGTGTGACTGCGACCGCCCTTTGTCCAGGCCCAACCGATACCGATTTCTTCCAGAAATCCGGCATCGTGCACGCACCCATGTTTCAAAAGGTAAATCTAATGGCGCCGCAGGACGTGGCAAAAGCCGGTTATGAAGGATTAATGGCTGGCGAACGGGTCGTCGTTCCCGGTGTGGCCAACAAAATAATTGTGTTTTCACGGCGTCTGTTGCCGGAAGCGACCCTGGCAAAGATGACTGAGAAACTCTACGTCGATACACCAGACCGGACGCGGGAGCGCGGAGATAAAGAACTCCAAGCGGCGCAAAGAGGTTGAAAGTCGTCGTTTCCCCCCAGGCCACGTCGAAGTAAATGCGAAACCGTAAAGCCGAAAGCGATTTAGACGCCGAGCAAATGGATTGCGCCTAAAGTTCGTGAGGTTTCTTGTCGTCACGTAACCCTTCATGTGTGGCTTCCGAATAACCAGCCGCTCTGCGACGGCTCGCACAAAATGGTGACGGACGAGGAAGACGCAAGACTTCGATTAAGATGCAGAGGACGTCGACTCGAAATCTGAGGGTCGACATCTACAAGATCGACGTTATAATATTTAGGAATGAGCGCTGACCTTCTTGATCGGACAGACGTTACAAATCGAAGGCGGCTTGCTTTCGCGTCGGCGCTGGTAGTGTGGCGATAAAAAGCGACCGTTGCTCAACGGGACGCTGATTTATCTCTCTTTCAAAGGGAGATCTCGTCTTTGCGTCAAATGAAATAACCAAGGCTTTGTAAACATATGTTGATTGTGATGAAACCCAGTGCCACCGCGTACGAGATCGAAGCGGTGGTAAACGTTGTCCAGGCAATCGGACTCCGTGCGCATCCGCTCCCAGGTCCGACGCGGACTGCCATTGGGATTACTGGCAACGAGGGTGTGATCGACAGTCGGCGTTTTGAGGACTTGCCCGGTGTCGCGGAAGTCATTCGCGTCACCAAGCCGTACAAATTGATCACGCTCGATTTGCGTCCGGAGAAAACAATCGTGCAGGTTGGCGACGCGGCCATCGGCGATAGCGAACTCGCAATTATCGCGGGGCCGTGTGCGATCGAGAATCGCGAGCAGGCGTTTGCCGTGGCAGAAGCGGTGCAGCGGAGTGGTGCACGTTTTTTTCGTGGCGGCGTTTGGAAGCCTCGAACTTCACCTTACACATTTCAAGGTTTGGGCGACAAGGGCTGGGAAATCATGGCGGAGATCCGCGAAGCATTCGGCCTAAAGATCGTCACCGAGGCGGTCGACGAGTCTAATGTCGATCTTATCGAGCAATACGGCGATGTCATCCAGATTGGCGCTCGCAACATGCAGAACTTTTCGCTCCTGAAGAGGGCGGGGCGGTCGAAATTGCCCGTGCTGTTGAAGCGGGGGATGGCGGCTACCCTCGAGGAATGGCTACTCGCAGCCGAGTACATCATGGCCGAGGGCAATTACAACGTCATCCTGTGCGAACGAGGTGTTCGCACTTTCGCGCAACACACACGCAACACGCTCGATCTCGCTTCGGTGCCGGCGATTCGTCGAATTTCTCATTTGCCAGTAATCGTCGATCCATCCCACGGCACAGGCAGTGCCTATATGGTAACGCCGCTCGCTCGGGCGGGCGTGGCGGTTGGGGCCGACGGCCTCATGGTCGAAGTCCACAACCACCCTGAACTTGCCCTTTCTGATGCCGCACAGGCGTTAACGCCATCGGAGTATGCACAGCTCATCAATGAAGTTCGTGCGATCCGCAAGTCGCTGCTGCGCTTTGCTGACGACGGTCGAACGGAAAAGGCAAGCACGTAACAGATCCAAAAATCGATGCTCCTGCTTCTCGATAACTACGACTCCTTCACCTACAATCTCGCGCAGTATTTTGGTGAGCTTGGGTGCGAGCTCCTCATCAAACGAAATGATGAGATCTCGCTTGATGAAATCGCGGCGCTAGCGCCACGGCACATTTGTATCTCGCCCGGTCCATGCACTCCGCGCGAAGCCGGCATCAGCAAAGACATCGTCCTGCGCTTCGGCTGCGAGATTCCTACCCTGGGGGTCTGTCTCGGACATCAATGCATCGCGGAAGCGTACGGCGGGAGAATAGTCCGCGCTTCCCGCGTCATGCATGGGAAATCATCGTTGATCAAGCACAACGGCAGTCCGCTTTTTGCCGATCTAACGACTCCGTTTGAGGCGGGCCGATATCATTCGCTGGTGGTCGAGCGACGCTCACTTCCCGGTTGCCTCGAAATCACGGCTGAGAGCGATGACGGCGAAATCATGGCGTTGCGTCATCGCGAATTCCCGGTGCAAGGAGTGCAATTCCACCCCGAATCAATCCTCACGCCAGACGGCAAGAAGATTCTGACCAGCTTCCTATTGGGTTCGGCACATTGAATGAAACCCCAGCTCACTCCGACACTGGACGAGTTCTCTCAGCTCGCCGACCGCGCTAACGTCATTCCTCTTTTCGCAGAGTTCGTCGCTGACAGCGAAACGCCGGTTTCAGCCTTCAAGAACCTTGATCGTGGCGGTTACAGCTTCCTTTTTGAGTCGACTGAGAAAAACGATGTGTCGGGACGGTTCTCGTTCGTCGGAGTCGAACCGCGGGTCATCATCCAAAGTTACGGCCGGCAAATCCGCGTTGTCGACCGCGACACCGAGAAGCGCTTTGACACGGCGACGGACCCGCTCGACGAAATCCGCAAATTGATGGCGCGGTATCGATTCGTTTCGCACCCGGAATTGCCGCGGTTCGCTGGCGGCGCCGTCGGTTTTCTCGGCTACGAAGCGATCAATTTCTTTGAGCCAAAGGTTCCAGTAGCGAACCATGATGATCTCCATTTGCCTGAGGTGCTTTTCATGATCACGAGCAGCCTACTAATTTTCGACCATCAGTTGCGCAGCTTGAAAATAGTCGTGAACGCGTTCCTCGAAGATGGCCCGACGGACGAAGTTTATACGCGAGCTGCTGAATCAGCTGGAGCTATCATGCGCCAACTCGCGCGGCCGGCCCACCTTCCATTCATTCCAACTGCGGAATGCGAAATGTCGCCCGCTCGCAGCAATTTCCGGTGTGAGGAGTTTGAGCGCGCGGTGCAACAAGCCAAAGAGTACATCTGCGCTGGCGATATCTTCCAAGTCGTCTTGTCTCAGCGTTTCGAATCCGATTTCGTCGGTGATCCGCTCGATTTTTATCGGTGTCTCCGTTTCATCAATCCCTCGCCGTACATGTTTTGTCTTAAAGCCGGCGATGATTTTGCGCTCGTTGGGAGCTCGCCAGAGATGCATGTCCGGCTGGTTGGCGAAACGATTGAGATTCGCCCCATCGCAGGGACACGCGCGCGGGGCGCGACCGCAGCACAAGACGAATGCAATGCCGCCGACTTGCTCGTCGATCCCAAGGAACGCGCCGAACACATTATGCTTGTCGATCTTGCGCGCAATGATGTTGGAAGGGTTGCAGAATTCGGCACCGTGCGCGTGACCGAGATGATGGAGATCGAGCGTTACAGCCACGTGATGCACATCGTTTCCAATGTTGCTGGCCGTCTGCGCAACGGCTGCAGCGCTTTCGATGTGGTTAAATCGACATTTCCCGCCGGCACCGTCTCAGGCGCGCCGAAAATTCGGGCCATGCAAATCATCGCCGACTTGGAAAAAACACGTCGCGGCTGCTACGCGGGTGCGATCGGCTATTTCGGGTTCGACGGTAACGTCGATTCATGCATCGCGTTGCGCTGCGCCGTGTTGAAAAACAAAAAAGCGTACTTCCAAGCTGGCGCTGGCATCGTCGCCGACTCAGACCCACACTTGGAATACGAGGAGACCGTCAATAAATCGCGGGCGATGGCAAAGGCTCTCGCAATGGCTGCCCACTGCACATAATGAATTCAGAGGAGAGTAAGAACGATTCGGCCGCAGGCCGTGGCGCTGCGTCTACTCCGCCGCGCGATGTTACCGCCGGCCCTGTTTGGTTGGTGCCAACACCACCACCAACGAATGAAGTTGGTCGTGAGGCGACCACTGTTGGCGATCTTGATCTTCGGCAAGCGACGTTGCGTCTCATGCGCGGCGAGAATCTCAGTCGGATTGAA
>WNFW01000823.1_pt1 | contig 20410 bp, 16 predicted proteins | sample 5400131 | NCBI WGS metagenome assembly WNFW01 (sample SAMN13153362, study PRJNA577476) | soil metagenome | isolation source: 20 cm soil or saprolite under grassland replicate 1 | place: USA:California | collected 2016-06-15 | reverse complement strand
TCGGCGCGCGACTGCGCATCGATCCACGGGACCGAGGCCTCGACCGCGAGCCGCGCGAAGGTGGCGCGCAGGCTTTGCGCCTTGGGATCGAGCGCCGCTCCCGGCGCGATCGAGCCGAGCGTCAGCAGCACGAGTGGCGGTCCCCGGCGACCGATATCGGGATCGAGTTCGAGCGCGCGCACGATCACCGCGGGCGCCATTGCGCCGCCACCGCTATGGCCGATCACGATGACCTCGTCGGCCTCATTCGCGCGCACGGCGGCGATCACGCGCTGCGCGCAGGCATCGATCAGAGGATGGAAGCCGGTCGCTTCCCCGCGAGCGAACTCGCACAGGTAAGGCCAATGGTTGTTGATCTGGACCAGGAACCACCGGTCGGCGAGCGGCCGCAAGCTTATGAACATCGCGATCGCAACCGGCGCGGCGATGACAAGCTCCACCCAGCCGGGCAAGGCGAACGCGCGGGTGATCGCCACACCGACGATCCATGCGCCCCCCGCCGACAGCGCGATCCAGGCGATCAGCATCAGCTGGAAATAAATGAGCACCAGGCCGAAATAGGCAGACGCGCGCAGCACGCGGACCAGCGCTCCGCTGAGAATATAGTCGAATGCCCAAGCGATGGCGCGCAGGATCTGGCGCGCAAGCGGCTCGGCCATGTTCGCACGGATGAAGTGCTCCTGGCGCAGGAAGTCGTAGCGGGTGATGACCTGCCAGTTCGGACCCGATGTTTCGATGGTCCAATGCGCGAAAGTCTCTGAGTCCAACGCGAGCTGGCCGAGCCGCGTCTTAAGCGGCCAGATCTTGAGGAAACGCGCCAGGCTGCGCTCGAACAGCCGGTGGTAGCCCTCGGCGCCCTGCGGGTCGTAACCGCTGACATAAAAGACGTGCCGGCGTGCGACCAAAGGTGGCTCTGCGCGCTTATCAACCACGAGGGCATCCTTACATCGCGTTCGTGTCCCGGGCGCAGCGCAGCGTGAAGCGAAGCGCAACGGTGCGCTGCCGACCCGGGACCGTTGCGGTCCGTAACGGTCCCGGATCAACGGTGCCATAGCGCGTCGAAGACGCGCGTAAACGCGCTTTTGGCTGCGCAAGCGCTTCGCGCTGCACCGCATCCGGGACACACGGCTCAAGGTTAAGAACCACGAGAACCCGCCGCCGCTTCGATGATGGTCATCGCGGGATGTTTGGTCGGTATCGTGCGCGCCAGGTGCAGGCCGGCTTTTTGGAACAGCGCCGCGTATTCTTCGACCGTGCGCTCGCGCCCGCCGCACAGCAACATCACTTGCAGATCGAGCCACCGGCCCGGGCCCGGACTATCATCGGACGGCAGAGGCGCTTCGAGCACCAGCACGCGCCCTTGCGGCTGCATGGCGCGACGCACATTGCCGAGGATGCGCACGCAATCTCCGTCCTCGTAGTCGTGCAGGAGATGGCGGATGAGATAGACGTCGCCCCCGGCGGGCGCCGGGGTCGTAAAAACGTCCGCACTCACGAAGCGCACGCCGGGAAGCGGGCCGCCCTCCCCTCGTTTCGCCGCGGCAACGGCTTCCGGCATGTCGAACAGGGTCGCATGCAGGTTCGGCCAGGCGGCGAGCACGGCCGACAACAGCGAGCCATTGCCGCCGCCGACATCCACCACGTGTTCGAACGACGAGAAGTCGTACGCCGCGACGATCGCCGGCGTCTCCGGCCCGTGCACCTCGAGCATCATGCGATCGAAGCGGCGGGCCTCGCCGGGATTGCGCGCGAGCCATTCGAAGAACGGCGCGCCCTTGAGCGCCTCGAAGGCGGTGCGCTCGCCGGCGAGAGCGTCGTCGAGATGCGTCCACATGTCGGCGAAATAGTCGTTGAGGAAGATTGCCGTGGTGCGGGTGTTGTTCGGCGAATGCGAGCTGAGCAGCCGACCGAGCGGCGTGAGCGTGAAGTGCCCGCGTGTCGGCTCGGTCACGATACCCAGCGTCGAGAGCGCACGCAGCAGCCGATAGAGGCGATTGGGGATAAGGCCGCGCGCCGCGGCAATCGCAGCGTGGTCGGCAAGTCCATCCTCCATCACATCGGCGAGGCCGAGCCGCGCGAAGGTTCCGACCGCGCGCGTGACCCACAAGCTGCTCAGCAATTGCAGCATCTTCTTGTGCAACAATGCCGGAGAGATGTCCGTCTTCTTGTCGCTCGTGATGTTCACGATTGAGTTCCGCCACACACCCCGGCCGCGGGGACGCTCCGCATAGACCAATTCGACGAGTGAGGCTAGGACGCGCTGCCGCGAGAACCCTCGCCCCGCGGAGCGGCCGCTTCGCGGGGCCAGGGAAAGCGGCTCACTTTACAGTTCCGATCACTTCGGGCTCAATGCCGGCAAACACCGCTCGGCGGGCACAAATTTCGATGAGGAGGAGACGATGCCAGCGCGTCCAAGCAATCATCCCTTTGCCGCAGCGCTCGCCGCGGCCGGGCTGCTGATCGCAGCGTCGGGCGCACTCGCGCAGGACAAGACCTTCGAGCTCAAGCTTTCACATTGGGTGCCGCCGACCCATCCGCTGCAGAAGGCAATGGAGGAATGGGGCGCTTCGATCGAGAAGGCGTCGAACGGAACCATCAAATCGAAGGTGTTTCCATCCCAGCAGCTCGGCAAGGCGTTCGACCATTATGACATGGCGCGCGACGGCATCGCCGACCTCACCTACGTCAATCCGGGCTACCAGCCCGGCCGCTTTCCCATCATCGCCGCCGGCGAGTTGCCGTTCCTCGTCGGCGACGCCAAGGGTGGCATTCGCGCGGTCGATACGTGGCATCGCAAATACGCGCCGACCGAGATGAAGGACGTGAAATACTGCTTCTCCTTCATCCTCGATCCGCTCACTTGGCACTCAAGTAAGAAGAAGATCGTGGTGCCGGGCGACATCAAGGGAATGAAGGTTCGGCCCTCGCAGGCGACGGTGGCCGCTTGGGTGACGCTGCTCGGCGGCACCAACGTGCAGGCGAGCGCGACCGAGGTGCGCGACGTCATGGAGAAAGGCGTGGCGGAGGCGGTCACCTTCCCCTGGGGATCGGTGCCGCTGCTCGGCGTCGACAAGGTGACGAAGTATCACATGGACGCGCCGCTCCACACCGTCACCTTCCAGTGGCTGATGAGCCCGCGCACCTATGCCGCCATGTCGGCGGCGCAGAAAAAGGTGATCGATGATCACTGCACCACCGAGTGGGCCGGCAAGTTCGCCGACCCGTGGGCGGATTTCGAGCACGCCGGCATCGCAAAAGTGAAGGCCGAGCCCGGGCACGAGGTCTATCAGATCACCGACACGCAGCTTGACGAGTGGAAGAAGTCGGCCGAACCGCTACAGAAGCAATGGGCCGAGAATGTGCGCAAGACCGGTGGCGATCCCGACGCCATCATGAAGGAGCTCAAGCAGTCGCTCGCCCAATACAAGGCGGGGTATTGAGGGGCGGAGCATCAGATGCGTGGTCCCGGGCGCAGCGCAGCACGAAGTGGTGCGCTGCAGACCCGGGACCGTTACGGAGCGCAGACAAGTTTACGCAGTCTGCGCAAGCTTGACTGCGTTTGGCGGTCCCGGATCAGCGGTGCACCGCTACGCAAGAGCTACGCGCTGCACCGCATCCGGGACACGTGGCCTAGATTAACGGCGAAGGGGCCGTGACGTGAAGCCTAAATTCGCCGATCGGTTCATCGATTCCATCGAGTTTTTGGCCGCGCTGTTTGTCGGCATCGTCGCCGCCGACGTCTTCGTGTCCGTGCTGTTGCGCTATTTCTTCGGCGTCTCGATTCCCGACAGCTACGACTTCGGCCGCCTGCTGCTCGGCGTGCTGATCTTCTGGGGAATTGGCGCCACCTCCTATCGCGGCACCCATATTACCGTCGATCTTCTCTATGCCAATGTGGGCGCGCGGTATCAACGCGCGATCGACGTATTCGCAACGCTCGTTCTGTTGTTCGTGGTCGCGGTGCAGACCTTCACACTCTACGACAAGGTCTGGACGACGCGCGCCGACAACGTGCTCACTTTCGATCTGCGGCTGCCGACTTGGCCATTCTTCGCGCTGGCCTGGATCGGCGACGTCTCGGCGGTGATCCTGATTGCGCTGCGCACCTACCGGCTGATCTTTCATCCTGAATTGCTGACCCGGGTTGAGCAAATCAAGCCAGTCGAATGATATCGATGAGCTCCGACGCCGTCGCAATCCTGGGTTTCATCTCTTTATTCGTGCTGATGCTGCTGCGCGTGCCGGTCGGCATGGCTATGGGATTGGTCGGGGTGAGCGGCTTTGCCTTCATCGTCGGCGGCGCCGCGGCGCTCAAGAACGTCGGCCACACGACCATGCGCACCGTGACCGATTACAACTTCGCGGTGGTACCCTTGTTTCTGCTCATGGGGGCATTCGCCACCACCTCGGGCATGAGCCGCGAGCTTTTTCGTGGCGCCAATGCATTCGTCGGTCACCTCAAGGGTGGGCTCGGCATCGCCACGATCGCCGCCTGCGGTGGGTTTGCGGCTATTTGCGGCTCCTCCGTCGCGACCGCGGCGACCTTCTCTAGGGTCGCCTATCCCGAGATGCGCGCCTTCGGCTATCCGCAGTCCTTCGCCACCGGCGTCGTCGCCGCCGGCGGAACGCTGGGCATCATGATTCCGCCCTCGACCGTGCTCGCCGTCTACGGCCTGATCACGGAGCAGGACGTCGGCAAGCTGTTCATCGCCGGCGTTTTGCCGGGCGCGCTCGCGGTCGCTATGTACATGATCACCATCACGATGATCGGTTGGACGCGGCCGAAATTCCTGCCCGAAGGACCGCGCAGTTCGTGGAAGGAACGCCTCGCGGCGCTGCGCGATATCTGGGCGACCCTTCTGTTGTTTGCCTTTGTGATCGGCGGGCTTTACGGCGGCTTGTTTACCGCAACCGAAGCCGCCGGCGCCGGCGCCGGCGGCGCTTTCGTCATCGGCGTCGCACGCGGACGCCTGTCACCGGCGGATATCTATCGATCGCTGCTCGAGACCACGCGCGTGACCGCCGCGGTGTTCACCGTGCTGATCGGCGCGATCCTGTTCGGCTACTTCCTCACCGTCACGCAGACGCCGCAGAAGGTCACCGAATTCCTCACCGGACTCGGGCTCGGCCGTTATGGCGTGCTGTCGCTCATCATGATCATGTATCTCGTGCTCGGATGTCTGATGGATGCGCTGGCCATGATCATCATCACCGTGCCGATCATCTTCCCCGTCATCAAGGAGCTCGGATTCGATCCGATCTGGTTCGGGGTCATCATCGTGATGACGGTCGAGCTCGGTCTCATCCATCCGCCCGTCGGCATGAACATCTTCGTGATCAAGAGCGTGGTTGAGGATGTGAAGATTTCGACGATCTTCTACGGCGTGTTGCCGTTCATCGTCACCGACATCGTGCGGCTGATCATCTTGATTGCGTTTCCCGCCATCGCGCTTTATTTGCCTTCGAAAATGTGAGCCGCGTATCACGAATGCGACGTGGCATTAAGCAACGCCACGCCGTGACCGGACCAGTTTTCTGATTTCACTGATGCGCGCCAGACATCCTGCCGAGCGCAGCAGGCGCTACTAAACTCATTTTATGTGCTCCTCAATCAGCGGAAGATACTTGTCCGACCAGTAGGGGTAGAGATCTCCGTCCAATGCGCGCTGGAAATTTTCAGTGCTCACCTGCTTTACGAAAGGTCCGTCGCCGTCCTGATGCAGAATGACGCTTTGTGGATAGAACCACTCCGATTCGACCTGGTCTATGTCTTTCAAAGTCGGCAGGCAGATCGATTCAGGCGACGGGAAATTCGTTATGCAGATTAACTTGAGATTCAGTGCCGCCGCCAAGTGCATCGGCCCGGACATTATTCCGATGAAATATCTGGCGCTTGCTATGACCTCGATTGTTTCGGTTAGCGATATACCGGTGTAGTCGATTGCTCCTTTTATTCCGCAGGCGCGTTTGCCTAGCTCAACGAACTCGAAATCCGGGCGCACCGCTATCAATGCTTCAAGCGCAGCTTTGCTGGAGCGCGACAACATTCGAGCATCTGGACGAATGTGGTGCCTTTGCCATTCGGCTTGGCTTCCGGCTTCGAAATGCAGCGCTATTCTCGACAGCGTCGTTCTTGCTGCGACTTCGATACAGCCATGGGGTTTCAGCTCGATCGGAAGTCCATAAGCACGTCGCAATCTTTGAATGAGATGGCCGTTTCCTAGATCGAACGAATGATAAAGTACGTCGGCAACCGCACAGAATGGCATCAAGCCAGGTTTGTAGTATGGATTGAAGCTCATGATCGTTTGAAAGTATTCGCTTGGCGAAAAGACGCTCATCAACCTGTCATTCTGATGTCCCGCTCGCGGCAAGTCACTCAAGACGACGGCGTCGCCCATTCCAAAAGCGCTCGTTGTGAGCGTCATACCGTCCAACAGTTTTGGCAGGTGGGGCTTGGCACGGGCATTGCGCCGCGAGTAATGCGCGATGATATCTGATTCATCGATATGACGCGGCACGTTCCCCTCCGTCGGGCGCGTCAAGTCGCAGGTTGCTTGCGGGGCGCAACAATCTGAGATAGCCTGTCAAGTTGTCCCACACAGTGCAAGAGGACTTGTCATGAGTGGACAAAACGAAGACCAGACCAGCCGCCGCAAGTTTCTCAAAGGGGCTGGCCTTGTAGGCGCTGCGACGGTTGCGACGCCGGCCGCTGCCAACACCGTGCCGTCTCAGAGCGAATGGTCTCCAGAGCAAATCTCCAAGCTTGAAGAAATCGTGAAAAACTTCATCACGAACGCTCAAGCGTCAAACATTCAACCTCTCGATTCCTGCGCCAGGCTGATGGGTCACGGGAGCCACAACAACGAGGGGTCGCGGGCGAGAGCCGCACCGGCAACCAGAACGGCGCCAACAAGGAAGTGATACCTTACGCACCTGTGGGTGTCGACGAGCGTCCTCAGTTCGTAAAACGCGGCATGTTGTGCTGCCGCACAGTGGAGATCGTTTGCAACCGGTAAGCTCAGTTGCAGACGACGCCTGTGCCGATGCCTATGTGCGACTGCGTGAGCGACTCCACGGCCCAGAGCGCTGCATCGCTGATGAGCTGGGTATTTCGGGTTACCTGGCGGTTGCTACCGTTGCCACGCGAGCGAGACCGGCCGGGCGCTTGGCAGTGTCGCCAGACCAAGCGCCCCAGTTCTTAGAAGCCGCAGCCGAACTCGGACTGTATTGTTGTATTGGCCGAGCTCGCCTGGTCAGCGTTCCCGATGCCATACCCGAAACGCGACACGCCGCGCTTTTTGTAGCCGACGACCGTCCGGATGCTATGAGCCTCGTATATTTCGGGGTTTCTGCCGATATTGCAGCGGGAGCGGAGCAGGTTGAGCTTTACGGAGATCATCGCCTGCTTGGGCAGCTTTTCGGCTATCCCGATTGCTGTGTTGAATTCTTTGTAAACTCGGAAACTGCGGGACCGGACCGTCTACCCGCCACCATTAACTCTCTCGGCCCCTTCGACCGATTGATGAACCCCGTTTCGACGTATGTATATGGCGTTCCAAATTTGTTGTTTCATTTCCCCTGTTCGCCCGGTTGCAGACCCTCCATGATGCTGTCGAAGCAGCGCAGCCATTTTCTCTCGGAAATCGAACCGGGTGTGCGGGCCATTGAGAACCTGGGGACAGGCTTGGCTCTTTACGGCCCCGAAGTCGGAATCGGTCTGGCTACCGAATACGAAAGAGAGGACATGAGCACCTTTCGGCTACACAAAATCGTCTCGCGGTCGCAAACGACACATGAACTGTTTGGTACGCGAGCCGAAGCGACCATCCGGTTCGATAGTCCCAGCGTTTTTGAAATCGATGGACGCCGGTTTTCACGTCGCGATCAATTTGGCGCATTGTTCATTTAGACAATGGTGGCCTCAAGTCAGCGCTTGACCCGCGAGGCGCAGTGGCGCAGCCCCGCGGCATTGATTGTTGGCGGCATCGGCGATCATTTGATCGCCTTGCCGGCGCTGCGAGCCGTGGCCTCGTTGATGCAGGGTCGCTTGCAATTGCTTTGCATACCGACGGCGCGAGAGATCTTTTTTCCGGATCTAGCACTCGCAGCCGTTCACCCTATGCATCATTATCACCTTCACCAAATCGGCGCGGCCCCCGCGGCGCACGCCCCTGATTATCGCGAGAATGCGGAAAGGGAATTGGCTGCCGTTATCGGGCATTGTGATCTATTTCTGTCTTTCGAGCGGGCCGTTCACCCCTCAACAACTGCACTGTTGCGGGTTCTGAAGCCACAAAAATCGATCGGTCTCCTTCCTGGCTTCGACATTGAAATACCATTTCACCATACACCTCATGCGATGGACCTCGCATTCGCGCTACCGAAGGAACTTGCAACAGATTTGCGCATCGAGGATTTTGCTTCACCACCGAAGCTGCCAGATGCCGCGTTGGCGCTCGCCGGCAAGCTGCGTTCCGATCTTCCGCGCGAGGCTGTATTGTTAGCAGTCCACGCCGACACCAAGCCTGACAAGGCGTGGCCGCCCGCGAAGCTAGGCCAGCTCCTGAACGAATTCCTCGACCTGCACCGCCATGCCATCGCGATCGTCGTCGGTGTAACCCCATTCACGGTCGACATCGGTCGCAATCGTCAGCGGGTTCTGTCGTGCCACGGCATACCCCTCCCGGCGGCCTTTGCCATCGTCGGCCTATGCGATCTGTTCCTTGGCATCGACTCCTGTATGCTTCATGTGGCGGATCTCTATGGAATTCCCGGCGTAGGATTATTTGGACCATCCGATCCGTCTGAATTCGGTTTTCGCTTCGTGCGCCACCTGCACGTCAAGGCAGCAACAATGAATGAGATTTCCGTCACAAACGTTGCCAACGCGCTCGAGACGCTTTGGAGATCTGTCTTTCCGTATCGATGATCTAAACCACACGAAAAGATCTGGCGCTAGCAAACCCGAAGAACCAGTGATCCGAGAGTTGCTATAGCAACCGCGCCTACGCCGGTGTTGCGGCCCGCTCGAGCAGTTCACCCATATGTTCGCCCATCGAGGGAACCATGAGCATGAGCGGGAGAGGATCTTCCAGCAGCTTTTTAAATGTCCAATCCAACAGTGACAGCGTATATAGGCAATCGTCGGATTCATGTGGGCGCGGCTCAAGGGAGCCGGTCCGCGCGTATTCCAGCACGGGATTGACACCGCAATAGGGGTTATACGCACATTCCCGACAGGTGGCGTCGCGGTCTCGCAAGGACAGATTCATCGTACGAAACGTGTCCTTGCCCCGCATGAGCTCCTCATAAGTCACGCTTCGCACATTGCCCAGGGCGAACACGTCGCGCATGGAGCGCGCTTCGTCTACCGGTAAAATCTCCCCATCATAGTCATAGATAATAGCGCCGCTGATATCCCCGCATGGATTGCGCCAATCGACAAACCCCGTATCGGACTCGCCTAGTATCTTGGCGAGGACAACGGGAACCATGTATTCCTGAAAGGCGCGTCCCGACGTTTTATTTTTGTCAAGAATGTACTCCAAGCCCCCCAGGTAAGCTTCCATAAAACGCGTAATACCAAACTTCAGTTCTCCCTTCCGAGCGAACCCAAGCGGCTTCAATCTAATGAGGCCTACGCCATTGAATCCTTCATCAAAATAAAAATCGATCATTTCCTTCAAACGAGGCGCGGAATAGTCGTCGATAACGCAAAGGGGGGTGGCACTAAGGATATCAGGAAAGCGCTCTTGTACCTGTCTCAACCGGCGCATAACGCCAGCAAAAGAGCCCGTACCCTTCCCGTTCGTCTATAGTAGTCGTGTATCGCTTCTGGACCGTTCACGGTATAGGAAACGCGTATGTCATGATCGCGGCAAAAAGCCAGGTGCTCATCTCTCGCGACCATGAGATTGGTTACAGCCGAAAACACGAGTTCCTTGCCGGCAGCACGATTGATCGCTTCTGCGTGCTCCACGACCGCACGTATGGCTGCGAAGTTGAGAAAAGGTTCGCCGCCCTGGAATTCAAAGCAGACCCGGGAATTTGGTGAGCTCATCGCAAACTCGACGACGGCTCGGGCCGTTTCCGGGCTCATGTCGAATTCATCGGCGCTGGACTCCAGTGGCTGAGGGTTCATATGGCAATAAGTGCACGCCAAGTTGCACCTCGCCGTGGTCACGACGATATGCAGTTCGGGACCCGCGTAGTATCGCAACTGCCAGAGCTTAAGTTCTTGGAAGACGCGCGTGGCGTTGGCCGGAGTAAGAATATGGCCGGTCCGTTCGAGCCGTTCGTAAAGAGGCGCGTCCATATATATTTCAGAGATTTGACGATCCTCGGCTGCCGACAGAACTACGGTCTTGCCCGTGCGCGAGATGCGTAGCCAGCGATCGGGAGCTAGCTCACGCGACGGATAGAAGTTCGGAAGCCACTCATCCCGGTATCGTTTGCCTTCAATTCGCATCGGGGCACTCTGCGCTCGCTAGGCTGCGAATTCCGGAGATATTAATCCGTCGATATCCTCGGCAGATGCGATCTGACGTATGTCGAGTGACGCGTTTGCGGCGGCGTCGCCCTCCGAGACGGGTCTTACTGGCCAGCTCAGCGAACTCAAAACTTGCTCTCTTTGGCGTGGCCCGAGGAGGACATTGAGGCGACGGTGCTGGTCAGCTAAGACACATCCCGTTTTACGGTAATAAGATTTTCCCTCGCCGGAGAGCCTTTCATGGTTTGCGATCGTATGGAACGCGAAAAGATTGCGCAAATGCGTATCGTACAGCCAATTCAAACCAACGTGACCGAGAGTGGGCTCTTTGATTGCGCGCAACCCGAACTCTGTCACCGCGACGAAGGCATGCAGGCCAAGATGAATTCCGGCAATGGGCCTTAGATCCGGCCGGTAAGGCGAGATAAATTTATCTCCCTCCTCATTCCAACGACCGAACCATTGTCCGGCGGGCACCGTAAGAGCAAAGCGCAAGTGCTGAACTTCGTGAATGAGATCTTCTGCATGAAACAGCGGGTTCGTAACCTGGGTCAGATAAATTGGTTCGCCGGGCGCAAAACTACCTGAAAGACGCGCCGCTCCAGAATCGCGGCGTCCCATATCAGCCACAGCCGGAACGAGTGCTGTTGCCCATGGAATCACATCTGGCCAGAGAGCCGCTAGAGCGTCGTGCGCCTGGCCGAGGCTATCGGCAAGTGCAAGCGGCTTGTCGGCCGCGGCGCTAATTGGTGGAGGCATATCTTCGTGATCGGGGCTGTACCCGCGGGTGAGCAGCACGTCGGCTCCGTCGTCGAGTATCGGGATTTCAAATCCATTTGCGACGGCATTTCGTCTCAAGTGAGCAAACGGCTTTTCGCCGAGCGGAAGCGGCAGGTCGATCTCGGCACTGCTGCCGCGGTCCGACATATGGGTGATGGTGGCGGTCTGTGCCGAGCATGACCAAACCAACGACCCGGTGGAAGGCGTTACGCCGTCTATGAATAGACGTCCCTCACGTCCCAAAGCGAGCAGCGAGCCATCCCGCTCGAGCAGCGTCGCGAACGTGAGCCCCGCCAACGGTGAGGCTCCATTTGGCAATGTAGAATACAATAGATCCACGGCGAGGCGCCCATATGCGAGCTCCTCCTTTCCGTTGTCGTGATAATTCCTGGATACGAAGTAGCTTACCGGCCAACGATCTATGAATGGCAGAACGCCCTCACCGCCTTCTTGCGCTATCGCCTCCAGTCCACGGAAAAACGCGACGGCCGCGCTCAAGCGACTAGAACTCTCTTTGCGTTCGCGATGCTTTTGCCAAGCCTGCATCAGACGCGTGACACGCTGATACCTCAGTCGTTCGGCAATCCCAGCCTTTGCGCTGTCCGTCAGTGGCTCCTCAAAAAGGAGATCAAACCGCATTTGATTTGCGTCGGCGTTCATACGATTTCCTCGCCAGAACCGGATCGCGACTGCCCTGCCAGGATTGAAGTCTGCGATTCATGGCGCGGCCTGCAGCGGTAAACCTCAGCGCGGGCGTCCCGCGTGTTTGGTTCCTGTAACCGACTTTTGGCTGGTATCGGGCAGCGCTCCCTCCAGCTGAGCTGCGGGCGCTCAAGCGTCATTACCTGATCGCTTCCGGCGCGGCAATACGGTGCGGGCCTAGAAGCGAGGGGCCAGGCGTGCCGCTCTGCGAAGATAGGCGAGAAACAAATGGGGTCTCACGCGTTCGCAGCCGGCAAGGCTCTTGAAACCTGCGGACGAACGTGGGCATGAAAGATAAGCGTTCTCGGCGGAGCTGCAAGAAGCATGCAGTCAGCTGGGCCAAGGCGTATTACGAAAAATGCGGCTGCGGTTAAACACTGCATATTTCGGCAAGCGAGCGGCGATCGCGCTCGCGGCCGTTCTCCTGCTGGCAAGCTTTGCGCCGAGCGCATGGACGCAGGCGGGAGCGATCAAGATCGTCGTTCCCTATACGCCCGGTAGCGGTCCCGACATCCTCGCGCGCCTGATGGCGGAGCAGATCGGACGCACGCAGGGAGCGACGGTGGTGGTTGAAAATCGTCCCGGCGCCGGCACGGTGATCGGCACCGAGTCGGTCGAGCGTGCCGCGCCCGACGGGCACACGGTTCTGCTGGTGGCAAATTCGTTTGTGATCAATCCGCCGCTCAAGCGAGCGAGCTACGATCCAACGACAAGTTTCGAGCCGGTTTGCTATCTCGCCGCGACGCCCATGGTGCTCGTGGTCCTCGGTTCCTCGCCTTATCGCACGCTCGGCGATCTGGTCGCCGCGGCGCGCGCCAAACCTGGCGAACTCGCGTTTGCGAGCGGCGGACCCGGCTCCTCGCTGCACGTCGCCATCGAGGTACTCAAGCGCGCGGCCAACATCAGCGTGACCTACGTGCCCTATGGAGGTACCGCGCCGGCGATCAACGCGCTGATGGGCAATCATGTCGCGGCGGTATGGGCCGATTACCCCACCGTCGTGTCGCAGCTCAAATCCGGCACGCTGCGCGGGCTTGTCACCACCTCGCGCGCGCGAGTCGCATCGCTGCCGGCTGTGCCCACGCTCGGCGAGACCGGGATTAGCAACTACGAAGCGGACATCTTCTATGGCGTCGTCGCGCCGGCGAAGACGCCGCCCGAGGTACTCACTCGCCTCTCCGCTTTCTTCAGCAGCGCAGTCAAAGCTCCCGACATGCCGCCCAAGCTCGCCGAGCAAGGGCTATTTCCCGTCGGGACGTGCGGCGCGGAATTCGGCGCCTACCTGCGGCGGCAAGTCGACGAATACAGCCGCATCATCCGTGAGGCCGATATCACCGTCAAATAGCGCGCCCCCGCTTCGCGGCGCGGGAAGAACAAGGCGCGCGCGGGACACGAGACGGCCGTAGCATTCACGCGCGTGCCGATATAGAACCCGAAACAATGGAACGATCCTTCAAGCACGAGGTGCAGGCGCTCAAGCTCGGCGACGGCGACACCTTCCGGGGCGAGGGCATCCTCGCCGTAACCAAGGCGCTGCTGCAGTCCGGCGTGAGCTATGTCGGCGGTTATCAGGGCGCGCCGGTGTCGCACCTGCTCGACGTGCTGGTCGATGCCGAGGACATCATCGGCGATCTCGGCGTGCATCTCGAAACCTGCACCAACGAGGCGTCGGCTGCCGCCATGCTCGGCGCCTCGATCAATTATCCACTGCGCGGCGCGGTAACCTGGAAATCGATCGTCGGCACCAACGTCGCCGCCGACGCGCTGTCGAACCTCGCCTCCCCCGGCGTTATCGGCGGCGTCATGATCATCCTCGGCGAAGACTACGGCGAGGGCGCAAGCGTCATTCAAGAGCGCTCCTATGCCTATGCCATGAAGTCCTCGATCTGGCTCCTCGACCCGCGTCCGGATCTGCCGACGATCGTGCGCATGGTGGAGGAGGGTTTCGAGCTGTCCGAAGCAAGCCACGCGCCGGTGATGATGGAGCTGCGCATCCGCGCCTGCCACGTCACCGGCGAGTTCAAGACCAAGGCCAATCGCCGCGCCGAATTTTCCGGCCGGAACCGTCTCGCCGGGCCGCCGCGCTTCGACTATGCCCGGCTGGCGCATCCGCCGGTGATTTATTCGCAGGAGCGGCTCAAGGTCGAGGAGCGGCTTCCAGCCGCGCGGCAATTCATCCGCGCGCGCAAGCTCAACGAGGTGATTGCGGGCGAGCTCGCCGAGATCGGAATTATCGTGCTCGGCGGGCTAACCAACGGCGTGCTGCGCGCGCTCGAGCGGCTGGACCTCGGCGACCTCTACGGCGCGAGCCGCGTTCCGATTTACGTGCTCAATGTCGCCTTTCCGCTCGTGCCGGAGGAGCTGCGCGAGTTCTGCGCCGGAAAGCGCGCGGTGCTCGTGATCGAGGAAGGCACCCCCGACTATGTCGAGCAGATGGTCAATGTGGAGCTGCGCCGCGCCGACATGACGACGCGCGTGTTCGGCAAGGGCGTGTTGCCGCGCGCCGGGGAATACACCTCGGACGTGCTCATCAACGGCCTTGCCTCGTTCCTCGAGCAGACCAGACCAGCAGGCATCGACGCCGATGCGACCGCAACACGCGCGCAGAGAATGCTCGCGCATAAATCGGCCGCCGTGGTCGCGCTCGGCGACATTCCGCCAAGGCCGCCGAACTTCTGTACCGGCTGCCCGGAGCGGCCAGTGTTCAGCGCCATCAAGCTGATGCAGCGCGAGCTCGGCCCCACGCACATCAGTGCCGACATCGGCTGCCATTCGTTCGCGACGTTTGCGCCGTTCAGCCTCGGCAACTCGATCCTCGGCTACGGCATGTCGCTGGCGAGCACAGCCGCGGTCACGCCCAATATGGAGCGCCGCCCGATCGCGGTGATGGGTGACGGCGGTTTCTGGCACAACGGCCTGGTCACCGGCGTCGCTTCGAACCTGTTCAACAAGGGTGACGGCGTGCTGATCGTGATGAAGAACGGCTACGCCTCCGCCACCGGCCAGCAATTTTTGCCGTCGAGCGCCGCCAATCGCCGCGGCGCGCCGACCGGCATGAGCATCGAACAGACGCTGCGCTCGCTCGGCGTGAGATGGATGCGCACTGTGCGCAGCTACAGCGTCGGCAAGATGACGAAGACTTTGAAAGCGGCGATGCGCACCGCCGAACGCGGCCTCAAAGTGATCATCGCCGACGGCGAATGCCAGCTTGCCCGCCAGCGCCGGCTGCGGGCCGCTGACGCGGAGAAGCTCAAGCGCGGCGAGCGGGTGGTCAAAGTCCGCTTCGGCGTCGACGAGGACATCTGCACCGGCGACCATTCCTGCATCCGCCTCTCCGGCTGCCCGTCGCTCACCGTCAAACCCAATCCCGATCCGATGCGCAGCGATCCAGTGGCAACGGTGATCGAGAGCTGCGTCGGTTGCGGACTCTGCGGCGAGGTCGCCCACGCCGCGGTGCTGTGTCCGTCCTTCTATCGCGCCGAGGTGATCCGCAACCCGAACTGGTGGGATCGCGCGCTGCATCGAGGGCGGCAGCGCGTCATCGGCGCGTTGGCGCCGCGCCGCGCCGAGGCGCGAGGATGACCCAGCCGCGGCCGATCAGCATTCTTATCGCTGCTCTCGGCGGCGAGGGCGGCGGCGTGCTCATCGACTGGATCGTCGCCGCCTCCGCCGAACTCGGCTTTCCCGTGCAGTCGACCTCTATCCCCGGCGTCGCCCAGCGCACCGGCGCAACGACCTATTACATCGAGATCGTCCCGGTGCCGGCGCGCGAGCTTCCCGCGCGTCCGGTCCTGGCGCTCGCTCCCGGCGTCGGGGATGTCGACATCGTCCTGGCAAGCGAGCTTCTGGAAGCAGGTCGCACCATCGCGCAAGGCTTCGTCACGCGCGAGCGTACGCTGATGCTCGCCTCGAGCGCGCGCTCGTATCTCGTGGTCGAGAAGATGGCGATGAGCGACGGCCGCTATGACAGCACTCGGCTGATCAAGGCCATCGAAACGCACGCGCAAAGCCACATTCTTCTCGACATGGATGCGCTCGCGAAGCAAAGCAGCGCCATGATCAATGCGGTCATGCTCGGGGCGATCGCCGGCTGCGGCCGCCTGCCGGTCCCCGCGGGAGCCTTCGAGAGCGCGATCCGCGCGGACGGAAAGGCGATTGAGGCGAACCTCAGGGGTTTTCGCGCCGGGCTCGACGCCGTTGCGCAAGCGCAAGTCGAGCGCATCGAGGCGGATAGCCGCACGCGCGATCGTCTGGACGCATCACCGCTCGCCGAGCTCGAGCGCGCGATCGTGATGCCGGAGGCCGCCCGCGACGTCGTGCTCGCCGGCGTGCGGCGACTTTCCGCTTATCAGAACCTCGCCTATGCGCGACTCTATCTCGACCGGCTGGCGGCGATCCGCGCCGTCGACGCACGCATCGGGGCGGGTGGGCGTCTCGTACGCGAGACGGCGCGTCACCTCGCCGTGCGCATGTCCTACGAAGATGTGATCCGGGTGGCGCAGGCCAAGATCGCGCCAGCTCGGATTGCGCGCATCGCCGCCGAGATCGGGGTAAAGCCCGACGAGCCGTTCACGGTGACCGAGTTCCTCAAGCCCGGCATCGAGGAATTTTGCTCGCTGCTTCCGCCGCCGCTCGCCAAGCGCATGCTCGCGGCCACCGCGCGGCGTGGACTGATCGAGCGCCTGCACTGGGGAATGGAGGTCGCGACCACCTCGGTGTCGGGCTTTCTGCGCCTCTTTCTTCTTGCCAAATTGCGCCGCTGGCGGCCGCGAACGTACCGCTTCCATGAAGAACAACGCGCGATCGAGGCCTGGCTTGCCCTCATCATCGAAGCCGCGTGGCTCTCGGACGATCTGGCGCTCGAGGTCGCCGAATGCGCGCGGCTGATCAAGGGCTATGGGGAGACCTTGAAGCGCGGCAGCGCCAATTACCGGGCGATCGAGACGCGTGTCATCCGGCCGATCCTGGCGGGCGACATGCCGGTTTCCCGCGGGATCGACGCAGTGGCAAGCGCGCGCACGGCGGCGCTCGCCGATCCCGAGGGCGACGCGCTCGCGCGCTGCCTCGCTGAGATCGAGGCGCAGGGCGCGGCGCGCATCGCCGCCGAGTAGCGCTGGGATGCCCTGACGGATATAAGCGTATCCCGGGCGCAGCGCAGCACGAAGTGATGCGCTGCAGACCCGGGACCGCCTTGGCCTGTAGCGGTCCCGGATCTGCGGTGCACCACTTCGCTTTGCTCGCGCTGCACCGCGTCCGGGACACACAATTGCCAAGCCCGCAGTAGACCACGCAAGCCGGAGGACCGCAGATGCGGATCGATGCGTATACGCACTTTTTCCCGAAAAAATTCTTCGACAAAATGCAGGAGGTCGCCGGCGACTACAAGGACATGGGCAAACGCGTGCGTTCGCTGCCGGCGCTGTTCGATCTCGATCATCGCAAGAAGATGGTCGACGGCTTCAAGGATTATCAACAGATCCTCTCCTATCCGCAGCCGCCGGTGGAAACGTTTGCCAAGACTCCCGCGCAGATCGACGAGCTGATCCGCCTCATCAATGACGGCTTCGCCGAATTGTGCGCGAAGGAGCGCGACCATTTCCCGGGCTGGGTCGCGCAAATCTCGCTCGACGCACCCGACGCCGGCGTGCGAGAGGCGGAGCGCGCGATTAACGAACTTGGCGCCCTCGGCGTGCAAATTTATACCAATGTCGTCGGCAAGCCGCTCGACCGCCCGCAATACTTGCCGTTCTGGAAGAAAATGAACGAACTCGGCAAGCCGATCTGGATGCATCCGGCCCGCGGCGCGAGCATGCCGGATTACATCGACGAGAAGAAATCACTGTATGAAATCTGGTGGACATTCGGCTGGTCGTATGAGACGGCCGCCGCAATGGCGCGCCTGGTGTTCTCGAAGATCATGGATAACCATCCCAATCTCAAGATCATCACCCACCACTTCGGCGGCATCGTGCCGATGCTCGAGGGCCGCATCGGGCCAGGGTGGGACGTGCTGGGCTCGCGCACCAGCGACGAAGATTACGTCGCGCTGCGCAAGAGCCTCAAGAAACGTCCGCTCGACTATTTCAAGCAGAACTTCTACGCCGACACCGCCGTATTCGGCGGCAAGCCAGCGACAAAATGCGGCCTGGAGTTCTTTCCCTTGGAGAAGATCGTGTTCGCTTCCGACTGCCCATTCGATCCGGAGGGCGGCACGATGTATCCGCGCCTGACCCTCGAGATTCTGGATTCGCTCAACATTCCAAAGGCCGACCGCGAGAAAATCGATTATAAGAATCTTGAGGCGGTCACCGGCCGCAAGCTGGTGAATTAGCACCAACACCTCGAGCGGCAGGAGGGAGTGCCATGAATCTTTCTCGCCGTCGATTTCTGTATCTCGCCGGCGCGGCCGGTGCGACTTCTGCCGGTGCGTTGCCTCGCGCCAGCGCACAGGCCTACCCGGCGCGGCCGCTGCGCTGGATCGTCGGCTTTCCGCCGGGAGGCGGCGCCGACATCGTGTCGCGAATCATGGCGCCGTGGCTGGCGGAGCGAATCGGCCAACCGGTCGTAATCGAAAACAAGCCGGGCGCCAGCAGCAATATTTCGGTGCAGACCGTGGCCAGTTCGCCGCCCGACGGCTACACGCTGCTGTTCGTCCCGGCTTCCGCCGCAGTCAACGTGACGCTGTTCGACAACCTTCCGTTCAACCTGCTGCGGGATATCGCGCCGGTTTCCGGGCTCATTGATTTTCCGCTGGTGATGGTCGCCAATCCGTCGCTTCCCGCAAAGACGATGGCCGAACTCATCGCCTACGCCAAAGCTAACCCAGGCAAGATCAGCATAGGCTCGTTTGGCACCGGATCGACCTCGCATGTCGCCGGCGAGCTGTTCAAGATAATGGCCGGCATCAACATGATCCACGTGCCCTATCGCGGCGGCGCGCCGATGGTCGCTGATGTCATCGGCGGACAAGTTCAGGTGGCGATCGACGTATTGACCGGCTCGCTGGCGCACATCCGATCGGGCTCGCTGCGCGCATTGGGCATGGGCGGCAAGAACCGATCCGATATCCTGCCTGACGTGCCGACCATCGGCGAGACGGTGGCAGGCTACGAGGCCAATTCCTGGTGCGGCGTCGGCGTGCCGCGCGGCACGCCAGGCGAAATCGTCGCGCGGCTCAACCGCGAGATCAACGCGGGACTTGTGAATCAGATGGTCAAGGCGCGGCTCGCCGATGTCGCCACCACGCCCATCATGTTCACCCCTGCCGAGTTCGGCGCCTATATGGCCGCCGAGGTCAACAAATGGGGCAATGTGATCAGGTCAGCGGGCATCAGGCCGGAGTCATCGGGCGGCTGACCCGGACATCCCACGCTATGACCGCTGTGGTTGGTGTCGCGTCTGATCAACTCGACAAGCGATGGCCGGCAACGGCGCTGTGGCTATCTTCCAAGCCGTAGCATGAATCTTGCCGCGTCATCTGCTAGCGTCGCGGTGCCATGGATGCCGCGCGCCCGATCATTCCATCCGGCTTCGAGTCCGGCTCGCCCGGCGAGGGCGCCCCGCGCGCCACACCGGTCATGGAACAATATATCGAGATCAAGGCCGCCAATCCCGACTGTCTGTTGTTCTACCGGATGGGCGATTTCTACGAGCTTTTTTTCGAGGACGCCGAGGTCGCCGCGCGCGCGCTCGGCATTGTGCTCACCAAGCGTGGCAAGCATCTTGGCCGCGACATCCCGATGTGCGGCGTGCCGATCCACCGGGCGGACGAGTATCTCAACCGACTCATCGCGCTCGGCCATCGCGTCGCAGTCTGCGAGCAGATCGAGGATCCCGCCGAGGCGAAGAAGCGCGGCGGCAAGAGCGTGGTGCGGCGCGACGTCATCCGCGTGGTCACGCCCGGCACGCTCACCGAGGACACGCTGCTCGACGCTAGGCGCAACAATTATCTGCTCGCGATTGCCCGCGCGCGCGCATCTATCGCCGAGGACAGCCGCTTCGCGCTGGCCTGGATCGATATTTCGACTGGCGAGTTTCGTATCGCGGAACGCGACCGCGCGGGGCTCGCCGCCGAGATCGCCCGGCTCGAGCCCGGCGAGATCATCGTGTCGGACGCGCTTTATGGCGATGGCGCGCTCGCCCCCTATCTGCGCTCCCTGCCTGCGGTGAGGCCGCTTCCCCGCGACGTGTTCGACGCGGCAACCGCCGAGCGGCGGCTCGCGGGGTACTTCGGTCTCGCCACCACGGAAAGTTTTGGCGCGCTGTCGCGCCTCGAGCTCACGGCGGCTGCCGCCTGCATCAGCTATGTCGAACGCACCCAGCTCGGGGCGCGCCCGCCGCTCTCGCCCCCCGTGCGCGAGGCGCAAGGGGCGACCCTTGCGATCGACCAGGCGACCCGCAGCAATCTCGAGCTTGCGCGCGCGCTCTCGGGCGAGC
>WNFW01001530.1_pt1 | contig 20415 bp, 16 predicted proteins | sample 5400131 | NCBI WGS metagenome assembly WNFW01 (sample SAMN13153362, study PRJNA577476) | soil metagenome | isolation source: 20 cm soil or saprolite under grassland replicate 1 | place: USA:California | collected 2016-06-15 | reverse complement strand
GGTGACGTACGCCAGCGAAAGGGAGATGTGTGGGTTGCCGAGGGCGGCCCCGAGGGCGGTCCGGTCGAGCGCGAAGCGACCGGCCCAGCACACACCGCCAACAAGACCGGCCACCACGACGATGACGAACATGACCTCCGGCACGCCCCCGCCCAGGAGGCCTGACCTCGTGAATCCGAGGAGCTCGCCTAACCCCCAGGCGAAAGTCCGAAGCACGTCCAGGAGCGACCGGTCCTCGGGGATCAGCGTCACCAGCTTTCCGATCAGCAGATGATTACGAACGAACAGGGCCACCACGAAGACCGACGCCGGGCCGGCGACGAGCATCAGGGCGCGGACGGACTGCCGGTCTCGCGCGCGAATGACTCGCAGCAGAAAGAACAGGCCCAGGCTGATGAGGTAGTACACCCCCTGGTAGCGGACGGTGAAGGCGAGCCCGGCCACCGTCCCCGCGGCCGCGAGCCAGAGGTCGCGGCGCCCTGGGTCGCGGTCGCTCTGCATGACGCACCGCAGGCTGACGAGCGTCAGCAGCGTGAAGAGCATCTCGCTCATGCAGCTCAGCACATTGAACCAGGCGAACGGAGCGCCGAGCCAGACCGCGCTGACCGCGAACGCGCGCAGGGGCGGATGGCCGGCGGCTCTGAGGATGTCGTAGATCACCAGCGGGATTGCGCCGAACGCGAGCAGCGCGACCAGGAAGGCGGCATAGGGCGGATCGACGCCCAGCCGGCTGACCACCGCGATGAGCAGCGGGTACCCCGGCGGGAAGACCGTCTGCGGAGCGGGCATCCCGCCCGCGCGGTACTGCTCCTCGTTCCAGATGATGCTGGTGGCGAACCCGTGGCCGCTCGCCAGGTTCTGGGCGGCGCTCACGTAGAACGCGCCATCGATCGAGATGAACGAGCGATCGTACAGCGCGACGAGGCCGACCAGCGACACGCCGAGCACGAGCACCCACAGTCCCCGCACGCGACGGGCCGAACCCGCCGCCGCGCGCTCCCCCCCGCGCGCGGGCCCGACCCTACCCGCGATCCCGTCCAGCGGAACGCCGGCGGGCATCACACGCTCCCGAGACAGAGGCACGGCACACCCTCACCCGGTCGAGAGTGGGAGATCGGGGACCAGCTCACCCGAGCCCGTATCACCCGCCAGATCGCGGACGGCACCGCGCAGCTTCCTGAATACGGCGAAGGCCAGCGCGTACAACCCCAGCGCGAACAGGATCGCGGCGTTGAAGCCGAACGCGACGCTGAGGAGGACGCTCAGGAGACCGCCCACGACGGTGAACAAGCCGTTCATTCCCCACGCCCAGGCGATCGCGCCACGCGGTTGGTGTGCGATCGCCAGAATGCCCAACGGGAACGGCATTCCGAGGACAAACCCCATGGGGAATATCATAACGCCCGACGCCACGACTCTCCCGGCAAGCGGCAGCGCGAGGACGAGACGGGAGAGCCAAGGATAGAGGATGATGAACGCGAGACCGACGGCGAGAATGCCCATGAACGGGATCGCCCATCGGCGTCGACACTCGATCCCCAACACCTCGGACGACCCGCTGCCGATCCCCGCCGCGAGCAGGAGCGTGAAGATGACGGTCGCATACGTGTGCAGGGGGCTGCCGATCAGCTGCATGAATTTCTGGATGAAGACGAGCTCGAGAATGATGAACCCCGCGCCGAGACACGAAAAGTACAGGAGCAACGGGAGCGCGGTCGCGCCCTTTTCCCTGCCGATCTTGGACGCGCGTAACGGCACGAGCACGAAGAGCACGACGAAGACCGCCGACGCGAGCCCGGTAAAGATCAGGTGCACCCAGTCCATCGGCACGATGCCCCGGCTCAGCTGGGCGTTCAGCACCGCCACGGTCCCCTCATCCAGATAGTTCCGCGCGTCCGGCTCCAAGCGTTTGATCGCTTTTCGAAGCATTCCGAAATAGGGCTTGTCGTCCGTCCGCGGCGTGAGGTGGACGGCCATCCGCTCCGCCAGCTCGTCGGGAAACTCCCCGGAATAGAAGTCTTGCGACAGCAAGCGCTCCCTCGGATCGAGGGGATTCTCGACCAGCCGCAGACGATCCCGTTCGTCAAGCTCGGGCGGCGCCAGGAACGTGTTCAGCGACGCGATGTCCGCCGCCGTCCACGGCCGATTCTTGATCAGCAGCGTGGGCAGCGTCAGCTCGAGGGGGGACACATAGACCGCGACGTGGCGTGCAAAATCGCTTCGTCCCATGCGCTTCCACGCGAGCGCCGCCGTCGTGATCATTCGGGGGTACGTATAGTGGTTGATGTGCAGCACGCCATCCGCGGCCAGATGCGAGAAATACTGCTGGTACGCCTCGGCCGTCTGCAGATACGCCGGCGCCAGGGCGCCGGTGCCCTGGGCCACGCTCGAGCTGGTGTGATTGCTGTAGATCTGAATGATGTCGTACGTGCGGTGGCTGTGGTGTAAGAAGCTGCGACCCTCACCGGCGCGGACGTGCACGGCCGGGTTGTGAAAGATGTCGCCGATGTACGGGGAGTACCGACCGGTCGCGAGTTCGACGACGGTCGGCACCAGCTCGACCGCGTCGACATACCCGGCCCCGTACATCAGCGCGGCTTTGGTTTCTTGGCCGCCCGCGCTCCCGATGACCAACACACTCTGCCCGGAATCGCGTTTCAGATAGTGCGACGGCAACACCCCGATCTGCCAGAAGTGCTCGTTGACACGGGACTTGTCGTGGTCGAGGTGTTCCCGTAACGCCTTCAGGTCGCCGTCGAACTTATAGAAGTAACTCGTCTGGTTCCCGCCGTCGTACTGAATGGCCTTCCGATCGCCGTACCGATGGAACGGCGTGGCGATCTCGGGTGACCACCTCTCGTCGATCACCTCGATCTTCGAGATCGGATCCCAGCGAACGAGCTCACGCCGCCCTTGCTCCACGGCGTCCTTCACGCTCCCCTGCTTGTTCATGTGCTGCACAAAATCGATATAGTCTGGCGCTTTGACTATCGGGAATGCGGCGACCCCGATCGCCAGAACGATCGCGGCGCGGCGGCGGAATCGCGATTCGCTGAAGAGCGCCGCCGCGACGAGTCCCAGCGCCGCCGCACAGACGATCAGGCCCCCGGGACCGATGGCCGACACGAACGGAATGACGATCACGCTGCCCAGACCCGCGCCGATGAGATCGCAGAAATACAACCGTTGAATCCGCAGCGCATACTTCGAGAACGCCGCAATGAGGACGTACCCGGCGAGAAAGAACGGGAGCAGCAGGGCCACGTAGAGCACGGCGAACGAGCCCAGGGTCACGAACGGCGCTCGGCCGATTCGCGTGTAGTCGAGCGGCAGGACGTTGATGAGCGGGATCAGCAACGCCGTGGTCGCGGCGAACGCCAGGCTGCCCGTGAACAGCGTCTCGCCGATCTCGCGATCGACCGGAATCGGGCGCAGGGTCGCGAAGATGCCCGCCAGACCAAAGGCGAAGACGGCGACGGTGACGACGAAGTAGGCGATGTTGGGCACGAGCAGCACGTCAAAGACGCGCGTCAGCATCAGCTCGAGCATGAGCGTCGCGAGCGCGATGAACAAGATTCCGAACGACAGCCTGCGCATTCCGGTACTCCTTAGAAAGGGTTCGTCGGGCGACGTCGGGTGTTCAGCAGACCCCCGGCCGATCCGAGGCGCCGTCGGTCACGGAGCGGGGAGGGCAAACGTAAAGAGCGTCTGCGCGGCGGCGATCGTGACCTGCTGCCGGCCCTTGCTCAGATAGGTCACCGGCGCGGCATGGACGATTCCGCCCAGCCCCGCACGCCACAACACCCGGCCCGTGCGCGCGTCCAGCGCGAAGAACACGTCCAGGTCTCCGCCAAAGATCACGTCACCCGCCGTCGACAGCAGGCCACCCACCTCGAGTCGCTCATATCGCTCGGGCGGCTTGTACTCCCACTGGAGCTCCCCAGTCTCCACGGACAATGCCCGCACGGCCGTCCGATAGGGGGCGCCCGAGACCGCCTGCCAGGCGCTGCCGGCGAACGGCGCGCCCGGTGTGAAGTGCGGCTTGCCCTTGAAGAAGATCGTCCCCCGCTCCATCGTCGGAACATAGAGGAGACCCGTGTCGGGGTTGTACGCCGGAGACCACCAGTTCGAGCCGCCCAATAGCCCGGGGTAGACCAGGGTGCCCTTGGCGCTCGGACTACTGCCGGGCTTCACGCGAGGCCGGCCGTCGGGTGATATCCCGTCCGCCCACGACTGCGTGGCGAATTCTCGGGCCAACAAGAACTGCCCGGTCTCGCGGTCGAGCACGTAATAGAAGCCGTTCCGGTTCGGCCACACCATGAGCCGGCGCCGCGTCCCACCGAACTGACGATCGACGAGCACGGGAATCTGGCACGAGTCCCAGTCGTGTTCGTCGTGGGGCGTGAACTGGAAGTGCCATTTCAGCGTTCCCGTGTCGGCGTCGACGGCCACCACGCTGTTCGAGTAGAGATTGTCGCCGGCCCGCTCGTCACCTTGATACGGCGGGCTGGGATTCCCCACGCCCCAGTAGACGACGTTCGATTCGGGATCGAACGAGCCCGTCAGCCACGTTGGCGCGCCTCCCGTCTTCCAGGAGGCACCGCTCCAGGTTTCGTGTCCCCGTTCGCCCGGAGCCGGCACCGTGTAGAAGCGCCACGCGCGCTTCCCGGTCGTCGCGTCATAGGCGTCGAGGAACCCTCGAATCCCGAACTCGCCCCCGCCGACCCCCACGATCACGTTGCCCTTCACGGCCAGCGGCGCCCCCGTGATGCTGTATCCCGCCTGCGGATCCCCGACCGCCACATCCCACACGACGGTGCCGGTACGCCCGTCGAGGGCCACCAGGTAGCGCGACGCCGCGGCTCGACCGGTAGCAACACAGCGGCAGCGTCCCTGGAAGCTCCCGGCGGTACGACCACAGGACGTGTCCGGTGTCCGCGTCGAGCGCCAAGACTTTATCCGGCGGTTGGGTCACGTACATCACGCCGTCGGCGACGAGCGGCGTCGCCTCGACCATCTCGTTCGCGGCGGCTGGCACCTGGCGGGCCCAGCGGAGCTGAAGCTGCTTCACATTGGTACGGTTCACCTGGCGTAGCCGGCTGTGCCGCTGGCTCGCATAGCCGCCGGAGTACGTCAACCAGCTCGCCGGTTCGAGCTCCGCACGGAGCAGCCGCTCGTAGGTGACGGGAGCCGGCCACCTCACCGATGGCCGGGCCTCCTGCCCCTTCGCGTCGGCAGTCAGCGAGCGGACGAACGCCAGGACCTGCCAGGTCTCGCGCTCGGAAAGCCGCTGTGGCTCCATCGCGGTCCCGGGGATCCCTCGAGAGACGACCCGGAACAAATGCCAGTCACTGTCCCCGTGGTCGAATCGGCCCCGCCGCAGGCTGGGACCCGCCCCTCCCCGCGCATCGGACCCGTGACACAGTCCACACCGTGACCGGAAGATCGTCGCCCCCGCCGCGATATCGGACTCAGACACGAAAGGGTTCGCGATCGCGCTGTAGGCGCTGCCCGTCAGCACCATCGGTTGCAGGTAGTAGCCGCTGCCGGGGCGCAGCATCCTGAGCATCTCGCCCCAGCTCAGATCCACGATCTGGCCGCGGAGCTTCAGCAGGACGACACGCGCGCGCCAGTCGAGCCCGGGGGTCTTCTGAATGCCGATGACGGCGAGACCAAGGAGCGCGACGACGACACCGAGGGCGATGAGCGTCCTGCGGAGGCTCATCGGCCGACCTTACCGATGCGCCTCGCACGGCGGCGCGCTCAATTGAGAGCGATCCGTGACACGCCAAGAGAGGGAGCGTCCCAATTCAGGAGAGCGTCAGGCTCCGCGTACCGCGTGTGCCACCCGGCGACGGCGGCGGCGTCTTCGATGTCGACTTCGCCGCGGTATGGCAGCTGCGCTCCAGGTGCGCCTTCACTGAGGAGCCACGAGTCGAGGGCCGGCATGGCCGCCGTCCCGGCGCTCGCCCGGGCAGCCATGACCTTGTACCGTTTCAGGATGTGCCGCTCCAGCCATTCTTGGCGGAGGGTCGCCAGCGTCACGATACCGAGCGTCTTCACCGCCGGACAGGCCGCGATGAACGAGCCGGGGAGTGTCCGTGTCCACGCTGCAATTTCTGAGGCCACGTGTGTGGCGAGCGATCGGGCCGCCCGTCCACGATGATAGGCCGCGACCCGTTCGGATTCTGCGTCGCCCATCGCCGGCACACGCGACGCGCCCACGGCGTTCGTGTTCCAGTCGAACACGTGACGCCACGTCGAGGCCGGCGCATCGAAGAGGTTGTACGTCCCGGGTCGCGGCCAATCGAGGATCAGACTCCGGATGGCCGCACTGACATTTTTCACGTGAATAGCGTTGGAAGGCAAGCGGCCGTCGAACGGCAGCCGGAACCGAGGCTCGCGCGTCGCATCCAGCACGAAGCGGGAGAGCCACTGACCGGCCCCATACACGTGCCCCAGGCGGAGCACGACCGCCTCATGTCCGCTCGCGCGGAGGCGTCGCCAAAGGTAACGCTCCAGATCGAGCTTGTGGCGACCATACGGCTGGTCCGGGCGCGGGCGCTCGAAGGTGTTGCGACCCGCGTCGATACACGTTCCGTACACGGCGACGGAGCTGAAGTGGATCACCCGCCTCCGACCCGGGAGCCCGCACAGCGCGTGGATCAGACTCCGTTCCGCCACGCTCTTCTTCGCCGGGGTACCGCTGGTGGCGGCGCAGTTGATCACCACGTCACAGTCTCCGAGGAGATCGGAGGCGGCCGCGGGATCGGCCACCGATCCACAGCGGATATCGTATCCCTCCAGTCGGAGCGGCCCGGCACTGACTTCATTGCGGCAGATCCCGAACACCTGGATGCGCGGGTCGCCAGAGAGCGACCCCAGCAGCGTGGGGCCGACTTGTCCCCCGGCGCCCACAATCCCGCATGTGATCGTGCTCATGAGCCGACCCCCGACACGCGTTCGGCACGGGCACCGTTGAATCGATAGCATGCCTCGATGAATGCGGTGGTGCGCAGACCCGTGTCCCAATCGGAGAACTCGACGGACCGGGCGCACGAGTCGACGAATTCCCGCCACTCCGCTCGGACGGCCGCGTTGAAGGCCGCCCCCTCGGACGCGGAGCCACCCAGCCGCCCGGTGATTCTTCCATGGCGTCCGTAGATCTCCGTGGCGCCGCTCGCCGTTGCGCCCAGGCGGAGCTCACCGTTCGCGCAGCGCATGACGATGCCGCCGTACACATCGCTCACCTGGGACACGACCATCCCGAGTGGTACGGGCCGGCCGCCATCCACGATGACGCTGCCCCGGACGCTCGTCTCGAACTCGATGCCCTTCAGGACCCTTTGACGGCAGCGGTCGATCCGATAGTCGTCGACCCGAGCGATCGTGAAGATCTGATCGACGAGGTGGGCGCCGGCTTCGAAGAGGACGCCGCCCCCCGAGGCGTGCGCATCGGCCTGATACCAATCGCCGCCGCGCCCCGTGTGACGTACCCGTGCTCCCTCGCCGCCGAGAATCACCTCGAGAGGGCCGAGGACGCCCGCATCCACCAGCTCACGCGCCGTCTTGACCGACGCGTAGTGGCGACGGACGAGACCGATTCCCAGACGCACCTTGCGCCGCCGCGCTTCGGCCACGATCCATTCGTGGTCTTCGAGCGTCGGGGCAAACGGTTTTTCGCAGAACGCGTGCCAGCCCCGCGCGAGGATCGTCTCGAGCGCGCCCCGGCGCGCGCCGACCGGGATCGCGACGAGGACGACGTCCACATCGGGACAATCATCGAGCGACCCGAAGGCGCGCGGGAGGCTGTAGGTCGAGGCCAACGCCCGCGCGCGGGCCGTATCCGTGTCGCAGACCCACGCGACCGTGACCCCGTCCAGGCTCGCGAGGACGGGGAGGTGAATCGACTCGACCACATTTCCCGCTCCGAGCAAGCCCACCCGGACCGACCGGACGTCGGTCCGCATCACACACCCCCGAGAAACAGGCACTGGCCGGTGATGAACTCGCTTTCTCGCTGGAGGTAAAAGTCGATCACGTTGGCGACGTCGGCCGGGGTTCCCAGCCGGGGGATGGCCTGTCTCGAGACCAGGCGGTCGATCTTCTCCTGCGGCACCGAACGGATCAGGTCGGTCGCGATCGGCACCGGCCCCACGGCGTTCACGGTGATCCCGAACCCGGCCAGCTCCCGCGCCAGGACCTCGGTGAGCGAGAGCACCGCGGCCTTCGAGGCCACATAGATGGCCTCGCCCTCCAACTTGAGCGGCACCGCCACGGTGACGAGATTGACGATGCGGCCGTATCCCGCCGTCTTCATGAGCTTGGCCGCCTCACGGCAGAAGAGAAACGTCCCCACGACATTGGTATCGAGCATCCGGTGGACGGCCGACAGCGGCGTCAGGAGCGAGTGGTTCATCGACGCGACGCCGGCATTGTTGATGAGATGATCGACGCGGCCGCAGGTCTTCCGCACGTCCGCGAACAGCGCCTTGGCCGCCCGCTCGTCGGCCACGTCGGCCGTGTAGTGGGTATAGCCTTCCAGCGTCCAGTCGACGTCGCCGCGGCTGCAGCCCACGACCCGATGCCCGCGACTGACGTAGTGCGCCGCGAGGAACCTCCCGATCCCCGTCCGCGTGCCGGTGATGACCGTGACCGGGCTATCCACGCGCTGCCGCTCCGTCGAGCAGGCGCGCCGCGTACTCGGCGAGCGAGCCGACGGTCCGGTACGGGCTGTTCCGCTGCGAGAGCGCCCGGTCGTCAGCGAGGCTGACGCTGACACCGTACTCGTCCTCGATGGCCTGCTCCACCGCGACCACCAGCGTGACCAGCCCCATCGAGTCGAGGAGCCCGTCGCGGCCAAACAACCGGGTTCCCTCGCCGAGCGGACCGGGGGCGGCGATGGCGTGATGCTCCAGAACTTCCTGCAACGCGTCCACGATCAGGGTCATGGGCGGCTTCTGCATGTGACGGTCTCCCATGCGGCGATCCTTCTCCGTTGTCATACCACGTTGTCGGCGTGTCGGAAGACCGGCTCCCGGAGGGGAAGCGGGGCGTCCAGGGCGACGCGCCGGGCCTGTTCCTGGAGCGGCACCACCGTGAACTGCGCCGAGAGGAGGCGCAGGACGTCGCCGAGCAGCTCGAGCTTCCGCCCGCTGGTGAGCTTCATCCCCGGAAAGAAGGCGAGCTCCTTCATGTCGTCGCAGCCGAGGAAATCGAGCGGGTGGAGCAGCACCGAGGGCGCGGTGCCGGTCAGCCGGCACAGGGCGAGGGCGGCGCGAAAGTACCGGACGGCCAGACCGGGCGCCAGCGCGCTCAAATAGACGACGTAGCTCGCGTGGATCGGCACCCGGAACACGGGCATCGTCGTCACCGGGATCTCGATGAGCTCGCCCCCATCCGTCCGCCACCGGTACGGTCGATTCGGCCGGAGCCCGTCGCGAAAGGCGCCGAAGAGGGCCTGGCGTCGCTGGAGCTCCTCGCGGCTCAGCGTGCTCGTCCTGACGTAGAAGGCCCGGGCCAGTGGCCCCACAAAGGTGGGCAGGGTCGAGGCATCATAGAGGTAGCCTCGCCGTGCGAGCACCTGCACCACCGTCCGGGAGAGACAGAAACCGGGGCCGCGAAAACCGTGGGGGACCCGGCCGGTGGCTCGCTCGATGCTCTCCTCGGCCCGGCCGAGCTCGGTCTCGACCTCCGCCTCGGAGTAGAGGTTGAGCCACACGTCATGGTGAAAGGAATGGTTGCCGATCTCGTGCCCGGCCGCCGCGATCATGGCCATGAGCTCCGCGTTCTGTGCCAGCGCGGCGTCCTGACCGACGATGAACACCGTGATGGTCAGATCCAGGGTCTCCAGGAGCCTCAGGAAGCGGGGCACCACGACGGGGAGGTATGACGGCAGGGATTCCCACCCCGGATCCCCGTGGGTCTTCATGTAGGACCACTTGTTATCGAGGTCCAGCGACAGGCTCGCGATCGGCTTCCGCGTTCTCATGGTCGCCGTGGCATCAAAACGTCGCCGCGATGGGCACGGGAGCGCCGTTTTTCTCGAGCGAGCGCTGCGCCGCCTCCAGCACCTTGACGACGCGCAATCCGTTTCGTCCGTCGGTGAGCGGCTGCCGCCGCTCACGGACGCAGTCGAGGAAGTGCTGGCATTCCAGCTGGAGCGGCTCGTCCACCTTGACGTGGGGAATCGTGATGTCGCCAAACCGCAGGGTGATGTACTCCGCGAACGTGTTGTAGTCGGTCGCGTGCTGGGCGCTCTTGTCATAGATCCGCAGTTTTTCGGTGCTCTCCAGATCGTCGAAGACGACCATCTTCTTGCTGCCGACGATGGTCAGCTTGCGAATCTTATGCGGATCCAACCAGCTCACGTGGATGTGCGCCATCGAGCGTTGATTGAAATTGAGGCTCAGAAAGACGACGTCTTCGATCCCCGGCTGAAGATACGACTGCCCGCGCGCCGTGACATCCGTGGGATCGAGGCCGAGCAGGTGGAGGATGACCGAGATGTCGTGGGGGGCGAAGCTCCACAGCGCGTTCTCGTCCCCGCGTACCGCGCCGAGGTTCACGCGCTGGTTGTAGATGTAATGGACGTCGCCGAGCTCCCCGGAATCGATCATCGCTTTGATGCGGTCGATGATCGGATGATACAGAAGCAGGTGACCGACCATGAGGATCCGACGCTCCTGCTCGGCGAGCTTGGTCAGCTCCTGCGCCTGAATGGCGAAGAGCACGAACGGCTTCTCCACGTAGACGTCCTTGCCGGCCCTCAACGCGGCCTTGCACAGGGCATAGTGCGTGGACGCCGGGGTGGCGATCACGATGGCGTTGAGGTCCGGGTCCTCCAGGAGGTCCTCGAACCGGGTGGTGGTTCGCGTTCCTGGCAAGAGCCGCCGCATCGCGTCGAGCTTGTTCGGATCGAGATCGCACACGTACTTGAGCGAACAGTCGGGAATCTGAAAGTAATTGCGGGCCAGATTCTTGCCCCAACCTCCGACACCGGCAACGGCGACTTCGATCATCGGGTTCTCCTTGGGGCCCCCCTCAGAGGAGGGCGTGTGAGGCGCGTTCACCTGGGGCGATGAAGGCCAAGACGGCATCGCGGATCGCGTCGGCCGCGTGGCCGTCGCCGAACGCGGCCGCCACGGCCGCCGAGAAATCGGCCCGTCCGGCGGGAACGCGGGCGTCCCATACCGAGACCGCTTCACGGATCGCGTCGGGCTCGACCCCGGCGAGAATGTTGCCGCCCCCCTGGACCGTTTCGACCCATTCGGTCTCGTCGCGCAGCGTGATGCAGGGGCAGCCGAGGAAGAACGCCTCCTTCTGAAGGCCACCGGAGTCTGTCAACAACATCCGCGCGTGGCCGACGAGGGAGAGGGTGTCGAGGTAGCCGAGGGGCGGAACGATCCGCAAACGCGGATGCGGCGACCACGCCGGGAAGCGGGCGCGCACCACCTTCGCCGTGCGCGGATGGAGGGGAAAGACGAGCTCGGCCGTCGTGGCCGCGACCTCGTCGAGCGCGCCCAGCACCTTCCGGAGACGCGTCTCGTCGTCGGTGTTTTCCGCTCGATGGATCGTCACCACGCCGTAGCGACCCGGTTCCAGAGCGAGGCGTTCGAGAATCCTGGAGCGCTCCGCGGCCAGGCCACGGTTGAACAACACGGCGTCGTACATGATGTCGCCGGTGAGGATCGCGCGCTCGCCGAGCCCCTCCTTTTCCAGATTGGCGAGCGCGGTCGGCGTCGGCGCCAGCAGGAGGTCCGACGCGTGGTCGGCGACGACCCGGTTGATCTCCTCCGGCATCCGCCGGTTGAAGCTCCGGAGGCCGGACTCGACGTGAGCGACCGGGATGTGGAGCTTCGCCGCCGACAGCGTGGCGGCGAGGGCGGAGTTGGTGTCACCGTACGCCACCACGATGTCGGGGCGGCTCGACAGGAGGGTCTCCTCGATTTTGGCGAGCATCTGGCCGGTCTGGCTCCCGTGGCTCCCCGACCCCACCCCGAGGTTGAAGGTGGCGGGCGGGATCCGAAGCTCGTCGAAGAAGACGTCGGACATCGACGCATCGTAGTGCTGACCGGTGTGGACGATGACGTGGTCGACCGGCAGACCGCTCCGGAGCTCAAACTGGTCGAACGAGCGAACGAGGGGCGCCACCTTGATGAACTGGGGCCGTGCCCCGACGACGCTGACCACCTTAATCGTCATCGCGATAGAACTCCGTGACGGTGCGCACGACGTGGTGGGCCTGGTCTCGCGTCAATTCGGGATAGATGGGAAGCGCGAGCGCCTCCCGGGTGGCGCGAAGGGCCTCGGGGCAGTCCTCGGGTTTGCAGCCGAGATAGGCGAAACACTGCTGGAGGTGCAGGGGGACGGGGTAGTAGACCTCCGTACTCACCCCGGCCTCCCGGAGGTGCTCCTTGAGCTCGTCCCGCCGCGCGGCCCGAACCACATACTGATTAAAGATGTGGCGATGGCCGTCCAGCGCGCGAGGCGTTCCCACGTGATCGCCGATGCCCGCCTCCCCGAACGCGGCCGTGTAGTACCGGGCGTTTTCCTGACGACGGGCCGTCCACCCGTCCAGATGCTTGAGCTTGACGAGCAGGACGGCGGCCTGCAGCTCGTCGAGCCGGAAGTTGCCGCCGACGATGAGATGGTGATACCTGGGCTTGCTGCCGTGGACTCGCAAGATTTTCAGGCGCTCCGCCAGCGCGAGATCGTTGGTCACGCACATGCCCGCGTCGCCGAACGCGCCCAGGTTCTTCGACGGAAAGAAGGAGAAGCAGCCGATGTCGCCGATCCCGCCGGCGCGACGCGGGCCCGGATATTCCGAGCCGATGGCCTGCGCCGCGTCCTCGATCACCTTGAGGCCGTGCCGTCGTGCCAGCTCCATGAACGCGTCCATCTCGGCCATCTGGCCGAACAGATGGACGGGCATGAGCGCCTTGACGCGGCCCCCGGTGGTCCGGTTGACCAGACCGCCGGCCCGCATCTCGCACTGGCCCGCGATGAGCTCCGCGACGCCCGCGGACGAGAGGTTGTACGTCGTCGGATCGATGTCAGCGAAGAGCGGACGCGCGCCCAGGCGCGCGATGGTGCCGGCGGTGGCGAAGAAGCTGAACGCGGTCGTGATGACCTCGTCGCCGGGTCCGATCTCGAGCGCCATGAGGGCCGCGAGGAGGGCGTCGGTCCCCGACGAGAGGCCGACGCCGTACCGGCAGCCGGAGTACTCGGCGATGCGCTCCTCGAGCTCGGTCACGCGTGGCCCGAGAATGAACTGCTGGCGCGCGCAGACGTCGCGGAGCGCGTCCATGACCTCGGGCTCGATCGCACGATACTGCGCCTGAAGATCGAGGAGCGGCACCGCCAGCCGGCGCGCCGGTTTTTTCGTCAGCATGCTCGACGACCTCTCACGCTGGGCCGTCCTCGGAGACCGTCAGGCCCTTGCGCGCATAGCGGCGATGACACGCGGCGCAACGGGTCGTCTCGACACCGTCGTCCGCGAGCCCCAGAGGGAGCTTGACACCGCAGAAGCACATCCAGCCCCGCACGCGGGCGGGGTTGCCGTACACCATCGCGTAATCCGGGACGTCGCGGGTGACGACGGATCCGGCGCCGACGAAGGAATAGCGGCCCAGCGTGGCGCCGCAGACCACCGTCGCATTGGCGCCGATCGTGGCTCCCCGCTGGACCCGCGTGGGCCGATACTCGTTCTTGCGGGGCACGTGGCTGCGGGGGTTGTCGACGTTGGTGAACACCGCCGACGGCCCGCAGAAGACGTCGTCCTCGAGGGTCACGCCTTCGTACACCGACACGTTGTTCTGGATCTTGACGTTGTGGCCGATGACGCAGCCCGACGCCACGAACACGTTCTGACCGAGGCTGCAGCGCTCGCCGATGACGACGCCCGTCATGATGTGGCAGAAATGCCAGATCTTCGTGCCCTTCCCGATCGCGCAGGGCTCGTCGATGAGCGCCGAGTCGTGGGCGAAATACCCGTCGCGTTCTTTCATTGGACGGCGACCCGTGACGCGCTCACGCGTGGCTCCGGGCGCCCGGCCGGCGAGCGAGCCGAGCCGTCGGCGCCGTCGAGTCGGTCGCCGTAATCCCTGAGGAATTCGTCGACCGCCCGGGCGACTTCGTTGTTGTTCAGGGTGGAGTTGACGAACTGCGCCGTGTTGAGCACGAAGAAATCCGCGTGGAGCGTGGAGACGTGAGGGACGAGGGTGGAGTAATCCAGAACTTGAAGCGGCTGCACCTTGAAGGCGCGATTGATGTGCAGGCTCTGGATGTCGTCGGCCTCGAGGCCGGGGAACATCACGCGAAGCCCATCCGAGAACACGCGGCGCAGGTGGTCGTCGGAGTCGCGCAAGAGCGGATCATCGGACAGCACGTACTTGGGAAGGTACGTGAGGTGATAGCCGGCGAGCTCGCGCGGCGAGACGAGGCTGCTCATGCCGATGACCCCCGTGAACGGGATCCGCCCGTCGGCGATGTTGACGATGTAATACGGGACGAGCGGCTTTCGGGTGACGAGGACCCCGCACACGACGCCCAGATACTCGACGCCGTCTCGCCCGCCCGCGACGCGCACCAGCTCGGGCGCGGCGACGCTCTGGAGCACATTGACGGGACTCGTGAAGATGACCTTGTCGAACGCGTCGCGGTGTTGGTCGTGGACGACCCACAGACCGCCCTCGGGGCGCGGCTCGATCCGCTTGACCGCGACCCCGAGCCGGATGGCCCCTCCGGCGGACCGGATGAGTGTCTCCAGGCGCGTGAACACCGCCCGGTAGCCGCCCGAGACATGACCGAGCTGCTCGCGTCTGGCGGAGGCGTCGCGCGCGGAGAAGAGGCGCGTGATGTAGGCCCAGATGAAGACCGCCGAGACCCGGCGATAGCTCTCGCCCAGCTTGGCCAGCAGCAGCGGCTTCCAGAGCTTCTCGTACGTGGTTCGGCCACACGTGCGGATGAGCCAATCCTCGACCGAGATCCGCTCGAGGCGCCGCCAGTCGCGAATGCGCGCGCAGTACAGGAGGGTCGCCGCCAGGCGGATCTTGCCCCAGAGGCCGACGAGGGGGAAGCGCAGGAATTCGAGGCTGGAGCTGACGGAGTAGAACTGCTCGTCGACGTAGAAGCCCGTCAAGGTTCGTGCCCAGCGCAGGTGATCGCCGAGACCCACGTCGCTGAGGAAGCGGATCAGGTGCGTGTCGGAGGGCAGGATGCAATGATAGAAGCGATCCCAGACGAATGGCCCGTAGTCGTGGTACGTGGCCAGCCCGCCGACCTGAGTGTCACGCTCGAACACGGTGACGACGTGCCCCCGGTGGGCGAGCCGATACGCGAGCGCCATTCCCGTGAAGCCGCCGCCGATGATGGCGATTCTCACGGCGTGGACGGCTCCCGGCGCGTGGACGTGGGGTCGTGGCGGGGGACCGTGCGCTGCCAGTCGATGGTGCGGGCCAGACCGTCCTCCAGCCCCACCGTCGCCTTCACCCCGAGAACCCGCTCGCAGCGGGTGACGTCGGGGACGCGGCGTCGGACGTCCTCGTAGCTCTTCCCGGTGAACGACTCGTACGGGGTGAACCGGAGCTTGAGCTCGCCCGGGGTGTTGCAGAGACGCTTGATGGTCTTCGCCAGATCGAGAATCGTGATCTCGTGGGTGCTGCCGATGTTGAAGATCTCGCCGTTGGCCTCGGCCGTCACGATCGCGGCGTAGATACCCTCAACGGTGTCGCTCACGTACGTGAAGCTTCGGGTCTGGAGCCCGTCGCCATGGATCGGGACCTCGCCATCGTTCAGCACGGCATCGATGAAGACCGCCTGCGGGCCGCCCCACCAGCTCAGATGCTGTCGGGGTCCGTAGGAGCCGAAGAACCGGAGGACGGTGGTCGGCAGACCGAAGCTCTCCGCGTAGGCGAAGGCGAGGTGCTCGTCGAATAGCTTCGAGACCGCATAGCTCCATCGGGCGACTTTGGACGAGCCGATCACGCACGCGTCATCTTCCTGGAACGGGAGCTTCGGGCTGCGCCCGTACACGTCCGAGGTGGAGGCCAGGACCACCTTGGACCGATTCGCTCGCGCGAATTCGAGAACGTTCTCGCTCCCCCGCGCGTTGGTCCTCAACGTGCGCAGCGCGTCCCCGTAGCGGGGAATCTTGAAGGCCGCCATGTGAACCACGCAGTCGAAGTCCGTCGGCAGATCTTCGAAGGCCGATGGGTCCGTGACGTCCCTCTCGAGGAAGCGGAAGGCTCTCCCCGGGAGGTGCGCGGCGATGTTCTGGTGCTTGCCCATCGAGAGGTTGTCCAGGCCGACCACGTCATGGCCGGCCGCCAGCAGCCTGTCGAGCAGGTGAGACCCCAGGAACCCCGCGACACCCGTGAGGAGAATCTTCATGGTTTGGCGCTCCCGTCGTCACGGGTCGATCGGTAGATCGTGGTGCCCAGGTGAAAGATCTCCTCGAAGTAGCGCTTGCTCTGCAACGCCAGGATGCCCAGGCTGATGAATTGGATCGCGACGGTCAGGCTCATGAGGCCGATGAAGAAGGTGTGCGGCGCCTCGTGATAGGCGGTGGCCACCGCCGCCGAGGCCCGGGTGAAGAACCAGGTGAACTGCGGAAACTTCGCATAGGCCTGGAAGAAGTGGATGAGCATCCAGGTATTGACATAGACGGAGAAGAGGAGCAGCACGAGGCCCGGGATGATGAAGAACATAAACGGCTTGAAGAGGAAGCCTGACAGCAGGACGGACACGGTGTGCCGGAACATCTTCATGCTCGACTTGCGTCTGGGGCCGGCGGCGTTCTGGATCTCCCAATCCAGATGGGCCGGGACCTCCTCGATCCGGGCGCGGAGCAGCATGGCCTTGTAGATGACCTCCGGGTTGATCTCCATGCCCGTGGACCGGAGGTCGAGTGTCCGAACGAATTTCGCGTCGTAGACCCGGACCATTCCGGTCAGCGTCGAGAGACTGCCCGTGGCGGTGGCGGCCAGGAAGCGGTTGGCCCACAGGCTCGCCATTCGTCGCAGCCACGGGACGTTCGAGATGTGGCCCCCCTTCATGTAGGGGGAGGCCAACACGACCTTGGCCCGCGTCTCGCGGATCTTGGTCAGCAGCGCGCGTATGTGATCCGGCGAATAGCTCAGGTCGGCATCCATGGTGACGATGTAGTCGCCCCGGCAGTGGTTGAAGGCGAACTTGAAGGACTGACCGAGCCCGAAGTTGACGACGTGATGCAGCACGCGGACGTTCGGCCGATTCCGGGCGAACGCCTCCACGAGCTGCGCCGTCCCGTCGCGGCTGCCGTCGTTGACGATGACAACTTCCCAGCGGTACTGGTCCTCAAGACCCGTCAGGTACTGGCAGAGCGCCGCCAGGTTGGCCTCGATGACGGCGGCCTCGTTGTACGCGGGGACGACCACGGACACGAGGGGTTTGGACGCCGTGCGCGCCGTCCCATCGGGCCCCCCGCCCGCCGGCCGGGATTTCGTCTCCGATCCGGTGATCGAGTCGGTGATGTTCATCGCCTCTCTCCTTCTCTCATCGGAGGGGACCCCGCCGGCCCCCTCCGAGGCCTCCGCCCGGAGTCGCCGTCCGCGTGAGAATCGGCCCTCCGCTCCGCGGGGTCGTGCTCCAGAACGGACGCTGGAGGCCCAGCGCAAACCGTACGAAGCCCAGCCCCAGGCCCACGTTGAGAACGATGAAGTACCGCGCCGCGGACGCCACGGCTCCGAGCACGGGCACCGGCCGGACGGTGGCGGGGAGGGCGCCGAGCCCGTAGAACGCCGCCTGACCGAGAAAGAGCCACGCGAAGAAGGGGCGCCCGAGCAGGGTGAGGTTGGCGGCGAAGGCCGCCAGCATGAGCCACGGACCGAGCCACCGCAGCACTTTGTGCGAGACGTACGCGATCGCCACCATGCCCTTCCAGGGCAGCAAGAGTCGCCACGTCAGGAAGAGCGCCTGCAGATCGCCGGCGCCGATGCGCACGCGCCGACGGAGTTCGTGGCGGACCCCGGTCGGCGACGTCTCCCAGGCCCGCGCGCCGTCCACGAAGAAGACCTCACCGCCCCCGTGCAGGCGCATGAGCATCGGGATGAGGAAGTCGTCCACGATGGCCGCGGCCGGAAGCGGCCGGTAGCGAGTCCGGTGGAAGGCGTAAATCGCGCCGTTGGCTCCGAGCACGGCGCCGAAGTGCGACTCGAGCGTCTTGAGCCACGTCTCGTACCGCCAGTAGGCGCCGTCGAGATTCCCGGCGGCCACCGCCGAGCGCAGCTCGAGGCGCCCGACGACCGCGCAGGCCGTCGGATGGCGCCACAGCGCGGTGACCAGGGAGCGCACGGCGTCGGGATGGAAGAACGTGTTGGCGTCCGTGAGGACCACGATGTCGCCCCGGGCCTGCGCGACGAGGTCGTTCACGACGCTGGCCTTTCCCCGGCGTTCGGGGAAGGCGACACCGCGCACCGCGCCGTCCGCGCACGCCCCGACGATCGCCGCCGTACGGTCCGTCGACCCGTCGGAGCCGACGACGAACTCGAGACGCTCGGGAGGATAGTCAAGTTCGCGCAGGTTCCGCAGGCGATCGCCGATGACCTGTTCCTCGTTGTAGGCCGAGACGATGATGCTGACGCTGGGCCACTCGGTCGGCTCACCAGCTCGAATGGGCCGGGCGCGCGTGACCTTGCCGAGGAGCCACAGGAGCCCGGGATAGCCGCCATAGGCATAGGCGAGCAGGACCAGGCATGTCAGCGCGAGGGCTTCGATCATGCCACCGCTCCCAGGGTCCCGCCGATGAGGGCCGAGATCTCCTCGACCCGGGCCGCCCAGCTTTCGCCCCGCATGGCCTCCACGCGCCGCCGGGCCATCGCCTCCGATCGCTCACCGAGCGCCGCCTCGATCGCGGCCAGGAAGCCGTCCACACCGTCGGCGAGGCCGACCAGGCCGTCGTAGCGCGCGACCTCGGGGAGCGGCGTGGACACCACGGGGAGCCCCGCGGCGAGGTACTCGCGAAGCTTCAGCGGGTTCGCACGCACGGTCAGCGCATTGACGCGGAACGGGATGATGCCCACGTCGAACCCGCGACAGTAGCCAGGCAGGGAGCCATACGGTTTCTGGCCGAGGAGGTGGACGTTGGGCAGCGCCCCGAGCGATCCCAGGTCCGTATCGACCTTTCCCACGAGGGCGAACGACCACCCCGGGCGGGCCAGGGCCAGGGCCCGTACCACGTCGAGATCCACCCAGTCGGCCAGCAGCCCGAAGAACCCGATCACCGGCCGGGGCAGGATCCGGATGTCGTCGGGAACGGGCGTGGCGGGATCGAGCGCCCGGGAGAAGTGCGCGACGTCCACCCCGTGGCGGATGAAGTGCGTGTTCGGGTTGAGCGCTCGGCGCTCGGCGGAGAGCTGCTCGGCCGACGTGAAGACGATCTGGGCGCGGCGGATCAGATCTCGCTCCATCCGGACCATGGCCTCCTGCGGGACTCCTGAGAATGCGGCATACTCGTCCACGCAGTGGTAGATGACCAACCGCTCACGGAGCCGTCCCACCAGCCGGTTCGCGTAGGGCTTGAACGTCCATAAGATTGGCCGCGCCATGCCGTGCCGGCGACAGAGGCGGCCGAGCCAGCCGGTGAGCACCCCGGCATTGAGCCGTTCCGCGGCCTCCACGCCAGGCAAGGGCAACACCAAAGGATTCACCACGAACAGGTTCGGCTCGACCTCGACGCAGCCCGCCAGCGTCCGCCGCAGTTTGAAGAGGATCCGGCGGAGGTCCCGCCCCGACGCGGTGGGCCGCCGCCACCCGATGGAGTTGACCCACAGCACGCGGTTCTTGGTGGCGAGGATCCGCATGATGTGCGTCTTGCTCGTCGGATTCCCCTCCCAGTCGTCGGCGAAGCAAATAATGGAGGCGCCCTCAAGCATGACTCGGCTCCGGCGAGGGCGCCGGCGTGTACCGGCCCTCGCGAAGCTTCCGCTCGACCAGCCGTAGAAGCCGTGGGTGCATTCTGAAGTACTGCGGTCCCGCCGCGGGCTCTTGAGGAATCCGGGGGGCGGTCCCGTCGATGATCCCCCGGATGCTCTCGACATAGAGCTCCTTGCCGACCTCCGCGCTCCGGCGGCGCAGCGCCCCGAGGGTGTCTCCCGGCCGGACCTCGATCTGGCGCCGCAGCACGACGTCGCCCGTGTCGACGCCCCCGTCGACCCAGAACGTGGAGACGCCGACCGGCTCGTCGAGGAGCACCGCCCACTCGGTGACGTTCACGCCCCTGAGTCCGGGCAGCAGGCCGTAGTGACAGCCGAGCGTCCCCAGCCGCGGAATCTCGAGGACCTGACGGCCGATGATCCCGGTCCCGCCGAGGACCAGGAGGTCGGGCGAAAGCGCGCGCAAGATCGCCACCGCGCCCGGCGAGTTGTGGTCCTGGAC
>WNFW01002359.1_pt1 | contig 20423 bp, 13 predicted proteins | sample 5400131 | NCBI WGS metagenome assembly WNFW01 (sample SAMN13153362, study PRJNA577476) | soil metagenome | isolation source: 20 cm soil or saprolite under grassland replicate 1 | place: USA:California | collected 2016-06-15 | reverse complement strand
AATGGAAGCGCATGCACGTGAGGTGCCGCTGGATGAGGAGGAGCTCAAAGCAGGCGCCCGTGCCCAGAACGCCGCGGGCCTCGAGCGGTTGGCGCGCCGTATCCAGCCGGCGGTCAACTTCGCCGACCTGGTTCTGCCACCCGATACCATGGCGCAGCTCAAGGAGTTGCTGACGCGGGCGCGCTATCGCGAGCAAGTGCTCGATGTCTGGAAGATGGGCGGACCGTCGGCCCGGCGGCGCGGACTGACGGCGTTGTTCGCCGGCCCCTCGGGCACGGGTAAGACGATGGCCGCCGAAGTGCTCGCCAGCGAGCTCGGCCTTGACTTGTACACGGTGGATCTAGCCACCGTCGTCGACAAGTACGTCGGCGAGACCGAAAAGAATCTCGACCGCATCTTCGCCGAAGCCGAGCGTATCAACGGGGTCATCCTCTTCGACGAGGCGGATGCCCTGTTTGGCAAGCGTTCCGAGGTGAGCGACGCGCACGACCGCTACGCCAATGTCGAGGTGGCCTACCTGTTGCAGCGGATGGAGCTCTTCGACGGCATCGCCATCCTCGCTACCAACCTGCGCGCCAACCTGGATGAAGCCTTCACACGCCGCTTGGATTCCCTGGTCGACTTTCCGGAGCCCGAAACGGAATACCGGCGGCGGCTCTGGCAGCGAAGCCTTGGGAGCGAGATGCCGCGGGCCGCCGATCTCGACCTGGATTTCCTCGCCGATTCATTCAAGCTCTCCGGCGGCGCGATCCGCAACATTGCGGTGGCCGCCGCCTACGCGGCCGCGGAGGCCCAGCACCCGCTTGACATGGGCGACCTGGTCCGGGCTACCCAGCGCGAATATATGAAGCTTGGCCGGATGGTCGTCGAATCAGAGTTCGGACCCTACTTCGGGTTCCTGATCCAGGCCTAGGCCTCTTCGTCGGTCGGCGCCTCCTCCTCCTCGGGCGCGGCGGCACGCTGAACGAACGCGCCCTGGACTGACTCGTCGACCGCCTCGTCCTCCTCGGGCGCGGCGGCACGCTGAACGAAGGCGCCCTGGACTGGTTCTTCTTCCTCCGGCGCCACGCGCTGGACCGAGGAAGGCGCTCCAGTCGTCGGCGTGGAGACAGCCTGCGAGGACATAACGCGGTCGGCGGTGCTCTCGGCGGCTTGTTCGAAGCTGTCAGATGGGTGGCTAACCTTGATGCCGCCGGCCGCTGGCGTGCCATCGACCGGGCCGGACCGCTGCTGCACGACATGTGTCAGTTCGTGCGCAAGCATCCGCTGGCCCGAGTCGCTATCCGGCGAATACTTGTCTGCCTGAAAGACGACATCGTTGCCGACGGTGTAGGCATAGGCCTGGACGGAACGCGCGGACTCAGTCGCCTTTCCATCGGTGTGGACCCGGACGTCACTGAAGTCAGCGCCCAGGCGAGACTCCATGAAACCGCGCGTGTCGCGATCGAGCGGGGACCCGCCTCCGGAACCGACAACCTCCCTGACTGGCGACGGCTCCTGCTCCTCGAGGGCGGCACTGACGCTGGCGTTGCCGGCGGTCTTCTGGAGGTGCATCACCGCGGACGGCGTCAACACATCGGTTCGGCCGTGCATCAACGCCTCGGTACCCGCGGACTCCGCCGCATCCTTGCGCCTGGCTGGCGCCTGGTGGCTCTCGGGATTGATCAGAAGATCGTTTTCGTGCGATTGCATGCTCATGCCTCCGTCGAACTCACGCTGCTACCAATAGGCGCGCAAGATCCTTCCGCCTGATCTCACTCCAATTGGCCGGTCGGGTCAACGCTCAACGGCGCAGGTCTACGGGCAGCGGCATATGCCCGAACGGGCAATTGACATCTTGTGAACAAGCCGGTTTCATACTGGCTTGAAGACCCCCTGGAACGGTGGGTCGGGTGCTACGAGCCTCCACGTGTCTTTCCGTGCCAGACATTGAAACCAGCGTTCATCCCAGTCAATTCCGCTGTACGGCTTGGCAACACGCACTTCCTTGGCGACACCGGACCGCACTTGCTCCTCAATCCGTCCGAGGAACTTGGCATAGTCCGCATCCGAGTTGAAGTGGTCTATCACTTCCCATTCGCAATCAGATGACACGTCAGACCTCCCAAGATGGCGGCCGCTTCTTTAACAGGAATTGAGGACCTCCGCCCAAGTAGCCCTTTGAGCCTGCGACGCCTTCATAAACCGTGGTTCCAGCCGGAACTCTTATATGGACGACCTTTGAAGCAGCGTTCTTGAAGGAGGGGTGGAGGGCGGAGTCCATTGTTGTCTGCAGAGGGCCCGCCGGCTGGATATCTGTCCAATAAGCACCCAGTTTTCTCTTCTGGTCACTATAAGCACGCCAGAGGTCCTTTGGCTGAGCGACGCGGCGCGCTGTATACGACGACGATCTAAAGCTGCTTGCCACGTCAGCCTCCAACTGTCCCGGGTTCAGCGGACCATGTCGCACGCACCGATCGCCGCTGGGCTCGATCCAAGCCATGCCTTTCTGAGCGAGTCGACGATTCTTCATCAGAAACCACTTGTCCCCGACCTTGGTGGCGACTCTCTCAGCCAGTTTGGACGAGCCCTTAATGAGGCGAGTGGTACTTGCGCGTAGCCACTTAGCGCCTCGCGCGACATGCCCACTCGCAGATGCCAGGCGAGCGCCTATCCGCTTTGCAAGGGATCGCAGCTTGCCAGCTACGGCACCAGCGGCGCCCACCAGGCGCTGAAGTACGAACTGCGAAATGAATTCGATCACGGCCACGGCGCCGGCGGCAATTGCCTTGCCGAACAGCGGTCCTGCGTTGCCCCAGCGGACGTCCTTGAGGAATCCGACGAAGGCATCGACTGCTTGGAGGATGCGGCTTAGACTCGCCCAGGCGGCTTGAAGCGCCTGGATAATCAGCATTACGGCCGCGGCGGCCGGAACAATCAACGCGACCAGCTTTTCGATGAGTACCCAAATGACTGTCTGGGGGATCATCGACTTCATGCCTTCCCAGGCGACAGTCGCCACGTGAGCTGCGGTGACCCCGCCTTTCTTGAGCAGATTCCAAACAGCGGATCCAAGGCCGAGTACTGAGTCGACCTTCTCGTTGAACCAGCCTTGAACCGCCCCTTTTAGATCCGGCCACAAATGATTTCGGATCCCATCACGCGCGGCCGCGGCGAGGTTCGCAATCCAGCGGCCCGGATTGGCCGCGATGTCCTTCACGAGCACGGCGAAGGTCCCGAATGCTGCCAGGGCGCCTCTCGCGAAATCGAGCGCGCCATGGACTACCGCGCGCACACCATCGAGTGCGGCCTGCATTCCCTGGTGCAACAGGCCGATCGCGGCCGACAGTGCGGTCCCAAGAAGATTCAGTGCGGTTTGAACCGCGTGCTTGAGCGCGCTGGCCAGCCTGTTGACGGTGGCTTCTGCGGCGGCGATGCGGTCCTGGATGGCCTTGCGGAATCGGGCGTGGAGCGCGGGAAAGGCGACCAGGACCCGGTCGCCAATCGCGGTGAGGACCGACCGGGCCATCCGAATCGCACCGACGATCGCCTGACGAGCGCGTTCCATAACGGCGGTCGCCAATTGCTGGGTCCGCTGAATCGCGCTTCGGACGAGTTGCCGTGCAAGGTCGAAGACCGACTGAACGGCTTGTTTGGCTTTATCGAACAGCGACTGGGCTGCGGATCCGATGGCGCCGAGCAACCCGCCCTGGTTTTGGCCTTGCGCCTTCTTACGTTCGGCTGCTGCCTGCTGTTCGGCTTCGTGGCGCGCCTTCTGGGCCTCTTGTTGCCCTTGCTCGTAGTGGGCCGTCGCCTCCTGCTGGGCCGCGCCCCGCTCTTTGGCGACGGTCCGGAGGACCTCTGTCGTTTTCAAATCACCCTCGCGTTGCGCGCCCGCGACCAACTCCTGCTGGGCGGTCGTCCATTGGCCGCGGAGCCCGGCCACTTCGCGCTTGGTAGCGCCGCGCTCGCTCGCCTGCTCCTGGCTGTTCGCTTGCTCGAGTTGCGACATCTCGGCATCGGCTTTCGCGTGCTCACGCGCGGTGCGCTGCACATACTCCTCACGCTGACCGGCGAGTGAGGCCAGGCCGGTGCCCACCGCGCTCTGGATTTCGGCGCCCTTTTCTTGCTGGGCGATAATCGAAGTCGCCTCGTCGTCTTCGGCGGGCTTCGGTTGAGCCGCAGCGGCGCCGGCACGGCTGGCCGTCTCACCGATCGAGCCGCGCAATGTCTCCGCCGGTGCGGTTGGGAAGATTTCATCTTCGCCCAGCGGTCGCATTGCGTTTTGACGGCCGCTGACATGCTGGCGTTCCACGCTGCTCAGCACGCGCGCGTGCTGCTGATGGACGAGTGCGGGATCCGCATTGCCCATGAGCGGAAGATGGGGGAGGGAATCCCCGCCAGGGCGGACCTGCACGTCGCGGCCTTCCGGCATCGTGGGTGCGTTGCTGAGGATTGATCTCTCAGCGACCGCGAGACGCGTCGCGGCTGGCGCCTCGACCGTGGCCGGCGCGCCGGGGTAGCGTGGACGCTGCGGGGCGTTGGCCGCGAGCCGCTCGTGCTCATTTGCCGCCTGGCGGTCGACCGCGGATGAGACCGTTCCAAGCGAGCTCAGCAACCGTGCCGGAGGCAGGCTACCCGCGCTCTCCCCCAGATGGGGAGGGGAGATTGATACTGTGCTATCGGCTTCCGCGTCAAGTGCTGCGAGCTCGTCATCGGTTTCGCCTGCGCGCGGGGCGACGGCGGCTTCTTCGCTGGGTGGGGCTTCCGCCGCTACTGGGGCAGGTGACGCTCCGTCCACCAAGCCACCCGCTGCCAACGGGGGAGGGGAAATTTCGGTGGGCTTGCGCGTCTCGATCAGGTCGGCGACAGCGGCGTTGCCGGCCATCGCTTGCAGCCCGAGCAGCATGCGGGCCTGCAGCGGCAGCGCAGAATCCCGGCGTTGAGCCTCCGCTGCGCGCGCCGGTGCTCTCTCGTCGGTCTCGCGCTCTACCGACGTCGTGCGCACGATGCCCCCCGACCCGATCGAAGCCCTAGATCAGTCCCTGTCTCAGCGCGTAGGCGACGGCCTGGGTGCGGTTGCGCAGGTTCAGCCGGCTGGTGACGTCGTGGACGATGTTCTTGACCGTGCGCTCCGAGTAAAAGAGCCGGCGGCCAACTTCGGCGGTGTCCAATCCGTCTGCGAGCAGCTTGAGGACCTTGATCTCCCGGTCCGTCAGCACGGCAAAGCTCAGCCCGCGCGGGTTCAAGACCTGGCGCTGGAGTCGACCGACCTGGTCGAGCAAGCGGCCCAGCAGGTCCGGTGAAAGCGCCCCCTCGCCTCCGGCGGCGGCACGGATGGCTTCGAATAGGTTCTCGGGCGTCGCCTGGTTGCGGCGGAGCACGCCACGGGCCCCCGCTTCGAGCGCGCTCAGCAGCCCGGTGTCGTCGACGCGGGTCACGATCAAGACGACGCGCTCGACGCCGCGGCGCTTGAGTGCCCGAATGGCCTGGGCGGTCTCCTCGTCCATCTGGTCGGCGACGACGAGCGCGACGACCTCGGCATCGACCTGGCGCTCTTCGACCATGTCGAGTCCGTGATGGGACCGAAGCTGGCTGGCGATGCCCGCTCGCGATACGGGATCGGCGGCGGCGACATAGACGCGCGTGCGCTCGGTTAAGACGGCTGGGCGGGTAGCGATCACGGTTTCCTCCTCCTCGTGCCGGCGACAGGTCCTGCTGCCTTTCGCCGCTGAGGGCATTGTGGTGACCTCGACTTTCCGGGCACTCAACGTGGACTTAACGGGCAACACGCGATGCCTGCACGTCTTCCTCTCCGGCTATGGCCGGGCCACGGGGCGCTACCTATGATTCGAGCGCCATGGCTGCTACCGCCACGCTTGCCAGCAAGGCTGTCACTGTCACACCTGGTGGCGAGGCGTTCTCCGAGGTGCGCATCCGCAACTCCGGGACGGTCGTCGACCAGTTCACCGTGGAGGTCCTGGGCGACGCGTCGGCGTGGGCCATTGTCGAGCCTGCTGTCATTCCGCTCTTTCCTGGCGCCGAGGCGGTCGCGCGCATTCGCTTCAAGCCCCCCAAATCGTCCAGCGTGCCGGCACGTGCCGTCCCCTTTGCGGTCCGGGTCAAGTCGCGGGAAGACGCTCGCGCCTCCCTCGTCGAGGAGGGCGTGGTCGAGGTGGGTCCGTTCAACGACACCTCTGCCGAGCTCATCCCCAGGACGGCGAAAGGCCGGTCGCGCGCCCACGCCCGCCTGGCGCTCGACAACCGGGGCAATGTCCGCATCAGCGCCCGGCTGACGGCCGCCGATCCCGATCGCAAACTCAACTTCACCATCACCCCACCGGCCCTCAGCGCGGAACCGGGCACGGCCGGATTTGCGTCGGTCCGGATGGCGCCGAGACAGCGCTTCCTCACCGGCCCGCCAAAGACCAATCCCTACAAGGTGCTCATCCACCAGGACGGCCTGCCGACCATCACCGTCGACGGGACGATGCAGCAGCAGGGGCTGATCCCGCCGTGGCTGCTTCCCGCTCTGATCGGGCTGGCGGCGCTGGCGCTGCTGCTGGTGCTGTTGTGGTTCGTTTGGCTCAAGCCGAGCATCCAGAGCGCCGCCACCGCGGCCCTCGCGCCCCAGGCGTCCGCGCTGCAATCACAGGTCAACACCCTGAAGGCACAGACCCCTGCGACGCCGGCTGGTGGCGGCGGCGGGGCGACCGGCGCCAATCCTTTCGGTGGTAATGCCTACGCGGCGCGCCTCAGCGGCGGCGGCAACCTGACCATCCCTGCCGACGGCGGCCTATCCGTTACCGACCTCGTCTTCGAGAATCCCAACGGCTACAGCGGTGACCTGACGCTTTCACGATTCAATGCCGAAAAGAAGCAAGAGCAGGTGCTGCTGACCCTGAAGCTCGACAACTTCCGCGATCTGGATTTTCACTTCATCACCCCGTTGACGTTCCAAAAGAACGACAGGATGGATCTCTCCTGCATCCAGCCTGACAGATCGTCCTGCGACGCCTCCGTCTACTACAGCGGGTACTTCAAGAACCCGCCGCAGTAATGCGCAGCCTCCGCTTGGCGGCGGCCGCGATCCTCGCTGGTTCCCTGGTGGTGGCCGGGCTCGCCGGGGCGGCGCTTGCCGCGCCCGCCAACCTGGCCGCGGGTTTCCCGGCGACGCGGATCAAGCTCGATTCACCGTCGACGGCGGTCAACATGCCTGGCCCGATCACGCTGACCGCGACGATCGTCGATTGGCGCGGTGCGCCACTGGCCAACGTGCCGGTCGTGTTCGCGAATGTGACCGACCCGCAAAAACCGAGTCAGCTCGGTAATCGGACGACCGACAAAAGCGGGCACGCGACCTTCGCCTACTCGAACGGCAAAGAGCCGCGGATCGACGTGGTGCAGGCCACCTTCACCGATGGCCTCGAAGTCCACAAGAGCAACCGGTCGTTCATCGCCTGGCAAAGCGGTAAGCCGGCCACCGCTATCGCGTCGCCCGCCGCGATCACCATCACGCCCGGCTGCTTCCAGCCGGCGACCGCCGTCACGCTCGCCTCCGATACGTTCAAGCCGGGTTCGCCCCGCGCCACCCCCAGGCCCTCGGCGAGAGCGACGCCCACGCCGGCGCCAGCCCCGGTGACCTATACGATCAACGTCGACGGCATCAACTTCAATCCCTACAGCGCGGTGCTCGTCACGTTTGATGCGGGCCCCGGCGGGACGCCCGAAAGCTTCGAGCGGACGACCGACGTCTTCGGTCACTTCAACCTCGACATCCAGGTGCGGAGCCGGTCCGAGGGCGTCCGCCTCGTGCGAGCCGACGATTTCCGGCAGCGCGAAGCGGACGCGACCTATCAAATTCCGTGCTTCCAGCCGTCGCTCGCGCTCAACCCGCCGATCGGCCCCCCCGGCTTCGTGACCAGCGCCGTCGGCACCGGCTTCCCGGCGAACGCGTCGATCGTCCTGCTCAACTGGGGTCGTCCGGCGCTGCACTCGCCCCTGCCGGCGAACATTAAGACCGACGCCAACGGCGCCTTCCAATTTCCGATTCTGGTGCTGTATCACGACCTCCTGGGCCCGCGGATGCTGCAGGCGATCGTGGCCAACCCATTTGGTGACCGAGCCGGCTCGGCGATCGAGGCGGACGCGCCCTTCCTGGTGACGCCTGGCCGCTCGCAACCCAACGACCTGGTCCTTCGGCGGTGAGGCGGCTGAGTTCGAGGTATGATGCAGCAGGGGTCGTCGACGCACGGGGGATTCGCATGAAGAGACGGGGCCGCGTGGGGATCCGGTGGTGGCGCGCCGTCGGACCAGCCGCCCTTCTCGTGAGTCTCGCCCTCCCCCAGGTCGCGGTCACCTCGCCGCTCGTGGTAGCGGCCGCGGCTCCGCTCCCCGGTCGCCCTGACCTCTCGACCTATGCCGGGGCGCCCGCGGCCGGCAAGCCGACAGAGGTCGCCCAACAGCCCTTCGGCCTCGCGGTCTTTGGCCGCTACACCTTCGTCGCCGACCCGGCCAATCATGTCGTTCGGCTGCTGATCGACAACACCGAGGTGGCCTTTGCGGGCGCCGGGAGCCTCGCGGTTGCGGGCGACGGCGCTGATCCGGCCAAGGCCCAACTGGCCGGCCCGTATGCGGTCGCGATCGGGCAGATCACGCAGGTCGGTTACCAGGTGACCGGCTTCGACGTCTATATCGCCGACACCTATGCCCACCAGGTGCGCAAGGCGGCCGTCACCATCCCGTCGATCGATAACCCCACGGGTGCCCAGACAGCCGTGATCACCACCATCGCGGGAGCCGGCAGCTTCGGCTATTCCGGCGACCAGGGTCCGGCAGTGACGGCCAAGCTCAATTCCCCTTATGGCGTCGCCTGGGACCCCAAGCGGAAGTTCGTTTACGTCGCCGACACCCTCAACAACCGGGTGCGATGGATCGATGGTGGCGGCGTCATCAGGACGCTGGTCGCCGCGCCCCTCAACCAACCCCGCGCGCTGGCCGTGAACGGCGACGGGCTGTACATCGCCGATACCTATAACAATGTGGTCCGCCGCTTCGACCTGAAGACCGGTTCGTTGAGCACCGTGGCCGGCACGGGGAGTGCAGGCTACACCGACGCCGCTCCAGGTACCTCAGCGCTTCTTCGGCAGCCGTCGGGGCTGGCCTTCGACGAGAAGGCGAATCTCTACATCGCCGACACCGGCAACAATGCCATCCGCGAACTGTCGGCAACGTCCGAACACGCGCTCCGTACCGTCGCCGGCACCGGAAAGGCCGGCGAGCTCGGCGACGGCGGCCCGGCGATCCTGGCACAGCTCAGCGCCCCGACGGGGGTCGCGGTGCGACCCAACGGCGATGTCGTGATCGCGGACACCGGCAACAATCTCGTGCGAGTGTTGGAAGGCTCCATCTCCACCGCGCCCGGACACAACATCCACGTCGAAGCCGGCAATGGGACCGCGAGCTTTGCCGGCAACGGCCAGAAGCCGGGCCGCGCGCAATTTGCTGCGCCGGCGGCGGTCCTCTCGAAAATCACCCCTGCAGAACAGCTCAACGCGGCCGTGCCTGCCGTGACCGGCCAGCGCTACGTCATCGACACCTTCAACCACGCGGTGCGCACCTTTGCCACCGGCAGCGATGTCAGTACGCTGGCCGGAATCGGCGGCGCGCGCGGTCCGGGGCTCACGTCGAGCCAGCCGACCGCCACACGGTTGTCCTACCCGATGGGTGGCGCGCTCGACACCGCGCGCAACGTGCTCTATGTCGCGGATACCTTCAACAATGTCGTCCGGGCGATCGACCTGACGCATCAGACGATGGCGACCGTCGCCGGCACCGGAACCGCGGGCTATGCCGCCACCGATGAGGGCAAAAAGGCGACGCAGGCGGCGCTGAGCTATCCGACGGGACTCGCGGTCGACGCGGCGGGCAACCTCTTCATCGCCGATACCTACAACAGCCGGGTCCGCGAAGTCGTCGGCGGCCTGCGGTTCGATGGCAACGGTCGCGTGCTGTCGGTGGGTTCGATCTTCACGGTGGCGGGCACCGGCCGGCTCGGCTTCAGCGGCGAGAATGGTGACGCGCGCCAGGCCGATCTCTACTTCCCATATGGCGTCGCGGTCGATAGCGCCACGTCCCCGAATCTCTACATCACCGACAGCTTCAACAACAGGATCCGGCGGGTCAGCGCGGTCAGCACCAATCCGAAGGCGCCCAACGTCATCCAGACAGTCGCCGGGGATGGGGCGCCGGGCTTCGGCGACGGCGGCGTGGCGCAAGCCCACTTCAACCGCCCCTGGAGCTCTACGGTTGATCAGGGCAACATCTATGTCGCCGACTACCTGAACCACCGCGTTCGCCGCGTCGACGTCGCCGGCCAGGCGGTCGCGACTCTGGGCGGCATCGGAAGCACCGGACTCAAGGGTGACGCCGGCCCGGCCGATGCGGCCGAAGTCGACGGACCACGTGGTCTCAGCATGCTCGCCGACTCGGGCGCGATGCTCGTGGCCGATAGCTTCAACAGCCGGGTCCGCTGGCTCGGCGTCACGCAGGCCGGGATCCAGCGGACCCAGGTGAACTTCGATCCGACGAACCTGGCCGGGCGCAGCCAACCGCAGAGCGTCACTGTGACCAGCACCGGAAGTGGGCTGCTGGTCATGGGGGCCGTTGATCTCGGTGCGGACCGGAACAACTTCTACCTCGATCCCCTCAAGAACACCTGCGCCCAGGCGCGACTCGAGCCCGGGACGACCTGTACCTTCGAGGTCGCGTTCCAACCGCGCGCCACCCTCGGCACCCACATCGGCAGCGTCGTGGTTCCCAACGATGCCGTGGGGGGCCAGCAGTTGATCACCCTCAAGGGTGAAGCCACGGCGGCCCTCGTCACACTCAGTCCGCCGGCGGTCGTGATCAACCAACCACTCAATGGTCCGGCGACGCCCGCCACCGTGACGCTCACGAACAACGGCGATGGCCTGCTCCACATCACCTCGATCTCGCTCGACAATGGCACCGACCCGGATTTCGCCCAGAGCAACAACTGTCCGAGCGCGCTGGCCGGCCATGCCAGCTGCCTGATCACGATCACGCTGAGCCAGATCGGGGCCGACGACAAGAAGACGCGCAGCGGCACGCTGACCGTCAAGGATGATGCGGGCGGTAACGGGTCGTCGGGTAGTGCCTCGCAATCGGTACCGCTCACCGGGAGTCTGGCGCAACCCGCCGCCACCTTTACGAGCCAGTCACTGGTTTTCACCCAGAACCTGGGCAGCGGCAGTGGCTCGGAAACGGTGCGGCTCGTCAACACCGGCCAGGCACCGATGCACCTGAGCGCGATTCGTGAAGATGGCGACTTCACCCAAAGCAACAACTGCCCGCCGGTCCTTGCACCCGGCGCCAGCTGCCTCATCACGATCACCTTTATTCCGAGCACGCTCGGCGAGCGGGACGGCTACATCGTCGTGGCGGACGACTCCGCGGACAGCCCGCAGCGGATCCAGGTGCTGGGCGTGGCGACGATGGCGCTGGCGCATCTCGGTCCGGACCGGCTCAACTTCAGCCAGAACGTCGGCGCCAGTAGCGCGCCGCAAACCGTTACGCTGGCGAACCGCGGCGATGGGCCGCTCAGCATTGCGGTCATCTCGGCCACCGGCGATTTCAAGGCGACGCCGCACTGCCCAGCGCTCTTGCTTCCCGGCCTCTCGTGCCCAATCAGCGTGACATTTACGCCGACGGCGGCGGGGGCTCGGACCGGCAGCCTGGTGGTGACAGATGATGGCAACGCGGCTCCCGGCTCCACCGACACCGTGCGGCTCACGGGCTTTGCCTTTCAGCCGGTGGCGACCCTGAGTGCCACGATTCTCTCGCCGGGCGCGAACCTGGGCGGCTCGGCGGCGCCGCAGGTCGTGACTGTCACGAACACGGGCAACGGTGCGCTCACGATCCGTGCCATCGGGATCAGCGGCACCGCTGCCGGCGACTACAGCCAGTCGAACAACTGCCTGCGGGTTATCGTCGCCGGCGCCTCCTGCTCGATCACGGTCAACTTCGCGCCGCACGGCTACGGCCTGCGCGCGGCCGCCCTGACCCTATCTGACGACGGGCCGGGCGGCACACAGTCCGTGAGCCTTCGCGGGACCGGGACGGCGGCGAGGGCCCTGGTCAGCAGCGGATTCCTGAACTTTGGTGGGGCACGCGTGGGGAGCCCGACGTTGCCGCAAAATATCGTCCTCTTCAATGCCGGAAACGGCCTGCTGTTCATCGGCAGCATCAAGGTAAGCGGCGATGACTTCACCATGAGTACCAGCTGCGGCAGCACGCTGGCCGCCGGAGCGAGCTGCACGATCCGGGTGACGTTCCTCCCGCACGCCACCGGCGCCCTCTCCGGCACCGTCACGCTCATCGACAATGCCGGGATCCAGCGGATCACCCTGAGCGGCGTCGGGACCTAAGCCAGCCCCACCCTGCCTTGCCCCCGGAGGGGGAGCGAGATTGCGCGAGCACCCCCTGCGGTGTGAGAGTCTAATGAGTGGCCCCACAGCGCCCTGGCCATAGGAGGACCGATGGCGAAGAATCCCCTGTTCGAGCTCTACGAGGCAGGCACCAGCGTCTGGCTCGACTACATCCGCCGAAGCCTCATGACGTCCGGCGAGCTGACGCGAATGATCGAGGAGGATGCCGTCGTGGGCATGACCTCCAACCCCACCATCTTCGAGAAGGCGATCGGCGGCAGCCGTGACTATGACGACGCACTCCGCGACCTGGTCCACGCGGGCATCACGGACGAGGAGATCATGCTCAGCCTCATCGTCGAGGACATCAAGCTGGCGGCCGATGTGCTCAAACCTGTCTACGAGCAGACGAAGCACAAGGACGGCTACGTCAGCATCGAGGTCTTGCCTCGCGTTGCCGACGATACGCAGGGCACGATCGCGATGGCGCACGATCTCTTCGACCGCGTCGGGCGGCCGAACATCTTCGTCAAGATCCCGGCGACCGATGCCGGACTCCCCGCCATCGAGCAATGCATCGCCGACGGCGTGAACATCAACATTACATTGATGTTCTCGGTCAAGGTCTACGAGGACGTCGCCCGCGCCTTCATCCGCGGCCTGCAGCGGCGCATGAAGGACGGGCACCCGATCGACGTAGCGTCGGTGGCCAGTTTCTTCGTCAGTCGGGTGGACACCGCGGTCGACAAGCTGCTCGACCAGAAGATCGCCGCGGCCACGGACCCGGCGGAACGTGCGCGCTTGCAGAAGCTGATGGGAAAGGCCGCCGTCGCCAACGCGAAGATGGCCTACGAGGCCTTCTTGCGGATCTTTAATGGGCCCGAATTCGGCGACCTCCGAGCGGCAGGGGCATCCGTGCAACGGTGCCTGTGGGCCAGCACCGGAACCAAGAATCCCAGCTACAGCGACGTGATGTACGTCGAGGAGTTGATCGGCCCCGAGACGGTGAACACGATGCCACAGCAAACCATGATGGCGTTCAAGGAGCATGGCGAGGTCCGACCCAGCCTGGCCGAAAACGTCGAGGGTGCCCGCCAGGTCCTGCGCGACCTGGCCGCGGCGGGCATCGACATCGACAGGGTCACTTCCGACCTCCGCGTCGACGGTGTCAAGCTGTTCGCCGATTCGATCGACAAGCTGCTCGAGGAGATTGCGAACAAGAAGCGGAAGCTCCAGCAGGGATCGGTCGGCGCCCACGAGGCGCAGCTGGGGGCACTCGATGGCGCCGTCAGCACGCGGCTCGAGCAGCTGGAGCGGACGGCGGTGGTGCGCCGGATCGCCGAGAAAGATGCCGGTTTGTGGAAGTCCAACGGCAGCACGCAAACCGAGATCCGCGAGCGGCTGGGGTGGCTCCAGGTCGCCGATCGGATGGAGGAACGCGTGCCCGAGCTGGAGGCGCTCCGCAAGGAGCTGGTCGGCGAGGGGTTCACCGATCTGGTCCTGATGGGAATGGGCGGCAGTAGCCTCGCCCCGGAAGTTTTCCGGCAAACCTTCGGCGCCCCCAGAGCTGCGCTCGACGTGCACGTGCTCGATACCACGGATCCCGCCGCGATCAGCGCCCTGGAAAAGGCCATCGATCTTCGCAAGACCGTCTTCATCGTCGCCTCGAAATCGGGGACCACGCTGGAAACGCTCTCCCACTACCGCCACTTCTGGCAGCAGACGGGCCAGAAGGGTGGGCAGTTCATCGCGATCACCGACCCGGGAACGGCGCTGGCGGATGAGGCGTCACGGCGCGGGTTCCGCCGAACCTTCCTCAACCCGCCGGACATCGGCGGCCGCTACTCGGCACTCTCGTACTTCGGCCTCGTGCCGGCGGCGCTCGGTGGCGTGGATGTTTCCGGCGTGCTCGACCGGGCGGCGACCATGGTGCAGGCGTGTTCCCCGTCGGTTCCAGCCGGGGAGAACCCGGGGGCCTGGTTGGGAGCGGTCTTCGCTGAGGCAGCGAAGGTCGGGCGCGACAAGATCACGATCGTCGCAGCGCCCGCGATCCAGAGCTTCGGCGTCTGGGCCGAGCAGTTGATCGCGGAGAGCACGGGCAAAGAGGGAAAGGGACTGGTGCCGGTCGCCGACGAGGCGCTCGGCACACCGCAGGTCTACGGCAACGATCGCCTCTTCGTCCGGCTGGCGCTCCCCGGTGACGATGAGCCGAGCGCCCTGGCCGCGCTCGGCCAGGCGGGCCATCCTGTCGTGACGCTCAAGCTCAGCGATCCGCTGGCGATCGGGGCGGAGTTCTTCCGTTGGGAGTACGCGATCGCGGTCGCCGGTGCGATTCTCGGCCTCAACGTCTTCGACCAGCCGAACGTGCAGGAGGCCAAGGACCTCACCAGGAAAGTCCTCAGCGAGGGCAATCCGCCGACCGTCGGCGAGGGGATTCGGTGGGCTGGGCAGTCGGGAGCGACGCTCGAGGCGGCCATCCAATCTTTGCTCGGCCAGGTTCGGGCCGGCGACTACGTCGCGCTGCTCGCCTTCATCGCGCCCAGCCCCGAGCACGACCGTGCGCTGAATTCGATCCGGCTCGCCATCCGCGACAGCCACCGGGTGGCAACGACGGTGGGCTACGGGCCACGCTACCTGCATTCGACCGGTCAGCTGCACAAGGGCGGTCCCAACACGGGTGTCTTCCTCCAGCTGGTCGGCGATGATCCACATGACGTGCCGATCCCCGGCGAGAAATTCTCCTTCGGGGTGCTCAAGCAGGCGCAGGCGCTCGGTGATTTCCAGGCATTGCGCAACCACGGGCGACGCGTGCTTCGCCTTCAAATGGCGGACGTGGCGCAGGGGCTCGCCAAAATCGCCCAACCGGCCCGCCGGCCGACGCGAGCGGCGCTTTAGTGCCATGCGAGCGTTTGAGGCGTAACTAATGCAATTAGGGCTGATCGGACTCGGGCGGATGGGGTCGGGAATGACCCGTCGACTGATGAAGGGCGGACACCAATTGGTGGTCTACGACCGGTCTTCCGAGGCGGTCGCGGCGATCGCGGGCGATGGCGCCGTCGGTGCCAGTAGCCTCGAAGATCTCGGTCAGAAGCTCAAGCCACCACGCATCCTCTGGTTGATGATCCCCGCGGGCCCGCCGGTCGATGACACCATCCAGCGGTTGTCCGGGGTGCTCTCGCCCGGCGACGTGATCGTGGATGGCGGCAACTCAAATTACAAAGACTCGATACGCCGCGCGGAAGCGCTGCGATCGCAGCAGGTGGAATTTCTCGATACCGGTGTCAGCGGAGGCATCTGGGGCCTCAAGGTGGGTTTCAACCTCATGGTGGGCGGCAACCGGGCCGTCTTCAAACAGGTCGAGCCGATCTTCAAAACGCTCGCGCCGGCCGACGGCTACGCCTACGTCGGCCCCTCGGGGGCCGGGCACTACGCCAAGATGGTGCACAACGGGATCGAGTACTCGATGCTGCAGAGCTATGCGGAGGGATTCGAAATCCTCAAAGCCGCGCCCTTCAATTTCGACCTCGTCCAGCTCGCGCGGCTGTGGAACCATGGCAGCGTCATCCGCTCCTGGCTGCTCGAGCTCGCCCAGGCCGCCTTCGAACGCGATCCGCAACTGGCACACATCAAGGGCTACGTCGAAGACTCGGGTGAGGGCCGCTGGACGTTGGAGGAGGCGCTCGCGCATGCCGTGCCCGCGCCGGCGCTGGCCATGAGTCTCTTCATGCGATACCGGTCGCGCCAGGAGGATTCATTCAGCGCCAAGGTTCTCGCGGCGCTGCGCAATGAGTTTGGGGGACACCCCGTCAGGGCGGAATAGCGCATGGCCCAGGCAGCCACCGCATCGCTGACCCAGAATGTCCTGCGCGACGGGCTGATCCTGCCCCGCACACCCGACCCGGCGGCGATGGTCATCTTCGGCGCCTCCGGGGACCTGACCGCGCGCAAATTGATGCCGGCGCTCTACAACCTGGCCCTCAACCGCTACCTCCCGTCGGGCTTCAGTGTGATCGGCGTCGCCGACACGGCGCTTACGGAAGACGAGTTTCGCGCCCACATGGAGCAGGCGGTGCAAAAGTACTCACGAAGCCAGCCAGTCGATCGCGCGGTCTGGCAGAGTCTGGCCGAGGGGATCTCCTACGTCCGGATGCCGTTCGACGATGAGGCGGGGTACGGCCGGCTGGCCGCCGAGCTCGACCGGCTCGATCGCGAGCGAGGGACCAACGGCAACCGCGTCTTCTACCTCGCGACCGCGCCCCAGTTCTTTTCCGTCATCGTCGACCGGCTCGGCGCCTCCGGCATCGCCAAGGCCGGCGAGGGATGGAAACGGGTCGTGATCGAGAAGCCATTCGGGAATGACTTGAAGAGCTCACAGGCCCTGAACCACGCGATCCACATGGTGTTCAGCGAGCCGCAGATCTACCGCATCGATCACTACCTGGGAAAGGAGACGGTGCAAAACGTCCTCGTGTTCCGTTTTGCCAACGGCATCTTCGAACCCATCTGGAACCGGCGTTACGTCGACCACGTGCAGATCACCGTCGCGGAAGACATCGGCATCGAACGCCGCGGCAAGTACTACGAGACGGCCGGCGCCCTTCGTGACATCTTCCAGAACCACCTGATGCAGCTCCTCAGCATCGCCGCCATGGAGGCGCCCCCGAACTTCGACGCGGACAGCGTGCGCGATGAGAAGGTCAAGGTGCTCAAGTCGATCCACCCGGGCCAGCAGGTGCCGGGGTACCGGCAGGAGATGAACGTCTCGCCGACCTCGACCACCGAGACATTTGTGGCAGTGCGCCTCAAGATCGATAACTGGCGCTGGGCCGACACGCCGTTCTATTTGCGGACCGGCAAGCGGTTGCCGAGCCGGGCCTCCGAGATCGCGATCCAGTTCAAGAACCCGCCGCACCTGCCGTTCGCGAAGACCGCCGTCCAGGAGTTGACGCCCAACGTACTGGTGATGCGCATCCAACCGCACGAGGGCGCCTCGCTGAAAATCGCGGCCAAGATTCCCGGCCCGGTGATGCGCCTGCGTACGGTGAACATGGACTTTTTCTACGGCTCCTCCTTTATGGTCGAATCCCCGGACGCTTACGAGCGCCTCGTGCTCGACTGCATGCTGGGCGATGCGACGCTCTTTGCACGGGAGGATGAGGTGGAGCGAGCCTGGGGCCTGGTCGACCGGATCGAAGCCGGCTGGGCGTCGCAACCGCCGCCGGCATTCCCCAACTATCCCGCCGGGACCTGGGGGCCGTCCGAGGTGGACGCGCTGATCCAGCACGGCGGCCGGCGCTGGCGGCGGCCATGAAAACCAATCACACCGAGCTCAGCGCCCGGACCTTTGTCGACGTGCACGACATCCAGGAAGAGCTGGACCAGGTGCGCTGGGGCCTGCATACGGACGGCGAAGAGAGCGAGGCTGCGCAGCACGCCGCGGCCGAGGCCCGAGCCAGCGTTCTCAACCTGGTCACCGTGGTGAGCAACGAGCCCGAGCTGGGCGAAGTCACCCGCGTGCTCGACCGTCTCTCGGTGACCAACCCGTCGCGGACGCTGATCCTGCTCGCCCAGCACACCCGCGAGGCCGACAAGCTGGAGGCCGAGGTGTCCGCGCAGGAGCGGACCGAAAGCGGGCACCGGGTCAGCACCGAGCGCGTCATTCTGCATGCGCACGGCGAGCCCGCCCGCCACCTGGCGAGCCTGGCTGCGCCATTGCTCATTCCCGATCTTCCCGTCATCCTCTGGTGGCCGGGGCGCCCCCAATTCGATTCCCCATTGTTCAATGACCTATGCGAGCTCGCCGATCGTCTCGTCGTGGATACCGATGAGGGCTTCGACGATGCCGACTTGAAACGGCTGCTCGAGGTAGCCCGCCGGGAGAAGGCGCGGGCGTCCATCGGTGACCTCAACTGGGCTCGGCTGATGGCGTGGCGCCACGTCGCCGCGCAGTTCTTCGACATGCCGAACATGCTCGCTCGCCTGGCCCACGTTCGTGGGGTCTCCATCTTTCATGGCAGTGATGGGTCGACCGCCCAGGCGCGACTGCTGGGCGGGTGGATCCGCAGCCGGATGGCGACGGTGGGCTTGGAGGTGCCGCTGGAATTTCGACCCGATGATTCACTCGAACATGGCGTCCACCGCTTCCTCATCTACACCGGCGGCGATGAGGGCCCGGCTCGTTTCAGCATGAGCCGGCTTCGGGGCGGACGCCTTTCCACACAGATCCGGCTCGGTGACCAGGAGCTCGCCGAGCGAACCGTGCGGCTGGAGTCGCGTGCGACCGAGGAGCTGCTCGGCATCGAGCTAACTCTGCCTGGCCACGACGTCCTCTTCGAGCGGGCGCTCGCCGCCGCGCTGCAGTGACCGCCGGTGGCCTTCAATAGCAAGAAGAAGAAAAAAAGCCGATGACCGCGCCGGTCATCTCGGTCGTTGTGCCGGGACCGGCCGAGCTCGCCGAAGCGGCCGCATCGTGGACCGGCGAGCGCATTACCGGCGCTGTCGCCACCCGCGGCGCCTGTTACCTGGCATTGGCGGGCGGCGAGACGCCTCGAGGTTGCTATGAGCGGCTCGGCCTGCCGCCCTACCGCGACAGCATCCCCTGGAAGTCGGTCTTCGTCTACTGGTCGGACGAGCGGCAGGTGCCTCTCGACGACCCGGGCAGCAACTATGCCATGGCGAAGGCCGCGCTCCTCGACCACGTGCCGATCCCACCCGAGCAGGTCTTTCCGCTGGTGGGGGACCCGACGGCCGCTTTGCGCCGAGTTCCTCCCGATGCCGCCGGCCGCCCGCGGTTCGACGTGATCCATCTGGGTCTTGGCGACGACGGGCATACGGCCTCGCTGTTTCCCGGCCACCCGGCCCTGCAGGAGGAGCACGCGCTAATGGCGGCCATCCACGACGCGCCAAAGCCGCCGCCCGAGCGGCTGACGCTGACGTTGCCCGTGCTCAACGCGGCTCGAGCGGTGCTTTTCATGGTGCAGGGGGCCTCGAAACGGGAGGCACTGGCGCGGGTGTTGCGCCGGGATCGGGCGCTCCCGGCGAGCCAGGTCCAGCCGCTCGACGGCGAGCTGGCGTTCATCGTGGACCGCGCCGCCGCCGGCCAGTAGCTCCCCAGGATTTCCCTCCCCCGCCTGCGGGGGAGGGTCAGGGTGGGGGCTTTGCCGATGAGTGCGCGACTATAACTAAACTTGTTTCTTGACATGCCCAACCCTGCGTGACAATCTGGTAACGCAGAGACCAACGCAATACACGTCAAGGCAGGGAAAGCAGCAATGGCGATCGCGGGGGCGCAGCGTTCAGCCGTCGGAAACGGCCGTCGAATCGATCGCCGCAGCCGGCGACGGCGGACCCGGGCGGCCGCCCTTTGGCTGGCGAGCTTCGGGGCCTGGAGTCTCTTCTTTCTGATCCTCGGATGGCTGGTGGCGGCCGGGGCGTACGGCCTGCTGAACCCGTGAGGCGCTGCTACGGGCGCCGCCATTCATACCGGCACACCGATTACCACCTGCGTCAGTGGCACCGGCGTCGCCGCGCCACACTGCAGCGCAACCTGCTGATCGGCATGATCGCCACGGTGACGCTGCCCCTGATGACCGTGCCGGCGATCGCGGCGCAGACGGTCGGCGATCTCCCCTCCGTCATTGGGCTTGCATCCACCAGCCTGCCCCAGGACATGCTGATCTACGACCGGCGCGGTAACCTGCTTGCCGACGTCGGCGACCAGGGCGATCACCGGGTCGTCGTTCCCCTCAGCTACATCTCGCCCAACGTGATCAATGCCACGATCGCCGTCGAGGACCATACCTTCTACTCGAACAGCGGCGTCGACGCCGGTGCCGTCATGCGGGCTGCGCTCGCCGACTACTCGCATCGCGGCATCAAGCAGGGTGGCAGCACGATCAGCCAGCAGCTCGTCAAGCAGCTTTTCATCGGACCACACCCGGACAACTCGCTCCAACGCAAGGCGAAAGAAGCGGCCCTGGCGCTCGAGCTCAATCG
>WNFW01002559.1_pt1 | contig 20430 bp, 20 predicted proteins | sample 5400131 | NCBI WGS metagenome assembly WNFW01 (sample SAMN13153362, study PRJNA577476) | soil metagenome | isolation source: 20 cm soil or saprolite under grassland replicate 1 | place: USA:California | collected 2016-06-15 | reverse complement strand
GCGGCGGCGGATCCCCGCCCGTCGATCGAGGAACGCTATGCCTCGCGCGACGTGTATCTCGAGCGCGTCCGTCGCGCGGCGCGTGAGCTCGTCGCCGAGCGCTATCTGCTGGACGAGGACGTCGAGCTCTCGGTCACGCTCGCCGCCCGTCTGTGGGACTGGCTCGCCGGCCAGGCCCCGAGCCCCTCGTCGCGATAGCGTCACGCGCGTCCATTGACCCCGCACGCGATCGCGCTGGCCAGTGCCGTGTGCTCGGCGGTCGCGACGACGCTGATCCAGCGCGGCCTGCGGCGCTCGAACTTCTACGCGGGCTTCTGGATCAACGTCACCGTCGGCATGGTCGGCCTGTGGTCCGCCGTCCTCCTGCTCGTCCCGCGCAGCGAATACAGCTGGCGCGCGGTGCCCTACTTCGTCGCCTCGGGCGTCGTGGGCACGGCGGCGGGCCGGCTCTTCAGGGTCGCCGCGATCGACAAGGTCGGCGCGTCCGTCGCCGCCGCGATCCTCAACCTGGCGCCCCTGATCTCCACGGGCCTGGCCATCCTGCTCCTGGGCGAGCGAGTCACGCCGCCGATCCTCGCCGGCACGCTCGTCATCGTCCTCGGCACCATCCTGCTCTCGCTGAGCGGGAGGCACGTCGGCTTTCGCTCCCGCGATCTCGTCTACCCGTTCTTGTCGGCGTCGTGCTTCGGCGTGGTGGCGATCATCCGCAAGCTCGGCCTGGGCCTGGCCGGGCCGCTCTTTGACTCGGCCATCAACATCACCGCCGCAATGGTCGCGGCCAGCGCCTTCGTCCTCGCGTCGGGGCACGGGGGGGCGCTGCGCTGCGACGCCCGGAGCCTCTTCTACTTCGTCGGCGGCGGCGTGGCGGAGAACACCGGGGTCTTCCTCGTGCTGGTGGCGCTCGGCCTGGGCGACGTGAGCGTGGTCATTCCCCTGGCCGGGACGGCGCCGCTCTTCGTGCTCCTGCTGGCCTACCTCTTCCCGAGCGCGGTGGAGAAGCTCGGCTGGCGCGTCGTCGTGGGCGCGGTGCTCATCGTCCTCGGCGTGTTCCTGCTCATGGGCTGGTGAGGGCAGACGATCCGCCCCCGCCGAGGCGCGGATCCAGCGCGTCGCGCAGCCCGTCGCCGACGAGGTTGAACGCCAGCACCGCGAGCATGATCGCGACGCCGGGCACGGTCGCGACGTGCGGCGCGACGAGCAACACGTCACGGCCGGTGGACACCATCAGGCCCCACGACGCGGTCGGCGGCTGAACGCCGAGGCCCAAGAAGGAGAGCGCCGCCTCCAGCAGGATCGCGTTCGCCATGAAGAGCGTCGCGTAGACGATGAGGCCCGGGAGCACGTTGGGCAGGATGTGGCGCCGGAGCACGGCGGGCGCGGGCGCGCCGAGGGCGCGGGCGGCGCCGACATACTCCGTCTCCCGCAGCGCGAGCACCGAGCCGCGGACGATGCGGGTCACGGCGGGCACGCCCCAGATGCCGACGGCGAGCGTCGTGTTGAGCGCGCCGGGCCCGAGGGCGGCCACGATGGCGATCGCCAGCAAGAGATAGGGAAAGGCCAGGAGGATCTCGACGCCGCGCATCAGCAGGGCGTCGAGCCAGCCGCCGTTGAAGCCGGCGGCGACACCGAGGAGCAGGCCGAAGGCGAGCGCGATCGTCACCGACAGCCCGCCCACCAGGAGCGCCACGCGCGAGCCGTAGATGACGCGCGAGAGGATGTCGCGTCCGAACTCGTCGGCGCCGAGCAGATACTTGCCCCCGGGCAGCGCACGCTTCTCGACGAGGCTCTGGCGCGCGGGGTCGTACGGCGCGAGCCAGGGCGCGAGCGCGGCCGTGAGCGCCAGGAGGGCGACGAGCGCCAGGCCGGCGAGGGCGAGGCGGTTCGTGCGGAAGCGCCTCCAGGCGTGGCCCACGCTCAGCCTTGACGCGCGATGCGCGGGTCGAGCGCGCCGTAGGAGAGGTCCACGAGCAGGTTCACGACGACGAAGGCGAGCGCGAAGACGAGCACCGCGCCTTGCAGCAGGACGTAGTCGCGGGCAAAGATGGCCTTGACCATGAGCCGGCCGAGCCCCGGCCATGAGAAGACCGTCTCCGTGAGGACGGCGCCGCCCATGAGCTGCCCCGACTGCAGGCCGAGCAGCGTGAGGATGGGGATGAACGCATTGCGGAGCGCGTGCTTGCCCAGGACCCAGACCTCGCCCACGCCCTTGGCCCGCGCCGTCCGGACGTAGTCTTCCCGCAGGACGTCGAGCACGGCCGCGCGGGTCATCCGCGCGACCATCGCCACCGACGGCAGCGCCAGCGTGACCGCGGGCAGCACCAGGTGGGCGAACGAGCCCGCGCCGCCCACGGGCAGCCAGTTGAGCCAGAGCGAGAACACGACGATCAGCACGAGCCCCGTCCAGAAGATCGGCATCGACAGGCCGAAGAGCGAGGCCAGGCGGGCCACGGCGTCGAACAGCGAGTTCGGCCACACGGCGGAGACGACGCCGGCGGCGATGCCCACGGCCGCCGCGATGACCAGCGCCGCGACGGTCAGCTGGAGGGTCGCCGGCCAGGCGTCGGCGAGCTCCGCGGCCACGGGGCGGTTCTGCTGCATCGACCGGCCGAGGTCGCCGCGCAGCAGGTGGCCGACGTAGTCGAGATAGCGCACGACGAAGGGCTTGTCGAGGCCGAGATGCTCGCGCAGGGCGGCGACGGCGTCCTTGGTCGCGTGCTCGCCCAGCATCAGCGTCACCGCGTCGCCCGGCAGCAGGTCCACGGTGAGCATGACGACGAAGACCACGCCGAGCAGCACGGGCACGGCGAGGAGGAGGCGACGGAGCGTGAACGTCAGCATCCGCCGCCTCCCGCGGGCACCGCTACTTGTCGAGCCAGGTCTTCCAGAGGGCCAGGTTGTACTCGACGGGGTGGATGCCGAAGCCCTTCACCGCGGCGCGCGTGACGATGATCTCCTTGGTCGTGTACACCGGGATCCACACCATCTCCTTCGCGAGGATGTCCTGCGCCTCTCCGTAGAGCTTCTCGCGCTCGGTCTGGTTCAGGCTCCGGCGCGCCTGCTCGACGAGCGTGTCGAGCCGCGGATTCTCATACCGCGACGTGTTCCACCCGGCCGGCGGCACCTGCTTCGAATGGAAGAGCGCGAAGAGCGAGTAGTCGGCATCCGCGTTCGACGTCACCCAGCCCAGCGTGAACAGATGGTGGTTGAGCGGGTTGCCGCGGAGCTGCGGGAACACCGTGCCCCACTCGAGGAACTGCACCTTGGCCTCCACCCCGACGTCCTTGAACATGGCCTGCACGGCCTCGGTGATCTCGGCGTCCTTGGGATAGCGCCCGCGCGCCGCGATCCAGGAGAGGCTGAGCCGCTGCCCGCCCTTCTGCATGATCCCGTCGGGCCCCGGGGTGAAGCCGGCCTTCCCCAGCAGGGCCCGGGCGCGGGCGCGATCGAACGGGTACACGCGGTCGAGCTGCATGTCCTTGTAGCCGAACACGCCCGGCGCCAGGACACCGCGCGCCGGCCCCGCCGAGCCTTCCATGATGTTGTCGAGGATCGCCTGGCGATCGACGGCGTGGAGCAGCGCCTGCCGCACGCGGACGTCGTCCAGCGGCGGAAGGCCGGCGTGCATGCCGACGAAGACGACGCGGATGCCGGTCGTCTCGTGGACCGTGTACTTCGGATCGCGACGCAGCGCCGGGAGCTGGGCCGGCGAGGGGAAGAGCACCATGTCGGCGTCGCCGGTCTGGAGCGCGATCATCCGCGCGCCTTCCTCGGGCACGACCTTGAAGATCACGCGATCGACCAGCGCCTTGTCGCCCCAGTAGTCCGCGTGGCGCTCGATGATGACGTGGGTGTTGGTCTTCCACTCCACGAACTTGAAGGGCCCCGTGCCCACCGGCGCCCGGCTGAAGTCGGCGCCCAGCCGCTGCACCGCGGCGGGCGACACGATGCCCATGCAGTACATGGCCAGCGTCCGGAGGATCGGGCCGTAGGGCTCGCGGGTCAGGATATCGACGGTGAGGTCGTCCACGGCCTCGGCGCCCGCGAGCGAGCCCGCGAGGCTGGCCCAGCGCGCCGGCGGGGTGCCATGCAGCGCGCGGTCGTAGGTGAACTTCACCGCGGCGGCGTTGAAGGGCGTGCCGTCGTGAAATTTCACTCCGGGGCGCAACTTGAAGCGCACCTTCGTGGGCGACATCACCTCGTACGAGGTCGCCAGCACGGGCTTGATCTGCATCTTCTCGTCGAGCGTCAGGAGGCCCTCGGCTAGCTCCTTTTCGATTCGCGCGCCTCGGCCGGCCCGGCCGCGGCGACGAGCTCATCCACATTGCCCCACGCCATGACGCGCCGGCCGGCCTCGAGGTCGGAGATCATCGAGATGAGCCGGCGGGTCAGCGGCATGGCCAGGCCGAGCGTCTCCGCCTTGGCCACCGTCGCGCCGAGCAGCGCGCCGACCTCGGTCGGGCGCTTCCGCACGGCGAGGTCGCGCCAGATGCCGGTCTTGGTCTTCGTGTGCGCGCGGTAGTGGGTGGCGACGATCGCCATGGCGCGCTCGCGCGCGGCCGGGTCGCCCCGCCCGGCGGCCCGGTAGAGCGCGGGGTCGTACTCGTCGAAGGCCTCGAGCCGGACGCCGGCCGCCTCCGCCACCGCCATGTTCTCCACGACGAGCGCGACCAGCATGCGCTGGACGCGCGGCGAGCGCTCGACGACCTCGTAGACGTGCGCGTCGACGACCGCGGTGGCGATCAGCAGCGCGCCGTAGACGTGCTTGGCCCACGTGTAGCCGAGGATGTTCGTGCTCACCCGCGTCGGCGCCACCGCATCGAGGAGCTTCCGAAGACGCTCGACCCGGTCGCTCACGCGGCCGTCGAGCTCGCCGAGGACGAGGGCACCCGTGCCGCCGTGCAGGATCCGCCCCGGCGCCACCCAGTCGGCCGCCCAGTTGACCAGGCACCCGACGGTGCGCCGCGCGCCCACGGCAGCGGCGATCAGCTCCTCGTTCAGGCCGTTCTGGAGCGAGACGATGGCGCCGTCGGCGGCGAGCCGCGGTGAGAGCACCGCGAGCGCGCCCGGCGTGTCCTGGGATTTGACCGCCAGCAGCACGAGCGGAAGGCCGTGACCGAGGGCCGAGGGCGTGAGCGCGCGGACCGGCACCGTGAACGGGCCGTCGCGCCGGTCGATCGTGAGTCCGCCCCCGTTCATGGCGGCGACGTGATCCTCCGCCCGGTCCACGAGGAGCACGTCGTGACCGGCCCGCGCCAGCATGGCGCCCGTCACGCCGCCGATGGCCCCGGCGCCGTACACCGTGATCGTCATCGAGCTCACCTCGCGCGCCTCGCGAAGATGCCGCGAATGATGCGGCGAAACACTGTCAACTTCAACTCCTGATTGCGCTATCCTCTCCCGGATGGATCGCCCCGGCGTCTCGCTGAACGGCGTCACGTACCGCTGGCCGACGCACCCCGTGGTCGTCGTCTGCATCGACGGCGGCGATCCGGCGTACTTCGAGCAGGGCGTCCGGGACGGAATCGTGCCGCACGTGGCGCGCTTCCTGAAGCAGGGGTTCGGTGCGATCGCCGACGGAGACATGCCGAGCTTCACGTGCCCGAACAACATGTCCATCGCGACGGGCGCGCCGCCGGCCATCCACGGCATCTCGGGCAACTTCTACCTGGACCGCGCGACGGGCGAGGCGGTGGTGATGACGGGGCCCGAGCTCCTGCGCTCGCGGACGCTCATGGCGGAGTTCTCGCGCCGGGGCGCCAGGGTCGTCTCGATCACGGCGAAGGACAAGCTCCGGAGGCAGCTCGGCAAGGACATGGACCTCACGGGCGGGAGCGTCAACTTCTCCTCCGAGTGCGCCGACCAAACATCGCTCGCGGAGCACGGGATCGCGGACGTCCTGGCCTTCGTCGGTCGGCCAAAGCCCGATATCTACTCGCCCGAGCTCTCGCTCTTCGTGCTGGAGGCGGGCGTGAAGCTGCTCGCCGAGCGGCGGCCGGATATCCTCTACCTCTCGCTCACCGACTACATCCAGCACAAGTACGCGCCGGGGGAGCCCGAGGCGAACCGCTACTACGCGAGCCTGGACGCGCTGTTCGGTCGGCTGGACGCGCTCGGCGCCGTCGTCGCGCTCACGGCCGACCACGGGATGAGCGACAAGTCCAACGCCGACGGCTCGCCGCGGGTGATCTGGCTCCAGGACGTGCTCGATCGCGCGCTCGGCAAGGCCACGAGCACGGTGATCTGCCCGATCACCGACCGCTTCGTCGCCCACCACGGCGCCCTCGGCGGCTTCGTCCGCGTCTATTGCTCCCGGGGCCAGGACGTGGGGGACGTCATGCGTGTCGCCGAGGGGCTCGACGGCGTCGCGGCGGTCTTCGACCGGGAGACGGCGGCGCTGACGTTCGACCTGCCGCTCGACCGCGAGGGCGACGTGGTGGTCATCGGCCGCGCCGACACGTGCCTCGGCGCGGCGGCGGCGGACCACGACCTCTCGGGGCTCCGGGGCCATCGGCTGCGCACGCACGGGGCGCTCGCGGAGACGAGGGTGCCCTTCATCCTGAATCGCCCGCTGACCTCGGCGTACGCGAAGCGCGCGGCCACGCGCACGCTCCGGAGCCGGGAGCTGTTCGACTTCGCCATCAATGGGGTGGACGCGTAGGGCGGACGCATGCTCAAGGTGGAGACGCCGAAGGACCTGCTGGCGCTCGTGGGGAAGACGCTCGGCCCCTCCTCGTGGATCACGGTGGACCAGCCGATGATCGACACGTTCGCCGACGCGACGGGCGACCATCAGTGGATCCACGTGGACGTCGAGCGCGCGAAACGTGAGATGCCCGGCGGCAAGACGATCGCCCACGGCTACCTGACGCTCTCGCTCGTGCCGCGCCTGGCGGCGACGCTCCTGCAGGTGACGAAGCGGAGCCGCGGATTGAACTACGGCTCCAACAAGGTGCGCTTCACCAATGCCGTGCCCGCGGGCGCGCGCGTCCGCTTGCGCCAGCGCATCGTGAACGCCGAAGAGGTCGCCGGCAACGGGGTGCGCCTGACCTCGGAGATGACCGTGGAGATCGACGGCCAGGAGCGCCCGGCGCTCGTCGCCGAGATCCTGAGCATCTCGTACGCCTGACGGGCCATGGGGCTCCACGTGGACGAGCTCCTGAAGCGGCAGGTGGCGCGGTTCGTGGACCGCACGCCGGACTGGGACGCCTTCGCGGACGCGCGCGTGGAGGGCTTTCGGCGCGCGCAGCATCGGTTCATCGGCTCGGGCGCGTCCGGCAAGGCGGACGCCGCGGCGATTCCGGCGGAGCACTTCACGCTGAGCGTCATGTTCGTCCCCCCGGGCCAGGGCAACGCGGCGCACACGCACGAGGTCGAGGAGGTCTTCTTCGTCCTGCAGGGCAAGGTGCTCGTGTTCTTCCAGGACGCGGCGGGCCAACGGGCGGACGCCGTCCTCGGCCCATGGGACTGCGTGTCGTGCCCGGCGAACGTGATCCACGGCTTCCAGAACGTCGGCCTCGAGCCCGCCTACCTCCAAGTGATGCTCGGGCGGGCCAAGCCCGAGCTCATGACCTACACCGACCAGGAGCTGCAAGCGCGGCGCGACGAGCATCTCCGCACGACGTCCGCGTGAGCGTGGTCGTTTCGCATCTTCGAGCTGCGCCACGGGCGCTGACGCACCACGAGCGCCGAGGGGGACCCGGCGCTCGTGATGTGGTACGCGAGGACTGCTCGATCAGGCGGGACTACTGGATCGACTTCTCGTACTTGCGCTTGTCTCGAACCTGCTTGCCCTTGCCCGTCTTGTCGTGCTCAGCGTCGGCCTTCGTGTCGTCCGACGTCTTGGGCTCCTCCATGGTCTTTGGAGCGTCCCAAGGCTTCTGCGCATCTCCGGACTTCGGGTCGTCCGCTTGGGGCTGAGTCATCGGCGGGTGCGCCTTGGACTGGGCCCAGGCGGCCGGCGCGACGACCGCGCTCGTCGCGAACAGGAGCGCGAAGACGGTGCTGAGAAGTCGCGTCATGGTTTTTCCTCCTTTGTGTGCCGGCACCCCGTGTGCCGGTGGCGGGACGTACGCTCCCGCCTACGAGGGTAGACGCACCTGCCACGGCGATGTATTCGCGCGATTTCGTCGTCACGCTCAGGCGATTCCCTGACGCGCCTCAGGCGCCCGTGGGAACGCTGAGTGTCCGCCCGGCCTCGCGCCGCGCGCCGCGCCAGTCCCACACGGCGTAGAGCACGAGCACGACGCTCGTCGCCACGGAGACGGCGAGGTGCGAGCTGATCGCCGCGAGCGCGACGGCGACGAGGAAGAGGCGCTGCGGCCAGCCGAGCGGGCGGAACATGTAGCCCGCCGCCGCCGCAGAGAGCGCCGTGATGCCGATGACCGCGGAGACGAAGAGGATCGCGATGTCCGTGACGGGCCCCCGCCAGAGGAGCGCCGGCTGGTAGACGAACAGGAACGGCGCCAGGAAGCCGCTGAGCGCGATGCGCGAGGCCTGCCAGCCGGTGCGCATCGGATCGGCGCCCGCCATCTGCGCGCCGGCGAACGCGGTCACGGCGACGGGCGGCGTCACGTCGGCGAGCACGGCGTAGTAGAAGACGAACAGGTGCGCCGCGAGGACGTCCACGCCGAGCTTCTGCATCGCGGCGCTGCCGACGGTCACCGCCAGGATGTAGGCGGGCGTCGTCGGGATGCCGGTGCCGAGCACGGACACGACCAGGAAGATCAGGAAGAGCGCGACGAGCAGGTGACCGCCCGAGAGGTTGATGACGGCGCTCGAGAACGCGAGCGCGACGCCCGTGCGGCTCATCGCGGCGACGATCAGGCCCGACGCCGCCAGCACCGTGGCGACGATCACGCCCGAGCGCATCGCCTCGCCCAGCGTGTCGAAGATCCGCCGCGGCGTCATCGGCTGCGAGCCCGCGAACCACGAGACGACGATCGCGCTCCCGAGGCTGTAGAGCGCGGCCTTCGACGGCGAGTACCCGGCCTCGAGGAAGTAGACGACGATGGCGAACGGCGTGAAGAGGAGCGCCCGCCGCGCCAGCGTGACGAGCGGCGGGATGTCCGCCGTCATCGTGCCGATGTTCTGCTTCAGCGCCTCCCAGTGGACCGTCGCCATGATTCCGACGTAGTAGAGGATCGCGGGGAGCGCGGCCGCCACGATGATCTGTGAGTACGGCACGCCGGTCAGCTCCGCCATGATGAACGCGCCCGCGCCCATGATGGGCGGCATGAGCGGCCCGCCGCACGAGGCGCACGCCTCGATCGCGCCCGCGATCTCGGGCTTGTAGCCGATCTTCTTCATGAGCGGGATCGTGAAGCTGCCGGTGGCGTAGCAGTCGGCGACCGACGAGCCGCTGATCGTGCCGTAGAGGCCGGACGAGAGGACCGCCACCTTCGCGGGGCCGCCGCGGAAGCGCCCGGCGAGGGCGACCGAGATGTCCATGAAGAACTGCCCGACGCCGGAATGGAGCATGACCGAGGCGAAGAGGATGAAGATCATCAGGATGTTCGACGAGATGCCGGTGAGCGTGCCGAGCACGCCCTCGTCGGCGTAGAGGTAGAACATCTCGATGAGCCGGGGGTAGCTGTAGGCGCGCGGGGAGCGGAGAAAGCCGGGCAGCCAGGGCGCCAGGACGAGGAACGCCATGAACGCGAGCGTGGTGACGAAGAACCAGAAGCCGACGGCGCGGCGCGCGCCCTCGAGCACCGCGATGACGAGCACCGTGCCGACGAGCACCTGCGCGTGCGAGACCGGGTGCACGCCCTCCCAGCGCTCCGTGAGCTCGTGCACGTTCTGGAGAACGTAGAGACAGGGGAGGACCGAGCCGACGACCCAGGCCCAGTCCCACCGGCTGACGCGGTCGCCGGGGGACCGCGCACTGGCTGGGAAGAGGAGGAAGGCGAGGGGGAGCAGGAAGAGGAGGTGGGTCGCGCGCATCTGGCGCGGCTCCCACACGCCCGCGTACGCCGTCCAGACGTGGAACAGGGCGGCGGCGGCCGCCCAGCCGCCGACCGCCCAGCCCACGGGTCCGGCGAGCCGTCTCAGTTGAGGAGCCTCGCGTCCCTGTACGCCTTGGCGGCGCCCGGGTGGAGCGGCACGTTGGCGAGCTTCACCGCGTCCTTCGGGTCGAAGGCCTTGAACGCCGGGTGCACCCGACGGACGTCGTCGAGGTTCTTCAAGAGGATCGTGGTGAATGCGTACACGTCCTGCTCGGACACCTTCGCGTTGGCGACGATCGTGTTGGCCATCGTGATCGTCGGAATATCCACGTCGTTGTTGACGACGTCCTTGTAGCTGCCCTTCGGGATCACGCCGCGGGAGAGGCCTTGCCCCTCCATGAACGCGATGAGGTCGTCGTCCATGGGCAGGATCCGCATCTTGCGCCCGAGTGAGGCCTCCTGGATGGCGGCGCCGGGCACGGCTAGGTTGGCGAAGAAGATGTCCATGTTGCGGTCGCGGTACTGTGTGGTGAGGTCGCTGTAGGAGACGAGGATGACCTTGCCGCCGCGGCTCCGGACGTCGTTGTAGGTCGTCTTGTAGAACTCGAAGACCTTGCGCATCACCCACTCGTCCGAGCCGCCGGGCGGCGTCGTGCCGATCGTGATCGGCCCCTTCTTCTCGAAGATCGCGCGGATCGACGTGTAGGGATAGTCCGCGGGCACGCCCCACTGGATGTGCACGAAGCCGAGCCCGTTCATGACCAGGCGCAGGTCGGCGTGCTTCTCCTTGAACGGGTCCGACCCGTTGTACGAGGCCGCGATGAACGGCGGGAGCCCCCAGGCGATCTCGGTCTCGCCCTGCTGGAGCTTGCTCATGTTCTGGATGCCGGCGCCCGGCACGACCTTGATGTTGAAGCTCGGGTCCTTCGACTTGATCAACTCGACGAAGCCACCGGCCTGCGCGTACCAACCGCCGCCGACCTGGCCGGCCGTCCACGTGAGGTTCTTCTGCTGCGCCCACACGGCCGCGGAGCCGAGCGCGAGCACGAGGGTCACGATCGCCACCGTGAGACGTCGCATACGTCCTCCTCCTCGAGGGGTCAGTGTCGGGCCCACTCCTTCAACCGTCGCTCGTCGACCTCGACGCCGAGGCCCGGGCCGTCGAGGGCGAGAATCGCGCCGTCGGCGTACTGGACCGGCCGGCGCACGACGTCGCCGGCGAGGAGCAGCGGCCCGAAGAGCTCGCAGCCCCAGGTGACGGGCGTCGCCGCGAGCGCGACGTGCAGGTACGCGGCGGTGCCGAGCGACGTCTCGATCATGCAGCCGACGTAGCAGCCGAGGCCGGCAGCCTCGGCGATGCGCGCGATCGCCATCGTGCCGACGATGCCCGCCGACTTGGTGAGCTTGAGCGCGAGGATGCTGACGCCGCCGAGGCGCGCGATGGCCATGGCGTCGTGGGGCGAGCAGCAGGACTCGTCGGCCATGATCGGCACCGACACGCTGCGCGCGATCTCGGCCATGCCGCCGAGGTCCCACTTCGGCACCGGCTGCTCGACGAAGTCGAGGCGATAGGGCTCGAGCGCGCGGATCGCCCGCAGCGCGGTCGGCCGGTCCCAGCCCTGGTTCGCGTCGGCGCGCAGCGCGACGTCCGGGCCCACGGCCTCACGGATCCGGCGCACGCGCTCCGCATCCTGGGCGACGGGGTGGGCCGCCGTCTTGATCTTGAAGATCCGGTGGCCGAGCGCGACCTTCGCGCGCGCCTCCGCGAGCTCCGCGTCGGGGTCCGCGACGGCGAGCGACCAGGAGAGCGGTACGCGGTCGCGCACCTTGCCCCCGAGGAGCCGGTGGACGGGGACCCCGATCGCCTTGCCGTTCAGGTCCCACAGCGCCATCTCCACCGCCGCGCGCGCGAAGGGGTTGCCCTGGACCCGGCGCGCCATCTCCAGGCGGAGCGGCTCGACCTCGGAGGCGTCGCGGCCGACGAGCCACGGCGCCACGTAGCGCTCGATCGTCGCGGCCACCGACTCGGCCGACTCCTCGCTCCACGTGGGTCCGCCGAGGCACGCGGCCTCGCCCCAGCCCGTCACACCGTCGGTCGTCTCCACGCGCACGAAGGCGAAGTTCACGGCATGGAGCGTCGTGAAGGACATCGTGTGCGGGCGCGTCACCGGGATGTCGGCGAGCGTCACGCGGACGTCGGCGATCTTCATCCGGCTATTCCGCGTCGGCCTCGTCGTGGTGGAGCCCGGCGCCCGCCTCGAACCGGCGCGGGTCGAAGAGTGCCAGGTCCAGCGAGGGCCGGCCGTCGAGCACCCACTCGGCGACGTAGCGGCCGGTCGCGGGCGAGTGCTGGAAGCCGTGGCCGCCGAAGCCGACGGCGAGGAAGAAGCCCTCGCGGCCCGGCGCCCAGCCGACGATCGCGTGGTCGTCGGGCGTGAGGGGGCGGAGCCCCGCCCAGCCGCCCGAGATCCGCGCCTGCTCGATGATCGGCAGGCGATGGACGGCCTTCTGGACCGTGTCCTCGACCTTGCCCCAGTCCATCGGCGCCTCGAGGTCCGCGCCGATGTCCTCGACGTCGCCCGGGCTCAGCAGCACCTGCTGCAGCTCCTTCCTGAAGTAGAAGCCGCTCGTGACGTCGGTCGTGAGCGGCACGGGGCCCGGGATCTCGGGGAAGGGCTCGGTGAAGAAGATATGGCGGCGCCGCGGGTGGACGGGGAGCTCGAGCCCGGCCAGGCGGCCGACGCGCGCCGCGGCGGGCCCCGCCGCGTTGATGGTGACGGGCGCGCTGAGCGTGCCCTGCGCGGTCCGGACGCCCGTGATGCGGCCGTGGGCGCCCTCGAGCGCCGTGACGTCGACGCCCTCGAGGATCGTCGCGCCGAGCTCCCGCGCCCGGCGTGCGTACGCGTTCGTGACCTCGGCGGGGCCGGCCATGCCGTCCTGCGGTCCCCAGACGCCGGCGACGAGATCGTCGACGCGGAGGGCCGGGACGAGCCGCTTCGCGTCGTCGGGCGTCAGCACGCGCACGTCGGCGCCGAGACGCCGCTGGAGCGCGATCCGCGTCTCGAACGCGCGGAGCTGGCGCGGCTCGGCGAGCAAATAGAGGTAGCCGATCTTCGTGTAGCCCGGGTCGGCGCCGAACTCGTCCTTGAAGCGCTCGAAGACCTGGATCGACTCGAGCGAGAAGCGGACCTCGGTCTCGTGCGCGAACTGCACGCGGATCCCCCCCGCCGCCTTGCTCGTCGTGCCGCCGCCGACGCTCTCGCGCTCGAGGACGACGACGTCGCGCGCGCCGCGACGCGCCAGGTGATAGGCGATCGAGCAGCCGACCACACCGCCGCCGATGATCACCGCGCTGGCGCTCCGGGGCAGGCCCATGGACGCTCTATGATGATGGCGCCGCCGCCAGGACGCAAGACTGCCCCGGGGTGCTGAGCCTCTGGTATCATCGCGTCATGCTCGATCCCATCACGGTCTCCGTCCTCACGCACCGCTTCGAGGCGATCGTCCAGGAGATGGGCGAAGCGATGCTGCGGACGGCGTACTCGCAGATCCTGAACTCGAGCCGCGACTTCTCGACGGCGATCTGTGACGGCCAGGCGCGGCTCGTCGCCCAGGCCGAGCACGTGCCGATCCACGTGGGGGCGATCCCGTGGGCCGTGGAGTCCGTGCGCGACGCCTTCGCGGGGCGCGTCCGCCCCGGCGACGTCTTCCTGCTGAACGACCCCTACCACGGCAACAACCACCTGCCGGACCTCACGGCCTTCGTGCCGGTGTTCGTCGACGACGAGGTGGCCTTCTGGTCCATCAACCGGGCCCACCAGAGCGACATCGGCGGCTCGACCCACGGCGCCTACAACCCGGGCGCGACCGAGATCTGGCAGGAGGGCCTCCGGATCACGCCGCTCAAGCTCTACGACGCGGGGGCCCTGCGCGACGACGTGCTGAAGATGATCACGACGAACGTGCGCCACCCGCACGACTTCATGGGTGACCTGCGCGCCATGATCGGCTCGGCGAAGGTCGGCGAGCGCCGCCTGCGCGCGCTCCTCGACGAATACGGGACGAAGGCGGTCGTGGGCGCGGTGGACGAGATCCTCGACGGCGCGGAGAAGCAGGCGCGCGCCTGCGTCCGGACGTGGAAGGACGGCGTGTACCGCGGCGAGACGATCCTGGACGACGACGGCCACGGCTTCACCGACATCTGGATCCGGGCCACGGTCACGAAGAAGGGCGACGCGCTCACGGTGGATCTCTCCGACTCGCACCGGCAGGTCCACGGCTTCATCAACTCGTCGTTCCCGAACACGATGTCGGCCGTGCACATGGCGTTCGCCTACCTCATCGACCCCCGCACGCCGAAGAACTCGGGGACCTTCCGCCCCGTGAAGACCATCCTGAAGGAGGGCACGATCGTCTGGCCGTTCGCGCCGGCGCCGGTGACGCTCGCGACCAACCACTGCGCCCAGGACATCGCCGAGGCGATCATCAAGGCCCTGGCGCCCGCGTGTCCCGAGCGCTCGATCGCGGGCTGGGGGCGGCGCTTCCGCATCGCGATCAAGGGCGTCAACCCGAGGACGGGGCGGTCGTTCATCTGGCACATGTTCCACGCGCGGCCGGGCGGCGGCGCCACCGCCGCGGGCGACGGCTGGGAGACCGCGGGCGAGGGCCAGGCCGCGGGCGGCATCAAGTTCGGGAGCGTCGAGGTCGCCGAGGTGCGCTTCCCGCTGACCTTCGAGCATCACGAGTTCCGTGCGGACTCGGGCGGCGACGGCATGCACCGGGGCGGCGTCGGCGCGGTACTCCGCCTGCGCATGGACACCGAGGAGCCCGCCGTCGCCAACACCGCGGGCGACGGCATCCGCCACGCGCCCTACGGCCTGCTCGGCGGCAAGGACGGGCTCCCGCATCGCTACCGGCTCCTCTCGCGCGGCCGGCCGCCGCGGGCCCTGAAGACGAAGGAGGTCGGCATCGTCGTCCGGCCGGGCGACGTGTTCTTCGTCGAGTCGTCGGGCGGCGGCGGGTACGGGCCGCCGTCGAAGCGGGCGCGCGCGGCGCGCGCGGCGGACGTCGGCAACGGCGTGGTCACGAAGCGCGGCGCCAGGTGAGGAGGGCGGGCATGTGGACGCACGTCGTGACGTCGGAGCAAGATCTGAGAGACCTCCTCGGCTCGCCGAGCGAGCGGGCGGTGAAGAAGGACATCGCGGTCCTGGATGCGCACTGCCGCGCCTTCATCGCGGGCTCGCCCTTCCTGCTGCTCGCGTCCTCGAACGCGAGGGGCCAGTGCGACGTCTCGCCCAAGGGCGACGCGCCGGGCTTCGTCCGCGTGCTCGACGACCGGCACCTCGTCGTCCCCGACCGGCCGGGCAACCGGCGGCTCGACGGGATGCGGAACCTCCTCCAGAACCCCCACGTCGGGATGATCTTCCTCATCCCGGGGCGCGAGGAGACGCTGCGGGTCAACGGGCGTGCCTGGATCGTGCGCGACGCCCCACTGCTCGCCTCGCTCGCGGCGCGCGGCCGCGCGCCGCTCCTCGCGATCGGCGTCGAGGTCGAGGAGTGCTTCTTCCACTGCCCGAAGGCGTTCCGGCGCGCGGAGCTCTGGGAGCCGGCACGCTGGCCCGCCCGCGACGCCCTGCCGTCGATGGCGTGCGTGCTCTACGACCAGGTCCGTCCCGAGGGCAAGACCCTCGAGGAGTACCAGCGCGAGAGCGAGGAGGGGCTCAAGAGGACGCTCTACTGATGGCGCGCGTGCCGCTGATCACGCAGAAGGACGAGCTGCCGTCGGAGTATCACGCCGCGTTCGACCTGATCACGCAGAGCCGGGGCCAGGTGGCCGGGCCCTTCAGCGTGCTCCTCCACAGCCCCGAGGTCGCCAAGCGGATCGCGCACCTCGGCACCTACGTGCGTTTCGAGTCGGCGCTCTCGGGCGAGCAGCGCGAGCTGGCGATCCTCGCCACGGCGCGCGCGATGGACTGCCGCTACGAGTGGGCCGCGCACGTGCCGCTCGCGAAGAAGGCGGGCGTGCGCGGCGAGGCGATCGCCGCGATCCGCGACAAGCGCGCCCCCGCCGGGCTCACGCCCGCGGAGACCGAGATCGTCCAGTACGCGACGGCGCTCCTGCGCGTCCACCGCGTGAGCGACGCCGTGTACGAGGCGTTGCGCGCGCGCTTCGGGACGCAGGCCCTCGTCGAGCTGACGGCGACCGCGGGCTACTACGCGATGATCGCCTGCGCGCTGAACGCCTTCGCCGTGGAGCCCGAGCCGGGCTCCGACGTCCTGCCGGACTAGCTCCGTGTACCGCGTCGGGATCGACGTCGGCGGCACCTTCACCGATCTGGCCGCCGTGGACGCGCGCGGCCGGGTCGTCATCGCCAAGAGCGCCTCCACGCCGCGGGACCCGTCCGAGGGGCTCATCGAGGGGCTGCGCCTCCTCGCGGCCGAGCTCGGCACCGACCTCCGGGGTCTCCTCGCGGCCACGACGTCGATCGTGCACGGCACGACGGTCGCGACCAACGCGCTGCTCGAGCGGAAGGGCGCGAAGGTCGGTCTGCTGACGACCGAGGGGCATCGCGACGTCATCGAGATGCGCGAGGGGTTGAAGGACGACCGCTAGTGGAGGCGGTGGCCGTCTGCTACCTGCACTCCTACCGCAACGCCAGGCACGAGGTGGAGACCGGGCGCCTGCTCGCGAAACGCCTGCCCGACGCCTACGTCTCGCTCTCGTACGAGGTCCTGCCACAGATCAAGGAGTACGAGCGCGTCTGGACGACGGTCGTCAACGCATACGTCGGGCCCGGCCTCGCGCGCTACCTGGCGAGCCTCGCCACGCGGCTCCGGGCCGCCGGCTATCGCGGCGACGTGCTGATCATGCAGTCGCACGGCGGCGTCGCGCCGATGAAGGAGTCGGCGCGCCTCGCGGCCGGCGCGGTCCTGTCCGGGCCGGCGGGCGGTGTCGCGGCCGGCCGCTACTCGGCGCGGCTCCTCGGCGAGGGGAACCTGATCACCTTCGACATGGGCGGGACGAGCACCGACATCGCGCTCCTGCAGCGGGGGGAGCCTCAGCTGACCGGCGAGAAGACGGTCGGCGTCGCGAAGGTCGCGTTGCCGGCCCTCGACATCCACACGCTCGGCGCCGGCGGCGGCTCGATCGCCTGGGTGGACCCGGGCCGTATCCTGCACGTCGGGCCCGAGAGCGCCGGCGCCGACCCGGGCCCCGCCGGCTATGCGAAGGGCGGCACGCGCGCGACGGTCACCGACGCGAACCTCGTCCTCGGCTATCTCGACCCGGCGAACTTCCTCGGCGGACGCATCGGCCTCGACGCGAAGGCGGCGGAGCGCGCGGTCGCGCAGGTCGCCAAGCAGCTCGGGACGAGCCTCCGCGAGGCGGCCCTCGGCATCTCGCGCGTCGTCAACACCAACATGGCCGAGGGGATCAAGATCGTCTCGGTGCGGCGGGGCGTGGACCCGAGGAAGTTCGCGCTGGTCGCCTTCGGCGGCGCGGCGGGCCTCCACGTCACGGAGGTCGCGCGCCTGCTCGAGATCCGGCGCGTCGTCGTGCCGTCGGTCGCCGCGGTGCTCTCGGCCTGGGGCATGCTCGCGACCGATCTCCGGTACGAGCTGGTGCGCTCCCACGTGAGCGAGGTCTCACGCATGACGCCCGCGGCCCTGCGGCGGCTCTTCGCCGAGCTCGAGGAGGAAGGGCGGCGCCGTCTCGGCGCCTTCGAGGGGCCGGTGAGCGTCCACCGCTCGCTCGACATGCGCTACGGCGAGCAGATCTTCGAGATCCAGGTGCCGCTCGACGGCGTGGACCTCGAGGCGGCGAGCCTGCTGGACGAGGTCGCCGACCGCTTCCACCGCCGCCACGAGGAGCTCTACGCCTACAGCGCGCCGGGCCAGGAGGTCGTCATCGTCAACGCGCGCGTCGCCGTCGTCGGCGCCTTGCCCGTGCTGCCCGCGGAGGGCCAGGCGGCGGCGGGGCGCGCGGCGGCGGGCCCCGGGCGGCGGCGCGTGTGGCTCGGCGACTGGGTCGAGGTGCCCGTCTGGAAGCTCGACGCGCTGGCCGCGGGCCACGAGGTGAAGGGCCCGGCGATCTTCGAGTCGGCGACGACCACGGTCCTGGCGCGCGAGGGCGAGCGCGTGACCGTGACGCGCCACGGCTGGCTCGACATCCGCATCGCCTGAGACGCGTGGCCGCGCGCGAGCTGGTCGTGCGCGGCGCGCCCGAGGAGGTCGTCTACCGCGCCGCGCTCGCGCTCCGGCGGCTCGGCGCGCGCATCGTCCGCTACGATACGGGTGAGGCGTCGCTCGAGGCGCGCGCCGGCCGCCGGCTCCTGCCGCAGGTCGTCCGCGTGCGCGCCCGCCCCGAGGGTGAGGCCGCGACGCGAGTCGTGATCGACACCGACCGCAGGGACTGGCGCGCGCTCGTGCGCCAGCTCGCGGCCGAGCTCGAGACGGCGGAGTGGCGCTGACCCCCGGCCTGCGCCACAACCTCGTGGCACTCGGCGTCGACCACGCGGTCTTCATGCTCGGGCTCTCGTTCGCCTCGCAGGCCACGATCCTGCCCGCGTTCGCCGCCCATCTCGGCGCGCCCAATGTCGTGATCGGCGCGATCCCCGCGGTGATGACGCTCGGCTGGTTCCTGCCCTCGCTCTTCGCCGCGGGCCACACCGAAGCGCTCGCGCGGAAGCTCCCGTTCGTGGTCCGCTACACGATCTGGGAGCGCGCGCCGTTCCTGGTCCTGGCGCTCGCCGCCTTCCTCCTCGCCGAGAGCGCGCCCGGGGTGACGCTCGCGCTCCTGCTCCTCATGCTCCTCACGCTCACCGGTGTCGGGGGCGTGCTGATGCCGGCGTGGATGGACATCGTCGGGCGCGCGATTCCGGTGACCGCGCGCGGCCGCTTCTTCGCGGCCTCGAGCCTCGTCGCGGGCGTCGGCGGGTTCGCCGGGAGCTTCCTGACGGCGCGCATCCTATCCACCGTGCCGGCGCCCGCGAGCTACGGGGTCTGCTTTCTCTGCGCGGCCGCGTGCATGGCCGTCTCGTTCGCCGCGCTCGTGCTGGTCCGCGAGCCGCCGGCCGCGGCCGCCGCGCCGCCGGTCGGGCTCCGGGCGTACCTGGCGCGCGTGCCCGCGCTGCTCGGGCGCGACCGGAACCTCCGCTGGTTCCTCCTGGCGCGCGCCGTCGGCATGGTCTCCGGAATGGGGAACGGGTTCTACACCGTCTACGCGCTGCTCGCGTGGGCGCCGCCAGACGCGCAGGTAGGCGTGTTCACGACCCTGCTCCTCGCCGGGCAGGTCGCGGGCACCGTGACGCTCGGCTGGCTCGCCGACCGCGCGGGCCACCGCCTCGTGCTTGCCGCCGGCCTGGCCGCGTCGGTCAGCGCGAGCGCGCTCGCGCTCGCCGCGCCGTCGCTCGCGGCGTTCGGGGTCGTGTTCGTGCTGGTGGGCGTCCAGGGCTCGGCGCTCACGATCTCGAACCTCAACGTGCTGCTCGAGTTCGCGCCCTCGCCCGAGGAGCGGCCGACCTACATCGGCCTGGGGACCACGTCCCTGGCGCCGGTGGCGTTCGGCGCTCCGCTCGTCGCCGGCCTGCTCGCCGACGCGTGGGGCTTCGCGGCGGTCTTCGGCGTCGCGGCGCTTTCGGGCGCGGTCGCCCTGGGACTGCTCCTCGTGTGGGTTCGGGACCCGCGTCCCCGGCCTGCGGAGGGCTGAGAGGGCACCCTCGCCGAGGCGGTGCGGCAGCTCTGGCTGAGCCAAAAAAGGTCAGTCCATCGGCCAGAAAATGGCCAACCCGGCCCGAAGACGCAGACCCTTCCCGTCGGACAACCTACGATGGGTGAAGCAAAGTGGCGCGATCGAGGGGCTTGGTACAGAGATTGCCACGAAGAGTCGCGGATATGCGTATCGAAGATTCCGGAAGGCAGCGCGTCGGGCTGAGGCGGACACCCGCGCCGACCCTCTCGGCTATCCCTGAAGCGGGCGGTTCCCAGGTATATTTTGGGGTAGCCATGCGGCGGATCGGCAGCGCAGGCTTCAGCCTCGTCGAGTTGCTCGTGCTCGTGGGGGTGATCGCCGTCATCACGTCGGTCAGCGCGCCCGCGTTCGTCGCGTACTGGCGCTCGGCGACGCTGCTGGGGGGCGCCCGGGAGCTGACGACCATCATCAACCGGGGCCGCCAGGTCGCGATCTCGCAGAACACGACGGTCTGCGTGAAGCAGGGGGGCTCCACGCAGGTTCAGTTCCTGACCGGCGGGTGCGCCGGCACCGTGTGGACGGGACCGGGCACGGACGCGAACGGCTGGTTCACGCTCCAGAACAACGTCCAAATAAGCTCGGCGACCGCCAACGTGGTGTTCAACTACATGGGGGCGGCGACCACCGCGGGGATCTACACCGTGAGAAACCCCATCAACAGTGGGACGATGACCGTCACCGTCGCCCTCTCCGGGCGCGTCACGATCGGGCCATGAGGTTTGCCATGAGGTTCAACGA
>WNFW01001599.1_pt1 | contig 20434 bp, 15 predicted proteins | sample 5400131 | NCBI WGS metagenome assembly WNFW01 (sample SAMN13153362, study PRJNA577476) | soil metagenome | isolation source: 20 cm soil or saprolite under grassland replicate 1 | place: USA:California | collected 2016-06-15 | reverse complement strand
AACAGGCACTAACGGAGCAGGAGTTTGAACAGGCTATGCAGGTGTTCCGCAAGTGTGGTATGCGCTTGGAGTACGCCCGAACTTTGCATAGCTATAGTGTTTCCTTGTTGGAACACAAATATACGGTACAAGAGAGTTATCAAGAGGGGTTAAGTTACTTGCGGGAAGCTCGCCAGGTATTTGATGTGTGCCATGCAGCACTGGATTTGCAGCGGGTTGAGCGCGATATTGCGCTTTATACAGATAGCTGGAAAGAATAGGGTGGTCAATAATTGGAGGAAAAGCGAGGGAGTAGCGGTTTTTCCGCTGCTCCCTCGCTTTTCAAAATTTAAATATGAAAAATGCGAAATCATACTTTAACGGCATCAGTAGAGGTACTTTGGTTGTTCATCCACAAAAAATAGTACGCCCGCCAAACCGATCGGCAATAGGTGTCACCAGAATCTGCTAATAAACGTAAGAAAAACACATGAGCTTCATGTATATTTGTTATTAATATCATAGCCCGATGATAGAGTTTCACCCTTTCAGTACAGGTATGTACAGAAAAGATAAACCCGGATGCCAGTCACTACTTTTTTCGAGCATACTGAGCTAACAACTAATCACCGGGTGAGTATATTGCCTCAAGAACTGAATACCCCTCGCCACAGTATTTCGTCGCTGCGTATCGCTATCTATTTTCCACCCATCATTTCAAAAGGAGCACACTTCATGACAATCGAACAACAGAATCAACGCTTACTGGCACTTGTTATCTTTTTGGCAATCTTAGCAACCATCCTACTATCTGTTCTCTGGTTTGAAGGCAGTCACCTCTTAAATGGTTTCTGGCACACGATCAATGGCGCAGCGAATGTAGCTGTAATATCTCATCATCCCTAAGTTGAAAGTTGTGCGAAATCATGCATTTTATCTAATTTTGTAGGAAATTCATCAATGGCGGACGAAGAAATCAGTAATCGATAGGGTAGACTGCCATACAAGATATATAACTGGGAAAGGAATGTGCATATGTCGCATATTGATTAAGTAGATAGAATGTTATAACAGTGAGATGTTCGATTTAGAACATTTGTACTTTTTATAAAAAGTCACCGGGCGAGCACAAGGCATCGCCCCTACCATGGACGGACGGCGCTTTGCGCAGGGCCTCAACGTAATGTGGTAAGGGTGATGCCTTGTGATATTGTGTTTGTCTTATACTTGCTCTGATACAGGTGCCTACAAATATTCCGCCTCATCGTTGACGTGTAAGATATAATCAAAGCAGTTGTTTGCTTGTCTGTTATCCTCAACTGGCATGCGCTTCTCTCGTTTTTTTCTGGCAGAGAGCATAACAGGGAGATGGAGAGGGGAGTGTATGTCGAGCGGAACGCAGTGAAGCCGACATAGCGATGCGGGAAGGGTCCGAGATGGACAGCAATACCATAGGGCGCAGCCACCGCAACCCACTAGTAGGGCGCACATCCGAATTGGAGATGCTGCGTCAACTTCTCTTCGTGTCGGAGCATGTTAGCCAGGCCAAATTCCACAGCCAAAAGCCTATCAACCAGCAGAACGTTTCAGCCATTCCTCTTGATACACTGCGCAGACCGCAGTGCATGGTGTTGATGGGAGAAGCGGGTATCGGTAAGACGCGATTGGCTGAAGAGATGAGCCGGGAAGTACAGGAGCGAGGCTGGGTTGTGGCCTGGAGCAGGAGCTATGCCCAGGAGAGCACCATCCCCTATCGCCTGTGGATTGAGATCTTGCGCAGCCTCATTAATAGCGATCCCTGGCAGAAGCAAGAGCTAAATGAGTACGCATTGGTCTATACGCGATTGGCTGTATTGCTCCCTGAATTATATGAGCACTTGCCCGGGGAAGTTTCTCCTGTCAGTCAATTGCCGGGGCAGGAGCAGCAAAGCCTGTGGGAGGCGATCCTTGAACTCTTTAAGATGGCTATTGAGCATTCACCTTTGCTTGTCGTGCTGGACGATCTGCAATGGGCCGATACCAGTAGCTGCGAATTGCTCGCTTATCTTGTACGCAGATTGTCCGGCTCCCCAATTGTCTTTCTCGGTACGTGCAGGGAGGTCGAACTTGCTCCTAAACATCCCTTGCGTCCGCTCATCGCGCACATGCAGCGCGAACACACGATCAGTACGCTGCAAATCCAGCCGCTCAGCGATGCGGTTATCAGCACACTTATTGCCAACACCCAATTGCCGGAGAAGGTAGTAGTGGACATACGCAGGCAGGCAGCGGGCAATCCTTTTTTTGCCGAGGAACTGGCCCACTCTTACAGCGTCATGTCAACTACTAAACCCGAACAACCGCCAAATGCTCAGCGAGCCACTCGAAAAAAAAGCTCGTCGCTGCCTCGCTCAATTTCTGCCGCGCTTGACCAGCGCATGAGCAAGTTAAGCCGTGACTGCCAACAACTGCTGGGCAATGCCGCCGTTCTGGGCGGCTCCTTTGAATTCTCCCTTATACGCTCGATGGAGATCAGCGGTTCTACCCCCACCGACGAAGATACTGTCCTTGATCTGCTTGACGAGGCCTTGCAGGCCGGTGTCTTAACGGAAGAGGGCAGGGGAGCGCGCATCAACTATCATTTCTGGCAGCCCTTACTGGTCAGTCATCTCTATGAAAGCCTCTCCGCCACCAGGCGCGCTCAGCTGCACAGGCGCGCCGCCGATATCCTCTGCCAAACCTATGCCAATCGCGAGTCAGAAGGTGCCGCCACCATCACCCACCACCTGGTTGAGGGAGGCGCTGAGCCAAAGCGTATCGTCCATTATGCTACACTTGCCGGAGACCGCGCCTACAGCCTCTCCGCCTATCCCGAGGCCGAACGCTATTACCGCATTGCCACCGAAAATGTGGGAGGAAGGGAGCGTATGCCGAGCGGGGAATTACGGGCGATGCCAGCTGCCGGCCTGGAAGATCGCGTGCGCCTTGCTTACCTGCTCGAACAACTAGGTGAATGTTTGCGTATCCAGGGAAATTATTTGGAGGCCCGCCACGTCTACGAGCAGCTTTTGCAAGAGCGAGCAAGGGAAGGAGCACAACAAAAAGGTGCTTCACCTGTTGAGACACAGCGAGGGGAGGGAAAGGAACGCAGAGGAGCTTCCCTTGCCGACATAGCGATGGGGGAAGGGTATGAAGCCCAGATTGACGCGCTGTTATGGAGTGAAGTGGGCTGGACGTGGTACTACGCGGCGGATTATGAGCACACCCGTCAATATTGTGAACGCGGAGAGCAGGTTTTGCGCGAATCAGGTGTAGTTGGTGGTCCGGCGTGGGCCAGGTTGTATTTTCAGCGTAGTTTTATCTTGTGGCAAGAAGGCAAGTATGGCGAGGCGCGGCAAGCGGCTAACGAGGCATTGCGACTTTTTGAGGAAATGCCTCCTAAACAACAAGGTCAACCAGGAAATGCTCCTCCTTTGACACGAATGAGGAGTACACTTGCGGGTGATCCTGTCGACCTGGCACGCACCCATAGATTGCTGGGCGCGCTCGCCAGTAGTGTCGGTCAGCTTTCTGAGGCGCTCACTCATTTTAATACTGCTCTGCGCATTCTGGAAGAGCACGACCACAAACGAGAGGTGGCCCATGTCTCTTGTAACGTGGGCTTTGTCCATTTGCAGAAAGCGGAACACGAGCAGGCGCTACCCTACTTACGCCGCTCACTCTCCCTGGCTGAACAAATAGGTGATATCCCCCTGACAGCAGTAATTTATAGCAATCTTGGTGTGCTGGCAGGACGTACAGGTGATCTGCAAGAGGCGGAAAACTGGCTGAAGCGCAGCCTCGCGCTGGCAGAGCAAACCAACGACCAGGTCTATTTAAGTATGTGGAATGTTGAGTTAGCGGCTGTTTACCAGGATCAGGGCAGGCTAGCCGATGCAGGCATATGTATTGGCCGTGCTCTCGCAATTGGTCGTGCAATGCAGAATACTCCCTGTATCGGTCTCGCCCTGGTGGCTCTCGGAAATTTACGCATCGCGCAAGCAGTCGATCATAGTAGGGGCGACCCTTGGGTCGCCCAGTTCCCGCGGCACGAGCCGAGCGATCCCTTGTGGTCCCCAAGGGCCTATCTTGCTCGTGCCAATAAGACGCTACAGCGAGCGCTCGCCTTTGAAAGATTGGAGGCGGAAGCCAGAAATAGAGGACAACTGGCCTCGGCGCAGGTCAACTTCTTGCAGGGTGACACAGAGAACGCACGAGTACAGGCGCTACACGCTCTCAATAAAGCGCGCCAGCATGAATTGACATGGCTCGTAGCCCGTTCCCATCATCTACTGGGTAACATTCTTGTCGCGCAAGGGCAGCAGCAAGACGCATACCAGCATTTCGAGCAAGCCCTCCAAATATTTCGCACATGCACTATGCGTTTAGAGACGGCTCGCACTTTACAGAGCTATGCTCTTGCTTTGTTGCAGGAAAATGATGGGAAAGAGACCAGTCATCAACAGGCATTGGGCTATTTGCAAGAGGCTTTGCAGATTTGTAGCGAATGTCATGCCGAGCTTGATCAGCGGAGAATTGAGGCCATATATCTCATTTGAATAATACGGTTTATGGCATCTCGTATCTCTATACAGCAACAGCCCTTTAGCTACGACTTCTCTGTAGGGACCCGATTTATCGCGTCCACCAGGTGCACCCCCAACATTCACCTGTAATGCATGAATGCATTCATCAGTAACTGCCCAACATAGACGAGATGCCAGGTAATCAAGCCAGCAGTCAGCAAAGCCAATCCAACGTGGAGTATCCGCCAGTAGTGAATAACATAACGATAAAACTGTTCACGCTGTAGCGCCTGCTCTACTTTCCGTATCTCCACCATAAGCTGCCGCGCCTGAAGCTTGAAATCCATCGCGGTAATGCCAGGTTGATCGCAAGGGTCAACCCTACTATACACGTTGCGAAGCTGCGCATCGCACGCACTGTCGATGGGTGGTCGGATATAGTAGGGTTGACCCTTGCGGTCAACCTTGTGGGGTTCGGGCGTGGGCCTATACACGTTGCGAAGCTGCGCATCGCACGCGCGGCCAATGGGTGGTCCGATGATGGGTGGTGGGATGATGGGTGGTCGAATATAGTAGGGTTGACCCTTGCGGTCAACCTTGGTGGGGGTCTTGAGGGGTTCGGGCGTGGGCCGCGGATGAAGATACCAGGTTTCTGCCTGGAATAGCAAGTTGCGCGAAATGCTTTCTACCCGGTCTTCTCCCTCTGCAGTGAGAATCTTATCTACTTCGCGCGCAATCTGCCAGGGCATGATACGGTCTAAGGCACGACCTACAAAGCCGCTTATGATCAGCGCAATCAAACTGTACAAAGCATACGTCCCCGTTTTCGCATTAAAATTGCCAAACGAGTGCATAAATATGAAGGCAATACCCATAATTGCGAAGAAGATATGCCAGTTCAGGGCTGCATTCAGCTGTCCCGTGAGGCGTTTGCGGGAGCGGCGGTGTATTGTGTAAAGCACAGTGGCGAGCAGAATGCAGCAGGTTCCAGCGATGGCATATACATAGCCGGCTACACTGTCAGGGGCAATATCATTGCTGAATTGGTAGTACCAGGCGTAAAAGAAGCCGCCTGTACCAACGATCAGCACCGTTGAAATCAGGCCTGTAACCCAGGAGGAACTCATGTGTAAGAAGAACCAGGAATAACCTTTTTGATGCTGCATGCCACGCCCATGACGTTGAGCCAACCCATTACTCCTTCCGGCCCAGGCGTAACAGCCTCACCTTTAGCCACATCATCATCGCGTCACGATGCAATCCGACCGGGCAGGGTGCAACGCAAGCTCCACATTGATAGCATGCACGAGCAAAACGAGCCACCGGCGCTGAGATTGAACCCGTGAACGTTTCAAAATTCAGCTCCTCGATCCTGATGGGTTCTGTCAGGGCCGGGCAGATCAGCAGGCACTCATTGCAGCCGATACAAGCGTGCAATTCCTCCTGTATTTCTGGCCCTGTTTTATGTAATAGGGTGGAGTTTCGCATCTTATCGCCTTTCTGTTGGAGAATGAATAATGCGGAACTGAACACCTGCGGATGGCCTGGGAAGAGGTGTAATTGGAACAGAGGCAACAGAGGCAGCAGAGGCAGCAGAACCAACAATTGAAAGGGGACGATCCGCCTGAGCTCTTTCCTTTTCCAATGACGAGAGGGAAACACGCTCAGGTAATGTCGATGGCACTGGAGGAAGCGCTCTTTGTGTTGTTCTCACAACGGGTATTTTCCCCGATATAGCCATGTCAAATACTGCGATTGAGTGCCGTTGTGAAAAATATGTACGTGCGTCGAAAGTGCCTTTGAGAAGAGCATCCTTGAGAGGAGCAATAGAGTGACCCTCGTCGATCAGGCGTTTGATGGCCAGTCCATCGGCCTGTGCTTGCCCAGCCTGGCCGAGCGAGAGGTAACCAATGAGGCGATCATCAAAAATCGACAGGCGGCGATACATCCTTTTATAGCTATCGGTGAGCGTGACTGACCCCGTCGTACGCGCCAATGGGCTACCGACGGTCAGCAAGGAGAGTGCGCCCAGGCGAGTTGCATGCCAGTGTACATCAAAAGGCTGTTGCGCTGTTGCCAGTTGTCCTGTCATCGCCGCAGCTGCGGTACATCCCTGTACCACGGCTGAGTACCACTGTGCCCTTATCTCATGGTTTCCCGTTTGTGGATTGTGTAGGGAGGCAACATCTCCCGCGGCATAGATGCCAGGAACGTTCGTGCGCAATTGATTATTCACAAAGATACCCTGATCACGCTCAAACATTATAGGCAACGTACAATGCTCTGCCAGGGTCGTAACAGGTTTCATTCCCGTACAAGCCAGTACCAGTTGGCAGGGAAGCATTTGCTGGTGGTTTGTGACAACTCCAACCACAGTGCCGGTATTGCCAGCTATACCCACAATCTCGGTTTCGGTGTAGATTCTTGCTCCTGCCTGCTGAATATGTCTCATAACAAGTTCGGATGAACGCTGGTCCAGTATACGCGACAGGCAGGTTTTCCCTCGAATAAGCCAGTGTGTCCGAATACCCAGATAAAGCAAACTTGTCACAGTTTCGATGGCATGAGCGCCTCCGCCTATGACTACAACTTCTTCTACCTCGTATAGTCTCCGACGAAGATTCATATAGTCATGCAGTCGATGAAGCGTCATGACACCATCGAAATCGCGTCCGGGCAGATCTGTGGGGAGGCCAACTGCCGCACTGCCCGTGGCAAGCAGCAGTAAACCATAGTCAATCGCAGATCCATTTGCCAGTCTCACGAATTTACCCTGAGCATCAATCTCCACAACGCGCGCTTGAAGCATCTGAATACGCTGCGCCCGTTCGGTGCCTACGGGATATGCCAGAAGCTGCTGTCGTTCCAGCTTGCCCATAGCAAACTGCTTGAGTGCAGGAGTGTTGATGGTGGGATTGCTCTGTTCTGTAATCATGGCTATGCGCAAATCAGGAGCAAAGCGACGTGCTTCTATCGCTGCGGTCAACCCGGCTATGCCGTTACCCACAATTACGATATCTGCACTGCTCTGGCTTTGTCGGTGTATCATTTGTGCAGGTACCTCCTTTCATCGCTGCTGAGCGAAGCTAGGCGCGCGCACTCCATCTTTTGCGAGATTGCTTAATCTACGTTCAATGCCAATAACGTTTTATCTGGTTCCTCCACGTAGTACACATAAGTAGTAGCCTGCTCGTAGAAGTGGCGCTGTAAGTGTCCTACTGATGCCTGACACGAGCTGGCGCAGCGGAAATGCACATATTGACCTGTCGCCGTCTTCAAAACAAAATCCATCTCAGGCCCGGTAGGCCCTATGGCCACGATCTCACCTTCCGCGCTCTCAATAGTGAATTGATCTGAATCTGCAGAAACTGCAGGCCGGTGCAACGCGATCACACCGATACATAGAAGAGAGAGGCTACCAATCAGGAAGATGAGAAAAGCGACAGCAGAAACGCGAGGAAAAGCCATACCGCTACCCTGAAATCCATCGCTGCAACGCTGTTACCTACGGCGGGGTGCACGATAATACAGATTAACCAATTCATCTATACACTCGTAGGGGCCGATTTATCGCGCCCAGCGCCGATTTATCGGCCTCGGTGGATATTCCGCTCTCCGGATTATGTAGTAAATGTGCATAATCGGCCCCCTACATTGTAGAGTGCGGATTTATCCAGCACGTCGTCCCGATGTATCGAGGACCCACCGCAGGTGGAGCAATGCAAGGAAGTACCCTAAAAAAAGTGATACATGAAGTAGTATGTGTCGCAATGTTCCTTTCTGAGGCTCAATGACAGAGCAATTAGCCCGAATGTCTTATGTAGGAATTTGTTTTGATTATTCTACTTGTGAATATTGTGTGATTTACATAAAAAGTCGCTGAAAAAACCTTGATTTTTCACAAAACCTTGTGTTATGTAGCTCTTATACACACGAGAAAGTTAATGTATACACCAGTGAAGTCCAAAGAATTTGCGTCCTCGGACGCTAAACTGATCAACACACATCCAGAGAATTTTCTCTGGAATGAGAAAAAAAGAGCGTCATCTGTAGCGAAAAATGTGGATGAGTACGTTCTTTTCAATAAAGAAAGGGGGTAATGCCCAAGTAATCAACGAAGATTTCTGAACACATGTTGTAAGGTAAAACACCGGGAAAGCATTCTCCAAGTTAGGAGTGAGCAATGCATCTTTCATGCATAAGCTAGACAAGGAGTACCTCCATGCAAGACACCACTCTTCGTAGAGTAAAACCTACCACACGTCCTCTTAAACAATCCCCAGACGATATTGTCCACTTTTCACTCAAAGGCCTTTTGCCAGCAGGCCACATGTTAGCCTTAAATTTAGCATTGGGCACCTTATCTCTTATCTCTAATACCACCGATGGGGCGAAGTTGACTGCCGAGCAACAATTTACCAATAGTGAGATATGTGTACTCAGGCCAATGCTGGAGTCATACCCTCATTTCTGTCCCTATGAAGTTTTGCTCGCGAGCTTTAACAGTGGTCATGTGACTGAGCAGGCCATTGATCGGTGCCGCCAGCGTTTGCAGGAAGCGCAAGAAGAAGGTGTGTGGGATCAAGAGATGCGGCCGATCAGAAACGTTCTTTCTCGCACCCGTCTCAAAATGCACACTTTTGGCATAGACATTTTTTCGATTCTTGAGACTGGCTATGTGCTCATGTTCCAGTCTCGCAGGAGACAAAGAGAAGCCTAGGCTAGCCCAGTCTCACGTCCAAATTGTGTAGGATGTCCACGCCAAAAATGTTGGTCTAAAAGCCCAAAGTTCCACCTATAATTAGGTACACTTGCAGGTAGACAGGGCACGGCAACCTACCAATGGAGTAACTGACTACTGAATTAGGTGAAGAAATAGTAAACGTACCGCGTGCCTTGCTGGACTCTATAAGGAGGCCTGAGCATTGAGGCAAACGGAACAAACACCGAGGTACGATCTCTCGTACCCTTTTCAACCAACACCTACTACCAGTCCTCTTGGCCCAGATACCGTACCCATGCCTCCCCCCATACCTCCCAGCATGCCTCGTAAGAGGAAACTCGCACCAATTCTGACAGTGGGCGGTGCAGTCCTTGTTTCAGCCATGATAGTACTGGTCGTCGCGAGTCTTAATCTAGGGGCATTTTCTTCGTCAGCGCTTTTCAAGAACACTACCTCTGCTCAAGCTCCCGTGGCGGCATTGAATACCATAGTTGGACATGTCCGTTTCAGCAGTAGTGGGCAGATTAACGAGAGTACCAGCCAGGGTATTGCCGATGAAGTCGAACTTGATCTTTCCAATATCCCTCATCCTTCTGCCGGTAAAAGCTACTACGCCTGGTTGTTGAATGACGATCCTGTCGAGGGAAAAGCCCTTTTGCTAGGACAACTCCCGGTAATCCATGGCCTGGTCCATTTCCAGTACGGCGGGGATCAACAACATACAAACCTGCTCGAGGTGAACAATCGCCTCCTCGTGACAGAAGAGGATGCGGGAATCACGCCCATCACTCCATCTCTTGACAAGAGTACATGGCGTTACATGGCCGAATTTCCGCAAAAACCTAATCCCCTGGATACCGTCCATCATTTCAGTCTACTCAGTCACCTTCGCCATTTGCTGGCCTCAGACCCAACACTCGCATTGCTGGAAATGCCAGGTGGATTGGATATCTGGCTTTTCAGGAACGTACAAAAAATCCTGGAATGGTCAGGAAGCGCCAGGGACGATTGGTCAGTACGAGATACGGCTCTTATGCACCGGCAGTTCATTCGTATTCTTGACTACCTGGATGGTTTATCCTACGTCCAGAACGATGTGCCTGTCGATTCTCCTGTGCTGGTAAATGAACGTCTCGCCAGGGTAAGCCTGCTCGAATTTGATGTACAACACCAGGTTCCGCCAGGATTCCTCTATCATATCGCTCTGCACCTCAAGGGCCTGGTCGATTCCCCTGGGGCGACCACTGCACAGAAACAGCTGGCCATCCAGGTTGATACAGCTATTAGCAAAGTACAGGCCCTCCTGGAGCAGGTACACCAGGGTGCCAAAAAACTTGTGATGATGACCGGTGCACAACTACTGCAACCTGCAACGCTCTCTCTTCTTGATGATATGGTCAAACACGCGCAAGACGCTTTTGTTGGACAGTTTGATCCTACAACAGGTGAAATACAGGATGGCGTCACCCAAATCCACTTTGCGATCCAGCGACTCGCTTCTATGGATGTCGTCGTTATGCCGAATACTTCCGCCAGGACTGGTTCTGTAGAGTTATGCACCCCTTGTCTACTACACAGCGTTCATATACAAATGTAAGGCTAAACTCAGGATCAGAGCTAATGAACAGCATCCTTCGTTTAATAGGCCTGATAATGTTGGGTATACTTCTTACTGGAGGCATAGTATCATCTTTTTACGTCCATTCAATCGAAGCCGCACTGACCGTCACTGCAAACGGCAGCGGCGCAAGTATAAGCATACCAACAACTACTACAAGCACACCTCGTAAGACTGTCAGCCCGGTAATAACAAACATCCTGGCACAGGATACATTTCAACGTCCCGATCAACTCTTCTGGGGTACGGCCTCCGATGGCCACTCCTGGGGAGAAGATGCTATCCGTAAGAATGTCTTTTCGATAACTGCCAGAACGGCCCAGGCTGCCGGTGGACGAGGCGCCTATGACGCGACGCTTGGCCCGCTCATCAGCGATGCCGAAGTAGATTTCAGCGGCTCGATGAGCCAGTTCAACCAATCCAACATTGGAGCTGTGCTGCGCTGGACAGATACCAACGACTGGTACAAAAGCTATATCGATGGGAACAACCTTGTCGTACTGAAGAGAGTCGCAGGAATGGCAACGCGCCTTGGCGCCTTCCCCTTTGTGGCAAAGGGTGGAGTGCTCTATACCTTGCGTTTTCGCATGAGAGGTACCACGCTCTCGGCCAAAGTCTGGCAAAATGGGAATCCTGAGCCAGCAAACTGGATGGTCACGGTCATGGATAACACGTTTCAGAGTGGCTACGGCGGTCTTCGCCTGGTGCTCGAAAATGGCATAGTAGCAAGGATAACCTCATTTAAGGAGACAGCGACTTCATAAAGCGAGAATGGGTGAGACATGTTGGAACAGTTTCAGGCATTATACACAACCCAGAGATGGGTCAAAAATACCACCTGCCTGGGCACACTTGGCGGGAGTGCTCTTCTCCTCTGGTTTTCAGGAGGTTTTCCTCCGCAGGTGTGGCGTTTCTTGTTGCAGATATTACCCCTCGTACCTCGTTTGTGGATGCTCAAAGGCCCTCTGGTGCTGTTGCCACTGAGCGCATTGCTCTTGCTTTCTTTCACATTACTCTTTTTCTGGCTCCTTCTCACGACAGCCATTATCTGGATAGTAAAAGAGCAATGGCATTACCTGCGTGAACGGCAGGGCTTCGAAGCTTCGCTGCTCAAGGCTCAAAGCCTGGCGTCGAACGATGTGGGGCAATGGTGGCAGGAACAAACGCAGCCAATCCCCCAGGTCGCAAGAAAAGAAGCAGGGCAAGCGCATTTTCCTGCGACCTCTCCTGTTGCTACATTAGATCCCCCTCCTCCAACACAACAAGATGTGCCACTGACAACAATTTCATCACGCCAGCAGATGATGATGGATATAACAGATGCAGGCGGACCGAGCGTAGAGAAGCATATTAAATTAGCCATTGGCACTGGTTTGGATCCTGGCATCAAGCGAAAGCATAAACCCAACGAAGATCACCTACTTGCTATCCAGGGAACGCTTGCCAGTGATATACGTGCTCAACCATTCGGCCTTTTTGTTATCGCTGACGGTATGGGTGGTCATGCTAATGGGCATGAAGCCAGTCGTCTAGCTATTCAGCATATTCGTGACGTGGTCATACCTGCTTTACTCAGCGATGTAAAGATCGATGAAGAATTGTCCGCCGAGCTACTGAAGGATGCGGTTCAGGAGGCAAACCGAGCCGTGTGTGAGTACAATCACATGTACAAGACAGATACCGGAACGACAGTCACTGCGGCATTGATCGTTGGCAAAACCATCTCAATAGCAAATGTGGGAGATAGCCGCACGTATGCCTACAGCAAACACAACGGGTTGACGAAGGTCACACGGGATCATTCAGTGGTATCACGGCTGGTCGAAAATGGCAGCATTACAGCAGAAGATGTGTACAGCCATCCAAGGCGTAACGAGATCTATCGCAGTCTTGGACATAAAGTAGCATTGGAGGTCGATATGTACAGTCTGCCACTTGAAAGAGAAACAACATTACTGCTTTGTTCAGATGGCCTATGGGAAATGGTGCGCGATCCAGATATCCAGGAGATTCTGAACACCACGCTGCCCTACTCGGCAAAAGCAAGTAAGGCGCTCGTTCAAGCGGCATTAGAGGGAGGGGGACACGATAATATAAGCGTGATTGTCGTGCACATTATCTAGCCCGACCCCACCGCAAGCCCAGGTTGACCGCAAGCCCAGGTTGACCGCAAACCCAGGTTGACCGCAAGGGTCAACCCTACTATACACGTTGCGATGCGCAGCATCGCACACGCGGCTGGTGGGTGGTGGGATCTAGCCCGACCCCCCATTGACTATACACATGGCGATGCGCAGCATCGCACGTGCGGCCGGTGGGTGGTGGGATGATGGGTGGTCGGATATAGTAGGGTTGACCCTTGCGGTCAACCTTGGGGGGTGGTCTTGGGAGGGTTCGCGCTACAGTCAGCAGCAATGAAAGGAAGTACAAGTACTTTTCGGCTATCATCTTTGAAAAGGAAATTACATCTGAATCAAGGTTGCAAGCCACGTGAGCTATCACAGAGTTGCCCTGATTTCAATAACCCTTGAGTAATATCAAAAACAGAACAACCTCTCCCAACGTTTCGCTAATCCCATATGTCATTATGTTCCCTTAAACAGCACAAGTGCAGGAGAAGACTTATGAATTCATCATCTCGTTTTGTTGTAAGATCGGTAGCCTGGATAGGTGTTGCAATGCTGATCATCGTGTTGTTCCACATAGGAGGCAGCACCATTGCTCTGCGCGTTGGACAATTTTCTCCATTGACAGGTGCCTTCATTGGTGGATTCCTGACCCTTACCTGCGTTATCCTCCCTATTGGGAGAAGAGAAGCTACAGAACCGTGGCTCAGGAATGAGCAATTGGGCTGGATACTCATCGGTTGCGGGGTCATTATGTGGGGATTAGGTGAGAGTTTCTGGCGTTACTACGTATCAATTGGAGAGTCCCCATTTCCGTCGTTGGCAGATATTGGCTATTTCAGTTTTCCCCTGCTGGTTTTCACTGGTCTTTTATTACAGCCGCCCTCCGGTACTGGACGCAAACGTCTTTTACTACTGCTGGATAGCCTTATCTGCATGGGGTCCATACTTGCAATAGCATGGTATTTACTGCTGGGATCTTTAGCGCAGGCGCCAGGCGAAGCAAATATTGCCAAATTTCTGGGTCTCTATTATCCCATCAGTGACACCGCGCTGCTCAGTTGTGTTTTGTTTCTGCTGTTGCGTGGGCAGGGTCGTGCATACCAGGCCACGGCTCGCCGTGTCAGCCTCCTCGTCGTTGGCCTGGGTTTGTGTTTCTTTGTCTTCTCTGACTTCCTGTTTAATGTGCAACAAAACGCGGGAACATATGTCGAGGCTACATGGATTGACCTGGGCTGGCCATACGGCATGATGACGATTGGCATAGCCGCCTGTTTGCGGCGTTTCTTGCCAGTGACACCGAAAGAAGTGATCGAACAGCGTATGAGGGACCGAGCTGAAGATGTTAGTTTTGGCCTTCCTCAATTTGCCCCTTATATGTTGCTATCCTTCTTGTTTTTTGTCTTGACACTCAACGTCCTTTCCACTGATCCCGGTCAGCTTGCCATTCGACCTGTTCTCCTTTTAGCCACCTTAGGCGTCGTGGGACTCGTTGTCATACGCCAGGTCTTGACCATGCGCGATAACGCGCGTTTGACAAGACAGCAGGCAGAATCTCTGGAAGATTTGCAAGTGGCCAACAGGCGTATAGAAGAACAATCCCGTATGATAGCCATCCATAATGCTGAATTAGAGCAAGGCATTGAGCACCTCAAGGATGTGCAGGCAAATCTGGCCAATGGCAATGTGCACGCGCGCGCTCGTCTGACAAGTGGCGCCTTACTTCCACTTGCAGCCAGCTTGAATCTTATGGCAGATCGATTAATACGCTTGTGGCAAACAAGCATTTATGCACAGCGCTTAGTCAATGCCCTCGGCGAATTGTGCACAGCGCTTGATAATCATTGGAAGGGAGAGCGTCTTATCATACCAGATTCCTGTAATGAGCTTGTAGAAATGCATCATCTCTTGCGCTCGATGCACATAGACACTCTCTCTACCAGGTCTCACCCCATCAATCACCCCGCCACTCATCCCGCCACTCATCCCGTCACCCAACCATTGTCACATGAATCATCAGGTCACCCTTTTACCCCACGTCCTGTCACGAATCTTTTTTCATCGCAACATGGTTTAGAGCAACAACAATCGTAGGGGCAGGGCTTGCCCCGCCCAGTGAGAACCTGTCCCACCCAGTAGGGGCAGGGCTTGCCCCGCCCAGCTTGCCCTGCCCTGCCCTGATAGAGCACCTATGAGACCAATTCATCCAGATAAGAAAGTGTCGGCGACTTGCTCTGCATTGCCGCATTGATACTTTCTCTCCTTCTCTCTTCATGATACCCTTCCCCCATCGCTATATCGGCAAGGGAAGCTCCACTACGTTCCTTCCCCTCCCGCATCGCTCTGTCGGTTCCGCTCGATACACGCTCCCCACTCCCTCGATACACGCTCCCCTCCCCTACAAAAGACGGAACGCTCGCCGTGTGCGGGAGTTGTTGTGGTGTGGGACGAGTGGGCTGCAACAGTGGTATCTTCGAGCCAAAGAGTAAACTGGATATGATGTGGTAGGCGCTCAAAAGCGCCATCGTACCAAATGTCACCCAGGCTATGAACCAGCAAACGGCCTGTACGAACAATAGAACCACAGCTGTTCCACTCCCTTGCTGTAGAAGGCCGGAGAGGCGTGGCCAGATAAGATACAGTTCAAGCCAGGCAGACGGTGGAAAGCCGCCATAGCGATATAAGAGAACAAAACTGATCGCAAGCAAAAGCAGAGGGTAGCCCACCAGTCTGATGAATGAGCGATGGATATGCTCGTCTAGTAGAGTAAACACGTTTTGGAGAGAACGGCCCTTTGAAGAATGCAGGGAAACGCTCCATGTATGTATGATTGTCCCGACAACGACCAGGCAACCTCCGAAGTAGCCCTGGAGTGGCAGCATTTCATGCAAGTACAGGTTTGCCACGATTGCCCCCAGGATTGGTTCGAGTATATAAATGAAGGAGACGGTGACGGGAGAAATATATTTCTGTGCCAACACGGTAATCATCGTGGGGAGAAATGTAGTCATCACTGCGATATAGAGGATGACCCAGATATCCTTTGGTAAGGAGGGATGAACCGCGTGCCAATCGCCGAACAGTAAGGCGATCAACATGGCCCACCCGGCCATGGTCAATAGCTCTACGCCAAAAAGAGGCCAGGCCGCTACATCTTCTTGTTGTTGATGATCGGCAAGGAAGACGTAGCAGGTAAAAAACAGGCCACCCAGAAAGGCGATGAGCATACCCCTCCAACCACCCATCGATGAGTTCGTAATCAGCAACACGGTACCAACCACGGAAATGAGCCCAGCAAACCATGTCACTTTCCCGATGGGCTGCTGGAAAATAAGCCATGCAATGAAGGCAGCGAGAAGGCCATTTAACGAAGGGAAAAAAGCGGTACTGGTGGCAGTGGTATACTTGAGCGCTATCGCAATGGTAAATAGGGCAAGACAGAGCCAGCTTCCTAGTAACACCCCTCGTTTTATCACGGTTTTGTTCAAATCTTCCCGCGTGATAACGAGGATACATACGGCTGCCGGAAGAAGCGTCACCATCTCGCAAAACGAGAAGACGATTGGCTCAATGCGCCCAAGCGCTTCTTTTGAAACAGAGTAATATGTCGCAAATAGAAATGTGTTGAGCAAAAATAACAGGCAAGCTACTACTTTTAGTTTCATGCACATCGCCCCTGGTGATTTCCTGCTACGTCATCTTCGTAAAGTCAGCTTCGGCGACAAACGAGGAGAGCGCAGCGCACGTTCAACAACGTGCACTTCCACGTCGTCTGTCTGAAACATCAACTGTGCGAAGGTGATGGTATCTATCACGTCAAAATCCTCGCAAGAAAAGATGTCGATATTGACCATACCGTAAGGAGGCCAGGCATGCAGGCTCACGTGGCTCGTAGCAATAATCACAAAGCCTGAAAAGCCATCATCAAGGGGATTGCTCGTTTTGATATCGCGCAGTTCGACAGGGCTTACTTTTTCCATGCCGATGCGGGTGGGATATTCATCGAGCACCCGTCGTAATAACGCTTCGTTCGCGAGAACTTTGGGATTGCATCCGAAGAGGTCAATCATGACATGTATCATTGAAAATACCTTCCCGTTTGTTTTGTGCTACCTGTCTTCCAGAGCCAATGCATAGTAGGCCGATCATACCTCGTATGAGAAAGTTTACTTGAGCGAGGTGGGGGTTGAAGGTATTTCTTCTGGTGTTTTTGTAGGAGTGTACCTGTTCTTTTGTGTTTATGTGTCCAAAATAATTGGGGTGTCTTATGAGAATTTCCGCCGCCCAACTTGTTGCATCTGAGAGATATTGTGTCGCACATCTTTGCAACTTGCAGCGTGGTTACCCAACAGGTATACTAGAGTAGATAGTCAGACCCGTAGGTATTTCCTTGTATCGCAGCTGACCACCCATCAGCCACGCGTGTGATGCGCAGCCTCGCGCCGAGTATAGTAGGGTTGACCCTAGCGGTCAACCTGACCCTAGCGGTCAACCTGACCCTGGCGGTCAACCGAGCGGGGTTGCTTCCTTGCATCGCAGCTGACCTCCCATCAGCCATCATCTTTGACTATCAATCTCTATCCGGACTGACCCGAGTACAAACGCAGCGAAATTATGTGTATGCAGTGCTGTCCAGGTTGGGGAAAGCCAGGTATAGGTTACTCAGAGGGCGTTTCGTAACCCCCTCGAATCTCTTTCCATTAACTAACCTATTCTATACAATACGCGGGGGTCCCTGCCTGATACGCGTGCGCACATCGTCAGGCCCGTTTGGGGCAAACCACATGGCTTCCATCCACCATGTAGCCCCCGCCTCTTCCCACGGTCGGACTATTGCTGCTGCGCGCTCACCATCATCACCCGGGGTTCTCCCTTCCCACACAATATCGAATGGCGTTGTCGCGGTGCGCTGCTCATCAATGAAAGACTTCATTTCCCGAATGTCGTCAGGCGTGATTTCAGCGAGCGTCCCGTCTTCATTGAGCTTGTTAGGCAATAAACCGTCCCAGTGCAACACACGCTGCATGGATTTCATTCTTGGCCAGGCGCCAACCACCCAGATGGGGATTCTGGGCGACTGTACGGGAGGCGGGAGGAAGGTCATTTCCTGTATTTGATAATGTTCTCCGCTGAAGCTAAAGGGGCGGCCGCTCCATAAACCTGCCAGTATCGCGAGTCCTTCGTCGAGCAACTGCGCTCGCACCTTGCGATCTATTGCCTCACCTACTCTTGTGAAACCAACATCATCCAGGGCGCCTAATCCCACCGGGAGGATCATGCGTCCATTGGAGAGTTGATCGAGCGTTGCCACTTCGCGTGCCAGTTTCCAGGGACGACGGCGTGATACAGGCGTCAGCATCGTCCCCAGGAGCACGCGCTCAGTGCGCATAGCCATGGCTGCCAGCGTAACCCACGGATCAAAGCCAGGCATTACAGGATTGGGATCATTTTCGTTCACAATACAAATGCAATCCGGGATAAAAACGCCGTCCCATCCTGCCGCTTCCGCCTCATAAGCCAACTCGGCAATTGTGTGGACATCACCACCTGGAATGATGAAACCATAGCGCATGTGTATCTCCTCATTATGAATCAGATCGTCTTAAGTTTTGTGATTAGCGTATACCCGAGAGTAATTGACATCTATCGTCATATTTTCAGGGCTTTTCAACGCCTTTATAGATCACTTCACCAGTTCCGATGGATAGAACTGTTCCATGAGGAAGCGTCGAAAGACCTGGTGACGATCAGTGCCTTGCAGCCAGGGGTGCATCAACTGTTTGGCGGAGGCTTCGACGATACCGAAGAATTCGTGAAAGGGCTGTTCCCAGAATGCTACATCGCCTTGTCTCAAATACCTCGTTAGGTATACTTTTATTTCTTCATGCGAATGCCCTGCGCGTAGTAGGGCGATAGCATTGCCCCAGACACCTGCTAACAAATCCTCTGCTTGCTGAATCTTCAATACGTCAGCCCTGTCTTGCTTAATGCCTAACTCTGCATAAACATTCTCTGCTAACCATTCCTCTAGCTCAATTGGTGAAAAGATCATCTCGCACGCGGACGTTGCAATGCCTTCGCCAATCACGGCAGAGGGAGAGAATAGTAAGCCGATCGTCTCTTCCTCATAGCCCAGCTCTCGATATAGATGCTGTTCTTTCAGAGAATATGCTACATGATGTCCTGGATAGACCTCACGACAAAGGGTATCTATCAGCACATTCACATGTGTCTGCATCCGCAGAAAAGCATCGATATTGACCTCGATGTGAGAGCGATAGTTACCTTGATACCAGTAGGCACTGCCAAAGGAATTCTCGATTTCTATCCGCAGGTCAACGCTTTCGTTTGCAGGGAGATCGATGAACACCAGCGTACGACGACGCAGTTCTCCGAGGATTCGTTCCACGAGGCTGGGAAGTTGGGTACTCTTCTCCCAGGGAATAGCGTGCTGCCTGCGCCACTTATGCAATCGCCTGGTTATGTCTCCCTTACCGGGGAGCGCTTCATTGTAAAGCGTGAGCGCCTCATCAAATTGCGCTTCAGGTGTCCAGGAAAATGAAAGGTCAAAGAGGCGTTGCATCTCCTCTTCCAGTGAAAATTGCTCCCCACAGAGTTTGCGGCACACCATCTCCATTGCCACCACTTGTTTGCTCAGGTAAGTTGTACGGTGCTGATTAAAGCCTTGTGCGGGGAGCGCATCTAAGAGAGCCGTTGCAGCGTGCAGCAGGGCCATTGGTTCCTGCGCTTGCTCGTTCTGTACCTGTGCCTTCCATTCTGGCGGACCGTAGTAATAGTCCACGAATGGAAGCTCAATCAGAGTCTGGAAGAGCTTATCGATGCGAAACGCGAGTTGTATGTAGTCGCTAGACCAGGATTCACCCATCATGTAAACGCCATCTCCAACGATACGTGCCCCTTTTTCATCAAGGAGGACAATGTAGCCATCGGGACGCGGTTTAGCAGCGGCGGGCCACCAGTGTGATTCTCGTGTTGAGAAAGCCAACCAGAGGCGATTTTTGCTGTCGAGACAAACCAGCGCATTTAGTGCATTTGACGAGGCACTTAGACGCTTACATTTGCTCCTTGCTACCTCCAATATTATATAAAACAAATCGGGAAACCGCTACATACTCAAAAGCGTAGGCTACATGCCCTACGCTATTATTTTAAGCGAATACAGCCGCCAGAGGCGGATTTATTTTCCCTCCTGTTCCCCGACCCATAAAGCCAGCCTCATAAACATTAATCCTCTCTGTATTTTTCCCTCCACGTCGCCTTTTTTTCATTCTGCGACCAAGAAATACGAATAGATGAGATAGTCTTTTTATCCTCTAATATTGTGTTGCTAAGCAGAGTAGTATAAACTGTGGAATAGCAAATTAGCACAACTAATCGTCCCTATTGCCTCGGAATGAAAGTCGTTAGGGGGGAGTAGTACATG
>WNFW01001070.1_pt1 | contig 20444 bp, 18 predicted proteins | sample 5400131 | NCBI WGS metagenome assembly WNFW01 (sample SAMN13153362, study PRJNA577476) | soil metagenome | isolation source: 20 cm soil or saprolite under grassland replicate 1 | place: USA:California | collected 2016-06-15 | reverse complement strand
TTGTTCTCGAATCGCTTCAACGATTTTGGAAAAATCAGGTAGCTCGCGCCTTTCTGTTCTTTGAACCCAACCATGCCGAATTCGCTTCCGGCTTCGCTTTTTTTAATCGTCATCACCCGGTTGTTTTTGATTTCCGATTTCAGGTGTCGATCTTGCGCCGGTTTTTGCCAGAGGGTGTAAACCTCGGGACGGCCCGCTGTTTCCACGACATCGGCAAAGCGCGCAGTTTTGACTTTGAGAAGTTTCACAGCAGAAGTTGAGCGGTTAAGTTGTTGAGAAGAGGAGATAATTTTCGCCTCAATGACGCAACAGCTCAATGTCTCAACCAAAGAAAAGTCCGCCAGAGAACTACGGCAAGGAGGATCAAACTACCGTTGCTGCATTCCTGCCCTGGCGGGGTTCGTCAGTCCTCAATCCATAGCCCCTGACGGAACCGAAACTTACCGCAAGCCTTCTCCTGAGCAACGTCGAATGGATCGACATGGGGCAATCGCGAGTTTTATCATCGCGGTGTGAAACTGCTGGCGCTTCTGTTGTTGGTGGCTGCGCAACTCGGTTGCACGACTCTCGCTAACCAACGCGATCTTTACAGTCCCGAACCGGCGCCCGATTCGCACGAAGCGACGCGGCAAATGAGAACAAGGCCGCAGAACGAACACACGCCGGCGCCAAAACCGCAGTTTCGTTAGCGATTAACCGAACGGCAAATTCGCTTTGACCCGCGCTTCGTCGGTTTTGTCGACCCGCGCCATTTTGCCAAGGTGCCGCTTGCGCTTCGCGTTTTTGGCCGAAAGCAAATGACGCCGCGACGATTGGCCGCGCAAGACTTTGCCGCGGGCGGTGATCTTGAATCTTTTCCTAACCGCTTTTTTGGTTTTGCTGCGCGAGATTGCTTTCGGCATAAGGCGCGAAAGATAAGGGCCGCCGCTCGAATCACAAATTCTTTTTGGTATTTGCGACGGCGGCAAAAGCAGCAAATCCCAAAAGCCAGGCTCCAAAAAATTTCAATCTTCAAATCCAAGCGCGATAAGGCGCGACGACGCTTGAACATTGAATTTTGAACTTCTCTGGGATTTGGAGATCCGAACTTGGAACTTTCCTGCGCCGACTTGCTGGGACATTGTCATGTATGGAAGCCGCCTCCCCTAAAATTCCGCGCGTCGTGATTATCGGCGCCGGGTTCGGCGGCCTGGAGGCGGCCAAGAAACTCTCCGGTAGAGCCGTCCAAGTTACGGTGGTCGACCGGACGAATTACCATTTGTTTCAACCGCTGCTTTATCAAGTCGCGACCGCTGCACTTTCGCCGGCGGATATTGCCGCTCCGGTGCGCGCAGTATTGAGCAAATGCAAAAACTTGGAGGTGATTCTCGCCGAAGTGCAATCGATCGACGTAAATGCAAAGAAAGTGAAGATGGTCGACGGAGAACTCGATTACGATTATCTTATCGTCGCGACCGGGGCGCGGCATTCTTACTTTGGACATCCGGAATGGGAAAGACTCGCGCCCGGACTGAAGAGCCTGGAGGACGCGGTTGAAATTCGGCGCCGCATTTTGATGGCATTCGAATACGCCGAAAAAATTTCTGACGAAGCCGCGCGTAAGGCTGCGATGACATTTGTCGTAATTGGCGGCGGGCCAACTGGCGTAGAAATGGCGGGCGCAATCGCCGAGATCGCGCGTTACACGCTGGCAAAAGATTTTCGCCACATCGACCCGTCTCAGGCGCGGGTAATTCTGGTCGAAGCCGACCCGTGGGTGCTGGCTGCGTTTCCAGAAGATTTGCAGATCAGCGCCAGGAAACAACTTGTCGATCTTGGAGTAGAACTGCGCACCGGCGTTCACGCGACCAATCTTTCGGAGCAAGGTCTGCAAGTCGGTGACGAATTCATTCCCTGCCATGTAAAAATCTGGGCGGCCGGCAACAACGCCTCCTTTGTCGGCCATTCACTTGGCGCGCCCATCGACCGCGTCGGTCGCGTGATCGTGAACAAAGATCTGACCATTCCTGATCATCCAGAAGTTCAGGTGATCGGCGACCTGGCGAATTTTTCGCATCAAACCGGCCAGTCGTTGCCCGGCGTCTCGCCGGTTGCGATGCAACAAGGCCGCCACGCGGCGCGCAACCTGAGCGGAATCCCGGCATGGTTGGCTTGGTTGTTCGTCCACATTATCTTTCTGGTCGGCTTTAGAAATCGCCTCGCCGTCCTTTTTCAATGGGCTTGGGCTTATTTCAGCTTCAACAAAGGCGCGCGCCTGATCACCAGAAATTTCCAATCGGAACAACGCCCGCCGGCTTAAAAAAGTTAACGACTTAGCGAATTAGTGATTTAACGATTGAGCAGTCGAGATGAAGCGCAAGGTTCAACCGGCGGTCGCGGAAATCACGGTGCGCAATCTCCAGCGCAAAGTCCCGGTGAAGGTTGCCGATCTTGCGAAGTTTGCGCAAAAGGCTGCCAAGCTTTGTCTTCGCCTGCCGCGCAAGAGCAAGACGAACCTGAGCGAGTTGCGGGAGATTTCGGTGTTAATCGTCTCGGATCGCCAAATGGCATCGTTGCATCGACAGTTCATGAATGAATCGGGACCTACCGACGTGATCACATTTCAGCACGGCGAAATCTTTATCAGCGCCGAGACTGCGCGCGGCAATGCCCAACGATTCGGAAACGCCCTCGCGCGCGAGCTGCGCTTGTACGTCGTCCACGGTTTGCTCCACTTGCACGGGTTCGACGATCGAAATGAGCCTAACGCGCGGAAGATGGAAATCGTTCAGCGGAGAATTCTTAATCAGGGGAGTTGTTTGAAGTGAAGGCGCAGTGTGATAACATTTTTTCCATGAGCGCGGTGAATGCCGGGCAGCTCGAAAAAGGGTCTACTTCCACGGTGGAAGCACCCATCAAAGAAAAAGAAACGCGCGGTGAAGAAGAACTCGATGTGCCGTGGCAGGTCGTCGTGCACAACGATCCGGTTAATTTAATGACCTACGTGACAATGGTTTTTCAGCGCGTCTTTGGTTATCCGCGCGAAAAAGCGGAGCGTCACATGTTGGAAGTTCATCAAAAAGGCCGTTCGATTTTATGGAGCGGTGTGCGAGAACCCGCCGAGTTCTACGTCCAGCAGCTTCATGGTTATCTCCTGCTCGCGACCCTGGAGAAAGTCGTTTGATATGGAAATCTGCCGCCAGGACGACGCGTTACAGATCTCCGATCTGGATCCGTTTCTGGCAGAGCTGCTGCGACAAATCCCAGAGAGCACTAATCCCGACGGCGCCCCGGCCGCTGAAGCACGTCTGTTCAGCCGGCCATCGGCAGAAAAGAAAATTTGCGCAGAGTGGAAAAGTTACGTCGAACCTGAATTGCGACGGCTTTTTCGCAGCGCGACCGAAACGGTGACGGACGATCTCACCCAACTTAATGGCAAGGAGAAATCATTGAGCAATTGCGTTCTCCACATTCCGATCGCCCACGCCGATGCCTGGCTCAATACGCTTAATCAGGCACGGCTTGTGATCACCGCCAAATACAAGTTCTCGGACGAAGAATTAAACGATCACGATCGCTCTCCGATCGGTTCACGCCGGGACCTCGGATTGTTTCAGGTAAATTTTTACGGGTTTCTCCAGGAATTTATCCTGCGAGAAATATCCGGTTAAGCGGACCTCGGGCCCGATTGACCCTGGCCGCGCTCGCGCACCATCAACATTAACTTGTCTTTGATCGCGTTGGAGGCCTTGGCTGGCTTGAGGCTGAGAGCGAAAGCTTCATGCAAGCCGTAGCACTGATTGATAAAATCCTCGGCGGCAGAGCCATATTGCTTGCGCGCAGCCTCAAAGTGCTGCAGCTCTTCGGGTTCTAGCGCTCCAATCACGTAGAGCCGCGCGCAATTCTGGAATTCCTCAAAGCTCATCTCTTAACTCCTTCAAGCCGTCGTAGATCTTTTTCAAGCCTAGTTCGAGCCGGGTTTTTACCGTGCCCAAGGGTATATTCGTATGAAAAGCGATTTCGCGCTGGCTCATCCCCTGAAAAAATGCAAGTTCGATTACTTGCTGCTGGGCTTCGGGGAGAGAATTGATCACTTTGGCCATTAGAGCGCGGGTGTCCCCAGCTTCAATGTCCTTCTCGGTCGCATTCTCCACCCAGGCAAGGGGTTGCCGCTCCGGCTCCGCTTGGAGACGCTCTTCGGCGCGGGCATAAGCCTGTTTTTTTCGCAATGCGTCAATCGCCCGCCGGCGGGTCAACGTCACCATCCACCCCAGCGGTTTACCTTTCTCAGCGGAAAAATTCTTCGCCTGGTTCCAAATTTCCATGAACACTTCCTGAAGAAGGTCGTCCGCCTCGGTCTCGTTGTGAATGATCCGCAAAATCAGCGCTTTCATGATCCCGCTATAGCGATCATAAAGCTGAGAAAGCGCGTCCGCGTCCCCCGATTGAATGCCCAGCATAAGATCGACATCGCTCGGCGCGCCCGGTTCACGGTCGACCGCACTGGTCATCGATTTTTCCGAGGGCGCCACGTCAGGCTCAGACCCAGGAGCGGCTTGCAGATTTGGATCGACCACTGACGACATTTTCAAGTCTTAGTTCGGCCGGTCACCGGCGTCCAACGTTTTCGTTCTCTAGGCTCCCCCCGATAAGCCTTGACCGATGCGGGACTGGCCAAATACGATTCGCGCTCAACTCAGCCCGCCGTAATCCGCGTCAACGCCAACCAAAAAACATGAAAATTATTATCTCGTTTCTCGCAACTGTCTTCCTCGCGGTAATGACCTTTGCTCAGGAAGAATCAGCCTCGCCCGCAGAATCGACCGCGCCGGCAACCGAAGAAAAAGCATCCGCCACAGTCGAGGAAACGCCCGCTTCCAAAGCAACGGAAGCCATTGCTCCGGTTCCTGAAAAGAAAGCTGAGGCAGCAACGTCTCCAAAAGCTGCCGCGACTGCGGCGGCAAAAACGGAAGCAACGACTTCCACCGCTGCGAAGCCAGCCGCCGCCGCCCCGAGTGGAAAGAAAATGAGCGTCCGGGAGATGGAAGAAAAGTGGGAAGCTTCGATTCCCAGCCACGACTTTACGACAGTCCAGGGGTTCGTTGCCTCTGATTTCGTCGGCGTATCCTCACAAGGCAAGTTTGTCGACAGGTCCAGCATGCTGGCAGAATACAAGAAGGACAAGGACACCTACAAGTCGGCCCAAAACGAGAAACTAAACGTCAAGTCTTTCGGGCCGAATGTTACGGTTGTGACCGGCCGCGCCCGGGAAAAGGGAACGGGCAAAGACGGTAAAACGTTCGATCGAACCTTCCTTTTCACCGACATCTGGATGTTGCGGAACGGACAATGGCAGTGCGTCGCTTCGCAGATCAACAAAGTTAAGGGATAATCCACACTCTAATTGCTCAAAAAGCGGCCGTGGCAACGCGGCCGCTTTTTCTTCGCCAGCGCTCCCAGGATATCGATCCTGCGGCGCAAACTAACGGATGATTGCGCGGCGTGCTTTGTGCGGCAAAGGTTACTCGCATGCCGTCGAGCACTAAAGAATCAGTGGCCGATCCGCTTTGGTACAAGGACGCGGTCATCTACGAGCTACACGTCAAGACCTTCCATGACAGTGATGGCGATGGGATTGGCGATTTTCGCGGTCTGGTCCAAAAACTCGATTACCTCCAGGAGCTCGGCATTACCGCTATCTGGCTCTTGCCCTTTTATCCATCCCCACTCCGCGATGACGGCTACGACATCGCCGATTATTTCGACGTCAATCCGAACTACGGAACGCTCGACGATTTTCGCGCGTTCCTCGACGCGGCGCACAAACGCGGCCTGCGCGTCATCACCGAGCTGGTCATCAATCACACATCCGACCAAAATCCGTGGTTCCAAAAATCCCGGCGCGCGCCGACCGGTTCACCCGAACGCGAATTTTATGTCTGGAGCGATAGCCCGGAAAAATATTCAGACGCGCGGATCATTTTCAAAGATTTCGAAACTTCGAATTGGTCGTGGGATCCGTTGGCCAAGGCGTACTATTGGCACCGCTTCTACGCGCACCAGCCTGATTTGAATTTTGAAAATCCGGCCGTCCACGAAGCGGTCGAGAAGGTTTGCGACTTCTGGCTCGCCATGGGCGTTGACGGAGTGCGGCTCGATGCCGTGCCTTATCTCTACGAGCGCGAAGGGACGAGCTGTGAAAATTTGCCCGAAACGCATGCCTACCTGAAAAAGTTGCGCGCGCACGTCGATCAAAAATTCCCCGGCCGGATGTTGCTCGCTGAGGCGAACCAGTGGCCGGAAGATGCGGTCGCCTATTTCGGCAGCGGCGACGAATCGCACATGAGTTTTCATTTCCCGCTCATGCCGCGCATGTTCATGGCGCTGCAAATGGAAGATCGGTTTCCGATCATCGATATCCTCGATCAAACGCCGCCGATTCCGGACAACTGCCAGTGGGCGATGTTCCTGCGCAACCACGACGAGCTCACGCTTGAAATGGTGACGGACGAGGAGCGCGATTACATGTGGCGCGTTTACGCCAACGATCCGCACGCGCGCATCAATCTCGGGATTCGCCGACGGCTGGCGCCCCTGCTCGCCAATAGCCGGCGCAAAATGGAACTTCTCAACACCATGCTTCTCTCCATGCCCGGCACGCCAATTATTTATTACGGCGACGAAATCGGCATGGGCGATAACATTTACCTTGGCGATCGCAACGGCTGTCGGACCCCGATGCAATGGAGTCCCGACCGCAATGCCGGTTTTTCCCTGGCTAATCCGCAACAGCTGCATTTGCCCGTCATCATCGACCCCGAGTACCACTACGAAGCAATCAACGTTGAAAACCAGCAGAAGAATTTGTCTTCCATGCTTTGGTGGATGCGCCGCGTCATTGCGACGCGGAAGAACTTCAAAGCCTTTTCCCGCGGCACCCTCGAATTTCTTTTTCCGGACAATGCCAAGGTGCTTGCCTTTCTCCGCCGACATGAAGACGAAACCGTTCTAATTGTTGTGAACCTGTCGCGCTTCGCGCAAGTGGTCGAGCTCGATCTGGCGCGCTTTTCCGGATGTAGGCCGATCGAGGTGTTCAGTCGCAACGCATTCCCCATCATAAAAAAATCTGCTTATGTGCTCACGCTCGGGCCCCATTCGCATTACTGGTTTACCCTTCAGCCGCAAAGCGAGCGGCGGCGCTTGGAAAAAAAACGCGTTGTGCCGACGCTCAACGCTCGCCCCGAGTTGCAATCGCTGCTCGATGACGGCCAGCGAGCGCGCATCGAAGGCGAAATTCTACCCGAATACATCGCAAGTTGCCGCTGGTTCGGGGCCAAGGCTCAGACACTTCGGCAGATGCGCGTGCTCGAACGCTCGACGATCTCGTCGGAGCCAAACGCCGCCCAATTCTGGTTCGTCGAAGCAAGTTATCTCGATGGCCCGACCGAAACCTATGCTTTGCCGGTAAAGATCCTTTCCGACGACAAAGCGCGGTCGCTTGCCCAATCTGCGCCGCACGCGGTCATCGCGCGTTTCAGTGACGATCACGATTCGATTCTCTTCGACGCGGTCTGGGACACCGATTTTCGAGAGAAACTTTTCCGACTCATGTTGGATCGACAACACGCCAGCGGACGAAATGGAAATCTGGTCGGCGCGCTCAGTCCACGCGTAGGTGCGGTCACGACTGTTCTGCCTTCCAATGTTCTCAGCGGTGAGCAGAGCAACTCCTCAATGCTTTTTGCCGACAAATTCTTCCTCAAGCTTTACCGAAAACTGGAGGACGGCGTGAACCCGGACGTCGAGGTCACGCGGTTCCTTACCGAGCGCGCGCAATTTGGAAACGTGCCCGCGTTCGGCGGCTCAATTGAATATCGCCGCGCTAAAACGCAGCCCACCGTCGTTTGTTTGTTGCAGGACGCAATCACCAGCGAAGCCGACGCCTGGACGATGACGCTCGATCACGTCGGACGTTTTTATGAACGGGTCCTTTGCCGCAAAGCGGAGTTGCAAAATGAAACCACTCCCGCCGGCGCGCTCGTGGAAGAACTGATCGGCGGTATTTATCCGGAGAAAGCGAAACTGCTCGCGCAACGCACCGGCGAATTGCATCTCGCGCTCGCATCGGTGAAGGACGATCCGCTGTTTGCGCCGGAGCCGTTCAACGCCATGGCCCAACGTTCGGTTTATCAAAGCATGCGCGCCCTCCTGCGCCGCAACTTCGATTCGTTGAAAAAGAAATTGCGCGACGTGCCCGAGAATCTCCGCGACGAAGCCAAGGAAGTTCTCGGCACGGAAAAGGAAATTCTCGCCCGCGAAAAACGTCTGCTCGATCGCAAAACCAACGCCGCCAAAATCCGGATCCACGGCGATTATCATCTCGGCCAGGTCCTCTCCACCGGAAAAGATTTCGTCATTCTCGATTTCGAAGGCGAGCCCGCGCGCGCCTTGAGCGAGCGCAAACTCAAGCGCTCCGCATTGCGCGATGTCGCCGGCATGATGCGCTCGTTTCAATACGCCGCTTACAGCGCGCTCTGGCAACCGGCCATGCGCGCCGAAGACGTCCCGTTCCTCGAGCGCTGGGCCGATCTCTGGTATCGCCAGATGAGCAGCACTTTTCTCCAAAGTTATTTGCGGACTGCGTCGGGCGCGATGTTCGTCCCGCAAAACTCCGACGACCTTCAAATTCTTCTCGAAGCTTACCTCCTCGACAAAGCCGTTTACGAAATCGGCTACGAACTCAACAATCGCCCCGATTGGGTCATCATCCCCATCCGCGGCATCAAACACATTCTGAAATCAGCGTAAAAATCGCCACCGATGCACACAGATGGAAAATCTGTTTCTTTTATCTGTGAAAATCTGTGTCAATCTGTGGCTCTAAACAATGGTTTGGAAAAACCCTATGAATCAGCATCTCGACAAGATCGACAATGACATTGCGAAGAAACATCTCTTAAAGCATCCGTTTTATCTCGCCTGGACGCGCGGTGAGCTGAGCAAAGGAGCGCTGACAGATTATACGCGTCAGTACTATCATCATGTCGCCGCGTTTCCGACGTATCTCTCAGCGGTGCACACAAAGTGCGATGATCAACCGACCCGCAAACAAATTCTTTCTAATCTGATCGATGAAGAAGCGGGGTCGCCGAATCACCCGGAGCTTTGGAAACAATTTGCGGAAGGCCTCGGTGTGGAAAATGTCGAGCTTGAAAAGACGGAGAAACAGCCGGAGACAAAAAATCTGATCGGAACGTTTCGATCAGTTTGCGGCGAAACATCGACCGCGGAAGGTTTGGCTGCGCTTTACGCCTACGAGAGTCAGATCCCGGCGATCTGTGAATCCAAGATCGACGGGTTGAAAAAGCATTACGGCTTCACCGATCCGAAAGGCTACGAATATTTCTCGGTCCACATCGAAGCCGATAAAGAACATTCCGCTGCCGAGCGGGAAATGCTAAGCACGTACGTCGACAATCAGAACATTAACAACGTGCGCGCGTCGGTGCAGCGCGTTCTCGATGCGCTTTGGGAAATGCTCTCCGGCGTTTGCCGAAGACACGCCATCGCGTGCTGAATCGATCTCGCAAATTCGCCGCTGGAAACTTGACCGTTTTAAACGGTCAAGTCTTCCATTCCAAAAAGTTTGGTTTATCTGGGCGTGATGCCTTCGGCGAGGTCGACGTGGAAGCTTTGTTTCACTTTGTTCGTGCCGAAACTTAATTCCGCGTTGTAATCGCCGGCCGGCAACAATCGTTTCGGATCGTCGCCGCCGTACTCAATGCTCACGTCCTTAGTCGGGCGCAAATCCCAATTCAATCGGGTGAATCCGGGCGTGCCGGGCGCTTTCAGATTCGCGACTGGTTGCCCGGTTGATTTCGTGACTGAGATTTTGATTTCGTCACCGGTGAATTCCTTTACCCAAACAGTGAACAGCGCGCCTTCAGGCGGATTTTGCCCGCGATAAACTCCTTTACCGTTCGAATCGATAAATCCCGGCTGCAAATACGCGCCGGTGACGGACCGCACGCTGAACAGATGCGCCGGCTTCACCGCGATCTCCTCAGTGAATTCGCGGAACGGCGTACTGTCATCGAGCACGGCGATGCTGCGGCCATGCGTCGCGATCACGAGATCGGTTGTGCGCGGATGAATTTGAATGTCATCCACGCGCACGGGCGGAGCATCGCCAATTCGCACCCAATGCGCGCCCTGGTCGAACGACGCGAACAATCCAAAGTGCGTTCCCGCGTAAAGCAATTTCGGGTTCACTGGATCTTCGCGCACGACTTCAACGGGGTCATTTGCGGGAAGATCGCCGCTGACTGATTTCCAGGTTTTGCCGAGGTCACTGGTACGCATGATCATGGGTCGATCATCGCCGGTCCGATAACCGTTGCTGGCTACGTAAGCGACGTTTGGATCAACATTCGACGGTTCGATCCGCACGACCCATTGCCCGCGCGCCGGTTCCGGCAAATTATTTGTCAGCTCGGTCCATTTGCCGCCGTCGTTTTCGGTGATCCAAAGGCGACCATCATCCGTTCCAGCCCAGAGCAATCCCGCGCGCTTCGGCGATTCGGCCAGCGAAAAAACGACGCCGTAACTTTCCGCGCCGCTGCCGACCGCATTCGTTTTGTTTGGATCGTTGTGCGTTAGATCGGGGCTGATCACAGAATATTTTTCCATGCGATCAGTCAGCTTGAAGACGCAGTTGCCGCCGAGATAAATGTCGCCGGGCTTGTGTTTACTCATTAGCATCGGCGAGTTCCAATGAAACCGGTAACGGGGCGCACCTTCCGTTGGTTCGGGCCGTAAACGCCGCAGCTCGCCATTGCGCAGATTGATCCGGTGCACTTCCCCACCCTGACTCTCGGCGTAAAACGTGTCGCGGTCGGTCGGATCGAATAGAACATAGAAGCCGTCGCCGCCGGCAAGCGCGGTCCAATCGGAATTGCGAATCTGCTCTTTGCTCTGGACGCCGCTCGGCCCAACCCAGTTCTCGTTGTCCTGCAAGCCGCCGGCGATTCGGAAATACGGTTTCGAATCGTCGAGGCTGATTCGGTAAAATTCTCCCGCCGGAATCTTGCTCAGATGGTCCCAATTTTTGCCGCCGGCAAAACTTTGATACAGACCGCCATCGGTCCCAAGCAACAAACGCTGACAAACGGGCGGTTTCGGCGGTTTGTTTTTGTCTTCCGGCTTTGGCGGCTTCGGCGCCGGCACTGTGCCAGGCTGAATTGCCAGGGCGTGGCAATCCGGGTGCACTTTCTCGGAAAGATCTTCCCGGAAATTTTTGCCGCCATCATCCGAAACCAGCAGCGCAAACTGGAGCAGATAAACGCGCTGATCGTTTGCCGGATCGATCCGGATCTGGCTGAAATAAAACGGGCGGGGATCGATCGCGCTCATTCGCGTCCAATGCTCGCCGTTGTCTTCCGATCGAAAAACGCCGCCGCTTTTGCTGCGCAAATCGCTCAGCGTGCCCGAACCGCCTTCAAAACTTTGTACGACCGCCATTACGATTTTCGGATTACTCGCGCTCACGGCCAGACCAATGCGCCCGGTCTGCGCGGGCAAACCGCCGCTTAATTTTTTCCAGGTCGCTCCGCCATTCGTACTTTTGAAAATTCCACCAACGTCTTCGCCGCCAGTCGCGTTCGGTCCTGAGGTGAAACTCCAGGGTGTACGCTGCCGCGCGTAAAGCGTTGCATAAACAATCTGCGGATTAGCCGGATCGAGAATCACATCGCCGCAGCCCGTGCGCGCATTGTGCGGCCCGGCTGCCTGGAGGATCAGCTTCCACGTTTTGCCGCCATCAGTTGTTTTAAACAAACCGCGCTCGCCGCCGTCGGCCCACAAATGCCCCATCGCCGCGACATAGGCGACGTCGGGATTTTTTGGATCGACAACGATGCGCGCAATGGCGCGGCTATCTTTCAGCCCGACGTTTGTCCAATGCTCGCCGCCGTCGGTTGTCCGATAAACCCCGTTTCCCCAATCGGACGAATTCCGATCGTTCGCTTCGCCGCTCCCAACCCAAATGACATCCGAATCGGACGGCGCAATTGCGATAGCGCCGATTGAAAGCACAGGTTGTTTGTCGAAAATCGGGTCGAAAGAAACGCCGCTGTCGCCTGATTTAAAAACACCGCCGTGTCCGAGCGCAACATAAAACACGAACGGATTGCGCGGATCGATCGCGATATCAGAAACGCGCCCACCCATGACTGCGGGACCGATTGAGCGCGCCTTGAGATTTTTGAAGAGCACATCGGTCTCCTGCGGAGCCCCAGTAGAGGGCGCCGGCGTCACGGAAGCCGACAACGGTGGAGTCGTACTCGCTGGAGATGCAGCTGCCGGCGAACTCACCGCGGCGGGCGCAGAAGCTGGCGGTGATTCTTCCTGCGCGAACGAAACTGAAAGGCTGACAAACGAAGCGAAGATGAGAGCGACTCGAGTACTCATAAGCGTAAGGAATAAATCATGGCGATTGAGGCGTTCTAGGCAAGCAGTCGCGGCGGCTACCTTGCAGATTTCTGTAGCGGCGTTTCGTGAACGCCGCAATATTGTCGATCTTGTATGACGCAGCCAATGCTGGAAGGAAAGGTTGGAATTGTCTTCGGTGTCGCGAATAAGCGCAGTATCGCCTGGGCAATCGCGCAGGCCTGGGCGGCCGCGGGCGCGCGTCTCATTTTCAATTACCAAGGCGAACGGCTGAAAGAAAACGTCGAGGAACTGACGGCAGCTTTCGGAGAGAAAACATCACTCTTTCCATGTGACGTCTCGAGCGACGCGGAAATCAAAACATTTTTCGAGAAAGTCCGCGGCGAAACCGATCATGTCGATCTTCTGCTCCACTCGGTTGCGTTCGCGCCAAAGGAAGCGCTGGAAGGCGATTTCGTGAGCACCAACCGGGAAGCGTTTCGTGTCGCACACGATATCAGCGCCTATTCGCTGGTCGCGCTGGCGCGGGAAGTATCACCATTGATGACAAACGGCGGCAGCATTGTGGCAATGACCTATTACGGCTCGGAAAAAGTCGTGCCGCACTACAACGTGATGGGCGTAGCAAAAGCGAGCCTGGAGGCATCCACTCGTTACCTCGCCTACGATCTTGGTTCTAAGAAAATCCGCGTGAACTGCATTTCAGCCGGTGCGGTGCAGACGCTGGCCGCGCGCGGCATCAGCGGGTTTTCTCAAATGTTAAAGCATTATCAGGAACGCGCTCCGTTGAAGCGCAGCTGCGACCCAGCCGAGCTGGGCACGACCGGTGTTTTTCTGGCGAGCGACGGGGCCGCGGCAATCACCGGCCAGGTGATTTACGTCGACGGCGGCTACCAAATCATGGGCATGTAGCCATTTCCCCCAAAAATGAAAGGACTTCAGAAATGATTGCGCGAGTTTGGTACGGCTGGACCACGCGCGAGAACGCAGAGAAATATCAAAAGCTTTTGCGCGAAGAAGTTTTGCTCGAAATCGCGCATCGTAGCATTCCGGGCTACAAAGGCGCGGAGCTTTTCGTTCGCGAGGCCGAGAACGATGAAATGGAATTCATTACACTTTTGCGTTTCGAAACGCTCGATGCTGTGAAGATTTTTGCGGGCAAAAATTACGAGCAACCAGTCATTCCTCCGGACGCCAAGAAATTGCTCAAACGACACAGCGAACGATCACGCCATTACAAAGTCGTCGCGCTTAACTGACCGGCAGATGGCGTTGGCCGACGAACTGCGGAAGTTGCTAGGTACCGGCGCTGTCGCCGACGATGCCGAGGCGCTCGCCGCTCACAGTGGCGACAAATGGTTCGCCGCTGAAGCGCCCGAAGTTGTTGTCTTCGCAAGATCGACATCTGACGTGTCGAAACTTCTAAGCTTCGCATCGCAGAAAAAAATTCCGGTGACGGCCCGAGGCGCTGGGTTCGGTTATGTCGGTGGTTGTGTGCCGGCGAAAAAAGGCATTGCTCTCTCGCTAATGCGAATGAATCGGATCAAGGATATCAATTTTCAGGACGCAATCGCAATCGTCGAGCCGGGTGTGATCACGGCCGATCTGAAAGCGGCGGCCCGCGCGCAAAAGTTATTTTATCCACCGGATCCTGCGAGCATGAAAGATTGCAGCATCGGCGGAAATATCGCGACCAATGCGGGCGGACCGCGCTGTTTGAAATACGGCGTCACCCGCAATTATGTGACCGGCCTGGAAGTCGTGCTCGCGAACGGCGATATTTTACGGACCGGCGGACGGGTGCACAAAAACAAAACCGGCTTCGATTTGATCGGGCTTTTTGTTGGTTCGGAAGGAATGCTCGGCGTTGTCACCGAAATCACGCTGCGCCTGCTGCCACTGCCGCCCGCGCGCGCGACCCTCTCCGCTGCCTTTGCAACGATGTCGCAAACCGCCGCAGCCGTGCAGGAAATTTTCGCGAAAGGATTTTTGCCGTCGTCGCTTGAGATTGCCGACAGTTTTACCCTCGAAGCCGCACGAAAAGATCTGGGCAAAGCGATCGTGCCGCCGGGCAATGCGCATCTTCTAATCGATCTCGATGGGCAGGAAGAAAGCGTGCGAAGCGAAGCGGAAGCAATCCGCCAATTGCTCGTCGATAAAAAGCCGAACACTCTGGAAATGGCGACGGGCGAGGAAGATTGCGAGAAACTTTGGGAGTTGCGCCGGCAATTCAGCAATTCGCTGCGCGCGACCGGCCTCACCAAATTGAATCAGGACGTGGTCGTGCCGCGCAGCCACATTGTCGATCTTATCGAGTTCGCCGAGCGGTTGCACGCGAAGGACGGATTTCCGATCGCCTGTTTTGGCCACGCCGGGGACGGCAACATTCACATCAACATCATGGCCGATCGTTACAATCGCGACGCGAACGTGCGTAAAAAAGTGGAGCAGGCTCTGGATGACTTATTCGCGCAAGTGGTGGCCTGGGGCGGTGTTATCACCGGCGAACACGGTATTGGTCTGGCCAAAAAGCGCTGGTGGCCGGACGCGACGAGCGGGGTGGTCCGCGAGCTCCATCGCAAACTCAAAGACGTCCTCGATCCGAACGGAATTCTGAATCCGGGAAAATTTGTCGAGTAAGTCTCTTTTTGGCAGGCAACGCCCTCACCTCACTCCTCTCCCGCAGGGAGAGGAGGACGCGAAGCGGCACGTGAGGGTCAATCATTCACCTGAGGAATCGTTTACTTGCACCGACGCGATTTTGACTCGAACGTCTTAGGAAAGGTTAACGTCTAAATCTGTGCGAGCGCGTTCGCGCTGGCGTGGATCGTATGAAACCGGGGAAAATCACACACACGGTCGCAGCTTTGCTTTCATCCATAACGTCGCTTTTCGCTCACGGAGCAGTGACCAAGGCGGAGCCGAGCAAGGTCAAGCTGAGCAAAAAAACCGAGAAAAAATCGGACGAATCAAACGTCGGAGTCAAATCGCTCGCATTCGCGCCAACTCGTTTGAGATCGGCGCCGCCAGCGCCGGGCGAAGGTTATCCCTGGAAACAACAGATTGTGACCACGGTTTTCTGGATCGGCGAAAAACCGAGCGAAAACAATCCGGTGCCGAACCGCGCCAGTTCGTGGGACAAAGAGTGGTCGAAAAGTTACGGCGGCTTCGACGACCCGAATCCGGCGCGCCGGCGGGATTACATTCCGGCGAAATTCACCCCGCGGCAGAATCCCTTTTATTGCGCACTTCCTTACAACGACAAAGCCGCCACTGGCCACAGGCCCGAAGCGTCGCGGGTCGTTCCGTGGTTCAACCAAGCGTATCAAGGGCCGGGCGTCTCCGTTTGCAAGGACCGCTGGATTGCGATTCGCAAGGGAAACAAAGTCGCGTATGCGCAATGGGAAGATGCCGGACCGTTTCGGACCGACCATTGGCAATACGTTTTCGGTAACGAGCGTCCAAAACCGAACCTGAACAAAGGCGCCGGTCTCGATGTTTCTCCGGCGGTGCGCGATTACCTTGGCTTAAGCGAAACCGACGTGACCGACTGGCAATTCGTCGATTTCAAGCACGTGCCGCACGGGCCGTGGTCGAAATTGGGCGAGAACAATACCTTCATCACCGCCGATCGGAACGCCGGGACACAGTTGGCTCGGGCAAAGAGCAGCGGCGGTCCTGAAGCTACGTCCGCTCCGGACTAGCTGCATTTCCTTTGCGCGTCCTGATAAAATCGGAGTCATGCGAACCCTCCAGGCAATTATCCTTACATTCTGCTGTACATTAATCGCAGCGGCGAATCTGACGGCTCAAGAATCTCAACCGGCGATGATCGGCCATGGCGCTGATTCAGCGGCCGCAAGACTCCATTATCCAAGCACGGCCAAAGCGTCAAAAACTGAAGGTGCGGTGCAATTTTATTGCGAAGTAGGTGCTGACGGAAGAACGCGCCATCTTCGCGTCATTGGCGAAAGCTCGTGGAGTGCATTGCGCTTCGCAGTTAAAAACGCAGTTCAGCAAGGCCGATTCATCCCGGCGCGAGTCGGCGGCCGGCCAACTTCCGTCATGATCGGCGGGACTGTGTTCTTTCTCATGCCGAAAGGGCAACCAACTATTCTGGTCACAATGGCAACGGCCGACAAAAATAAGGCAGCCGCGGGACGGAATTACATCCAGCCGCAAATGATCACGACCTTTAATGATTTGGAGCGCAAAATGTACACGTGGCGAAGTTTGGTCACGCAATATTCTGCATTTCCCTCAGCAGAAGTGATGTGCAACGTGGACGGCAACGGGAATCTCACGAGCACAAAAATCGTTAACGAGAGTAAGGCCAACGGCGGGCTCGGTGCAGTCGCGGTGAAAGCTTGCGAAGGCGCAAAGTTTATTCCCGCCCTTGATAACGGCAAACCCGTGCCCGGACAGTTCAATCTCGCCATTGACTTCGCGATGCTGGTCAATCCTGACGACATGGCGCCCGGTTCTCACCTCAAGCAACGCGAAGAATAGGAACGGGCGGATTAGATCGACATCAACGGTCCGGAACGGAATCGGTAACGGCGCTTGGCTGGTTTGGCCGCGACTCGTTCAACCGCATAAAAGCAAAGTAACCGCCAATCAAGCAACCGACGATGAGGACAAAGAGAAAGACGAATCCGGCGGTGCGAATCGATCGGTAGCGTTCGCCCGCTTGTTTCCAGGTCGCGCGCTTTTGGATCAGCTCCAATTCGAGCAGGCGCGATAAATTATCAGGGTCGATTTCGTTCGTTTTAGGCCCGGTGGCATCAGCCATGGTGCCGAAGAATCGCAACTATCGTGCCCGGGTAACACCGGGCTTCAGCCCGGTGGTCTCCAGCACTAATATCGTAAACCGTTTAAACGGTTTGTGATGCATAGCTTGCGCTGATCACGGCCTAAAGCGCGGTGTTAATTGCGATTGAGAACCTCTAAGAACTATAAAGACCTTCGCCACTGGCACTATCGCTGCTTTCAAAAAGGGGTGCACGCCACCTTCTTCCAGAAAGTCCTCATCTGCGCCTTCGCCGGTTTCCTTGCCGCCTCTCTCGTTGAGTGGGCGAAAGTCTTCGTGGAAGGGGCCGACGACGCCTTGAATAAGGGCTACAAGCACCGCGCCGTGCTCGATACGACGAAGTAAGATAAAAGGCGATTGCTGCTGGCTCTCCCGCGTTTAATTTGCGGCCAGCAGCATGAAAGTCGGCTTCGCCCAGCTCAATCCCACCGTGGGGGATTTGCGCGGTAACTTCGAAAAGATCCTTCAATCGTACGAACGTTTGGCCGCGGCCGGCGCCGAACTCATCGTTACACCCGAACTGGCGATCACCGGGTATCCGCCCCAGGACCTTATCTTCAAATCGCGCTTTGTTCCGGAAACCCTCGAGATTTTGGAGGAACTTCATCGACGTGTTGGCAAAGCCGCGCTGCTGGTCGGCTTTGTCGATCGGAACGAAGGCCGCGGTCGGCCATTTCATAACGCCGCCGCTTTACTCGGGCGCGGAGAGCCGATTCGCAAAGCGCACAAATCGCTTTTGCCGACTTACGATGTTTTCGATGAGGACCGCTATTTCCAACCGGCCGCTCGGGTCGAGCCTTTCGATCTGAACGGGAAAAAAATCGGCGTTACCATTTGCGAGGATATTTGGACCGAACATTACCTCCCCCGCCCGCTTTATGACTGCGAACCGACGCGAAGTCTGATCGAACAAGGCGCTGACATAATTCTCAACTTAAGCGCGTCACCGTTCACGTTGCATAAACCGGCGATTCGTTACGAAATGGTGGCGACGCTCGCGCGCACTTACCAGCGGCCCATCTTTTATTGCAACGCCGTCGGCGGCAACGACCAGCTCATTTTCGACGGGAACTCGATCGCCGTGAATTCGTCCGGTGGTTTGATCGCGCAACTTCCCGCTTTTCGCGAGCACGAACAGATTGTGGACACAGAATCAACTGCCGCCGCGGAGTTCCGCGAAGAATCAACTCCGGAACAACTTTTTGCCGCGCTTTCGTTAGGTCTGCGCGATTATTTGCGGAAATGTAATTTTAAATCGGCCGTGCTCGGTCTAAGCGGCGGAGCCGATTCGGCCGTGGTCGCGGTGATCGGAGTCGAGGCACTCGGAGCGGAGAACGTCGTTGGCGTTTCGATGCCGAGCCAGTACTCGTCGCGTGGCAGTATCGACGATGCGAAGAAGCTGGCCGAGAACCTCGGAATCAAATTGTTGCACGTCCCGATCGCGGAGACGTTCGCCGTTTTCAAAGGCCAGTTTAAGGAAATCTTTTCCGGACTGCCGGAAAACGAGACCGAAGAAAACATGCAGCCGCGTTTGCGCGCCATGACGTTGATGGCGCTCTCCAACAAATTTGGACATCTGGTTTTATCAACTGGAAACAAAAGCGAACTCTCGGTCGGTTATTGCACGATTTACGGCGACATGGCGGGCGGCCTGGCGCTCATCAGCGATGTGCCCAAGACAATGATCTACGAACTCGCCCGCTGGATAAATCGGCAAAAGGAAATCATTCCAAGATCGACAATCGAAAAGCCGCCGAGCGCGGAATTGAAACCGAACCAGAAAGACCAGGACACGCTGCCGCCCTACGAAAAACTGGACGAGATTTTGCGGCTTTACGTCGAGGATAACTTGAGCGCGCGCGACATCATTGGCCGCGGGTTCGACGAGAAAACTGTGAGGTGGGTGCAACGCCGCGTCGATCTCAATGAATACAAGCGCGAGCAAGCTGCGCCCGGATTAAAAGTCACCAGCCGCGCCTTCGGGCTCGGCCGCCGGATGCCGATCGCCCAAAAATACGTCGACTGAATTGTGGTCCCAATCTGGCTTAAGATTGTCTATACATTATTTGTCGCTGTGCTCGTGCCGATTTATTGGCGGCAATATGGACCGGCGAATTTCCTTTGGTTTTCCGACGTCGCTTTGTTGATGATGGTCCCCGCGCTCTGGCTCGAGAACGCGCCCCTCGTCAGCATGATGGCGCTTTCCGTGCTCTTGCCAGAGCTTGTTTGGAATATCGACTTCTGGGTCCGTCTCGCGACCGGCAAATCTTTGATCGCCCTCAGCGCATATATGTTCGATCCCGAGATCCCATTGTTCATTCGCGGTCTTTCATTATTTCACGTCGCGCTGCCGATCCTTCTGGTTTGGCTTATGTCCCGTCTCGGCTACGATCGCCGTGCGTGGTTGTGGCAAACGCTGGTCGCGCTCGTCGTCTTGCCGCTCTCCTATCTCGTCACGAACCCGCGCGAGAACATCAACTGGGTCTACGGTTTCGGCGAAAAACCACAAACCATTCTGCCCGCGCCGTTGTTCGTCATTCTTCTAATGGTCGGCTTCCCGCTCGTGATCTACCTGCCGGTGCACTTTTTATTCAGCAAAGTTTTCCCAAAGTCTTAGATGTCGATCTTGGCGACTGCTTGCACCGATCCGCGGCCGAGTTTTTTCTCGTTGGAATGTAGAATGCGTTGGCCCGCGAACTTCGGGCCTGTCTTGTTTACCCTAACGATCTTCGCGTTGCCTTTAACGGCAACCGCGGCCGAAGTGATTGACGGCATCAGTTTTGCCGACGATCCGCACACGCTGTTCGTTCCCGTTGAAGAAATCGCATCGACACTTGGCTGGGAAACGCAGCTGAACCAAGAGTCGAAGGATATCTTCTTGAACGGCCAGGCACTCAACGCGACGCGTCTTCGAACGCTGACAAATGGAACTTCGTTAGTACCACTTGATGAACTGCAGCGCGCCGGCGCGACCACTACCTGGGGCGATGACGGAATGCAGGCGCTGGTCGCGAGTGGCTTTTTAAAAAAAGCCGCGATTCGATTTGCGGCCAAACATGTCGAAGTGGACTTGGGGAACCAGCGTTTACGCGCGTATCAAGGCGCTAGACTCGTGCTCGACAGTGACATCAGTTCAGGCCGGGAAGGAAGGAAAACGCCGCCGGGAGATTTCAAGGCCGGGCCGATCAAATCGCCGATGCATCGCTCA
>WNFW01003588.1_pt1 | contig 20453 bp, 21 predicted proteins | sample 5400131 | NCBI WGS metagenome assembly WNFW01 (sample SAMN13153362, study PRJNA577476) | soil metagenome | isolation source: 20 cm soil or saprolite under grassland replicate 1 | place: USA:California | collected 2016-06-15 | reverse complement strand
CGATGTTTGCGCCCAAGCCGTTCGAGGTCGCCAAGGAGATGGTGCGCGTGACGCAGCCGGGAGGCCGGATCGTGATGGGCAACTGGATTCCGAATGATCCGACATTGGTGGCGCAGATTTTAAAGATCAGCTCAGGCTACACGCCGCCACCGCCGGAAGGTTTCGTTAGTCCAGTGACGTGGGGCATCGAGAGCAACGTGATCGAGCGGTTTGCCGGCGCAGGAGTTCCGGCCGAGAAAATCTCTTTCGCGCGCGACACGTTTACCTTCAACTTCCCTGGCGCACCGTCAGCCTTCGTCGATGAATTCAGGAAATACTACGGGCCGACCATGAATGCATGCAGCACCGACGCCCGGGGACAAACCGTTGTTCAAATCTGAGCCAGGATTGTGACCCAATAGCGAAGTTGGTTGATGTCCACGGTGGCACGGTTCGAACTGAGAAAGATTTCAACGCGCACTTCGACCCTTTCGGATTCATCGTCCCAGTCCGCCTCGACAGAGCTGATTTGCACTGTGTAGTCCGAAGGCACCCCTCGTTTGGACACGCCTTGGGAAGCCACTGAAGCCGAAGCGATCGCCCGATAAAACTGGCCCCGCGTAAGAGTCGGGCCCACCAGGAAAGTCCATGTCGGGTTGACCGGATCAGGATCACCACTCGCCAAGATTTGGACGTTGGCTGCTCCTGTAACGGTAAACAGTCGATTTGCTCCGTCTGGCCCCGCCACAACGGCTTCCAGAACTTGTTCTCCAATCGTTGTCGTTACAGGCATTGGATCGCCTCCTTGTGGATTCGATGGAGTGTTAGCTACTGGAAAAGGAGTGTCAATGTATTCGCTCTGATTCATTATGACTAAACGAATCGCGCCGCATTTACACGTTGCTCAATCCGGAATTTTAATCGACGAGACAGAGGCCATCCCTCCATGATTTCAAAATGAAAGAGGTCTACTTCGACGACTTGAAAATTGGCGCTCGCTTTAAATCCGAGCCACTCGAAGTGAAGGAGAAGCAGGTGATCGAGTTCGCCCACAAATTTGATCCGCAGATGTTTCATCTCAATCGTAAAAGTGCAGAGCGAACAATTTTCAAAGGTCTGATTGCAAGCGGCTGGCATACGGCGGCTATGACCATGCGGTTGTTTGTGCAAACACTGAACTTCGCCGAAGGCGCCATCGGGCTGGGTGTCGATAAACTGCGCTGGCCCAATGTGGTGCGGCCGGGCGATGTGCTCACGGTTGAGACGGAGATTGTCCATCTACGGCCGTCACGATCGAAACCCAAATACGGGATCATTCGCCTGCGGAAGGTGACGATAAATCAGCGTGGTGAAATTGTGCAGACGATGTTGGCCAGTGTAATGGTGCCGCGAAGGTCGTAGTCGAGTGATTGTGAGATAGTGACTAGTGGACGTCGTTGGCGGCTGCGTAGCAAGCTGTAGCAACCGGTCTGTGTTCGATTCAACGGTGACCCTCTGACTTCTGATTCCTGATCTCTGCTCGTCACCGGTTAACCATCGCCATCGCCCAATCGGGATAGCGTTCGCCTGCGAACGCCTCATGCGGCGCGACCTCATCAATGCGCGCGACATCCTTGCTAGTAAGATCGACGTCGACCGCGCCGACATTTTCCTGCAAATATTTGCGCCGTTTTGTGCCGGGGATCGGAACGATGTCGCTGCCTTGTGCCAGCACCCAGGCGAGTGCCAACTGCGCGGGAGTGCACTTTTTTTCGCGTGCGATTTCTTCCACGCGCTGTACTAGGTCGAGATTGTGCTCAAAATTCTCGCCCTGAAATCGGGGCGTCGTGCGCCGGTAATCGTCTTCCGGCAGATGCTCCGGCTTTCTAATCTTCCCGGTCAGAAACCCGCGACCGAGCGGGCTGTATGGCACAAACCCAATACCAAGCTCACGGCACACGCCGAGCACTTCTGCTTCAGGATCGCGCGTCCAGAGTGAGTATTCCGACTGCAACGCCGTGATCGGATGGACGGAGTGCGCGCGGCGAATCGTCTCTGCTCCCGCTTCGGAAAGACCAAGAAACCGCACTTTGCCCTCGCGCACGAGGTCGGCCATGGCGCCAACTGTTTCTTCAATCGGCGTGTCTGGATCGACCCGATGCTGATAATAAAGATCAATTACATCAACACCGAGCCGACGCAGACTTCCTTCGCAGGCTTTACGCACATAATCCGGTTTTCCGCAGATTCCGCGAAACTCCGGCCTCTCCGGGTCGCGCACGATTCCAAACTTTGTCGCAATAACAACCTTTTCGCGATGTCCTCTCAATGCGCGCCCAAGTAATTCCTCATTCGTGTGAGGACCATACATGTCCGCGGTATCGAAGAACGAGACACCGAGCTCGAGGGCGCGATGAATGGTCGCGATTGATTCGTCATCGTCTCGCCCGCCGTAAAAATCCGACATGCCCATGCAACCGAGACCGATTGCTGAAACGACTGGTCCTCCGTGTCCAAGTTTTCGTTGTTTCATACTTGTTGAGATTCGGTTGTCAGCTTCATCGCGGTCGCGGCGCATTGGTCGGCAGCAAAGCCGAAAACAGCGCGCTCTGATATCTCAAAACAGAATCGCTGAATTGTAGTAACTTGGTAGCGCCTTGTTCCGCCTCTCTCTTCGTAAGGGAGAGGGGTAGGGTGAGGGTCTCTTCTCATCGTCACGCCGGTTCGACAAACCCCTCACCTTAATCCTCTCCCCTGTGCGAAAGGGGAGAGGCGAACTATGCAACGCGACGCATACCGAAGCGAATGTTAGCAAGATTCACAACTCGACAGTCGCGATAGCTTGATCGAAATCGTTCGGGAGCGGTGCTTCAAAATTTCTCCACGCACCGGAACCTGGATGCCGAAACCCGATTTTCCAAGCGTGCAACATCTGCCGCGGAAAATCTTTTGCCGCACGCGTTGCATAGACTTTGTCGCCGAGCACGGGATGACCGAGATGATGAAGATGCACGCGAATCTGGTGGGTGCGTCCGCTATGCAAGAGGCATTCGATCAGGCTTGCATTATCGCCCGACCGAACGACGCGATATTCGGTTTTGGCGGCGCGCCCGCGCGGTGAAGTTACGCTCATTCTTTGGCGATGCACCGGGTGGCGGCCGATCTTTTCTTCGATTACCCCCGACTGCTTTGGTAATTTCCCCGCGGCGAGCGCGAGATAAACTTTCTCAACTATGCGGTCGGCAAATTGTGTCGATAATTCCCGATGCGCTGCGTCATTTTTCGCGACGACAAGGCAGCCACTTGTTTCTTTGTCGAGACGGTGAACGATACCTGGTCGTTCTTTTCCGCCGATTCCCGACAGCATTGGGCAGTGATATAATAAAGCGTTCACAAGCGTACCGCCGCGATGACCGGCGCCCGGATGAACGACAAGCCCAGCTGGTTTATTGATGACGATGAGATCGTCGTCTTCAAAGAGAATATCGAGCGGAATCGGCTCCGGCCGGGCTTCGATTTTTTCGACCGGTGGTTCGGTTAATTCGATTTTATCACCGCTGCGAACAACCTGACGCGGCTGCGTGGTTGCGCTGTTGAGCTGAACGAACCCGGTGCGGATCAATTGTTGAAGGCGCGAGCGCGAGTATTCTGGAAGTTGCCTTGCCAGAAAACGATCGAGGCGAAGGCGTGCCTCGTCTTTTGACACGACGAACCGGGCCTTGGCGGAACTTTTCGTGGATCCTTTCAATTGACTATCGTCATTTCATTGCTCCAAAACCTCTGAATGTTACAATCGGCGTTAATGGCGATCAAAGGGAGCCTGCGATGACGCAAACATGCCAGGCCTGCGGTACGGCTATCGATACGACGGACGCAGAGCCACTGGCACCCATGCCCTGTCCGAACTGCGGCGAGAAGGTGAGGGTGGAACGGACGTTTGATCATTTCGTTGTGGTCGAGACCCTTGGTATTGGCGGCATGGGCACCGTTTACAAGGCGCGTGATACGCTTTTGGATCGGTTTGTAGCGCTGAAACTCCTGCGCAAAGGCGTCAACGGCCAGGAGGACTACAACTCTCGCTTGCAACAGGAAGCACGCATTGCTGCCTCTGTAAACCACCCCAATGTCATACAAGTCTTCTCCTCCGGAACCGATCACGGACAGTTTTATGTGGTGATGGAGCTGGTCGATCACGGAAGTCTCGATGATCTCATCGAACAGCGAAATCGGTTGCCCGAAAAGCAAGTGCTTGAGACCGGCGTTCAAGTCGCGAAAGGACTGCGTGCGGCGCATCGGAAGGGTCTAATTCATCGCGACGTAAAGCCAGCGAACATCTTATTTGTCGAACAGACAGCAAAGATCAGCGACTTCGGCCTGGCGGGCGCCGCGACACAAGGATCGGAAATACAAGGCGTGATTTGGGGCACGCCATATTATGTCGCGCCGGAACGACTGAACAACCAGCCGGAGGACTTTCGGAGTGATATTTATAGTCTGGGTGCAACGCTGTTTCACGCGATCGCCGGCAAAGCGCCAATTGAAGGCAATACAAATTCCGCCGCCTTGCTCTGCGAATTAAAAGAACAACCACTCGATTTGCGCGCCGTCGCGCCCGACGTTTCCCCAGCGACAGCGCGGGTTTTTGAGCGAATGATCGCGGCCGATCCTGGCCAGCGTTTTTCTTCCTACGACGAGCTCGTGGCCGAGCTAGAGCAGGCGCAACGTGTATTGGAGAGCGGAAGCAACGGCAGTGTTGCACGCAGGCGACTGCAGCCGTGGCTTCTGATCTCCGGGCTTTTGCTTATTGCGCTGGCGGCAACGGCAATCGTCTTTCTCGGTCGCAAACCGAACCTGAATGCTCCAGCCAGGGCGTTACCGGCGCCCTCGGTCTCGGCGGTTAAGCGCAACCCGAAGGAGGCGGACCGGGCGCCCGCCGCAACCCGTGCGCTGGAGGGAAGGAATCCCGACGTCGAGAGCGCTTCGTGGAACACAGCACTCTCCAACTATAAAGAGCAGATCATCCTTTATAATTTCGCTGGAGCGGCTGAGGCGATTAAGAACGCGAGATTGAATAACGCGTCGCTGAAACAGGCAAAGGAAACGGCAGAGAAAAAAGCAAGATGGCTGATCGATTGGAAGAACAACCTGATCTACGATCTCAACCGGGTGCATTTCTCTGGCGAGTTTACTGACAGCAGCGGCGCTCAATACACGGGTATAGCCAGCGCGACCGATGAGAGCCTCAGTTTGAAGCTGCGGCATGGTATTGCGAGTGTTACATGGGAGAAGCTTTCACCTAAGACGCTGTTCAAGGTTTCCACCTCATTTATCCAACGAGGCGCACCCCAGGCAGCGGATCAACAGTGGCGTTGTGCCGTTTTTGCGAGCGAGTTTGGGCAAGCGGAGATTGCTCGACAACTCGCAGAGGCCGCCGCGAAGGCGAAGCCGGAGTACCAGGAGCAGATGTCCCGGGTGTTTCCGGATATTCCGCAGGTTCGCTAGCTGCAGCGACAGTCGTATCTCTGCCCGTCGCGCGGGAGTTGCGCGAGGCGGATGAGATGTCGTGGCGGCAAAGGTTTCAAAACGCGTCACCTTCGCGCTTTGCAGAGCGAAGCGGCTTACAAGGTTGCAGCGAGTTGAGGGCAGCCTGAAGATGAACGAATTGCGTGCCCAAGAGTCAGATTTAGACGAATCGTTGCCATAATCGATTTTCGGGCGATTTTTCTAATCCCGACCATGAGTATAGAGCAAAACCCGCCACCACCATTTCCTTCACCGGAGGAGCTAAAGGCCAAAATCGCGGAGTTCATGAAACAGAACTTCGGCGATCGGGTCTCGGTGGCGACATTTGCCGAGCCCGAACCGGCCGCTGCGGTCGAGGATGAAAAGCCGGAGAAGAGAGACCATCCTGAATTCGAATTCAATTTTCTGCCGCGCGACATCAAGGCGCAGTTGGACCGTTTTGTAATCAAGCAGGATGAAGCGAAGAAAGTGCTGGCGATCGCGGTTTGCGATCATTACAACCACGCCAACTACCTGCGGCGGCTTGAAGAAGAAGACGCCAGGCGCGCCGAGGAGACCGAATACATTAAGCAAAATGTGATTTTGGTCGGTCCGACCGGGGTCGGTAAAACGTATCTTATCAAGCACATCGCCGATCTGATCAAAGTACCGTTTGTTAAAGCGGACGCGACCAAGTTCAGCGAGACTGGTTACGTCGGAGGTGATGTCGAGGATCTCGTTCGCGAGCTCGTGCACAAAGCGGACGGCGACGTCAACCTCGCGCAGTTCGGTATCATTTACATCGACGAGATCGACAAAATCGCATCGGCCGGAAATCTAATTGGCCGCGATGTAAGCGGGCGCGGCGTGCAGACTACGTTGCTCAAGTTAATGGAAGAAACGGAAGTGCCGGTGCGAAGCATGAACGATCTCCAGGCGCAATTGCAGGCGGCGTTTGAATTCCAGAGGCGCGGCAAGGCGAAACGGGAAACGATCAATACGCGGCATATTCTCTTTGTTGTGAGCGGCGCGTTTGAGAAACTCAAGGAGCAAGTGGCCCGGCGCGTCAGACAAGGTCAGATCGGGTTTAGCGCATCGCCTGTTCAGGTGATGGACAACGAGCTATTTCAGCACGTCACAACACAGGATTTTATCGAGTACGGATTCGAGCCAGAATTCATCGGCCGGTTGCCGGTGCGCGTGGTTTGCGAAGAGCTCGACGCGGATGATCTCTTCAAGATCATGAAATATTCCGAGGGGAGTTTGCTACGCCAATATGAGCGCGCATTTCGCGCTTATGGCATCCAGATTAGCTTCGAAGATGAAGCGTTGCGTCTATTGGCGGAGGCCGCCGCCAGGGAAAAAACTGGCGCGAGGGGATTATTGACAGTATTTGAAAAATTGTTCCGCGATTACAAATATTATCTCGCCGGGTCGGGCTTGAGTCAGTTGCGGGTCACGGCCGTGCTCGTGCGCGAACCGAAACGCGTGCTGGATCGGTTGATGGCCGAGGGACAAAAGCTGGAGGTGCAAACGCTCGAAGCTAGCGCGCATCAATTTGCTGAGAAATTCAAAAACGACCATGGATTGGAAATTGTTTTTGATGAGACAGCAGTGCGACGTTTGGTGGAGCGCGCGCAAGCTGAGCGAATGACGATGAGCGATCTCTGCGCTCACTTATTTAAGGATTACCAGTTCGGATTGAGCCTGATTAGAAAGAACACTGGCCGGACGAAGTTTGTCATTAATGCCGAGGCCGTCGATGCTCCGGACAAATTCCTGAGTGAACTGGTGGTGCAGTCGTACTACCCGGCCGCACTTGCGCAAAAGGCCTGATTGTCATGAAGCGGTCGCTGATCACTACGGGGATAATTGGAGTCGTTGCCGCCATCATTGTGGCCGCGCTGCATGCGAGCCGGCTGATGCTGGGTTTCGAGACTGCTGTTGCGGAACTTGTATCTCGCTATGCCGGCGCCACGAGAGTCGTCGGTGAGAAATGGCAGTACGTCTTTGTTTTGCTGCTCGCGCTGGGCGTTGCCTGGCTCAGTCTGAGCAGTGTGCGGCGGACCCGCACCCGGTTGCTAGTCGTTTTTTTGTTGATCGAGTTGCTGGGCCTTTCGTGGGTCTGTTCGCTTTATCGGGTATTTTTCCAACCGCTGCCCTCCATGTTTGCGGTCGTGCTCGCATTGATTGTCGCTGAGGGTTGGATTGTTTTCTTGCGGCTGGATCACTCGCGCTTGACGCGAAATCTATTCGCCAACCGCCTATCGAAGAAAGAACTCTGCCGTGTCACTGAGGGGGCAGTTTCTTTCGATGTTCATCCGAAAGCATACGAAGTGAGCGTGGTTGCTTCCGATATCGCGAGCAAATATGAACTGGCAGAGGATCCGGGGCCTGCAGTTTTCGCGGGGGTCATGGGAAAATTTATTCGCGACACGGCCGATCATCTCTTGGAAGGGGGTGCTTACTTACAAGCCGCCGACGGGGAGGGGGTTGTCGCTATTTTTGGATTCCCCGAAGGCAATGCCGAACACGCCGAGAAGGCCGTGCGCGTGGCCCTCGACTTGGTTCAGCACTTTCGCAAGCAGCGGCAGAACAACGGAGAAATCGCGAACTGCGATATCCATGTGGGAATTAGTTCGGGCACCATCCTTGCCGCTCCGCTGAAAGATGATAGCAGCTCGGCACTCTTAACCAGCGGCGAACCAATCGAACTGGCGCGCAGGTTCTGTGCCGAAAATCACCTCTATGGATCAAACATTCTGATTGATACGCGTACGTTCGATCTGGCGAGCAACGCAATCGTCGCGCGGCCGATTGATTTTGTGAACGGCGTGAATTCGCAGGATCGACATGAAATCTACGAACCACTTTGGCTGGCAGCAGAAGCCAGGCCGGAGCATATCGCGCGTCGAGATTCTTTCTGGAGCGGAGTGGTTCTGTATCGAGAGAAACGTTGGGCGGAAGCGTATACCGAGTTCCAGAAGGCGCGGGGCTCGGAGGAAGAAAATGATCGTCCGCTGCAATTCTATTTGCGCCGGCTGGAGCCGCTTGCTCTGCAATTAACGGAAACGCCCCCGGAATAAGTCCGCCAAAGGACGGATTCGCCGTGGCGAATCCGAGCGCATTTTGAGAAAGACGGAATATCCGGTCGCAATCCGGAATTTGATTGTGCAATTGCGACAAATGCCGGGAGTTGGCCCTCGCTCAGCGGAGCGGATTGCGCTCTGGATCGTGCGTGCGCGGAACGACCAGCCGGAACAGATCTCGCGTGCAATCGTTGAAACGCGTCAGGCTGTTCACCCGTGCACGCTCTGCGGATTTTTTACCACCGAAGAGATCTGTGATATTTGCGCAGATTCCTCGCGCTCACTGGAGCTGCTCTGCGTCGTCGAACAACCCACCGATATCCTTCCTCTGGAGAAGACCAGCGCGTTCCGCGGTCGGTATCATTCTCTTGGAGGAAAAATTTCGCCGCTCGATCACGTCGAGCCCGACGATTTACGGATCAAAGAATTGCTCGAACGCCTCGAACGGGAAAAGATTTCCGAAATCATCTTCGCGCTTTCGGCCGATGTGGAGGGCGAAGCCACCACAAATTATCTGGTCGATCTTTTAAGAGCTAAGCCGGTGACTTTGACACGCATTGCACGCGGGATTCCGGCTGGCGGAGGTCTCGAATCGGCTGACGAGTTGACGCTTGCGGCGGCGCTTTCGGGCCGCACGAAGCTGTGAGTCGTTAAAGCGTTAAAGGATGAAGCGATCCGCTTCAACGCTTCAACTTTTCAACGCTTCAACATTGCACTAGCTTTCAATCATATGTCCTGCGCGAAGATTGATCCGGCGCTGCACCAGGCGCAAAAGCCGCCTTGGATCAAAGTGCGGCTGCCGTCGAATCCGGTTTTCTTTTCCACGAAGGCGCTCATTTCTGACTTACGGTTGCACACGGTTTGCGAAAGCGCGCAATGTCCTAATCGCTGGGAATGCTGGAGTCAGGGCACGGCCACAATGATGATTGCCGGAGATCGTTGCACGCGCGCGTGCGGATTTTGCGCGGTGACAACGGCAAGGCCTTTTGCGCTGGAAGAAGACGAGCCACAGCGTGTTGCCGAGGCGGTGCGCCGGATGAAATTAAAACATGTGGTGATCACTGCAGTCGCGCGTGACGATCTAAAAGACGGCGGCGCCAATCATTTCGCCGGCACGATCACCGCAATTCGCGAAATGGATCCGTCAGTGATTGTCGAAGTGCTCGTTCCCGATTTTCACGCACAGGATTGGTGCATTCAAATCGTGCTGGATGCCGGGCCAGATATTTATAATCACAACATGGAAACGGTGGAGCGCCTGACGCCGCTGGTGCGTTCGCGGGCGAAGTATCAGACGTCCCTGCACGTTTTGCGACGAGCAAAGGAGCTGTCGTTCCGCAGTGGCGGGATTGTGACAAAGAGTGGCGTAATGCTTGGCCTCGGCGAGAAGGAGACCGAGCTTTTTCAGACAATGGATGATTTGCGCGAGGCGGGCTGCGAGGTCCTAACCATGGGCCAATATTTGCGTCCAAGCCCGAAACACTTGCCCGTGATCGAGTATATCACGCCAGAGCAATTCAATTATTACGGCGATATCGCGCGCAAAAAAGGTTTTCTATATGTCGCCTCCGGTCCGCTCGTGCGCAGCTCTTATCACGCAGCTGACTTTCATCCGGTGGTTCGTCGATGACCGAAGCCGTGCGGGACCGGCTCGCGCTAATTCGCTTGAAAGCTGCCGCGATCATCCCGGCGTATCGCGAAGAAAAGCATATTGGCGACGTTGTTCGTCGAACGCGTCAGCAGCTTGATCATGTGCTCGTGGTTGATGACGGCTCAAACGACCAGACGGCACAGCGGGCGCGCGAAGCCGGTGCCGAAGTCATCGTTCACAGCCAAAACCGCGGCAAAGGTGAAGCGATCAAGACCGGATTACGTCACTGGCTGGATCGGCAGTTCACTCATGTCGTGCGGCTTTCGCATGCTGGACCGGCAATTGATTCCACAGCTCCTTTGCGGCGCGAACCGCTTCGATTACGAAACCGAGATGCTTATCATTGCCAGCCGCAAGGGCTATCGAATCGAATCAGTTCCGATTACGACTGTTTATTCCGATGAAGTGAGCAACATCCAGCCAATGCGCGACGCTCTTCGCTTCTTCAGACTCATGCGTCGTTATCGAAGACTTTAGCAACGGCTCTGTGAGCCGCTCACAGCGCGCCTATAGGGCAGCGCGCCGGTAAGTGAATCACGGCTTTCTTGCCGGCACAGGTTTGTTGCTTTTGAGGATTTCCGATTCGGGTGTGAGCGTGGCCGGTTTGCCACTGAAAATGATGCGGTTTGGTTTTTCGGCAAGCGTTTCTACGAGGGCCTTCGCGTGCGTGGTAACCACTTTCAAATTTAAGAGAACCACGTGCAGCTGCTTCATCTGTTCCTGAAGCTGCCTGTCAGTCGTGCTAATGAAAGTGTCCGCAGTGCCGAACACCTTGTCCGCATCTTTGGACATGCCTTCGAGGTTCTTGACGACGTTCTGTAAATTATCCACGTCAATTTTGAGCGAATCGGCCAATGGTCCGAGCTTCGGCATGAATTGGTCGAGATTACCTTTCAACCCCGTGACCGTTACGTTGAGATTGTCTAGCAACTTGTTCGCGTTGTCGAACAACGGACCGGCCGCCGCTGTGATCTGTTCGATGCCATAAGCCGGATGGCCCTCTATCGCCGCGTTGTTTGCGAGGGTGTTTCCTCCTGGCGTGCCCGCAGAGAGCGCGACAAACTTCGGCGCCAGCATAGTATCGGAGCTGAGTGTCGCGGTTATGTCAGTGGGCAACGGCGGAACCCCTTCATCGAGGCTGATGGTTACGCGCACGGCGTCCTTCTTGTTTGAAGACGCTTCACGCTCCTTTGCAGTCAAGTGCCGCATCGCAATGACACGCCCCGCCGGTGCACCTGCATAACGGACTTCCGAGTGCACTTTGATGCCGGTCACATCTTCATAATTGATTTGCAAGGTGCGCTTCGGTTTTTTCAAACGATAACCGGAAAGCGCTATCGTAAGCGCTCCGAGGAGGATGATGCTGCATGCGATGACCGAGAGGGCCACGATGTAGTCAGAAAGATTTCGTTTCATGGCGTTTTGTGATGAAAGCGATACCGCGCGAGCGCAAAGGGTCGGGGCTTCACGTATTGATGATGCTCGTGCTCTTCTTGTGAGAGGTTTAACGGAATAGGCCCGTCGGCTTCGCCCTTGATAAATTGTTGGACCTCCGGATTGGGGCTCGAGCGAATTTCTTCGGGCGTTCCTTGCGCGACAATGCCACCGTGTCCAAGCATAATCATCCGTGTCGCAATACGAAAAGCGCTCGTCATGTCATGCGACACGACTACTGCTGTCATGTGGCTGCCATGGGTCAATTTGAGAGTGAGTTGATCCACAACTGCGGTCATGATCGGGTCCAGTCCGGAGGTCGGCTCGTCGCTGAAAAGCAGTTCCGGATCGAGCGCGAGGGCGCGCGCGAGGCCAACGCGTTTTTTCATTCCGCCGCTGATCTCCGCCGGCTTCAGATCCTCAAAACCAGTCAACCCTACCATCTCAAGTTTTTGTTTCACAACTTGTTCGATTTCATCAGGGGACTTGTCAGTATGTTGAAAAAGTGGCAGCGCAACATTCTCGCCGACGGTGAGCGAGGCGAGGAGCGCGCCGGACTGGAATAGCATTCCAAATCGACGCCGGACATGACCGATTTCCCTTTCGTTCATCGTTGTGACTTCTTCGCCAAAAATCTTGACCGAACCTGAAGTCGGTTTCATTGAACCAATCATATGTCGGAGCAGCGTGCTCTTGCCACAACCGCTGCCGCCCATGATCACGAGTGTCTCGCCGCGATGGACGTTGAAGGAGATATCGTTGATGACGGTTCGATCCCCGAATCTTCGGACAAGATCGAGAACTTGGATGATAGGAGAATCAGGCATGGTTAAGACAATGACCAACCTCGAATGACGAATGTCATTCCTCCGTTAATTGTCGTTGGGGTTTCATCATTCATTTTTTCCGCTTCTCCAAATCTTCGAGAAAATCAGATGCAATTCCTTAGCTTCGGTCCAGAGCCTGCGAGCTTCAGCTTTCAAGTATGGCGTCGCGCGAACCGCCATGCGTAGAAAGTGCTTTACTTCGCGTGTCTCTTTCTTGCAGGTTCCATTGCTTTTTAAGAACTCCTTCTTTGATACGGCATCGTCGGCTTCGACGTAGTTAGCGCCAACACTTGTCGCTGCACCGACAAGTTGGCTAATGATACGATTCGTCACTGCGTCTTGCTGAATCGCTTTTGCAAAATCAATAACGGCTTCGCCAAATCTGGCGGTGCGTTCTTCAAGATCATAAACGCGCTTTGTCTCCGGTTCCTCGCGGACCACGGAGGCTGGGTTCGCGCCCCAAAAGGAATCCTCTGCGCGCGCTTTTTGATTTTCGGATTTCGTCATTCTTTCGTCATTCGTCATTCGTGCTTCGTCATTCCTGTCATCCGCTAAAGAAGAAAATTCCAGTCAGTAGCGCGTTTGTAACGAGCATCGCGAGCAAAGCTTGGACGACTGACCCTGTCGTTGCCTGACCGACCCCTTCAGCGCCACCTTCGACATGAAGTCCAGCATTGCACGCGATCGTGATGACGATCCATGCAAAAACGCCGCTTTTGATCATTCCCGAATACAAATCCCATGTGTCTGCGCTTTGCAACGCCCGGAGCACGTAACCAGCGGTATTAAAATCGAGCGCGAAGCGGCAAACGGCCCAGCCTCCCAAAATGCCGATGTAATTTCCGATAATCGTGAGCGCAGGCAGCATCACCAGCATCGCCAGAAAGCGTGGCACGACCAGGTATTGAACCGGATTAATCGCCATTACCTCCAGCGCCTCGATCTCCTCGGAGACTTTCATCGTTCCCAGCTCGGCTGCGACGGCCGATCCGCTCCGCCCGATCACGATCACTGCGATCAAGACCGGTCCCATCTCGCGCAAGAGTGTCAGCATTACCAGATCGGGAATGTACATTTCGGCGCCGAGACTCTGCAGAGAATGGGCGGCCTGCATGGCCAATGTCACACCCACACTGAACGCCGTCAGCGCAACCATCGGCGCAGCGCGCACCCCGATGAAGACCATCTGCCGGAAGATCGGCGCGATTTTGAAAAATTGACCGGTGAACGGCGCGATCAAAATCCAGTAGAGCAGGCTGAGATTAAGCTGAATGTAATTTTTCAAATTATGGCGGTCTCGGACGCGCAGGATGACAAGGCTGGCGCGCCGACGAAAGCTGAAAGTTAAAGTCGTGTCACGAATCTGGGACCGATCCGCTGCATTCGAGACAGAGAATTAGATGCAGTCGCGAGGAAATGCTTTGCGTCAGGGTTGCCGCGCGGTTGTAGCCGGGATCGATGATCCCGGGTCAGGCTTGGCCGCAAGTCACTCCCGCCGGCATCACCGATGCCCGCTACAGCAACGGATCACGCGTGATGTCGCCATCCCAATCCAAACTCAGATTAATCCGCGCTTGCGGAAGTCGCCGAGGTTTCCGCCGGAAGAGCGCTCGATCATGTCGATGGTGAACTTGAGCAGGCAAACTTCCCACGCATCGTCCACGCCTTGGATGACGGCGCTGAGCGGTTCGCTTGCGCCTTCCACACGGCGCTTGGTGCGGCTGATGACAGCATCGATTGAATCGCGGATCGTTTCTTCCGTCACATCGGTCTTGCGAAATTGGAATCCGTAGCGCAAGACCGCGATGTTGCGGAGATTCTCGCGCAGTTGATCGACATAGCGCTGCGCTTTCTCACCAAAACCTTCGAGTAGTAGCCGGCAATAATGTTCGGGCGTCAGGATTTGCGGTCGCTCGGCGTGAATCTTTCCATTGCGAACCCGAACCTGATCGACGCGATCCATCAACTCGGAGATGAGATAAAAATTGAAACTGGTGCTGCCAAAGGTCGCAATCTGTCGTTCGGGCGCGACAATCACCTGCGTGTTTTCAATTGCGTAATCGAAATCGTCCTTTCTGATCATTCATTCGCAATCTAAGATAAGCGTCAGTTCTCGCAAAACGAAACGGGATAGCGACGGGATCACTCTGGTATGGCGGTTCACTGAATCGCCTAGGCGATCGAGTTCAATTGCCGCGTATCTGCCGCCGATTGGCGGATTGATCTCGGCGACGGTTGGATCGCCAGGAAGCTTCTGCGACACAGTGGGCAGCGGGGACGTGCGCGTCGGGCCAGGCTTATGGACCTTGCGATTGCTGCTCTCCGCCTTGTGCGGACTGGAAGAGCGACAGATATTGGCCGTAGCCTTCTTCCTTTAATTTTTCCACTGGAATAAAACGCAACGCGGCAGAGTTGACGCAGTAACGTTGACCGGTCGGAGCGGGGCCATCGTCAAAGATGTGACCGAGATGGGAATCACTTTTGCTCGAACGAACCTCCGTCCGCTCCATGCCGTGGGAAGAATCCCTTTTTTCCACCACTTTGTCTTTTGAAATCGGTTTGGTAAAACTGGGCCAGCCCGTGCCGCTATCGAATTTATCCAGTGAACTGAAGAGCGGCTCACCCGTAATAATATCGACGTATATTCCCGCCCGGTGATTGTCCCAGTAGGCGTTTTGGAACGGCGTCTCCGTTCCGCATTCGCGCGTCACATGATACTGGTCTTTCGTTAACTTCGTTTGCAATTCGGTGTTGCTGGGAACTGCTTTCGTTGGATTCATTTTCTCGGCCTCCTTTTTCTGTCCTTGAGCATAACTAAACAATATCGAGCCGATAATCACAACAATCGCGCCCAGCAATCCAATCCACAGCGTTTTATGTGACCCATGCTTATATGTTAAAAGTGTGGTGTTCATTCCCTGAATCGATCCCTCCAGCAATTGATAATCTACTTTACGCGGGAGCGCCTTTTCTGGCAAACGCGCAGGAGTGAGATCGATCTCCTTTAATTCAATTCGTAAACAAGCCGAAAAGTGGCCGTTCGCAGTTTCCTTCAGGGCGAATCGTCGGCGTTACAGATTTTTCCTATGTAAATTCGCAGCGTGGCGCGAATGGATAGCCTGAAATCGGCCGGGAGAGATCAGGCGTTCGGTCCAAACACTCGAGGCCCGAATGGGCTCGGGTGCGAATTTCGCTAGTCGAAATCCTGCCGGCCAGCTTCTGGAACGCGAATGTAGCGACGGAACACAAGCAAACCAACAGGCGCGATCGATGCCGCCAACGCAAAGATAAGCCACATGGTCCCGGAATGTCGCGGACCGTGCGCGGGACAAAAGGCGGCTAGCAACCATCCCCCGCTTCCAACGAGCAGTTTCCCGATAAGAAAGGGAATGTACGAAAGCGCGCCATAGGATGCTTCCTGACCTCTTGGAGCAATCGCGGCAGCATACTCATAAACTCGCGGCGAGTAGAACGCTTCGCCGATCGAGAAGATCGATATGTAGATCGCGATCATCATGTAGTAGGGGTGAATGCTTCCCTGCACTCCCAGATAACCGTGACCAATCCATTGCCCAATGAAACCTTGGGCCGATCGTTGAAACCACGAAGTCGGTAAGGCCATAACAAAAACAGATGCGGCGCAAATCGCTCCGCCCACGACCACCATTCTGTAAGCTGAATATTTTTGCGTGAGCGCGCCAATGATTGGCACCAGAATGATGATGAGAATGTAATTGATATTCGAGAGGTGACCGATCGGAGCGCCATTCCCTAGCTCGCGGATACCAAATTTCGGAAACACGTAGTCCATTTGCAGGAAAATGAGCTTCAGAAATCCGATTAAAAGAAGAAAAGCAAGAAGCCGATAAAAACCGGATTGACCGAGTAGCCGCTTAAATAACGCGACAGTATCGAGGGCGGGGCCGCGGATTGTTAACCAGATGCGCTCCCAGAACGCACCGGTGGCGAATAGCACTGGCTCCGCCGTGAATTTAACGCCTTGGTCCGTCGCTTCAGCTCCTCTTCGCAGAAAATAGATCGCCGGCAGAAGCAGTACCTCGAAGCCGAGGCTTACCAGGAATAGCGTGCGATAAGTCGTTATGTGCAACCCAAGGAGATTTAAATAGCCATACTCGCCTAACGAGTGGCGCACGTAGTCGAAAATGCTGCCAGCAATCAGATAGCCAACGTTCATGACCATATAGATCATCGAGAAGGAGATTGAGCGTTGTCGCACAGTCGAATAGCGGCGCGTGGCGGCAATGAGGACCGGTGTGCCGAGCGCCTCCCCGATCACTAACGGAAACAAACCGCCGGCAAGCGCCAGCCAGGGTATCGTCGTAAACACCATCATCGAGCGAGCCACCAGACAGATAATGACACCGAGAAAAAAAGTTCGGCGAAGACCGAGCGCGTCGGTGAGCGAGCCCGACAACAGCGTGAACACGGTCATCGCAGGCGCCCAAACCCACCCGATCAAAGCTCCCGCGGCCTGGTCGCTGTACCCGAGATCTGCCGAAAGCCACAAGATCAACGTCTTATTCGTGATCGAATAGGCCGAGATGATCAGGAGCTTTATCAGGAACGTGAGCCACAACTCGCGTTCAGCTCCCCTGAGCACGGTGAATTTCGCGAAAAAACCGATTAGTCCTGTCGCCCCGACTGGAGCGACGCTGTCTTCCGGCACGAACGTCTCTTTAGTCACTTCTCCCACGGGTTTCAACAGCCGCTACAGCATCTTCGCGACAAATTCGCTAGCGTCGAATGCGGCGAAATCGTCGATTTTTTCGCCAGTGCCAACGAAGCGGGTTGGAATCCCCAACTCATCCTGAATTGCGACGATGATTCCACCTTTACCGCTGCCATCGAGCTTGGTGACAATAAGACCAGTGAGTCCGACTGCGCCGTGAAATTCGCGCGCCTGACTGAGCGCGTTGCCGCCAGTCGTTGCATCGACCACCAGCAGAGTCTCATGCGGCGCATCCGGGTCGTGTTTGCCCAGAGTGCGTTTCACCTTTTGCAACTCTGCCATTAGATTTGTTTTCGTGTGCATCCGTCCGGCCGTATCGCACAGAAGAAATTCAATCTTGCGCTGGACCGCCGCCTGGTACGCTTCGTAGCAAAGCGCCGCCGGATCGGCGTTGTATTGGCCCCGAATCATTTCGATCCTCAGCCTTGTTGCCCAAACCTCAAGCTGTTCAATTGCTGCGGCGCGAAAAGTATCGGCTGCCGCGAGCAATACACTATGTCGATCCCGGACAGGTAGGGGCGAGTGACTCCAATCGCCTCCGCGCGGTCCGGGTGAACCGCCTCTACCTCCATCTTTCTGGAGATAACGCGCCAATTTCGCTGTCGATGTGGTTTTGCCGGTGCCGTTTACCCCCAGGAGCAAAATCACTTTCGGCTTGGTAGGCAGAGGCCGAATCGGAGCCGGATTGGGCGGCAGAATGCGTGCAACCTCCTCGCGTACCACCTTCACCACGTCGCTTATGCCCATCAATGACCATGCTTCGCGGTCCTGCAGTGTCTTGATGATCCGAGTTGTCATCGATACACCAAGATCCGCGCGGATGAGGGACTCCTCGAGCTCGTCCCAGTCGATCGGTTTGCCGGCGAACTTCTCAACAAGCGATTGGAGAAAATTCATGGGACGTGAGTCGCGAATCGTGAACTGATGTAACGATTTAACGAGTCCCGGAGTCTCGCGTTGAAGGCGCCGCCTCGCGCAGCGGTCGCTTCAAATCGTTCTTCACCCGATCGAGAATGCCATTCACAAAACGGCCGGATTCCGCGCCTCCGAAAGTTTTTGCCAGCTCGATCGCTTCGTTGATTGAGACAACCGGCGGAATGTCGTCGCGATAAAGCATTTCGTAAATGGCGACCCGGAGGACGTTACGATCGACTGCCGAGATTCGACGGAATTCGTAATTTTCACAATAGCGCCGAATACGTTCATCGATTTCTGGTAGATGCGCGACCGTTCCTTCAATGAGTGGCTGCGCAAACTCGCGCACACGTGGCGTGGCCGGGCAAAACTCCCAGAAATCCTCGATCCGCTCGGGCCCTTCGCCATGCTGAAGATCGCGCCAGAAATGATATTGGATCGCCGCTTCGCGTGCTCGTCGTCGTTTGCCCATAGAAATCAGTTCCCGCGAAGGTCCGACATGACGTTGGCGATTTGCACCGCGGCGCGCGCGGCCTCGGTGCCGCGATTAATTCTGTTCTCGAAGCAACGCTCGCGCGCTTGAAGTTCGTTATCAAAACTGAGAACGACATTGATTACCGGCACACCCTGATCGACGGCGATCCGTTGGAGGGCGTCCGTCACAGAACGGCTCAGGTTTTGCGCATGGTCCGTTTTTCCTTTCAAAATCACTCCGCAGGCGATGATCGCGTCGGCCTTTTCTTGCAATGCGATTTCCCGCACCGCCACGGGAATTTCGAATGACCCCGGCACGCGCTGAATGCAAATGGTCGCGCTCGGTGCAAGGCTCCGCAATTCCTTCTCGGCATGATCGACCAGACCCTGCACGTATGACGCATTGAATTGGCTGGCTACGATTGCGAAACCACGTTTTCGGCTAGAGCGGCTCGGACGACGTGGAGTGAATTTCGACATTTAGGAATGACGAATGACGAATGACGAATCACGAATTAATGACGAAGTTCGAATGACGAGAGACTGCACTTCCAGTTTCGGCATTTCTTCCTTTCCTTCGACATTCGTCATTCGGATTTCGTCATTCGCCGCAGGGCAAGCCAAGCCGTGGGACTGCACTGCGAACTGCAGAATCGACATAGCTGGCTACGTCCTACAGCATGTGCCCCATTTTCACCCGTTTCGTCTCAAGATACTTGGCGTTGTGGGGATTCGCCTCGCTGCGGATCGGCACTTGTTCCACCATCTCAAGGCCGTAACCTTCGAGTCCGACAACTTTCTTGGGATTGTTGGTCAGAAAACGGAACTGGCGGACTCCGAGATCGAAGAGGATTTGCGCGCCAAGGCCGTAATCGCGCAAGTCGCTTGGATAACCGAGTTTGGCATTTGCCTCCACCGTGTCGAGTCCTTCTTCCTGCAATTTGTAGGCGTGAATTTTTGCCGCGAGCCCGATACCGCGACCTTCCTGCCGCATATAAATCAGAACGCCGTTGCCTTCTTCTTGGATTTGTCGTAGCGCCGCGTGCAATTGGTTTCCGCAATCGCATCGGCGCGAGGCGAAAACATCGCCCGTGAGGCATTGACTGTGCACGCGAACCAGCGTCGGCTTGTTCTTGTCGATCTTTCCTTTCACCATCGCGAGATGATGCTGGCCGTCGAGTTTCGCGCGGTACAAGTGCAAATCGAAATCGCCGTACTCAGTCGGCATCTTTACGATCTGTTCCAGCTCCACCAATTTTTCGCGAAGCCGGCGATGCGCGATCAAACTTTGAATCGTGCAAATGCGAAGGCCGTGCTTTTTGCGGAACTCCATCAGCTCCGCCAATCGCGCCATAGTACCATCGTCATGTAGAATCTCGCAAAGCACTCCGGCCGGTTGCAGCCCAGCCATGCGCGCAAGATCAACAGCCGCCTCAGTGTGACCAGCACGGCGCAGTACTCCGCCATCCTTCGCGCGTAGAGGAAAAACGTGACCGGGTTGCGCGAGGTCTTCGGGCGAGGATTTTGCGTTAGCGATCGCCAGGATCGTCGTCGCCCGATCGTACGCGCTGATTCCGGTAGTTACTCCGCGCGCTGCGTCCACCGAAACAGTAAAGTCAGTGCGATGCATTTCGCGATTTTGCGCCACCATTCGTTGCAGGCCGAGTTGCTCCGCGCGCTCGTTCGAAACGGGCGCGCAAATCAAGCCGCGCCCATGCGTAGCCATGAAGTTGATCGCTTCAGGCGTCACTTTCTCGGCCGCCATCACCAGGTCGCCTTCGTTCTCGCGGTCGGCGTCGTCGGTCACGATCACAATGCGGCCCTTTGCGATATCGCTCACCACATCATCGATC
>WNFW01000817.1_pt1 | contig 20484 bp, 16 predicted proteins | sample 5400131 | NCBI WGS metagenome assembly WNFW01 (sample SAMN13153362, study PRJNA577476) | soil metagenome | isolation source: 20 cm soil or saprolite under grassland replicate 1 | place: USA:California | collected 2016-06-15 | reverse complement strand
CTGCAGCGCATGATCGGCGTAGTCGTCGTCACTGGACTTGTCGTACCAGCCATAGTCGCCCTTGTACCTGAATTCCAGGCGGCTGCGAGCCGGTTCGAACCGCAGCCGTAAGCGGGGCGCAAGCTTCCAGATCTGCGAATACTGCACATCCGTCGAGCTCTGAAAAATGTTGCTGTCGTTGAGGGCTTCGATGCCGAGCGATGACTCGAGCGTGAAGCCCCCTCTGTGCACCAGCGTTGCTTCCCGCCCTTCTTCCGGGTCCGGTGGGTAAGCCAGTGCCGACGATACGAGGCACACGCCCAGGACAATGCAAAGGCTCCAGCGGGATGGGCGCGGCACTGTGCAACCGATTCAATAACTTGCGAAAGGCTCGGATTCTACGTGGAGTCCAGATCACAAGTCTTCAGGAGTGTCGCACCTTTATGTGACGTGCTCTCAATGTCTTGCCGGTGCTTCGTCGATGGAATGCATCGTGCTCGCGCTCGCTGACCGCGTGCGGCGTGCAGTTGTGAGGCCGTCTACCGGCAGCAGGCGCAACGGGCCAGCGAGTCCCTCGGCGGCGTCGAGCACAGCCCGCGCTAGCGCTTCGAGCATGCTGACAATGGCGACTCGGAACGAGCCGTGGACTGGCCATGTGTGCCGGGCTTTGCTGATGAGGTGGCCTGTGGACGCCGCATCGGGAGGGGCTGATGCAGATGGTTTGGAGATCGTTGTATGTATGCTGAATTACAGATCTCGATGACCTGAGCCTGGGCGGGCATAAAGAATATGCGGAGTGCAATTCATAAGGCGGCGTACCGAATCGGGCGCAAGCTCTATATGTCAGGACACATGGATCTCCCTAACCGTCCCGCCACCAACGGCGAGTACTGGTTGGTGGATCAAATGCTACCGCTCGTTCCGCCGGACTCACTGGTTCTGGACATCGGCGCGTACGAGGGCGAGTGGACTGCCTACGTTCTGCGCGCCGCTTCAGTTTTGGGCAGATCATTACACCTGATCGCCTTCGAGCCCTCCACGACCACCAGATCGATGCTGGCAAACCGGTTCGCTCATGAGCAACGGGTCGAAGTCCTCGGCACAGCCCTCTCCGCCGAGAGCGGTCATGCTTTCTTCTACGCCAACTTCGCGGGCTCAGGGACCAGCTCTCTGCATGCGGCTTCCGGTGATCAGCAGGAGCGCGTGGCGGTAACGACTTTGGACGACTTCCTCGGCCAGCGCCAGGTGCGTCAAATTGCCTTTGCCAAGATCGACGTAGAAGGATCCGACGCTCTCGTTCTGAAGGGTGCGAGGCGAACTCTGGCTGCTGGGCAGATCGAACTTCTGCAGTTCGAATACAATTGGCGATGGTTGTTGAATTCGATGTCTTTGCATGCCGTGTTCGACATGGTCGACGGTATGCCATACCGCGTCGGCAAGCTGGCGGGCCGCAAACTGCTGCTTTTCGAGCGGTGGCATTTCGAGATGGACAGGTTCTTTGAAAGCAACTACGTCCTTGTTCTCAGGGGCGGGATGTTCGATTCCATAGGGCTGCCGGCGTGGTTTGACGAATCCAACGTTCTACGCTGGTAGATGGTCGGCCGGCTCGTGATAGTGAGTTGCACGCTCTAGGCCGCATGTCAATTCTTCGGCACTCAGCCTGGTCTGCCGCCGCGGCCATTGTCCTGACGGGATCCAGGTTCGTAGTAGTGGCCATTCTCGCGCGGCGATTGTCCCAAGGCGCTTTGGGGCAGTACGCATATGCCCAGTGGCTTGTTGACATCTCCTTTTTGTTCTGTTCGCTGGGAGTGACCGGCGCCATCTCGCGCTTCGCCGCGCAGTACAGTCATGCCCCGCTTCTGCTGTCGGGTCTTTTTCGGCGGTGGTGGCCACTCGCGCTTGGTCTCTCTTTTCTAACCGGCCTCGTCGTCTTGTGTGGTGCCTGGGCGTCCAGACTTGCGATGTTCCCTGACGACGCACCTTCGTTACTCGTGTGGGCGACAGCAAGTGCATTGTGGAGTATGCAAACTGCGGCGCTCGCTGGGCTCAAGCGCTTTGATCTGATATTCCGTGCTAACACTATCGCCGCCGCCGTGATGCTTGCAGGTACGGCCTTGCTTCCAAGCGCCGCGGATATCGCGGACGTTATCAAGGTAATGGCCCTTGCCTGCATTTTGGCGGCCACGGTGGGTATTTCTACAACCAAGACGTTTCTACGCTTAGGGAACGCAGATATCGATCCGTCTTTGTGGCGCGTCGTGAAAACGTACGCGGGAAATACGTGGATCTCTTCCCTGATCGCCAGTTTGGTGTGGTCCCGAGGCGAGTTTCCGATGATCAAGTCTGTGCTTGGAGATCTGGCAGTGGCGCAATACGCGGTTGCCATAACTACCTATGGGGCGGCGATGCAAGGAGTAATGCTTGGGCTCGGCGGTGTCGGCGCCCATTTGACCAGTCTCTGGGGTCAAGGCCGGAAAGAAGAGGCTCTCTGCTTGAGTCGATCAGTCATGGACCTGCAGCTTACGGTAATTGGCTCCGGCGCCCTTGCATTACTCGTGTTCGGAGACCAGCTTGTTGAGTTCGTATATTCAGCGTCCTATGCTGCCGCGGCGCCTTCCTTGCGCGTACTCACTCTCGGCCTCTTGTCTTTGTCGCTCGCCACGCAGTCCCTGTTATTGCAGATTGAGACCAATGCGAGTTTCAATAGAAACTCGTTGCTCGTGGGCGTGGCGCTACTTTACCTCTTGGTAGCGGCGCTGATTTATGACTGGGGAATTCTCGGGGCAGCGGTTGCACGATCTGGCGCAATGATCTTCATTGCGATGGCGACTCTAATTTGGTCGGTCAAGGTACTCGGTTCGCGATCCGTGTCATTCGCGAACATGGCGGTAGTTGCCTGCGTATTGATTGCTGTCTTTTCGATACAGATGCGTGTTGGCTCTCTCGGTTTGATGGAACGAGTCATATTGTTTCTTATTTCAAGCGGTGGTCTTCTGTTGGCACTGCGAGACCAAAACGGCGAACAGATTCTGCGGGCAGGCTATCGGTGGCTCGTTCGAAAAAAGGTCTAGCGCATGTGGATAATAGCGGCACCAGGTTGATGGATCTTTCGGCGGGAAGAACGCGGGCAGCCATCCTGAAGATGAAAGTCGAACGCGCGTCTGGCCGGTTTGCCAGGAATCGGTGGATGGCGCTGGGGTCGGCTTTTTTTTTGTATGGAGTGATTGCGTGGCTCTTGTCGGAGGAAGCCCGTCGGGGCGACTGGTGGCTTCACGGGGCGTGGTGTATTGGCGGCGTCGGGCTGGCGGCGCCTGTGTTACTCAAGACAATACAAAAGGGTTTTGGGATGGTCCTTCGGGACCATCTGTTTATGTTCACGGGCTCATTCGCATTATATTTTTTGATCGGCGCCAGCTTCATGACCTTCGGGCCGTCTGACGAGATAGCTGGCAGCCTGCGTGACTATTATGTCGATGCGCCGATGGGCCTGAAGACTGATGCCCTGAACGCGATCGGTTTTGGGATTGCATTGATCGTGGCGGCGATTAGCCCACGCGGATGGAGCTATCGCTCGGCAGGGCGGATCGCGCGCCCGGCCTCGCACATCCGTCCGGCTGTCGCGATCCTGTGGCTGATGGTTTTTGGTTTGGTAGCGCTTCTTTATACGCTGACCTACGACTTCGGATTCCGTGAAGGCGTGGTACCGGGAGTGGTCCGGGCCGCCTCGTATTTCTTATTTGTAGCAATTTATATAGGAGCTTCTTACCGCGGGTCGTGGGCGGCGGCGATAAGAGTTGCAGCAGTAGCCTTGGCCGTTGTCCTGGCGGTTGTAGGCGTGTTGCTATTCAACAAGAGTGAAATTCTGTTGTCCCTTGGTGTGTTGATTGCCGGTCTCACGATGGTCTACCGGCGCACGCTGGTATTGACGATAGGAATATTGTTACTGGGCGCTGTCTATTTCAGTGTGTCAGGTCTGGCAGCGTATGGCCGCAATACCCTTGGAAGGGACCTTGGTGCGCCGATCGCCATGCGCTGGGATATCGTTCAGCAGTGGCTTTCGATGAACAAGCGCGGGGAGCCCCGGACGGACAGTAGCTCTTGGCAGAGGCTGAGTTATGTGACTTCTCAAGGTGCGGCTATTGACTTCTATGATGCAGGTCGTGGTGGGGACGAATTGCGCCTTATTCCCTGGCTGTTCGTTCCTCGAGTCATCGCGTCGCAAAAGCCAGTCATCACCGAATACGGTTCTGAATTCTACTACAAGATCAGCGGTCAACGGGGATCGTCGACGGGGCAAGGAATTTTTGTCAGTGGCTATTACAACGCGGGATGGTGGGGGCTCATTGTTGCCGCTGCAGTCTGTGGGTGGATACTCGCCCAAACTTCGTCTGTGGCGCTGGCGGTATTGGAGAGAAGGGCGCTGGTTCTGCTGCCACTTGCTCTCTTGGGTGTCTATATCGCCTTTCGTATTGACGGTCACTTCCTGGGCGATTATCTGGGTACGTTCGTGTTTTTTCTGTACTTCTTGTTGCTGTCCGCGCTACTCCCCATTTCCATGAATCAACCATGGCGCCATATGGGCAAAGTATGAAGCCCGCGAGTCACGAAGTACGCATTTTGTTCGTTGGCGAGACATGGAACGGTTCTTCCGCCCGTTCGATGCGCGAAGCGCTGTCGCGATGCGAAGGCGTTGAGATTGACGATGTAGGCGAGGATCTTTACTTTCCGCAGTATCGCAGCATTCAGCTGCGGGCGATCAATCGTGCAATTAGGTCTTTCCAGCGCAAAGAGTTGGAGATCGCAGTCCAAAGCAAGTTGGAAAGCCTCGAGCCCGACGTGTTGATGGTCTACAAGGGCAACGGTGTCAGCAGCGATTTCATCGAGAAGACAAAGAAGAGAGGTGTGCTTACGGTCAACGTATTTCCTGACTACTCGCCGCACGTTTACGGCGCTGGGCTTCGCATGGCGATGGGGTCGTATGACTTGGTTATCTCGACCAAGGCATATCATCCAGATGCATGGTGTAAGACCTATGGTTACACCAACCGGTGTGTCTGCGTTCCGCATGGCTACGATCCAGCGGTACATCTATGGGATGAGCCGCCGCGTGAACAACCGTTCGACGTAGTCTTGGCGGCTACTTGGAGGGAGGAATATGATGAGCTTCTCCGAGGCTTCGCGCGAGTAACGTCGAATCTATCCTTAAGGGTTGTGGTTGTTGGGTCAGGATGGACGACCCAAAGAAGCAGTTTTCCCGAAGACTGGGAGTTCCTTGGTCCTATAGTCGGCAGGAGCTACACAAAGTTCTTGCGACAAGGGAAAATCGCCATAGCGCCGGTCACTACACGTGTCGTGATTGCAGGCCGGCACCAGCCAGGTGATGAGGACACCACGCGCACCTATGAACTGGCCGCGGCATACTGTTTCTTTCTCCACAAGCGGACACCTTTCGCGCGTACAGTGTACGACGAGGGCCGCGAGGTTCCCATGTGGGACGACTCCGAGGAGCTGGCGTCCTTGGTGATGCACTACCTACCGCGGGACTCTGAGCGGCGCGTCTTTGCCGCGGCTGCCCATGCACGCGCAGTCCCGGACTACTCGATTCCATCTCGCGCCCTACAAGTGCTTGAGCATGTTCGGCAGGCCCGAAATGGGAGGCTCACGCCATGACCGACGGGCCTTACGAGGCTTATCGAGACTGGAAGGGGTGGGCGTCTGAGGATTTTGGCAAGTGCAATGCGGAGTCTGCAGTTTACTTCGCGAAGGAACTCGGACGCTGTGGATTTCTATCGCTAGCGGATGTGAGGGTTATTGAGCTGGGGTTCGGTAACGGTGCGTTTGCCGCATGGGCAAGCGCCGCGGGTGCCCGGTACCTGGGCGTTGAGGCCATACCAGACCTCGTGCAGATAGGACGCGACGCTGGGTATGACGTAGCTCTTTCAGGCCAGCCACTGACAACGTTGGCAGGCGGCGCGTCAGCGGACCTGGTGGTCGCGTTCGATGTGTTCGAGCACCTCGATGCCGGAGTTCTGCGTCAGACGCTTGAGGATTGTCGTGACTGTCTGCGTAAAGGCGGCCGCGTCGTCGGACGCGTTCCTTCGGGGGATAGTCCGTTCGCGCGAGCGGTTCAGCACGGCGACTTGACGCATCGGACGGTGCTCGGTTCCTCTGCCATTCGGCAGTTGGCCGGATGGACAGGATTTAACGTGGCAGCTGTTCGTCCCCCGGTGCTGCCCCTGCGCGGCGGTGGGGCAGCCTCCTTCCTGAGAAGAATGCTCGTGTCGACGACGCGCGCTGTGACGTATCCGGTAATCGCGAAAGTACTGATGGGTGGAGGTCGCCCTGTGCTTACGCCCGATCTTCTATTCGTATTGTTAAAGCCTTGAGTTGTCTGGGCGGCGACCAAGCGCCGTACCGTCGGCCTGTCGGTGGCAGTGGGGAGTTCGGTACCAGGTGGCATTGAGCAATTGACCTGAATCCCGATTTTGAGGTCAGTTTAGAGCTGGACTAAAGTGGCTTCGCAAGTCCTCCGTGGAACGGTTGAAAGCGAGCGATGCAGAGAGCACCAATTAGTGCTCGAGGCATCGTACGTGCCGGAAGTCCAGACGGTTCTCGGACGTGACGAATCATCGTTCTCGCCTTGACCTGATCAACCTATCGCGATGTTGGACCGGCCATCGACTCATCGAGCAGCGGCCGCCGCGGTTGAAAACTGCTTCAGCCTTCCGCAGCAGTGCCCAGGAGATCCGTACAAGCTTGTTAGCCAACGCGCATACCGCGGTGTGCGGATGCGTGCGCGCAGCGAGACTCCGCATCCACTTGTGCTGCGGATCGTCCCGTTTGTCCATCCTGGGAAGTCCACCATTGACGCAGGCCCGGAAGCGATGCTAAGGCGGGTTGGGGCCAAATGGAGATTTGCATGAAAGTGCTGGTGTGGCTGCTCATATTCGCTTGCTATGGCTGCTCATATTCGCATGGAGTTTCCAGCGCGCCTCAGACGCTCTCTAACGAGACGACAAGCGGTGCGAACAACACACTCAGCAACCTCGGTCCCTCTAGAGTTTTGACTTCTGTAGGCTCTTATCTGGCTATCGGCGGAACGGCTGACGACACTGCCGCTGTTCAATCCGTCATTGCCACGATTCCTTCCGGGGGTGGCATTCTAAACTTTCAGCCTGGAGTGACATATTCTATTGGCGCTGCCGGCATAAATATCACCGGATTTACCAATCTGGTGGTCAACTTCAACGGCGCGAACTTCGTAGCGCTTGCTGATACAACTCAGGTACTCCCTGGCTCATCATTTCGCGTTGCCATCGCCATTGTAAATTGCACGAACTGCAAAGCATACGGGGGCACCTTCAACGGTGAAAAGTTCAGCGGCGGATTCATAGGGCTGTCTAATTGCACCGACTGCGAGATATACCGAACCACCTCCTCTAATGTCGGCAGGTTAGGTCTTGGCGCAGCGCAGTATGCTTCCGTCAACGGTAAACGTACGCAGTGGCACGACAACATTGCGGAAAACGCCGGTGCTGGCGGGGCGGTGCGCGGTTTCTGGCTTGGAAATGTGCCCACGGGGCAAATGGAGACCGACCTCATAGTCGGCCCAAATAATAAGGCCATAAACAACACAGCTTCTGGATTCGTGATAACTGCGGTCGGAGCCCAGGTTAGGGGTAACTACGCTCTGAACAATGCTGGCTCTGGGTTCGTCAGTTCAACCGGCACCACGGGGCAAAGCAAGAACCTCGTATTTGTGGGCAACACGATCATCGGAAATTCGTTTCATGGTTACCAGACCGATGTTACGAACGCTATCCCGGTTTTGGGAGCAACGATCGCCGGCAACAAGTTTCAAGGAAACCAGAACGATTGTCTGCTGCTGAACTATGCGGTCAACTTCACGGTATCTGCAAATGAATGCCTTTATAATGACAAAATTGCTAATCATGCTCCTGCAATACAAGTCCTACATTCTCAGCAGATTTTAATCACCGGAAACAAAATTCTGCTCGACGGTACAGATAGCAGTGCCGGAATTTCGACGGTTGCCCAAGATAATACCGGCAGCGACATAACTATAGCCGATAACAATATCTATAGTTCTAATGCGAACGCTACTCCACTGGCGATCATTGCAAGTGGACCATCCTCTAGAATCAATCGTGTCGAGGTAAAGGGTAATACAATCTCTGGCGGTAAGGGCATCATCGTCCGAGCGGACACCGCCGGGGGCGTATTGGGTCAAGTAAGTATCATCGCTAATACAGTTACTAACTCCACGAGCGCTGCCTACCAAGTCTTGAATGCCACAGCCGGGCAGATCACTGGCCTTAAGTTTGTAGGCAACTCAGGCTGCCCCCGATCGTTCGACGCCAAGACGGCGCTGGTGGCAGATAGCGGCAACGATTGGAATGCGCTGAGCCAGCCCGTGAGCCGAAAATGAGCGGCTGTAGTGATCTATAAGTCGAGCGCGCACCGGCCCTGCTGCCAGGGCTTGTCGCACAGTAGGCGATAAGGCGGCGGCGTTGTTTTCTTTTCAGCGCGCGCGAGGGAGAGGAGGATAGCGCTTCAGGTCAGTTACACTGGAGCGAGCGATGGAGAAGATGAGACAGTGGCGGTATGGTGCAGAGGCTCTACAACCCGAGTCTCACGCTTTTGGACCAGAACAACGCATCAACCTCGGGCACGGCGGGGAACCTGCTGGCGGTCCCCAATCCCGACGCGCTCGGGGACACTGCAATCCTGGCAACGTACTACAGCAATGCGTGGGTGTTCGCATGAAGAAGGTTCTCCTATTACTGGCGCTGTGGCCGGTGTTCGCTCTGGGCCAAGTGCTCAACAACATCACACTGAACAGTCCAGTTAATTTCGTCGGTTCTTCTACACAGTCATATCCGATGTCGTTTATAGGTTCCTCTGTGGACCCGAATGCCTCTAACTTCGGCATCGGCATCGGCGTATATACAGGTGTGAACTATAATAACGCTCGCGCCGACACCGTAATGACCGCCGGTTACAACTTCGCTGGAGGAAACCAAAAGCTCAATCCGGCTGAACCTACGGTTGGAATGGTCGTGGAGGATTTCTACATACCTATCGGCACAAGCGTTGCACAGACCGAATTGCACTTGGATAGTACGGATATTACCGGAAATGAGCACAGATGGTTTACTGCGTATGAGGCAGTAGATGGTAGTGATGGAGCAGTTGAACTAAACGGCAATAAAATCGTTTTCAATAATAATTCCAACACTAATAATTTTCCTGCCTCAAGTAATCCCATTCAGTTCAATTTAGCCAGTTCCCCGGCAAGCATGGCGATGAATAACACCTATATTGGGTTCCTTACGAACAATTTACCTGTTATGCGACAGATAAATGCTGCGGGCAACGCATGGTTAAACTTGCCCTATATAAACGCCAGTAACCAGCTTACGTTGCCTGGAACCGTTTATATACCGGGGACCGTTATTTTCAATGGTTCGTTATCAAGGGCCAGTTTTAGCGATGACACTCTCTTCAATACAGGCACCGCCATATTCGGCACAGGGCAATCAATACGAGTCGGAAATAACGAGGCCGCTTTCAATTCGACAGCATATATAGCGTGGTCGCTAGATTCTCACTCTTATGACACGCAAGATACTAGTCTTTCGCGAGGCGCTGCGGGCGTTGTGTACGTTGGAAATGGTAGACAGGGATCAACCGCCGGATCGATGGTTATGAAGAACTTAACCGCCTCTGGAACCATCACCTTTTCCGGCGTGAAGACCGGCACAAATACAGATTTCGTTTGTATGTCAGCCGGTGGCGTGCTGACGCTTCAGACCTCTGCGTGTACCATTTCGTCGCTGCGCTTCAAAGAGAATGTTGAGGACATGGAAGGCAGCGCAGAACCGTCTATCAACAAGATGCGAGTTGCGTCCTTCCAGATGAAGGACACCAACAACAAAGACCCCAACGCACGATCCAAGCAGATCGGCCTCATCGCCGAAAACATCGCGGAGGTAGCCCCCGAATGCGCCATCTACGAGGATGACATGAAAACGCCGAAGTCCTATCGTCAGGAATGCGTGATTGGACTGCTCGTCAAGGCGATTCAGGAACAGGCCAAAGAGATCGCTGAACTGAAAGCAAGGCATTGACCTGTTTTGGGATCGTCGGATTGAGCGAGGCCTTCACGTCGGCGGATTATGTCAGCGTCTCTTTGCCGTTCCGCGGCAATAGCGCCTCGAACTGCTCGACTCTGGTTCGCACTTGCCCGTGCACCGCCTTGGGTATCACAGAACATCCATGCGGACCTTCCCTACGCCGGTGGATGTTACACATGGACGCCGCACCGGCGGCTGTGCTTTACGCCGGGATATGGTTGGAAAAGGAATGGCGCCGCGGTGAGCTGCTTAAAGAAAATCGGGCTTGTCGTTCCGGCACTGGAGCTGGGCGGCGGTGTCCCTGCGGTGGCCGCTTTCATTTGTCGGGCTGCCCTTCGTGCAGACCGGTTTGATATCCAGCTAATATCGCTTTCCTCCAGCGCCGTTGATGACCTCGGTGTAGCCATTACGCGGCCGGGCTCGTGGCTGACCGGTGTTCAGTCGGTGGATGGTGTCTGGGCGGGGCGGCCATTTATCCGCATTGGTGCCTTCGCGTCCGAATTGGAATTCCAGCGATATCGTCAACGGCCGGCGCTGACGAACGTCCTTTCCTGCTGCGATCTCATACAGGTGGTCTGTGGCTCGCCAGCTTGGGCCAACGCAGTCATCGGCCTGGATAAACCAGTGGCCTTGCAGGTCGCAACTCGGGCACGGTTCGATCGCCGCTTGCGGGATGCTAAGCCCAAAGGTTTGGCCGGCTGGTGGCGCAAGGCCATGACCGAGATTACCGACCGTCTGGACAATCGCGCTTTGCAGAAAGTGGATGCCATCCAGGTGGAGAACCTGTGGATGCTCGACTACGCGCGGCAGTTGAATCAGCACCGGGAGGTGGATATTCGCTATGCGCCACCCGGCGTGGATACGCGGCAGTTCACGCCAAGTACGCAGCCGAGGTTGGCCGGCCGGCGGGATATTCTCTGCGTGGGTCGCCTCGATGACCCTAGGAAGAACGTCGGCCTGTTGTTGGAGGCCTTTGCCAGGCTGCCCGAGGCATTGCGGGCCACGAGCCGCTTGCTGCTCGCGGGCTCAGCCGGGCCGACACCAGACTTCTGGCTATGGGCCCAGGCGCTTGGGCTGCGGGATTCCGTGGAATTCGTAGCGAGCCCTGGTCTGGAAGAACTCGTTCGGCTGTACCAGCGCGCGGCGGTTTTCGCCCTGCCGTCGGACGATGAAGGGCTTGGTATCGTCATCCTCGAGGCGATGGCCTGCGGTGTGCCCGTGGTGGCCACCCGCTGCGGCGGGCCAGAGGGCATCATCACCGACGCGACGGACGGCTTCCTCGTGCCGCGGGGTGATGCCGTGGCCCTTGCCGCCCGGTTGCAGGCACTACTCGACTCTCACACTCTGAACGAGGCGTTGGGCCGGCGTGCCCGCGCCACCATCGAGGCCCGCTATGCCGAGGAGGTGGCTGGTGAGGCCTTTCTCGAGGTGTGGGATCGTCTGCTCAACCGGACCGATAGACGCTGATGTGCGGTTTCATTGCAGCTTTCGGAAATGCCCAGCAGGTGCTCGGCAGTTCAGCGCTGTGCCGCGCGCTGGAGCGCATGCGCCGTCGTGGCCCTGACGACGAGGGCACCCGGCAGGGGGAGGGCGTGGTCCTCGGCCATAGGCGCCTCGCCATCCTTGATCTCGATCCCCGGGCCGCGCAGCCGATGCAGTCGCTCTGCGGGCGCTACGTGATCGTCTTCAATGGTGAAATCTATAACTTCCGTACACTGCGGCGTGACCTCGAGTCTCGGGGCGTGGTGTTTCGCACGACATCTGATACAGAGGTTATCTTGGCGTTGTTTGCAGCCGAGGGCGAGGCGATGTTGGCGAAGCTGCACGGAATGTTCGCGCTCGCAATCTGGGACTGCGTAGCGAGGCGCGCTTTTATCGCCCGGGATCCCTACGGCATTAAGCCGCTATATGTGACCGAAGCTCCGGATACGGTGATGGTCGCGTCCCAGGTCAAGGCGCTGCTGGCGACCGGCGGCGTTTCCCGCGACCCTGACCCGCGTGGCCAAGCGGGCTTCTGGATGCTTGGCAGCGTACCGGAACCACACACCTGGTTCCGAGACATTCGCGCGCTGCCGGCGGGCCACTGGGCTTGGATCGAAAACGGCCGGTTGGGCCCCGCGCGATGCTGGCACGATATTGGCGATGTGTGGCGGGGCGCTGCTCAGCGGGCCGCGGCGGTGGAAGATGTCGCGCAGCGGGTCCAAGCGGCGCTTCGGGAGTCGGTTGCCCGGCACCTGGTAGCGGACGTACCGGTGGGGGTGTTTCTCTCCGGCGGCATCGATTCCGGTGCACTGGTCGGGCTGATGGTGGAGGCCGGCGCGCGGGAACTGGAGGGCGTGACCATTGCCTACGACGAATTTGCCGGTCGGCACGAAGACGAGGCGCCCGTGGCTGCCGGGCTGGCGGCGCATTACGGAATTCGGCACAGCGTGCGGCGCGTCACCCGTGATGAGTTCCTGACCGACCTGCCTCGCATTCTCGATGCCATGGACCAGCCCAGTATCGACGGAGTCAACACCTGGTATGCCAGCAAGGCGGCGGCTGAGCGGGGCCTGAAGGCGGTGGTTTCGGGTGTGGGCGGTGACGAGTTGTTCCAGGGCTACTCCAGCTTCCGCACGTTGCCCCGGCTGCTGTCTCTGCGGTGCCGGCTGCGATCAGTGCCGGGCGCTACCTCGCTGATGGCGGCAGTCGGCCGGGTGCAGGCCCGCCGCTCTGGCAACCGACGCTGGCGTCACTTGGTTGAGTGGAGTGGGAATATCGAAGGCCTGTGGTGGCTTCGGCGGAGTGTCTGTGCCCCCGAAGACCTGGTTGAACTCATGGGTCCAGAACTGGCGCGAGCGGCCATCGCTGCCTTCGATGCGACGGTCTGGGTGCGGGAGATGGCGGGGCCGGTGCCAGAAGATCCCAAGCTAGCCATCGCCCAGATTGAGTCTATGGCCTACCTGCGTAACCAACTCCTGCGGGACAGTGACTGGGCCAGCATGGACCACAGCGTGGAACTGCGCACTCCTCTAGTTGACGCATATCTGCTGGGGCAGGTGCGAGCGCTGTTGCCGCAGTTCGCTAAATTTCACAACAAGACCTTGCTGGCCAATAGTCCGGGGAGGGCTTTGCCCAGCGGGATCATCAAGCGGACAAAGACAGGATTCGGAATTCCGATTGGTCGCTGGCTGCAGGACCATCCGGGTAGCCGCTCTTGGCCGAAGGAACTGGTCGCCGCATACGAAGCTTCGGCATGAGACTCGTGCATGTGGTGCCGCATATCAGCGAAGAGGCATCCGGTCCTTCGTATTCTGTGCCGCGCTTGTGCGCCAGCCTTGCGGCGCTGGGTCATGAAGTTGAACTTTCATGTCTGGCCGCGCAGGGTCCGATCCCGGGCGTGCGACTTGACGTCCACCGTCAGTGGCCGGTGTTGAGTCGGTTCGCAGTGTCGCCGTCGCACACGTTGGCGCTCCGGCGAAAGGCCGAGCAAGTGGACATCGTTCACAACCACAGTCTGTGGTCCATGGTGAACGTAGCGGCGGGATGGGTGGTGCCGGGGCGGAAGGCCAAGCTGGTTACGTCACCGCGTGGCACGTTGTCGGCGTGGGCTCTCGGCCGATCAAGGCTGGCGAAAAAGTTGCTCTGGCCCCTGCAACGGCGTGCGCTGGAACAGGCTGATCTGCTGCACGCTACGAGCGAGGTCGAGTACCGAGAAATTCGTGAGCAAGGATTCAAGGCGCCTGTAGCCATCATTCCAAATGGCATCGATTTGCCAGATTTGATCGTTGACCGGCCTACGGCAGAGCAGCGCACCCTGCTTTTTCTGAGCCGAATTCACCCGATAAAGGGAGTCGATCGGTTACTCAATGCGTGGCGGCAATTGCAGCACTTGCATCCGGAGTGGCGCCTGCGAGTGGTAGGGCGCGGGGAGGCCGGGCATGAGCGTGAGATCAAGGAGCTGGCGCACTCGCTACAGCTCGTGCGGGTTGAATTCCCAGGGCCTCTCTATGGGGCGGACAAGTCACGCGCGTACTTCTCGGCAGACCTCTACGTACTGCCGACCCATTCTGAGAACTTCGGAATGGCTGTAGCTGAAGCGTTGGCGCATCGCATCCCGGCCGTTGTTAGCCAAAGCGCACCGTGGCCTAGGCTGGAAGCCGAGGGTTGTGGTTGGTGGGTCAAGCATGACGTGCCAAGCCTGACGCGGGCATTGAACGCGGCTATGTCAGTGCCCGCAGACTTGCTGGAAGCGATGGGCAGGAAAGGCCGACTCTGGATGGAACGCGACTTTGTATGGAAGACGATTGCCGATCGAATGGCTAGCGCCTATCGCTGGCGATTGGAAGGAGGGGGGAGCCCGGAGTGGGTTAGAGTCTCGTAATGTCACCAACAACGCACACCAAGGCCTGGCAAGCGGGTAGCGTTCCTGTCGCGGTAATAATGATTTCGCTAAACGAGGCCCACAACATGGAGGGCGTCCTGCAGAACCTGAAAGGCTGGGCGCAGGAGGTCTTCCTGGTAGACAGTTACAGCAGCGATGGCACCGTTGACATCGCTCTCGGGCACGGAGTCAGCGTTGTGCAGCGCCGCTTTCGCGGCTTCGGCGACCAGTGGAATTTCGCATTGCGCGAACTGCCGATAACGGCGCCATGGACGATGAAGTTGGATCCCGATGAGCGACTGTCAGACACCCTGAAACGGGAAATTGCTTCGGCAATTCTCGCCGATGATGTCGACGGATTGAGTGTCGACCGGTGCTTGTGGTTCATGAATCGATCATTGCCAGTCAGGCATCATCTGGTGCGGTTGTGGCGGACTGGGCGCTGTCACTTTGCTGACGTGCAAGTGAACGAATACCCGGCGGTTGAAGGACCCATACGACGGGTGTCCGGCGAGTTAGTGCACCTCGACAGTCCGGATCTCGAGCACTGGCTGAACAAGCAGAACACGTACACTACGGCGTTGGCCATCGAGGCCTATAATCGCGACGAGTTGGCTGACAAGCCCCGACTATTTGGCACGCCCCTGCAGCGGCGGATGTGGCTCAAGAAGCACTTCATGTGGCTTCCGTGCCGTTACACAGCACTCTTCTTCTATCACTACTTGGTGCTAGGCGCTTGGCGTGCCGGATGGGTGGGCTATGCATGGTCGTACCTGCGCACCGATGTGTATCGGCTGTGGCAATACAAGTTGCGCGAGATTCGGTTAACGGGCCGATTGCCTGTGAAGTGGCCTCCCGGCCCGGGGCAGCCCGACCCCCGGGTGCGTCAGTACTAATCGCTCTTGTGTGGTGAGCTTCGTGGACAGTGAACCCGGCGCCTCTCAAGTGAAGCGTAGTGAATTGAATCAGGCTGCTCGCGCGATGCCTTCCGGGCTGCCGCGCGGGGCGCGTTTTCATGAGGAGATCGCCGCGGGCTGGACCGCTGGGTATGCTCGGGGCGCATTCGCTCGGCGGCTCGAGCTCATCCGCGTAATTCTGACAAGGCATGTCAGGCCGGGTGACTCGTGGGTAGATGTGGGATGCGGCTCCGGAGTGCTCTGTAGGGAGTTGCTCGCCCTGGGAGCATCCGTCGTCGCAGTGGACGGTTCGCCGCGCATGCTGTCGCAAGCTCAAGAGCGGATGGGCTCGGAGTATGCGGGGCGGGTAAGCTGGATTCAGTCTGACGTCCAGTCGATCGACGCTGTGAAGAACGGTGCCTTCGACGGGGTATTGTGTTCCAGCGTTATCGAATACCTGGATCGTCCAGACGCCTTGTTGAAAGAAGTTGCACGCATCTTGAGGCCTGGCGGAGTTCTGGTCATTTCCCTGCCGCCTACTTTGTCGGTGGTGAGAGCGCTCCAGAAAGGCATTCGGGCGTTTATGAGCATGTTTGGGAACGCTAAGTTCGCATACCTATCGGTCTCGAGGCTGGAGATCTCGCCCCGTGCGATCGATAGATTGCTTCAAGAGGCCGGTTTTTTGGTGATTCGTTCAACGAAGTATGATCCGGTTCTGCCAAGGGCGCTGCTGCGACTAGTCCGGCCCGCATTGTTGGTTGTGGAAGCGCGCAAGCTGAATCGGTTATGACACGCGACTACTTGGCTTGTCTCGGCCGACTCCGGAAGCAACAGGGAGAACAGTCGATGAAATCAGTCGCCCTAGCCTTGATCGGCGCACTCGCGCTTGCAGGAACGGCGTTCGCTCAAGTGCCGTCCACTAACGACACGAGCGACAGCTACTACAACACGGGAATGGGGAGCTTCACGCTCCGAGCGCTTGCCCGCGGCAGTTGCCAATCTCCCGCCCCGGTCGCTTGTTTTAACACTGCTTCCGGATATGGAGCGCTTTATTCCAACACGACCGGCTTCAACAACGTCGCCTCCGGATATCTAGCGCTCTTACACAACACGACCGGCGAGGGAAATACGGCCGTAGGGCAGAGCGCGCTCGGGTCCAACACGACCGGCGTCGAAAATACCGCTGTGGGGGATGTCGCGCTCCCTAATAACACAACAGGCTCCTTAAACGTTGCGTTTGGGACGGACGCGCTCTCACAGAACACGACGGGCAGCGGCAACAGCGCACTCGGGTATGCTGCGCTCAGCTCCAATACGAGCGCTGATAACAACACGGCTGTCGGGTACTGGGCGCTCTATGCAAACACGACGGGCTTTGGAAATGTCGCTACCGGGTACTACGCGCTGCGTACCAATACGACCGCCAGTCACAATACGGCTGACGGATACGATGCTCTTTATCTCAACGCGACCGGGAGCCAAAACACTGCTGTGGGGTACGCCGCGCTTTATGCCAGCAATGGCAATTACAACGCTGCCGTCGGGTTTGAGGCACTCTTTCGCAACACGACAGGCGACCAAAACACCGGCCACGGATACGGCTCGCTTTATTCCAACACGACTGGTACCAACAACATTGCGGAGGGGTATCTGGCGGGCTATTATCTGACGACTGGCAGTAACAACATCGACATCGGCAACCGGGGTGTGGCGGCCGAGGGCAATACCATACGCATCGGCGCTGCCCAAACCGCGACCTACATTGCCGGCATCTACGGCACCCCGGTGGCGGGCAGCCCTGTCTATGTCTCGTCCACAGGTCGGCTCGGCGTGACGGTCTCCTCGGAGCGCTTCAAGACCGCAATTGCGCGGATGGGCTCTGACTCTGCGAAGCTGGAGCAGTTGCGACCGGTCACCTTCAAGCTCAAGGGCGATGCGAAAGGTACGCGCCAGTACGGGCTCATCGCCGAAGAAGTGGCGAAGGTGTATCCGGAGCTCGTGATCCGGGATGAGAACGGCCGCATCGATGGAGTGCGTTATGACGAACTTGCGCCGATGCTGCTGAACGAAGTGCAGCAGCAGCAAAAGGTGGCGGCGGCTCAGGCAACGAAGATCGCAGCGCAGGATGAGCGAAATACCGTCCAGGCTGCGGAAATCCGTGACCTCAGGCAGCAACTCGTGAGCCAAGCAAGTCAACTACGTAACGCGCAAAGGCAGATCACGGAGTTGCAGGACCTCAGGCAAGAACTGCACGTGGCGATATTGGGACTGCGAACCAAGGACGAACTCATCGGCCGGCGCTGAGGCGAGTCATAGCTTGAGCGCAGTGGTGGACTGGGCATAGCAGGCCGCGATGGCGAGACTGAAATCGAGCCTGCATCTAGGCCAAGGACTGGAAACCAATGGTGCCTCGATGGTTAAAGGCTACGTATTACGGGTTGCTCTCGCCGGCAATGAGACTGAACTCGGCGCGCCACAGAGCGATTCCCTTGGTACTGCGGCGTTCGAGGCGTGCTCATCTTGGTCCGGGCCAGTGTAATTACCTTGCCGGATGGATCAATGTAGATGCCAACATGCTATCTGCAAAGACTGATGTGTGGGCAGACCTCCGCTTTAGGCTTCCATTCCCGGCCGAGTCGTTGGATGCAGTCTACTCGCATCACCTCATTGAGCATCTGCCGGATTTGGACCAGCATTTTCGCGAGCTGTATCGATGCCTGAGACCGGGTGGTGTTCTGAGGGTGGGTGGTCCACATGGCGACAATGCGATACAAGCGTTTGTTGAGCAGGACTCGGGCTGGTTTGGTGACTGGCCAACAAGGCGCTCAAGCATTGGTGGGCGATTTGAGAATTTTATTTTTTGCAAAGGCGAGCATCTGACAATACTGACAGAGTCCTTCCTGCGGGAGCTTGCGGAAGGTGTGGGGTTTGTCGATTTTCGTGTAGCCAGTCCTGGAAAGACCCGTTATCCAGAATACTTTGGCAACGAGGTAATGGTCGTCGAACCAAACGACAGGCCGGATCGGCCAAGTACTCTTATAATTGAGGCGCGGAAGCCGACGGGATCGTGAAACAAATCCTCCTTCAAAGCCTGAAGGGTGGCGCCACTCAGGTGGCCGAGGTGCCCGCTCCCAGCGCGGGGTCAGGCCAGCTTCTCATTCACACCACCGCTTCCCTGGTTTCCTCGGGCACCGAGCGCATGCTGGTGGAGTTCGGCAAGGCGAACTGGTTGGACAAGGCCCGCCAGCAGCCGGACAAGGTGCGCATGGTCCTGGACAAAGTGCGCGCGGATGGGCTTGTGGCTGCGGTGGAGGCGGTGCAGAGCAAGCTGGACCAGCCGCTGGCCCCCGGATACTGCAACGTGGGTCGTGTCGTCGAGTTGGGTCCCGGCGTGGAAGGCTTCGCGGTAGGCGACCGGGTCGTGAGCAATGGCAGGCATGCAGAGATGGTCTGCGTGCCGAAGAATCTCGGCGCGCGCATTCCGGATTCGGTCTCGGACGAATCGGCGGCCTTTACGGTGCTGGCCGCGATCGGTCTGCAAGGCATGCGGCTGGCGAATCCGACCCTGGGCGAATGCGTGGTCGTGACGGGCCTGGGACTGATCGGGCTCCTGACGGTACAGATGTTGCGGGCCCAAGGCTGTCGTGTGCTGGGCGTCGATTTGGACGCGAGTCGTTTGAGTCTGGCGCGGCAATTCGGCGCCGAGTGGGTGGTCAACTCCGGGACGGGCGAGGATGTGCTGGCTGCAGCACAAACCTTCTCGCGCGGGCGCGGCGTGGACGCGGTGATTATCACGGCCTCCACCAAGAGCAACGAGCCGGTGAGCCAGGCGGCCCAGGTGTGTCGCAAGCGTGGGCGCATCGTACTCGTGGGCGTGGCTGGGCTCGAGCTGTCGCGGGCCGACTTCTACGCTAAGGAATTGAGCTTCCAGGTCAGCTGCTCCTACGGTCCCGGCCGCTACGACCCGGCCTACGAGGAAGGGGGTCAGGACTATCCCGTCGGATTCGTGCGCTGGACCGAGCAGCGCAATCTCGAAGCCGTGCTGGACCTGATGGCGAGCGGCCAGCTGGACGTGACACCCCTCATCACTCATCGCTTCCCGCTCGAGCGTGCGTCGGACGCATACGAGCTGCTCACTTCCGGTGAGCCCTCACTCGGCATCCTGCTGGAGTACCCGGCGGCCAGGGCCGGGTCTGTGCAGCCGGCCGAGGGGCGGACCGTCCTGCTGGCGCCGGCCGCGCTGGCGCCAAAAAAAGTCAGCATCGCTTTCCTGGGTGCGGGCAACTACGCGGGTCGTGTGCTGATGCCGGCCTTTCGCAAGGCCGGCGCGCAACTGCACACGGTGGTCAGCGCGGGTGGCGTCAGCGCGGCGCACTACGGCCGTAAGTTCGTCTTTTCGAAGGCATCGACCGACGCGTCGGAGGCCTTGGCGGACGTAGCGGTGGACACGGTGGTCATTGCCACCCGCCACAACATCCACGCCACACAGGTGCTGGCGGCATTGCGGGCGGGCAAGCATGTGTTCTGCGAAAAGCCGCTGTGCCTGACACTCGACGAGCTGGCCGAAATCGACGCGGAGGCCAGCGGGCGGCCCAGTCAGCGCTTGATGGTCGGGTTCAACCGCCGCTTTGCGCCGCAGGTCGTGAAGATGAAGATCCTGCTGGGTACGGTGGCCGAGCCGAAGAGCTTCATCATGTTGGTGAACGCGGGTGCCATTCCCTCAGACCATTGGACGCAGGACAAGGCCATGGGGGGCGGGCGCATCGTGGGCGAGGGTTGCCACTTCATTGATCTGCTACGCCACCTGGCCGGGGCCTCGATCGTGGGCTACCGGGTCGTGGCGCTAGACCGACGACACCACGCGCTGCAGGTTACCGACGACAGGGTCACGATCACGCTTGAGTTCGCCGACGGTTCCGTGGGCACCGTTCATTACCTGGCCAACGGCGACAGGGGCTTCCCCAAAGAACGCCTGGAGGTGTTCTGCGCTGGCAAGGTGCTGCAGCTTGATAACTTCCGCAGGCTGCGCGGCTGGGGCTGGAAAGGCTTTTCGAACATGCACCTGTGGCGGCAGGACAAGGGCCAGGTC
>WNFW01000925.1_pt1 | contig 20487 bp, 12 predicted proteins | sample 5400131 | NCBI WGS metagenome assembly WNFW01 (sample SAMN13153362, study PRJNA577476) | soil metagenome | isolation source: 20 cm soil or saprolite under grassland replicate 1 | place: USA:California | collected 2016-06-15 | reverse complement strand
CGCGCCGCGGCCTGCGCGATGCCGGCGAGGTGGTCGGGGTTGGGCTCGTGAGGCGCGAGGATGAGCCGCGCGCCGGGCACCTGCGCGAGCAGGTCCACGAACGCCGGGAGCACGACGGCTTCATCGGCCGGCCAGGTGGACCCGGCGACGATCGTGAAGGTGCCGGCCGGCGCGATGGCGAGGCGCGCGAACGGATCGCGCGTGCGGTCGAAGCGCTCCGCCCGCTCGGCGACGCTGTCGTAACGCGTGTCCCCGGTCACCTCGATGGCCCCGGGGCGCGCGCCCAGCTGCTCGAGGCGCCGGCCGTCCTCTGCGCTGATCGTGCCGATGCGCTCCAGGACGCGGTAGGCAGGCTCCGCCCAGCCACGGGCCGGCCAGCGGAGTCGCGAGCTGTGCGGCGCGACGGTGGCCGAGATGAGGCCCAGCTTCACGCCGCGCCGGGCCGCCCCGAGCGTGAGCTCGGGCCACACGTCGAGCTTCGAGAAGACCAGCGCCGCCGGCTGGAGCGCCTCGAGCACGGCGGTCACCTCGCCCGGGCGATCGAGCGGTAGGTAGTCCGCCACGTCGACCGGCAGCGTGCGCGCCAGCCGCTCGGCGGAGGGGGAGAAGAACGTATAGGCGAGCTGCCAATGGGGCGCCTCGGCGCGCACCGCTTCGAGCACCGGCTTGGCCTGGAGGCCTTCGCCCACCGACGAGGCGTGCACCCACAGCAGCGGGCGCTTGGGATCGCGGTGCGCCCGCGCCCACGCGACCAGCCGGTCCGTCACGCCGCGCCGCGCATCGAGGCCGCGCGCGAGCTTCTTGTCGAAGCGCGCGGCGAACGGCAGGGCCCGCTGCGCGAGCCTCATGCTCAGCCGGTATATGAAGGAAGGGCGCGCGCCCCCCATCAGCGCGCCCCGGCCGTCGTCTTGCTCCGGTAGATCGAGTCCAGGACGACTCGGAAGACCGTGACGGGTGCCGCGCCCTCGAGCAGGGCGCCCTCGATATAGAAGGTAGGTGTACCCGCCGAGTCGCCGAGCGCGAGGAGGTACGCTCGGGGGGAGGCGAGCGTGGCCCACTGGTCCTGGTGGCGGAACAGCAGATCGTGCATCGGCCAAAACCGTTGCTGCCGGGCGGCACACAACGCGACCTCGGCCGCGGAGGCGGCGTTCTTGTGCATGCTCGAGAGAGGCAGGTTGATGTACACGAAGCGGATCTTGCCCGCCTGGACGTACTCGCGCTCGAGCAGCGGCATCGTGCCCAGGGCGAACTCGCGGCAGTAAGGGCACTGGAAGTCCGACATTTCGTACACGGTCACGGGCGCGTCGGACCGGCCTTTGGCCCGGGCGGCCAGCGGGTCGGACTGCATGGCGCCGCCGCCGAGGACGAGCAGCGCCACGCCCGCGAAGACGAGTCGGATCATGGCGCCAAAAGTAACAAAATCCGAGATGGGCGGGGCCGCCTGCGCCGTCTCCTGCCTACCGCCGGCTAGCGGATCTCCGGCCCGCCCCCGCGATTGTCGGGCACGAACCGATCGTGGGCGGGCATGACCACCCGGGGCAGGGTCTGTGCGTTCATCACCGCGGTGTCCGCCACGATCTCGTTCCGCCAGAGCAGGAACGCGACCAAGCCGTATACCTCGTTGGGCGTCAGTGAGCCGGGCGCGTTGAGCGGCATCGCGCGATTCACATAGTCGTACAGGGTCGTCGCGTACGGCCAGTAGTTGCCAACGGTCTTCACGAATCGAGGGTCGCGCCCGAACGGAAATCCCTGCCGGGGCTCGCGACCGACCAGGCGGTCGGACGGGCCCTCGGTGCCGGTCGGGCCGTGACAGGCCGCGCACTGGTGCGCGTAAATCGCGGCCCCCTGCGGCACGGTTCCGTTGCCGGGTGGCAGCCCCGTCCCGTCCGGCATCACGTCGATGTCCCACGCCGACACATCCTCGGTCGTGGCGGTCCTCCCGAAGCCGTACCTCGCGGGGGTGCCGGGGTGGACCGCCGGCCGGTCCCCGCGGCCGCAGCCACCTGCCACGAGAGCGAGCACGAGCGCCGCGACCAGGGCACGCACGCTCAGCCCTCCAGTCCGAACGTGACGGCCCCGTCCGACCGCACGCGCCACGCCCGGATGTGATTGAAGTGGTAGGCGGTGCCGAGGCCGCGCGCCTTTCGCAGCTGCTGGAGAGTCGGCTGAACGTAGCCGGTCTCATCCACGGCGCGGCTCTGCAGCATCGTCTCTCCTCCCGGCCAGTTCCACAGGTAGCGGAAGCGGGTGTGGCACTTGGGGAGCACGGGCTGCTGCAGCTCGGCGGCCTCCCACCGCGTTCCCCCGTCGGTGCTCACCTCCACCCTGGTGATTCGGCCCCGACCGCTCCAGGCGATCCCGCTGATCTCCCACCAGCCCCGGTCCGCAAGGATCACCGGGTAGGCGGGAAACGTGATGATCGACTTCGCGTCCATGACGAAGCTGAACATGCGCGCCGTACCATCTCCCAGGGGATCGGTGTACTTCGACGTCTCTTCCCGGGTCATGAAGGGTCGATCCGCGATCTCGATGCGGCGGATCCATTTGACGTTTGCGTTCCCTTCCCATCCCGGCAGGAGCAGGCGCGCGGGGTACCCCTGCTCGGGACGCAATGCCTCGCCGTTCTGGCCATACGCGATCAGCGCGTCGTTCCACGCCTTGTCGATGGGGATGCTCCTGGTCATGACGGCCGCATCGTCGCCCTCGGCGAGGAACCACTTGGCGCCCGGCCGGACGCCGACTTCGCGGAACAGCGTCGCCAACGGCACGCCCGTCCACTCGCTCGTGCTGGTGAGGCCGTCGATGAGCTGCGGCGTGAGATCGGGCCGAACGTTGCGATAGCTGGAGCCGCCGTTCCCGGAGCACTCGACGAAGTGAAGATGGGACTCGGAGGGGAAGCGTTTGAGCGCGTCGAGATCGAACACCGTCGGACGCTCGACCATGCCGTGGATGAGCAGCTTGTAGCGCTGCGGATCGATGGTGGGCACGCCCGCGTGGTGGCGTTCGAAGTGTAGATCGGCGGGCGTCACGATTCCGCCCAAGTCTTGCAGCGGTGCGAGCGAGCTGCCCTGTCCGCTCCCGATGGGGATGCGCCGCGGTCGCTCGAATGGAGAGCGCCGGCCGAGCTCGCTCAGGGGCGCCCCCGGCACCTTGGTGGGGTCTGGCGGGACGGTGAGGGCGTGTCCAGGCACCTGGGCGAGCCCAGTCTGCTGGAGTGCGTGCGCGCCGAGGGCGCCCGCTACGCCGGCGAGCAAGACCCGGCGGGAAATCGACGCGTTTTCCATGGCTTGTCGTCCGGTTCGGGGGGCTGTCGTCCGACGCTGCGCTGTTGCGGCCCCCATCACCGGGCCGCAGCTTGAACGTATATGCCGCGCGCGCTTCTTGCCTTGCTCGTGTCAGCGCTGTGGGGGGGCACACCGTCTCATTCCGCGGCCCCGACCGTGCCCGACCCCAAATCGTGTCAGGCATGCCACCACCAGATCGTCGCGACGTTCCTTCAGACCGCTCACTTCCGGACGTCCGCGGAGGCAACCGCTCAATCCGTCAAGGGACGCTTTTCCGAGGGGCACAATCTCCTGCGGACCCGGGCCGCGGGCATCTATTTCAGAATGGAGCGGCGCGACGGTGCCTTGTATCAAACCGGCGTGGACTCGGGCCGGGGAACATCACGCGCGGAGCGCATCGATTTGGTGATCGGATCGGGGAGGCGGGGCCAGTCCTATCTGTATTGGAGAAGCGGGCTCGTGTTCGAATTGCCGGTTTCCTATCTGACCGGAATCGGACGCTGGATAAACAGTCCCGGCTACCCGGATGGGCGGATCGACTTCGGACGACTCATCGTCCCTCGATGCCTGGAATGTCATACGACGGCGTTTCCGCTGCTACGGGATCGTCGCACGGTGAGATACTCCGGCGAGTACCAGCTGGGCATTTCCTGTGAAAAGTGCCATGGCGACGGGCGAGCCCACGTCAAATACCAGTCGTCCCAGCCGGCAGACACGGTTGGAAAGTACATTCTCAATCCCGCACGCTTTTCCAGAGATCGGAAGCTGGACACTTGCGCGTTGTGCCACTCCGGCGAGCGGGATTCGAGGCAACCGCCGTTCTCATACCGACCGGGCGAAAACCTCGACGACTATTTCCTCCCTGCATCGGACCAGCAGGCCGTCCCGGACGTCCACGGCAATCAGGTCGGGCTGTTGCGTCGCAGCCGGTGTTTTCGCGCCAGCCCGGAGATGTCGTGCGCGACTTGCCACGACGTCCACCAACCGCAACGCGACGTGGCCTGGTTCGCGCAGAAGTGTCTCGCGTGTCATGCGACCGACCACCATCGAATGGCCGACCAGCTCGGCGAGCGAATGATCACTTTGTGCATCGACTGCCACATGCCCGAGCGCAGGTCCACGGCGATTGAGATCAACACGCCGACGAAGCGGTTTGCCCTATACTATCGCAGCCACGCGATCGGGATCTATCCCGAGGTTACCGCTGCGGTGCTGCACTCGACATCGGCGAACCCGAACCAATAGCCTACCTGCGCCAGCCGCCCCGCCTTACATTCGTGGCTTTAAGGATCATGACGAGATGAGAGACCCGATCACGAGGTCGTTGCGGATCGCTCCGGCTTGTCTCGCCGCGGCCGTGCTGTCGGCGCAGACGCCGCGTCTCGGGACGATTGATTTTCCCACGTCGGGGCCCCCCGCCGCTCAAGCCCTGTTTGTCCGCGGCGTGTTACTCCTGCACAGCTTCGAGTACCAGGATGCAGCGCGCGCCTTCCGCGAGGCACAGCGACTCGATCCCGCATTCGCCCTGGCCTACTGGGGCGAGGCCTTGACCTACACCCATCCGCTCTGGGACGAGCAAGACCTGAACGCCGCTCGCGGAGTCCTGCAGCGCCTGGGCCCGACGCCGGACGCGCGGCGCGCCAGAGCGCCCACACCGCGGGAGCGAGCGTATCTGCACGCCGTCGAGATACTCTACGCCGACGGCTCGAAGGCTCATCGCGACACCGCCTATTCGCTTGCCATGGAGCGCGTGGTGGCCCGCTTCCCGGCCGACCGCGAGGCCCAGGTCTTCTATGCCGCCTCGCTCCTGGGCTTGAGTCAGGGCGTGCGGAACGTACCGACGTACATGCGGGCCGCCGCTATTGTCGAGCGTGTATTCCGGGCCAACCCGGACCACCCGGGCGCGGCGCACCTGTTGATTCACTGCTACGACGACCCGACCCACGCGCCACTCGGCCTGGCCGCGGCCCGCGCGTACTCCAAGATCGCCCCCGACGCCGCACACGCGCAGCATATGACCACTCACATCTTCCTCGCGCTGGGGATGTGGGATGAGGTGGTCGCGCAGAATGAGCTCGCGTCCGGGCGCGACCACGCCGCCTGGGCTCCCCACCACTACACCCAATGGTTGGGTTACGGCTATCTCCAGCAGGGCCGAAACGGGGAGGCGCTGCGACACCTCGAGCTGATGCGCCAAAACGTGAACAGGAGCCCCCGCGGACGTGCCGTGCTCGCGCAGATGCGCGCCGAATATGTCGTGAACACTGAGCAATGGACCAGCCCGTCCTTGCAATGGAAGATCGACCTCACTGGAGTGCGTGCGAGAGATGCAGCGGTTGACGCGTTCGTCGCTGGACTCAGTGCCTTGAAGCGCGGTGACCGCGCCGTTGCCGACCGCGGCCTGGCGGATCTCGCGGCCGTCAACCGCAGCCGCGCTCCACCCGAGGCGGGGCACGAGAGAGACCAGGTTCCCGACATCCTTCAGAAGGAGCTCCAGGCGCTGCTGCGGCAGGCGGACGGTGCCGTAGCGGACGCAGTCGGCCTGATGCAGCAGGCGACGGCGCTGGAGGACGCGATGCCAATTGAGTTTGGGCCGCCCGCGGACGTGAAGCCGGCACATGAGTTGCTTGGGGAGATGTTGCTCGAGGTTGGGCGTGCACGGGAAGCGCAGCGTGAGTTCACCCGCGCCCTTGAGCTGGCGCCCAAACGGGCGTTGTCGCTTCTGGGTCTCGGCCGCGCAGCGGCGGCGGCGGGGGATCGGGCGACCGCCGCCCGCGCGTACAGCGAGCTGCAGCAGATCTGGCATCGTGCCGACCGGAATACTCCCGGCCTCGCCGAGGCAGCGCGGTTTCTCGCGGCGCGGCCGTAGCTAGGGCTCGACCACCTCGATCGTCTGCCCGCTCTGGAGCGGGCCGGCCACGGTCTGACGCGTGCCGGAGGGCCAGCGCAGCTCGAGCGACGCGGCGTGGTCCGCGTCGCCCAGGCCGAAGTAGAGCGGCAGATCGCTCTGCGAGAGGTACCCTGTTTTTCCGTCCATGACTTTGCGGATCCGCCGGCCGTCGGGCAAAACCACGGTGACCTGTGCGCCCAGTCCCTCCCGGTTCGAGCGCGTGCCGCGCAGCCGCACCTTGAGGAAGTGGATGCGGTGCCGCTGGGCGAGGTCGCTGACGAGCACCTGAGGCGGGGCGTTGAATTCGTTGGTCACGATGTCCAGGTCCCCGTCGCCGTCGAGGTCGAGGATCGCCGCGGCGCGCGTGCCGCGCGCGGCCATCATCGTCAGGTGACCATTCGCATCCATCCGGCAGCCCAGCTCCGCGGTACCCGATTGGGAGCAGACCATGCAGAAGAGCTGGGTGCGGTCGGCGCCCCGGCAGTCGAGGCGAAACCAGACCTGCTCCGTCGCCCCGCCAGGACGCGGCTCGACGCCGAGCAAGAATTCGCTGGGGAGGAAGTGCCGGCCGGCTTCGTTCAGCAGCACGGAGTTGATCCCGTAGCGATGCGGGAAATTCATCCCGGCGGTGATGACGATGTCGTCCCAGCCGTCTGCGTTGAGGTCGTCGACGCTCGGTCCCCAGGGCCAGTACGTCTCTACGCCGACTGAATCGGAGACGTCCTCGAACCGGCCGCTGCCGCGGTTCGCAAACAGCGCGTTCCCGAAGATGAACTGGCCCTTACCCGTCGGGAAGAAATCGGGGGGTGCCGGCGCGGTGTCGGCTTTGCGCGCCTCCGCCGCCCAGTCGCCCGGCGGGATGTTGACCCACATGTCCGAATGCATGTCGGTGACGAGGAGGTCGAGGCGACCGTCTCCGTTGAAGTCGAACGCCTTCACCCCCATCGCGCCCCAGGGGGTCCTGGGAAAGTACCGCCGCGTGGCGTCGCGAAACCGCTTGCCGCCTTCGTTGAGCCAGAGGTGGTTCTCCCCCTGCATGTCGAGGACGTAGAGGTCGGGCCAACCGTCGTCGTTCACGTCGATCACCGTCGCGTCGCCGCTCCAGCTTCGATCGACGAGCCCGACCGCCCGGGTGACATCCCGGAACCGGCCGCCGCCCACGTTGTGGTACAGAATGCTCGCTTCGGCACGATCCGGGTGCGTGTGCCCGTGGAACGCGTCGGCCCGGCCGACGTAATAGCCTCCCGGCCCCTTGGTGTTGTCGGTATAGACGCCCACGTTCGTCAGGAAGAGGTCGAGCCGCCCGTCGCCATCGTAGTCGAAGAACACCGCGCCCGACGAGTGGCCGACGTACCCGACGCCGGCGGGCCCCGTAACGTCACGGAATTTCCCGCCGCCCAGATTCTCGAACAGGCGGTTGCCGTGCCGCACCGTGGTCACGAACAGATCGGGATCGCCGTCGTTGTCGATGTCGGCGAACGCGCATCCAGCGGCGACGGCGTCCGGCATGGTGAGGCCCGCCTCGTCCGTGACGTTCGCGAACCGACCACCGCCGAGGTTCTTCCACAGCTCGTTGGGACCGAGCTGGGTGACGAAGTACAGGTCGGGTAGCCCGTCGCCGTCGACGTCCGCAGCGCACAATCCCGTCCCGTGATCGTAGTGCACCTTCTTGTAGGCCTTGCCCGCGTCGTCGACGATCCGGTTCTCGAACGTGATGCCGCTCGCGTCGCGCCGATCGGCATAGCGGAACTCGTGAAATGTGGACGACCGTGCCCCGAGGACGGCCTCTTCTCGGCCGCGCTCGCGCAGCCACGCCGGCCCGGGCGGGGCGGAGCGTTCACCACGGCTCGACCGGCACGAGGCGAGCACGAGCAGCGCGCCGACAACGAGCTTCAGGGAGCGGCTTTGGTCCAAATGGCGATCACACCGCAGCCGGCGTTGCTCCCCTGGAACTCGCCTGGTGTCTCGGACGAGCCACGGTAGATCTCGATCCCCTCGATGTCGTGGGGCGGTGTATTCCGCGCGAAATACGAGGTCGACTCCCTACCGTCGACGAAATATTGCGGGTAGCACCCGGGCGGCGACCGCACCATCTTCGCGATGCAATCGTTCGACAAACATACCTGCTGCACCCCGCGGACCATGACAAGCACGTCTACGAGCGTGGCTGGATCGCGGCGCTCGATCTGTTCCCTGGTCAGAAAGTAGCCGATGCCGGTTTGGCGACGGCGCTCGAAGCCGGCGAAGCGCCTCAGCCCTTTCTCCTTGACGACGACCTCCGGGAGCTGGTAGACGAGGAGGGTGAGCTCGAACACGTGGATGAGCGCCTGTCGTGGCGCGAGCGCCACAGGCCACGTCACGGGAGCGTAGCCGACCGCGCGGATCTCCAGCGTGTGGAGACCGGGCGCGAGGCCGGTGAAGGTGAAGCGCCCGGACGAGTCCGTCGTCGTCGTGAGCTTCGTCTCCCTCAACGCCAAGCGAGCGCGGGGGATCGGCTCAAGTGAGCCCTGGGTGACGACCTGTCCCAGGATCGTGCTGGAGTCGGGGCCGACCGCGCCGTCCTGCTGAACCGGGGTGGCGGGCAACGCTCGAGGTCCCAGCAACAACGCAAACACCAGGATTGCTGGGCGTGCGGAGGTGGGGCGCCTCAACGACGACTTCGGGGCCATGGCCTGGTTTCGCTGCGCGGGTTTCACGAATATAGGGTCTCCCCCAGAGGCCCGGAAGACCAGCAAAATGGGCGCTTTCCGGGCGGGTTGCCCTCTTTCCCCGCACGCTCTTGCGCGCTTTCTGCGGGAGGTGCACTATAACCACCGCCTAGCCGTCCGGCTCCCAGTCCAAGCCGTTGGGAGCCTTTGTGGTCAATTGTTTATTCCTACGTGCTCACCTTCCTCCGAAGGGGGCGTCATGCTCAAGCGTCGTTTGTTCAACGTATTCCTCTGTGCCGGGGGGCTGCTCGTGTTGTTCGGCGCGGCCGTCCGCGACGCGGAAGCGCAATCCGCGGTGATCACCGGCAAGGTCACGGGCAGGGGGGGCGAGGCCTTTGGGGGCGCGGTGGTCAACGTCGAGGGCCTCAGCATCTCCGCCGCGACCACCACATCGGGCACCTACACCCTTACGATCCCTGCGGACAGAGTCAAAGGGCAAGTCGTGACGTTGCGGGCGCGCTACATCGGATACTCGCCCGGCACGAGGCAAGTCACGCTGACGCCGGGGACTCAGACGCAGGACTTCGAGCTGAAGTTCGATCCGATGACCCTCGACGTGGTCGTCGTGACGGGCACGGCGGCAGGGACCGAGCTGAAGAAGGTCCCCTTTGCCGTGAGCCAGGTGGATCGCTCCCAACTCCAGGAGGCGCCGGCGGTGTCGGCGCTGGGGTCACTGGAGGGCAAGGTGGCGGGCGTGCGGCTGATCGACGCGAGTGGCGCGCCCGGCGGCGAGCCGGTGATTCGTCTGCGCTCCGCGACCGCGCTGACGAGCAAGTCGGCCTGCACCAGCGATCCCTGCCCGTCAACCAACGTGTCGGGCCCGTTGATCATCGTGGACGGCACCATCACGCACCATGGACTCGCAGACATCAACTCTCAGGACATCGATCACGTCGAGGTCGTGAAAGGAGCCGCCGCGTCCTCGCTGTACGGGTCCAATGCCGCGAACGGGGTGGTCCAGATCTTCACGCGGCGCGGTGATAAGCTCGCGGACGGCAAGCTCACGGTGACGGTCCGGAACGAGTACGGCCAATCGATCCGCCCGAAGGTGATCCCGGTTTCGCTGGCGCACCCGTACCTGGTCGACACGGCCGGAACGTACGTGGACGGGGTGGGCAACACGGTCAAGAACGGCGATTTCGTCACCCCGACGGGCGATTTGGTCGGTCCCCTGGACCTGCCGACCATAAAGGCTACCGGGATCGCCGATGTGCCATACACGGCCTACCAGCGGTCGGTGTACGATGCGCAGACGGCGCTGTTGACACACGGGCCGTTCTACACCAACTACGTCTCGATCGGGCAGCGGCGCGGCAACTCGAACTACAACGTCTCGTTCGAGAACACCAAGCAGGACGGCGTGCTCAGGCTGCTCAAGGGCTATGGCCGGCAGAACTTCCGGCTGAATGTGGATCAGGCGTTGTCACCGAGGATGGACCTGTCGGTCGGCGGCTTCTTCGGCAAGTCGACCAACAATCAGGTGACGCAGGGCCCGGGGGCGCCGTTCTTCGCGGTGACCTTCATCGAGCCGTACATCAACCTGTTCGCTCCGAACCCGGACGGCACGCCGTACGCGGCGGTGATCCCGCACCAACTGCCCAACGCCGCGAATCCGCTGTACACACTGGCGAACGAGCACCTGACCACGGCTCGCACGCGTGTCACGGGGTATGCCAAGGCGACCTACCGGATCTTCGACTGGCTGTCGCTCGAAGGCAACTACAACTACGACGAAGAATCGTCGAATTTCACGGACGAGACACCGAAGAATTTCCTCAACGCGTCCGGTGTCGCTACCAAAGGCCAGCTGGTGAAGATCGACAGCGGCGGCCGGACCTTCAACACCGGCGCCACGCTCACGAGCACACGGAACTTCAACTTCGGCGGCGTGCGGATACGCAACACCACCAAGGCCGCGTACATCTACGAGGATCAGACCCTGCGGAGTCTGGGCGACACGGGAAAGGTGTTCAGGGTCATCGCCACGCCCGAGCTCACGGCCGTCGATTTCACCCAAGTGGCGCTCTTCTCGCACGACGAACCGATCCGAAACAAGAACTACTACGTCGTCTCCAACTTCGACATCAACGATCGCTACATCCTGGACGGCCTGGTGCGGTGGGACGGATCGTCCCTGTTCGGCCCGGACAGCCGGTGGCAGACGTACTTCCGGGCGTCGGGGGCGTACCGCCTGTCGCAGGACTTCCACATCAACGGGATCGACGAGTTCAAGCTGCGGGCGTCCTACGGGACCGCCGGGCTTCGTCCCTCCTTCGCGGCGCAGTATGAGACGTTTGTGTTTGTGGGGAACTCACTCCGCAAGGTCACGCTCGGCAACACCGCGCTCAAGCCGGCGCACTCGGGCGAGCTGGAGCTCGGAGCCAACATCGACTTCTTGAATTCGCGCTTCTCGCTCGATTACTCCTATTCCCGGAAGAACACGACCGACCAGATCCTGCTGGTACCCCTCTCGGCCGCGGCCGGCTACCGGTTCCAATGGAAGAATGCTGCTGCGTTGCTCGGAAAGACGCATGAGCTGTCGTTGGGCGTGATCCTCGCCGACCGACCGGAACTTTCCTGGCGGCTGAACATCGCGGCCGACCGGACGCGCCAGACGATCACGTCGCTCAATACGGCTCCGTTCCTGACCGGGCCGAGCTACGCCGGCAGTAGCGACGTGACACAGATCTTCCAGATCGCCCCCGGCGAGACGTTCGGGGTCATGTACGGGACGAAGATCGTGCGCAGCATCGACCAGTTGTACGACGATCCCGCCAAGTCCTCGGCGTGTCCCGGGACGTGGTGCCGGGACAGCCTGATTGTCAACGAGGACGGCTACGTGGTGCGGAAGAGCACCTACCACACCAGCGGCGAGAAGTTCCTCACGTACGTGGACCGCAACGGGAGCCCGATCGTCAAAATCGGGGACGTCAACCCCGACTTCAACGCGAGCTTCACGTCGAGCCTGCGGTTCAAGAGCTTCTCCGCCTACGTGCTCGTGGACTGGGTGCAGGGCGGGAACATCTACAACGGGACGCGGCAATGGCCGTTCTTCGAGTACCGCGACCGCCTGTACGACCAGGTTGGCAAGCCGCAGGTGAATTGCGCGGGCAGTCCCGACCCGACCCATTGCCCCTATAGCACCGGGAAGAAGCCCATTGCCTACTACCAGGGCCTGTACAACGGGATCAACCCCATCGACTACTTCGTCGAGTCGGGCACGTACGTGAAGGTCAAGGAGCTGAACGTCAGCTACACCATCGGCCGCAGGACGCTCGAGAAGCTCGGCTGGGGCGTCAGCAGCCTGCGGATCGGCGTGATCGGGCGCAACCTCTTTACCTTCACCAAGTACTCCGGATACGATCCCGAGGTGGCCGGGCTGTCGGGCGACCCCTACTCGTTCCGGTTTGACGGCTTCTCGTACCCCAACTTCCGGACGTTTACTGGCTTCATGGAGATCAGCTTCTGACCCCGCGACGGAACTCTGAGGAGACTACTGCTATGCGTATCGGCAAGCGAATCCCGGAGATCGTGGGCCTCGTCGCCTTGGTCTTCGCGGCTGGATGTGAGTCGCTCAATATTTCGAACCCGAACGATCCGGACCGGAAGCGCGCGCTTTCGGACCCGAACAGCATTCCCAGCATCGCGGTCGGTGCCTTCCAGACGTGGTACCTCACGACGCAAGGCGGCTTCGGCGAAGATCAGTATCCGGCGCTGACGATGTCCGTCATGGCGCGCAGCCACGTCGCGATGTGGAACAACTTCAACATCCGGTTCTATACCGGATGCACCACGGACTGGACGGCGGGTGGTTACCCCGGTCCGTTGGGGACCTGCGGCGCCCTGACCGAAGGCCCTGCGTACCCGCGGGCGGCGTGGCAGAACAGCCTTTCGTCGGCGCAGCGGACCCAGATCGAGGCGATGTGGTACGGGTACTATTCATCCCTGTCGTCCGCGAACGACGTACTGACCGCAATCCGTGTGAATGGCTTGGCGGTGCCGGACGCCCGGATGGTCGAGACGATGGCGGTCCTCACTCAAGGGTTGGCGCTGAGCGGCATTGCTTTGAACTATGACAAGGGGTTCATCGTCGATTACAACACGGATCTCCTGTCGCTCACGCTTTCGACGCGGACCCAGATGCGGGACGCGGCGCTCGCGAAGTTCGACACAGCGATCACCATGGCGGCCGCGGGAACCTTCACCGTTCCGACCACCGACTGGTTCGGTGGGCCCGCGGTCACCTATAACAACGTCCGTATCGCGCAGATCGCGAATACGATGGCGGCGCGGTTGCTGGCCTACTTCCCGCGCAACGCGGCGGAGAACCGGGACGTCTCGGCCGGCGGCCTAGTCGACTGGAATCGCGTGGCGGGCTACGCCGCCAACGGGATCAGCTCCGGAACCCCGTTCAACCTGACCTTCCATCAGGATGCGTGTACCTCCTGGTGCGATTACCTCAAGGTCTGGAGCAACGACATGACCACCATGCGGGCGCATACCCGCGTCGCCCATATGATGGATCCAGCCAGCCAACCCGATCCGTGGAACGTGACGGCCAATCACAATCCCAACTCACCGGACAAGCGCCTCGGCGACGGAACGTATCGGGGTGACACCGCGTACGCGACTGCCATCCTCCGGGCGTATCATGACACGACCGGCAACGGCGGGTACGACTACGTGTGGACCAAGACGAAGGAGTTTGGCAACAAGACGCGCGGCGCCTGGCACCAGAGTGCCGTGGGGCAGGTCCGCTACGACAGTCTGACCACCTGCGGCGACAATCCCCAGGGCGAGTTGACGGGGGCGGGCGACGCTCCCATGGTGCTCGCGGCCGAGAACGACTTGCTCTGGGCGGAAGCTCTGATTCGCAAGCCGACACCGAACCTCGCCACGGCGGCCACGCTCATCAACTACACGCGGCGCGGCCCCGATCGCCTGGGGCACCCGCGGGGCGGTCTCCCCGCGGCCACGGCGGGGGACGCCAACCTGCTGCAGGAGCTGCAGTATGAGCAGGACGTGGAGCTGATGGGCTCGAACATCGCGCCGTTCTACAACCAGCGGCGCATCGACAACCTGGAGCCGCTCACCCCGCACGAGATGCCGGTGCCGGCGCAGGAGCTGGGTGTGCTGCAACTGTGCAGCGGCACTTGTTACACCTGGGGCGGGGCGACCAACCCACCCAACAGTAGTGCACCCGCTCCCGCACCGAGCGCCGCGGTCCTGATGCAGACGGCGCCGCGGATCTGGGCCGAGATGCGTCAGCAGCAGCAAGCTCGCATGCGCGCGAACAGGTTGCTGAGGAGCTTGCAGTAGCCCGGCTGCGGGAGTTTCCTGTGGGCAGGCGCGTCGCTTGCGAGCGATGTGTTGCTGGCGGGGGGAACCGCACACGAACCCGACACCGCAAGGGAAGGGAGTAATGCATGAAGCAGGTACTCGTTGGGCTCGTCGCTGCGGCCGCGATTCTCGGTGCGTGTAGCAGCAATGACACGACTTCAACACCAGCTGCTGTCGCCTCGGTGACGATGGTGCCGACGTCTGACAGTGGGCAGGTGGGCGATACGATGTTGGCACTGCGCCGTGCCGTCCAGCTGGCGGCAGTGCTGAAGGACGCCGCCGGCAATGTGGTGTCTGTCGTCCAGACCGGTCAGACGGTGGACTGGACGAGCAGCGTCCCCACCGTGGCGACGGTGGACCGCTTCGGCGTGGTACGTGCTGTGGCGACAGGGTCGACGACGATCACGGCGGCGATCGAGGGCAAGAGCAATACCTCGACTGTCAGGGTGGACACGGTGTCCGTGGCCACAGTGAGCGTGAGCCCTACGCCGGACAGCGTGATCGTGGATAGCACCGTGACCCTCAAAGCGTGGCCCCTAGCCGCGACGACCGGAGACACGCTGACAGCCGTGTTCACGATATGGACCAGCAGCGACACTACCGTGGCGATCGTGGCCGACGCCGACAGCCTGGGCGTGGTTCCGGGCCACACCGCCGCGATACAGGGCGTCGCCGCCGGTACGGTGACGATCACGGCCAGGGTTGCAGGCGTCACTGGGACGGGATCAATGAAGGTGAAGCCGTAGCGCGGCTGAGACGTTCCCTTTTCGACAGGCGCGTCGTTTCTCGGCGCGCCTGTTCCTTTCATGGGACCTGACGAGGACCGCGTGAGAGCGATATCGCCGCTGGTGCTCGTCGCTGGGCTCGGCCTGGCGGTACTGGGCGGGGGCGCGGCGTGTCGCTCGCGCCCGACTCCCGCTGTCTGGCACGAGGAGACTGGGTACCGCTGGCGCCCGCTGAGCGTGCCCCGCAGTGGTCGTGCCGGGTTCGCCGAGTTGGCGCCGTCACGGACCGGAATTCGATTCACCAACTCCATCACACTCGACAGTGCGCTCTGGAACCGTCACCTGGCCCAGGGCGGCGGCGTGGCGCTGGGGGACGTGGATGGAGACGGTCGTCCCGACATCTACCTCACCAGCAACCAGGGTTCGAATGCGCTGTACCGCAACCTGGGCGACTGGCGGTTCGAGGACATCACCACCTCGGCTGGCGTCGCGATGACCGGCCGCCACGCAACCGGGGCCCTCTTCGCCGACGTGGACGGCGACGGCGACCTCGATCTGCTCGTCAGCACGCTGGGCGGCGGGGTCGCCCTGTTCCTGAACGACGGCCACGGAGTGTTTACCGAGCGGACCAAGGACGCCGGGCTCGGCACGCCCGCCGGCAGCATGACCATGACGCTGACCGATGTGGATGGCGACGGGCACCTCGATCTGTACGTGGCCAACTACAAGACCCGATCGGCGATGGACGTCTATCCGCCGCAGGAACGCCAGTTCAATCAGGTGATCCGCGAGCTCGGCGGCCATCGCTACGAGGTCGTCCCAAAGTTCCAGCGGGACTATCGCGTGGTGGATCGTCCCGAATACGACCTCGTGTCGATGCAGCAACGCGCGGACCCGGACGCCTTCTACTTGAACGACGGGAGGGGACACTTCACGCTCGTTCCGTGGACCTCGAGCCGCTTCCGCGACGAAGATGGCAAGCCGCTCACCACCGCCCCGGAATACTTCGGTCTGTCGGCCAAGTTCACCGACGTCGACGGCGACGGCGCGCCGGATCTGTACGTGTGCAACGACTTCGAGGATCCCGACCTCTTCTGGTTGAACGACGGCAGGGGCAGCTTCCGCGCCGTGCCGCGTCTCGCCGTTCGCAACACCAGCAACTCGTCAATGGCGGTGGATTTCTCCGACGTGGACCGAGACGGCAACCTGGATATCCTGGTGGTCGACATGCTGGGTCGCGGACCGCGCCGCAAGAGCGAAGTCCCGACTCACACGCCCTTCCCCAAGCTGATCGGACAGATCGACAACCGCCCCCAGTGGCAACGCAACACCTTGTTCTGGAACCGCGGGGACGGGACATTCGCGCAGATCGCCGGCTACGCCGGGATCGAGGCATCCGACTGGACGTGGGACGCCCTGTTCCTCGACGTCGACCTGGACGGGTACGAAGACATCCTGGCCACCACGGGCCACCTGTGGGACGTGATGGACGCGGACACGTGGGAGCGCGTCCGGACGACGTTCACGCCACCCGACTGGCGTCGCGAGCTCGCCCTGTTTCCCAGGCTCGCGCTGAAGAGCGTGGCGTTTCGCAACAACCGGGACCTCACGTTCAGCGACGCCGGACCCCAATGGGGCTTTGCCGGCGAGGACGCCATCTCGCACGGCATGGCGACCGCGGATCTGGACGGCGACGGGGCGCTCGACGTGGTCGTCAACCGCGTGAACGCGCCCGTCGCGTTGTTCGAGAACCTGGCGAGCGCTCCCCGAGTGGCTGTGCGGCTGCGCGGACGCGCACCCAACACCTCCGGCGCGGGCTCCAAGATCCGGGTGCTGGGGGGACCGGTGCCGGTGCAGCAGAAGGAGGTCGTACTGGGCGGGACGTACCTGTCGGGATCCGATCCACTCTACATGTTCGCCACCGGCGTCGCCCAGGGCCTCACGATCGAAGTCGCCTGGCGCCGAGGCGGACGCTCAGTCGTTCACGCAGTGCAGCCGAATCGAGAATACGAGATCGAGGAGCCAGCGGGCACCCCGGGGTCAGTTGCGCCACGTGCGCGGACCCAGCCTTGGTTCCGCGACCTGTCGGCGCAGCTCGGCCATCGGCACGTCGAGACGCCGTTCAACGACTGGGCCCGCCAGCCGCTCTTGCCGCAGGGGTTGAGCCAGCTCGGGCCCGGCGTCTCGTGGTACGACGTGGACGGCGACGGTGCCGAGGACTTGTTGATCACGTCCGGGCGGGGCGGTAGCCTCGCCTACTACCGGAATGACCACGGGCGGTTCACCCGGGTCGATCTCCACCTCGGTCCGGCGCGTTACGACGAGACGACCGTCCTGCCGCTGCCGGACGGCAAGGGCGGGACCGTGCTGCTCTTGGGCCAGTCAAACTACGAGTCGCAAACGCCCCAGGAGGCCGCGGCCGTGCCGGGCGTGGTGGAAGTGGCCCCGGGCGGGGCTCGGGTGATGCCGATGGTGCCGGGAGATGTCGCGAGTGTCGGGCCGTTGGCGGTGGCGGACGTGGACGGGGACGGAGATCTGGACCTGTTCGTGGGCGGCCGCGTGGCGCCGGGCGCCTACCCGGGTGCCGTGTCGTCGCGGCTGTTCCGGAACGAGGGTGGGCGGTTCGTCCTGGACACGGCCAATAGCGCCCTGTTCGCGAGCATCGGGCTGATTTCGGCGGCCGTGTTCTCCGATGTGAACGGGGATGGCTGGCCGGACCTGATCCTGGCGCCGGAGCGGGGATCGCTCCAGCTGTTCCTGAACGAGCACGGGCGCTTCCGTGACGCCACCGCCGAGTACCGATTGGACCGGGTCATCGGTCGGTGGAACGGCGTGACCACGGGGGACTTGGACGGCGACGGCCGCCTCGACGTCGTCGCGACCAGCTGGGGCCGCAACACGAAAGCTCGGGTGGATCCTGACCATCCCCTGCTGCTCTATTATGGGGACTTCACCGGGTCACACCGCTGGGACGTGATCGAAGCACAATACGACGACCGCTTGCGCGCCGTCGCCCCCCTCACCTCATTGGGCCAATTGATGACCGCGCTGCCGGCGGTGCGCCTTAGCACGCGCACGTACGCCGCGTACGCCAACGCGACGCTCGAGCAAGTGCTCGGACCCGCGTTCAGCGGAGCCAAACACCTCGAAGCAGGAACGCTCGACCATTACGTATTCCTCAATCGCGGCGGCACATTCGAGGCCCGGCCGCTTCCCGCGGAAGCACAGTTTGCGCCCGGGTTCTACGCGGGCGTGGCCGACCTGGACGGAGACGGCCACGAGGACCTGTTCCTCGCGCAGAATTTCTTCCCGACCGACCTCGCGACGCCGCGCTACGATGCGGGTCGCGGGCTGGTGCTGCGCGGCATTGGTGACGGGACGCTCGAGCCGGTGCCGGGCCAGGTCTCCGGCATCCTGGTGTACGGCGATCAGCGGGGGGCGGCCCTCGCGGACTATGATGGGGACGGCCGGATCGATCTCGTGGTGTCGCAGAACGGCGCGGAGACCAAGCTGTATCACAACGAGCGGGCCCGGCCGGGGCTGCGCGTGCGACTGATCGACGGATCCCTCAATCCGCATGGGATTGGTGCGGTGCTGCGTGTGGTGTACGAGGGATCCCGCGGGCCCGCGCGGGAAGTGCACGGCGGCTCAGGCTATTGGTCCGAGGACGGCGCCATCCAGGTACTCGGGCTGGAGCAGGGGAAGGTCCCCGTGTCCGTGTGGATCCGGTGGCCGGGCGGCACGGAGACGGTCACACCGCTGGCGAAGGGCCAGCGGGAAATCACCATTCGCCACCCAGCGGCCCCGTAGCTAGTGGCAAACCGTCGTACGGGTGACGAGCGGCGCGACGAAGCTTCCGGTGATCGAGAGTGTCCCGAGGGGATCGGTATAGAGATCCCTGCGTTGCGCCGTGAAGCTGAAATGTCCGCTCAGCGCCTGACCGTGGGGAATCGCGACGATGCGCAACGCGCCCAGCGTGCCTCCCGGCCGCGAGTAGCTGACGATCCGGTTCGGCGCCGACCAGAACGCCCACGAGCGCGGCGGCGAGCATTCAGCCACGAATCCATGCGCGTCGCGTTGGTCTTCGCCGGGGTTGAGGGAGTCGATCGCGAACGTGGTGTCCCCGCGGATCACCGAGTCTGGCGAGGTGATCTGGACGAACTGCAACGTGTCGCCGGAGGGGGCGTACCTCCCGAGAAGTTGAAATGCCAGCTTGCCGCTGGTCGCCCTGTAGTTCACGGCGACGGCAGGGCCACCGACGTGGGTGATGACCGTGCCACCTATCGAGAAAAACATCTTGCCGCCCGTCGTGTCCGACAGGCTCATGACGTACACCGCTCCCGTGTCGGCGATCGAGTCGGCGTGCACGATATAGCGACTCGGCCCGCCGGGGGTGGCGGTTGCCGTGATCTGACCGCTCGCCGAGTCGATGCTGAACTGAGCATTGCTCGGCGCGGTAAACCACACCGCGGCCGCCGGCACCGGGGTCCGCTTCAAGACGGTCACGGGCACGCTCAAGGTGTCGCCGGGCAAGAGGTACACGGTATCGAGCTGTAACGTGATGTCGAGCGTGTCCGAGACGACGATGAATGCGCCGCCGGGGGTGCCATGCGCGGAGGCGGTGATCACCACCGAACCCCGCTTCACGCCGGTGACCGCGCCCGTCTGCGGGTCGATCGTCGCGATGGTCGGGTCGGTGCTCGTCCAGACGACGGTCCCCGCCGGCTGGACATTGCCGTTTTCGTCGAAGTAGGTGACCCGGTGCGCCAGCGTCCGGTCGCCGACGAACACCGAGTCGAGGACCGGCTGGATACTCAGGGATGGGACCCCGTGCGGTACACCGAGGTCGACACAGGCGGCTAGCGTGGCCGCGCCGAGCAGGACGAGGGAGGATCGGTTCATAGTCAGGGTTAACGCTACCTATGACGAGCGAGAACGGGAAGACAGATGGATCTCGTGATCGTTCGCAGCCACGTGATTGCTCCTCATCGTGCAGCACATATTAGATGACCAGGTCGAAGCAACTGTGATTCACCGCGTGAGGCATGACAATTCCCGGACAGAGACGCCCGGCGTCTTCCCCACGACACGTTCCGTCCTGTAACATCGTTCAACTTGGGGCAGTCCGCCACCACCGGGGTTGTGGCTCACGGTCTGCGTGCCTCCCGTCGCGCCCGACCCCGTGTATCTTGCGCGGCAATGCTGCAACTGACGGCGCTGCTGCTCGTTGCCCAGATCCAGCTGCCGCCTCCGCGGGGCTACGTGAACGATTTCGCCGGGGTGCTCGACTCGGCGTCGGTCGGGCACCTGGAAGCCGTGATCGCCGAGGTGCGCGCCAAGACGCGCGGCGAAATCGCCGTCGTAACCCTCGCCGATATCGCTGACCGCCCGGCGGCGGATGTTGCGCTCGAGATCGGCCGACGCTGGGGCGTCGGGGCGAAGGGCGAGGCGGGCGATCCGGCGAAGAACCTCGGAGTCGTGGTGCTGCTCGTTCCTTTGCAGCATCACCGTCCGGGGACGGGTCAGATCTTTGTCGCCAC
>WNFW01000857.1_pt1 | contig 20507 bp, 22 predicted proteins | sample 5400131 | NCBI WGS metagenome assembly WNFW01 (sample SAMN13153362, study PRJNA577476) | soil metagenome | isolation source: 20 cm soil or saprolite under grassland replicate 1 | place: USA:California | collected 2016-06-15 | reverse complement strand
CGTTCGGGGCGGGGGCTCGGTGCTCGTGCTGGACCGAGACCGTCCTGTTGCCCAGCTCGTGCCGCTCACGCGCACCCCTTCCGGGACCGGCGAAGGGCGTGAGCGTCTCGCGCGCCTCGAGCGCCGCGGCCTTATCCGACGCGGCACCGGGGGCAAGCCCGAGTGGCTGGCCCGACACCGGCCCACGCGGCTCCGGGGCAGTGTCCTGCGGGACCTGCTGCAGGAGCGGGCGGCCGGCTGGTGAGGTTCTGGGACACGTCGGCACTCGTTCCCCTGTTCGTCGCTGAACGGAAATCTCGGGCCGTGGCGCAGCCGGCTCAGCGACGATCCTGACGTTGTCGTCTGGACGCTCACGCGAGTCGAGCTGCTCTCCGCGCTCGCCCGTCGACGTCGCGCAGAGCCCGGGGCGGCGCGACGGCTTCGCATCGCGCGGCGGCAGTTCTTGACGACGTGGGGGCCGGACTGAGGCCCGGCCGCGCGGCACGCGTCAGCGCGGCTCGAGCGGCGGCTTTGCCGCCGCAATCGAATCCTGGGGGTTCGCTCCCTCTCGGGAGCGCTTCCCCCGGCTTCGGAGGGGGCCCCAAAGGGCGGAGCCCGTCGGTCAGAGGCCCCCTCCGACTAGTCAGCGCGGCTCGCTCGACTTCCGGATGTCCAGCATCGGCGGGAGCTGACCCTGCTCCGGCGCTTGCCGTACCTCGGTGATCTCGTTCATGCGCGCCACGATCTCCCGGATGCGCTCGGCGCCCTCTTTCGCGCGCTCCGCCCATTGGGACTCCTCGCTGTCGGCCGTCAGACGCTTGGCGAGGATGGCGAGCCCGCCCGTGACGATCATGAGCGGGTTGTTGATCTCGTGCGCTGCCCCACGCGCGAGCGAGGCGACGGCGCGCAGCTCGGCGGCGTCGCGGCGCGCGCTCTCCGCCGCCTGGCTCTCGACGATATCGCGGAGCAGGAACGCCCCGAAGACGATCCCGACGACGCTCATCACCAGGAACGGCAGCGCGAGGGGCGCGAAGAGCGCGAGGCCGCGCGATCCCAGGAGCAGGAACGAGAGGAAGGTGACGACGAACACGGCGCCGGCCAGAGCGAGCGCGTGGTGGGCGCGGAGGCGGCCGGCGCGGCGGGCCCACGCCCGCGCCAGCGCGGCCACCGCCACCGTGACCAGGACCCCGGCGACCCCGGCGGGCGCGCCCGCGCCACCCTGCCAGCCCCGGTAGACGGCGGCCAGGGTCGCGGCGAGGAGTCCGGCCTGCCAGCCCTCGATGAGCGTGACGAGCGCGATGGGCACGGCCCGCGCGTCGATGAACAGGCTCTCGTGCACGCGGATCCGCGAGATCATGAGCACGACGGCCAGGACGCCGAACGCCAGGCCGGTGATGACGGGCCGCCATCGCGGGTCGAGCCGTCCTCTTGGGGCGAACCATCGAAAGGTGTAGGAGTAGAAGACCAGGCCGAACACCACGACGCCGGCGGCCTCTAGCACGTGGTGGTAATCCATAGCCACAGTATGCAGCGGCGGCCGCCGGGCGGCAGTAGAATGTCGGACGGCTCCGAAAAACGCGACGACGAATACGCGAGGACGAAAGGACGCCCATGACGAAGGACGAGCTCAAGCGGCGCGTCTGGGACGCGGTCGACCGGCGGGGCGACGAGATCATCGGGCTCGGTGAAGAGATCCGGCGACACCCCGAGCTCGGCTTCAAGGAAGTCAGGACGGCGCGGCTGGTCGAGGAGACGTTCCGGAAGCTTGGCCTGGCGCCGCGCGCGGGGCTCGCGCTGACGGGCGTCCGCGCCGATGCAGCGGGGCGGCTCGGCGCCGGTCCGACGTTCGCGGTGCTCGGCGAGCTGGACGCGCTGGTCGTGGCGGGGCATCCCGAGGGCGATCCCCAGACGGGCGCCGCGCACGCGTGCGGCCACAACGCCCAGATCGCGGGGATGCTGGGAGCGGCGATGGCGTTACTCGACGCGAAGGCGCTCGACCAGCTCGCCGGGCGCGTGGCCTTCTTTGCCGTCCCGGCCGAGGAGTACGGCGATATCGAGTGGCGAGTCGACCAGGCGCGCGCGGGTAAGCTCGAGTTCCTCGGCGGCAAACCCGAGCTCCTGAGGCTCGGTCACTTCGACGACGTCGACCTCGCGATGATGATCCACGGGACTTCGCGGCCGGAGGACGGCAAGGCGGGCGTGCCCGGATCCAACAACGGCTGCATCGTGAAGACCGTGCGCTACATCGGCCGCGCCGCGCATGCCGGCGGGGCGCCGCATATGGGGATCAACGCGCTGTACGCGGCCCAGATCGGTCTCATGGCGATCAACGCGATCCGCGAGACCTTCCGGGACGAGGACACGATCCGCGTGCACCCGATCATCACCCACGGGGGCTCACAGGTGAACGTGATCCCGGGCGAGGTCCGGATCGAGACGTACGTGCGCGGCCGGTCGGTCGAGGCGATCCTGGGCGCCAACACGAAAGTGGACCGCGCGCTCCGCGCCGGCGCGCTGGCGCTCGGCGCCAAGGTCGAGATCGAGACGCTGCCCGGCTACATGCCCATGACGTGCGATGGGACGATGGCGCAGTGGTTCAAGGCGGACGCGGTCGCGCTCGTGGGCGAGGAGCACTACCGCCAGATCGGGCACCGGACGGGCTCGACCGACATGGGCGACCTCTCCATGGTGATGCCGGTCCTCCATCCCTACGTCGGGGGCGCGCGCGGCACCGGACACGGGGCGGACTACGCGATCGTCGACAAGCCGCTGGCGTACCTCGTCCCCGCGAAGGCGCTCGCCGCGATGGTGGTCGACCTCCTCTGGGACGGCGCGGCTGGCGCGCGCGAGGTCCTGGCCCGTGCCAAGCCGCCGATGACGCGCGAGCAGTACCTCGCCTTTCAGCGGGGCCTCGCGAAGCGCGAGGTCTACGAGGGCTAGCCTCCGTGTACGGTAAGACGGCGATCGAGCTCCCGCAGCGGATCGTCTGCCTCACCGCGGAGACCGCCGAGATCGCCTACCTCCTCGGCGCCGGCGACCGGGTCGTCGGGGTCCCCGGCACCGCGCGGCGGCCCGAGGCGGCCCGCGAGAAGGCCCACGTCGGGGGGTTCACCACGTTCAGGCTCGACAAGATCCTGGCGCTCGAGCCCGACCTCGTGCTCGCGTTCTCCGATCTCCAGAAGGACGTCGTCCGCGACCTGATCGGAAGCGGGGTCACGGTGCTCTGCACGAACCAGCGCGCCCTGGACGACGTGCTGCGCGCCATCCTCCTCATCGGCGGGGCTCTCGGGCACGTGGAGGCTGCCCACGGGCTCGTTCAGGACATGAAGGACGAGATGCGACAGATCCGCGAGTACTCGTCGGTGTGGCCCGACCGGCCGCGCGTCTACTTCGAGGAGTGGCCCGATCCGCTCATCGCAGGGATCCGCTGGGTCTCCGAGCTGATCGAGATCGCCGGCGGCCGCGACGTCTTCGCCGAGCTGCGCGACGCGCAGCAGGCGCAGGGCCGGATCGTGCCGCCGGCGGCGCTGATCGAGCGGGATCCGCAGATCATCCTCGCGTCGTGGTGCGGCAAGCCCGTCGAGACGGCGTCGATCGCAGGCCGTGCGGGCTGGGATCGGATCTCGGCGGTGAAGGCGGGTGAGATCCACGAGGTCGAGGGCGCCGACATCCTGTCGCCGGGGCCGTCGCTGATGCTGGGTCTCAGGCGCATCCACGAGATAATTCAGGGGTTTCAAGCCCGCCGCTAGGCTCGACTCGCCGGGTACAATCGAGACCGTAGAAAAGTTTGGGGTAGCCGTGGGCCCGCGATAGGATTGGAGCCCTCCGTACCCGCCGATGGAGCCGAGTGACGAATGACTGAGCTTGCTCGCATACGCCCCGAGAGCTTCTTCGCCGACCGGTTCAACGTCAGCAGCAGCCTGCTCGAGCGTGTCCTCGGCGGAAGTCTCCTCGGGCGCGTCGACGACGCGGACATCTACCTCGAGTATCGTGTAAATGAAGAGCTGCAACTCGAGGAAGGGACAGTCAAAAAGGCCTCCCGTCATGTGAGCCAAGGGGCCGGGGTTCGGGCCCTTTCCGGCACCCGCACCGGCTACGCCCACACGGACGACATCTCGCTTCCGAATCTGGAGGAGGCGGCCTCCCAGGCGCGGGCGATCGCCGACCGCGCGGGAGCCTCTGGTGCGGTGGCCGTGCCCTCACGCGGCCGGCCTCACGACCTCTACACGCTCACCGAGCCGCCGGTAGTCACGGACCTCGCGAGGAAGCTCGATCTGTTGCGGAAGGTGGACGACGCCGCGCGCGCCGCCGATCCGCGCGTCACGCACGTCATCGCGTCTTTGTCGAGCGAGGAGGTCGTGACGCTCGTGGCTACGGCCTCCGGCTGGACCGTCGGCGACGTGCGGCCCCTCACGCGCCTCAACGTGACCGCGATCGCCGAGGAGAACGGCCGGCGCGAGATCGGAGGCTGGGGCGGGGGCGGGCGCGTCGCCCTCGATTTCTATCTGGAGGAGGAACGCTGGCGTGGGTTCGCGCGGGAGGCGGCGCGCCAGGCCGTCCTCAAGCTCCGCGCCGTGGATGCCCCGGCCGGCACGATGACCGTCGTGCTCGGTCCGGGCTGGCCCGGCATCCTGCTCCACGAGGCCGTCGGCCACGGGCTCGAGGGCGACTTCAACCGCAAGGGGACTTCCGCGTTCGCGGGGCGGATGGGCCGGAAGGTTGCCTCCGAGCTGGTGACCGTGATCGACGACGGGACGATCCCGAACCGCCGCGGTTCGCTGAACGTCGACGACGAGGGCACGGCAACGGGCCGGACGGTGCTGATCGAGAAGGGGATCCTGGTCGGCTACATGCAGGACCGCCTGAACGCTCGCCTCATGGGCATGGAGCCGACCGGCAACGGACGGCGCGAGTCCTACGCGCACCCGCCGATGCCCCGGATGACCAACACCTTCATGGTGGCGGGTGAGGAGGCTCCGGAGGAGATCATCGGGTCGGTCAGGCGCGGGCTCTACGCGGTCACCTTCGGCGGCGGTCAGGTGGACATCACCAACGGGAAGTTCGTCTTCTCGGCGAGCGAGGCCTACCTGATCGAGGATGGGCGCGTGACCGCGCCGGTCAAGGGCGCGAGCCTGATCGGCAACGGTCCCGAGGCGCTGACGCGCGTCTCGCGCGTGGGACGCGATCTCAAGCTCGACGAGGGCGTCGGCACGTGCGGCAAGGAGGGTCAGTCGGTCCCGGTGGGTGTGGGGCTCCCGACGATCCGTATCGACGAGTTGACCGTGGGCGGTACCGCGGTATGAAGCCGGCGTGCACCTTTGTCAGGCCACCTTCGATGGTTCCGTGCTCGCGGACCCCGCTACGATGAACCCTGAGGTCCTGGTCGGCGTCCTCCAACGGGCGGTCGCGAAGGGCGCGACGGCGGCAGACGGGTATCTCATCGAGGAGCGCGCCTTCAGCGCCTCCGTCCGCCTCGGTGAGATCGAGACGGTCACCCACTCGCGCGACGCACGGCTGTCCCTCCGGGTTTTCGCCGGCCGGGCGTCGGCGGCGGCCTCGACGTCGGACCTCTCGCGCGCCTCCCTCGAGCGCGTCGTCGACGAGGCGACCTCGCTCGCGAAGGTCACGGCCGAGGATCCGCACGCCGGGCTCCCGGCCCCCGACGAGCTGATCGGCGGCGTGCCGGACCTCGACCTCGAGGACGCGAGCCCTTCGCTTTCCCCCGAGGCGAAGATCGAGCTCGCGCGGCGGTGTGAGGCCGCCGCCCTCGAGAGCGACTCGCGGATCACCAACTCCGAGGGCGCCGAGTATCACGACAGCCGCGCCCGGTACGTCTACGCCACGTCACACGGCTTCGCGCAGGGCTACGCCACGACGCGCTTCGGGATCAGCGTCTCGCCCGTGGCCGCCCGGAACGGCGAGATGCAGCGTGACTACTGGTACTCCTCCGCGCGCAAGCGCGCCGGGCTCGACGACCCGGCGACGGTCGGCCGCACGGCCGCGGCGCGCGCCGTGAGGCGGCTCGGCGCCCGCAAGGTCAAGACCGTCGAGGTGCCCGTCGTCTTCGATCCCGAGACGGCGGCGAGCCTCCTGCGTGCGATCGCGGGGGCGGCGAGTGGCCCGAGCCTCTACCGGCGCGCCTCCTTCTTGCTCGATCGTCTCGGAACGAAGATCGCGTCGCCGGCGGTGACGATCGTGGACGACGCGCGCATCACCGGCGGACTCGGCTCGCGCCCCTTCGACGGCGAGGGGCTCCCGACCCGGCGCACAGCGCTGGTGCGCGAGGGCGTGCTCGAGTCGTACCTGCTCGACACGTATTGCGCCCGCAAGCTCGGGCTCCGGTCGACCCACCACGCCGCCCGCGACGGCAGTGGCGTCTCGGTGTCCACGTCGAATCTGATGCTCCTGCCGGGCCGGTCGACGCCGTCGGAGCTGATCGGGTCCGTCGAGCGCGGGCTCTACGTCACCGAGCTGATCGGGTTCGGCGTCAACAACGTCACGGGCGACTACTCGCGCGGCGCGGTGGGGCTGTGGATCGAGAACGGCGAGCTCACCTATCCGGTCGAGGAGGTCACCGTGGCCGGCAACCTCCTCGAGATGTTCCAGGCGATCGACGGGGTCGGCGCCGACCTGGTCCTGCGCGACCGGACCGCGGCGCCGACGCTCAGGATCGGCCGCATGGTGGTGGCGGGGGATTAGTGCCGGGCCAACTGACTTCGCCATGCTTTGTTCTCGGGCGGCGCCGGATTGATCCTCAACATGCCCAAGGCATGTTGACCGTGGGCGAGATTACGCGCCCGCCCCGCGTACGCCTGGCGGGCGACTGCGAGCGCGTCGGAGAAAGCCCTCTTCGAGCGCCGGCTTTGCCGGCGCAATCGATCCTGGGGGGAGGTTTCGGAAGGGGGGCGAAGCCCCCCTCCGAGTGAACTAGGAGCAACGGGAGGCTCCGGCGGATGATCATCGACAGCCACTGTCACCTTCACGACCTCGCGTTCACCGACCTGCGCGAGACGCTGCGCACCGCGCTCGCGCACGACGTCTGGGGCGTGGTCGCCGTGGGCTGCGACGCGTCGACCAACGCGCGCACGCTCGCGGCCGCCGCCGCGGCGCCCAAGTCGGTCTGGGCGTGTCTCGGGTTCCACCCCGAATGGCCGCAGCTCACCGACGAGGACCTCGACCTGGTGACGACGCAGCTCGAGGCGCACCACGGGCGGATCGTCGGGCTCGGCGAGGTGGGTCTGCCGTGGTACTCGCTCGAGGGCAGGGGCGACGCCGCGGCGCTCATGACGCGTGGTCGCGCCCGCCTCGACCGGTTGCTCCAGCTCGCGTGCCGCTGGGATCTTCCCGTGGCGCTCCACGCGCCTCACGGTGCCGCCGTCGGCGCGCTCGCGGCCCTCAAGGCGCGCGGGATCGAGCGCGCGGTCTTCCACTGGCACAAGGCGCCGGCCGACGTGACGCGGGCCATCGTCGAGGCGGGCTACTACGTGTCGGTGACGCCGGAGGTGGTCTATCGCGACCGCGACCGTGAGATGGTGGCGTGGGTGCCGCTCGACTCGCTGCTGGTCGAGAGCGACGGACCGTGGAAGTACGGCGGCGAGTTCGACGGGCTGCCCTCCGGGCCCTGGTTCACGAGCCGCGTCGGCGAGGAGATCGCGAAGCTCAAGCAGATGCCGGCCGAGGACGTGGTGCATCATCTCTCGACGAACGCCTGCCGGCTCTTCGACCTGGTCTGGGCGTGATCAACCGCGCGCGGCTCGTCGCCGAGTTTCTCGAGATGGTCCGGATCTCGAGCCCCTCCAAGCGCGAGGGGCGGATGGCCAAGCGCCTCGCCGCCACCCTCGAAGAAATGGGCGTGAGCGTCGAGGAGGACGACGCCGGCCGGAAGGTCGGGGGCGAAACGGGCAACCTCCTCGCCAGGTTCCCGGGCACGGTCCCCGGCGCGCCGCCCCTGCTCCTCTGCGCCCACATGGACACTGTCGTGCCCTGCGAGACAGTCACGCCGCGCATGAGCGGCGACGTCGTCAAGACCGACGGCACCACGGTGCTCGGGGGTGACGACAAGGCGGGGATCGCCGCGATCCTCGAGGCGCTCCGGGTCCTCAGAGACGACGCGATCCCGCACGGGCCGATCGATGTGCTCTTCACCATCTGCGAGGAATACGGCCTCCTCGGCGCCAAGCACTTCGACGTGGGTCGGCTCCGAGCGCGGTCGGGCCTCGTGCTCGACGTGGACGGCGTCTCGGAGCTGGTCACCCGGGGCCCGGCGGCGAACAAGCTCGACGTGGTCGTCCACGGTCTCGAAGCCCACGCGGGGGTGTGCCCCGAGCAGGGGATCAGCGCCATCAAGGTCGCCTCGGAGGCGATCGCCGCGATGCGCCTGGGTCGGCTCGACGCGGAGACGACGGCGAACCTCGGCCTGATCGAGGGCGGTCTGGCGACCAACATCGTGCCGAACCGCGTCCGGGTCCGCGGCGAGACGCGGAGCCTGAGCCTCGAGAAGCTCGAGGCGCAGAGCCAGCACATGCGGGAATGCTTCGAGCACGCCGCCGCGCGCCACCGCGCGACCGTCGCGGGCCGCGAGCACACGGCGCGCGTGGAGGTGCGGATCACGCGTGACTACGAGCGCCTCGAGGTCCGGGACGAGGCGCCGATCGTGAGACTCATGACACGAGCGGCCGCCAAACTCGGGAAGCCCTTCGCCACGCGCGCCACCGGCGGCGGCTCCGACGCCAACGTCTTCGGGGGGCGCGGCCTCGAGATCGCAAACCTGGCGTGCGGGATGCGCGAGATCCACACCGTGAACGAGTGGGTTGACGTCAAGGACATCGTCACCACCGCCGAGCTCCTCATCGAAGCGGTGCGCCTGAACGCGGGCTGACCACGGGCCTGCTCCTCAAGGGCGGAGACGTCCTCGACCCCGGCGCCGGCCTCGGTGGGAACCTGGACGTGCGCGTGCGGGACGGGCTCGTGGCCGAGGTAGGCCCGGGGCTTCGCGCGGACGGCGACACAGTCTTGGACGTCGCCGGGAAGCTCGTGCTTCCGGGGCTGATCGATCTGCACGCGCACTGCTTCGTCGGCTCTTCGGACTTCGGGCCCCGCACCGACGACATCGCCCGGTCCACCGGCGTCACGACCTGGGTGGACGGGGGCTCCACCGGCGCCGGCACCTTCGAAGGCATGCGCGAGTGGGTGCTCTCCCGGTCGCGCGTGCGGATGCTCGCCTTCCTCAACATCTCGGCGATCGGCCTCATGTTCCTCAAGATCGGTGAGCTGAACCACCTCGCCTACGCCGACGTGGATGCCGCGATCGGCGCCGGCAGGGATCACCGCGATCTGATCCTCGGCATCAAGGTGCGGAGCCAGCTCGAGGTCGTGGGCGACGCCGGGCTGGAGCCGCTTCGGCGGGCCGTGCGCGCGGCCGACGCGCTCGGCGGCCGCGTCATGGTCCACTGCACCAATCCCCCCGTGCCGCTCGACGAGATCCTGGCGCTCCTGCGCCCGGGCGACATCGTGAGCCACTTCCTCCACGGTCGCGGCCACGGCATCCTCGACGACCGGGGTCAAGTCAGGCGCGAGGTCCGGCAGGCCCGCGAGCGCGGCGTCGTCTTCGACGTCGCCCACGGCCGGATGCACGTGAAGTTCCCGATCGCCCGCGCCGCGATCGCGCAGGGCTTCTACCCCGACACGATCTCGTCGGACCTGACGTCGGGCGGCGCCGCGGGATGCGTGAAGGACCTGCCGACGACGATGGCGAAATTCCTGAACCTCGGCATGCCGCTCGCCGACGTCGTGCGCTCCGTGACGGCCAACCCGGCGAAGGCGATCGGCCGAGCGGGCCAGCTGGGCACGCTCAAGCGCGGCGCGGTGGCCGACGTCGCGGTGTTCACGCTCGAGCCCGGCGAGTTCGACTTCGAGGACGCGCACGGTGAGCGCATGACTGGCCGCCAACGCTTCACGCCGCTCTTGACGCTCCGGGCGGGCGAGGTCTGGTGGCGCCGCGCGTAGCGTGTATCCGAGATCAGGCATTGACTTCGTGCCCGCCGTGACGAGAATCGGGTAGGGGCAGAGCGATGGACGCGACGATCGAGCTCAAGCGCCGACGGTTCTCCGTGAAGGACTATCACCGGATGGTCGAGACCGGGATCCTCACGAAGGACGACCGTGTCGAGCTGCTCGAAGGCGAGATCGTCGAGATGGCCCCCAAAGGCTCTCCGCACCAGGGCACGGTGGATCGGCTGAACCGGCTGTTCACATCCCGGCTCGGCGAGCGGGTGATCGTTCGCGTGCAGGGCCCAGTCGTCCTGGCCTCTGTGGAGTCCGAGCCCGAGCCCGACGTGGCCCTTCTCGTGCCGCGGCCCGACTTCTACACGACGGGCCACCCCGAGCCGACCGACATCCTGCTGGCGGTCGAGGTCATGGATACCTCGGTCGAGAAGGACCGGCGGGTCAAGCTGCCGCTCTACGCCAGGGCCGGCATCGTCGAGACGTGGCTCGTCGACCTGAACACGGACTGCGTCGAGGTGTACCGCCGGCCGAGCCCCGCCGGCTATGAGAGCTCCCGCATCGTCCGGCGCGGCGAGCCGCTCGCGGTTCAGGCGTTGCCGGACCTCACGCTGACCGTCGCCGACCTGCTCGGCTGAGCGAGACGGGCGTCTTCTCTCCTACGTCAGGGCGACCGTCACGATCACCGCGGCCAAGATCAGCCGGTAGACGACGAAGGGCGTGAGCGAGCGCGTCTTCAGATAGCCCACCAGGAACCAGACCGCGAGCCAGCCCGAGAGGAACGAGGCGAGAATCGCGGCCAGGAGGGGCCCACCCGCGCCCTCGGGGAGACCGCCCCGCAGCAGGTGCAGGAGCTTGAGCCCGCCCGCGCCCGCGGTGATCGGGATCCCGAGCAGGAACGCGAAGCGCGCCGCCGTCGCACGGTCGAGCCCGCCGAAGAGGCCCGTCGTGATCGTGATCCCCGAGCGCGACGTGCCCGGGATCAGCGCGACCGCCTGCGCGCAGCCGACGGCGAGCCCCTGCGGCCAGGTGAGGCGCTCGAGCGGATCGCGGGGCGTGGGAGGCGCCGGCGCCGCGCGCCGGTCGGCGAGCCACATGACGACGCCCCACACGGCGGTGGAGACGGCGATCAGGAGCGTCGAGCGCAGATGAGTCTCGATGAGCTTGCCCAGGAGCACCCCCGCGAGCCCGCCCGGCAGCGTCGCGACCAGCACGAGGGCCGCGAGTCGGCGCGGCAGCGCGCCGGAGGCCAACGCCAGGAGTTCGCGCCGAAAGTAGGCGAGGAGCGCGGCGAGCGTGCCGAGGTGGAGTGCCGCGTCCACGGCGAGCCCTTGATCGGGCCAGCCGAACACGTGCGGGACCAGGATCAGATGGCCGGAGGACGAGACGGGGAGGAACTCGGTGAGCCCCTGGACGACGCCGAGCACGACGGCCTGGAGGTACGTCACTCGGCGATGGCGCGCGCGGCGGCGATCACGGGCGCATTGTAGCATCGCCGACCGCCGGTGATAGAATCGCGCGTGAAGCCATGCCCAAGACCGCGTCCATCATTCTCATCGGCAACGAGATCCTGTCGGGCAAGATCGCGGACTCCAACGCCGCCTATCTCTGCCGCGAGCTCCGCCAGCTCGGCGTCGACGTGCGCCGGATCTCGGTCATCCCCGACGAGGTGGACGTGATCGCCCGCGAGGTAGCGGCCCACAGCCGCGACTACGACGTGGTGTTCACGTCGGGCGGCGTCGGGCCGACGCACGACGACGTGACGATCGAGGGCGTCGCGCGCGCGATGGACGTGCGGGTCGTGCGTCACCCGCGGCTCGTCGCGATCCTCGAGAGCCACTACCGTGACGGGCTGAGCGACGCGCACCTCAAGATGGCGGAGACGCCCGAGGGCGCGGAGCTCGTGGGGGGCGAGCCGGCACGCTTCCCGACGATCCTCATGCGGAACGTATACGTCCTGCCGGGGGTGCCCGAGATCTTTCGCGCGAAGTTCGAGGCGCTCCGCGAGCGGTTCCGTGGCGAGCCCATCCACCTGAAGAGCGTCTTCGTCGGCGTCGGCGAGGGGACGCTCGCCGAATACCTCAACGGCCTGCTCGCCGACTTCCCGCTGCTGCTGCTCGGCTCCTATCCGGAGTTCTCCAACCCCGAGTACAAGGTGAAGGTGACGCTCGAGTCGCGGGACCCGGGCTATGTGGACAAGGCGCTGGCTGAGCTCCTCCGCCGCCTGCCCACCGGGGCCGTGGTCAAGGTCACCTGAGCGCGTCCTCGGGATGAGCGGAGCGACGCCGCGCTACGTCCTCAAGCCCGACCCGCACTCGAGCCACTCGATCATCCTGCGCTGGCTCGGCGAGGGGCACGGCCGGCGGCTTCTGGACGTGGGCGCGGCGGACGCCTTGCTGAGCCGGCAGCTCACCGAGCGCCGCTGGCGCGTGACCGCCATCGAGGGGGACCCGGCGCTTGCCCAGGCCGGGGCGCCGCACTGCGAGCGGATGATCACGGCGAACCTCGACCGCGACATGCCTCTCCTTGAGAGGTCGTTCGACGCCATCGTGTACGCGGATGTGCTCGAGCACCTGGCCGACCCTCTGCGCGTGCTCTCGGAGCTCGATCGGAACCTGGCACCCGACGGCTTTGTGATCGTCTCGGTCCCGAACATCGCGCACCTCTATATCCGACTGCTGCTCCTCTTCGGGCGCTTCGACTACATCGACCGCGGCATTCTCGACCGGACGCACCTGCGGTTCTTCACCGCGCGCTCGCTCCGCGCCTTCATGGCCGACGCCGGGCTCGTCGTCGAGCGGCTCACTGCGACTCCGGCGCCGCTCTATCAGGTGCTGCCGAAGAGCTGGCACAAGCGCTGGGTCGGCGCCACGCACGCGATCAACGCGGTGGTCGCGCGGAACCTCCCGCGCTTGCTCGGTTACCAGCTCATCGTGCTCGGGCGCCCCAAGGGCGGCGCGACGGGGGCGAGCGATGGCTAACGAGGCCAGGAAGCCGAAGGTCGTCGTCGTCATGCCGGCCTACAACGCGGGGCGGACGCTCCGGATGACGTACGAGGAGCTGCCCAAGGACACCGTCAGCATGGTGATCCTGGTGGACGACGGCTCGACCGACACGACTCTGGAGATCGCGCGACAGCTCGGGCTCGAGATCTTCGTCCACAATCGGAACTACGGCTACGGCGCCAACCAGAAGACCTGCTACGCGGAGGCGCTGCGCGCCGGCGCCGATATCATCGTGATGGTCCACCCCGACTACCAGTACGACCCGCGTCTCGTCCCCCAGATCATCGCGCCCCTCCTGCGCGGCGAGGCCGACGTCGTGCTGGGCTCGCGGCTCAAGTCGGGCTCGGCGCTCCAGCAGGGGATGCCCTGGTGGAAGTACATTCCGAACCGCGTCCTCACGGCGCTGGAGAACCGGGTGTTCGGCCTCAGGCTCTCCGAGTACCACACCGGCTATCGCGCGTTTCTCCGGGAGGTGCTCGAGACGGTGAACTTCGGGGCGAACTCCGACGGCTTCGTCTTCGATCAGGAGATCATCGCGCAGGTCGTGGCCGCCCAGTTCCGGATCGCCGAGATCGCCGTGCCGACGCGCTACTTTCCCGAGGCGTCCTCGGCGGGCTTCGTCGCCTCCACGATCTACGGCCTCCGGATCCTGGCCGTCCTGTTCTGGTACGTGGTTCATCGCGGGGGTCTCAGGCGCTCCCGGCGCTTCGACAGTCTGCGCGCCAGGTACACCCGGCTGCCGTGACGGGCGCGGCCCGCCCGCTCGACGCGGTCGCGGCCGGCCTCGTGCTCCTGACCGTCGCGGTGATCGCGACGGGGGGCTTCACGGTGCGCGGGCTCCCGGTCAACCGGGCCGAAGACGTCCTGGTCCTCGCCACCGCGGTCGTGGCGCTCCGCGCGCTCCTGGCGCCGATCGCCCTGCCGCGCGTTCGGCCGGCGCGCGCGGTCACGGCTGGCGTCGGCGCATACGCGCTCCTGATGGGCTTCCTCGTCGCGACCCGGCACGCGGCGCTCCAGACCCATGCGCTCGACCTCGGCTACTACGTGCAGGTCGTCTGGTCAATCGCCCACGGCCACGGCGCCTACGTGACGTTGCCGTCCATGCACGCCTGGGGCGACCACTTCTCGCCTGTCCTCTACCTGCTGGTCCCGCTCGGCCGGCTCGTCCCCGGCGGGACCGCGCTCGTTCTCGCTCAGACGGCGATCCTCGGCGCCGGCGCGGTCGCCGTCTTCCGCTACGCCACGCGGCGTCTGGGTCCGGACGGAACGCGGCCGGCGGCGGCCTTCGCGCTGCTGTACCTCGTCAACCCGTCGCTCCACGGAATCAACATCCGCGACATCCACCCGCAGGCGTTTGCGATCGCGTCCGTCGTGTGGGCCGCGGCCGCCTTCGACGCCCGCCGCTACGCGTGGTGCGCGCTCGCTCTGGTGCTGACACTCGGAGGCCGGGAGGACGCCGCGATCGCCGTCGTCGGCTTCGGCGTCTGGCTCGCGCTCGCGCGCCGGCGCTGGGCCCTCGGCGTCGCGCTCGCCGCCGCGAGCGTCCTCATCCTCCTCGTCGATCTCGCCTGGGTCATGCCATACTTCCGCGGCGGCCCGTACCCGCATCTCCACCGCTACCGCCATCTCGGCGCGTCCGTCCCCGAGATCCTCGTGACGCTCGTGGCCGCGCCGTGGATCTGGGTCCCCGGGGTGCTGACCGTGAAGAAGCTCGTGTATCTGGCGGCGATGCTGGCGCCCTTCGGGTTCCTGCCGCTCCTGGCGCCCCGCGTGCTTGCTGCGGCGCTCCCCGGCCTCGCGATGAACCTCCTGAGCTTCGATCCGGTCCTGATCAACTACCGCGCGCAGTACCAGGCGTTCGTCCTGCCGTTCCTCATCCTCGCCGCCGTCGACGGCTACGCGGCGCTCCGCCGGTGGCCGGATCGCGCAGGCGGGCCAGGGAGCGGGCCCCGAGTGAGTGGGGTACCGAACGGAGGGGCCCGCTCCCTGGCCCGCCTGCGCGTATCGGCAAACGGCGTGCTCGCGTTTGGCTTTCTGGCGAGCGTCGTGCTCACGGCGCGGACGGTGAACGACTTCATGGTGACGCGCTGGTGGCCGAACGATGACCGGCGCGCCGCTCACGCGCTCATGCGCGAGATCCCGGGGGGCGTCGCGGTGAGCACCAACGAGCGACTCGTGCCGCATCTGGCGACACGCCGCGAGGTCTATATCTTTCCAACGGGCGTGGAGCGGAGCCGCTTCATCCTCGACCGCGCGAACGAGGTGGCGAAGACGCCGCCCGCCGGCTTCGCCCCACTCCGTCGCGAGGGGGACTGGCTCTTGCTGCGGCGGCCGGATTAGATCGTCGGAGGGGCGCCCGCGAAGGCGGTCGTGGCAAAGAGCGGGTACGTCCGAGCCACGGCGTCCTTCACGCGCGTCCTGAGGAGCTCGAGCTCCGCCTTCGTCGGCGCGGGAGTCACGCCGACGTCCGGACGGTACGCGAGCGCGAAGCCGGTTCGTCGCCCAAGCTCCTCCCGGGTCACGCGGGGGTGGAGCGACTCGACGACCAGCGCCGCGCCGTCCCGGTCGTAACGGAAGACGCAGAGGGGCGTCACGGCCTTCCACGGCCCACCCGGCCGGACGACATCGGGCGGCGTCGACCCTGGGCTCGTGACCGTGTCCACACGCTCCACGAAGATCCTGGGCGAGTGGTCGGCGCGGAAAACGACCACGCGTCGGGGCAGGTAGTAGAGCATCGCCGCGCCCGCGCCGCCCGGAAAGCGGACGCCGGGTCGCTCGTGGTCGCCCACGGTGATCAGGTTGAGATTGCCGTGCCGGTCGATCTGGCCGCCCGAGAGGAAGAAGAGGTCGAACTTCCCCCGTTGGGCGAAGTCGTAGAATTCCTTCGAGCCGCCGCGGAACGGCCAGTAGTCCGGGTGGTTCATGATCACCACGGTCGCGCGCGGCGCGTGGGTCATGTGGGCCAGAAGGACTCCGCACGCGGGGATGGCCGCGAGCGTGCCGACCGCCACCGTCTCGCCGTCGCGCACCTCGCGGGCGATGACGCACGCCATGAGCTCTTCGGTGGTGTAGCGGGGGACGTCAGCCGTAGATGTAGCGGTCAAGGTAGCGCTTGAACGTCGCGTCGTCGGCCGCGGCGGCGACGTACTCGCGAATCCCGTCGGCGTCGACGGGCCACACGCCGCGGACCAGCGTCGGCCGGGCGCCGCCGGGAGCCTCGACGAGCGCCGTGACGTGGATCCCCTGGAGGATCACGCCGTCGCCCCCGCGCCCGAGCTCCTCCGGCCCGACGATACGCTCCGTCGACGCGACGACTGTGCGCGAGGCCTGGGCGAGCAGCGCGTCGTCCTCCATGTGGTCGAGGAGCAGCGTGCCGTCTGCCGTCGCCGCGATCGCGTGGATGAGCGCCACGTCGGGAGCGATCGGCGGCACGAGCATGACGCGCTCGGACGCCACCCACGGGTTCGGGATGATGCGGAACTCGGGTCTCAGACGCTCGTAATCGGAGCCCACGTGACCCCGCACCGGCATGAACGGGATCCCCTGGGCTCCCGCCTGGAGCCCCGCCAGGAGTCCGGGTCAGGTGTGGTCGAGACACCGGAGCCGGCCGCTCTCCGCGTAGCGGCGGAAGTTCGGCGCGGGACCGAACTCGTTGAGGACGATCTGGGCGAATTCGACCGAGGTGACGGCGCCAGCGCCGATCATCAGGTCGATGCCGAGGCCCCCGGTCGAGGACGCGACCAGCCGGAGGTCGCGCGCGCCGCTCCGGAGGACCTCGCGGATCATCGCGATCGGCGTGATCATGAGGGGCCCGCCGCCGATCCCGACCGTCATCCCGCTCTGCACGTAACGCGGGACGTCGCTCAGCGCGATGCGCGTGGCCGTCATCGTGCGGCTATTGTCGGCCGCCGCCCGGGCCAGGTCAAGGAAACGGACTCAGGCGGCGGCTTCCGGCGGCGAGGCGAGGACGTGCGAGGCGTGGTGGTGCACCATCCGCCACCCGTCCGGTCCGCGCTCGAAGAGATTGGTCGCCAGCACGCTCGTCACCGACACACGGCCGTCCACCGCCGAGAGGATGTTCTCCGTGCACGTGACCCAGGCGAAGTCGCCCGCGGCCTCCGCCCGGACCTCCGAGAGAGTGAAGTTCATCTCGGCGGTGTTCTCGAAGATCGCCTCCCAGGAGGAGCGGACCGAGTCCCAGCCGGTGAGGAGTGGCCAGCCGGGGTGGACACACTTGACGTGGTCCGCGTGCGCCCACACCGCCTCCATCTGGGCGAGGTCGAGCGTCTCGAAGGCGCGGTAGAATCGCGCGTTCGCCTCCTCGACGACACGCGCGTCGCTCACGGGCAGGTCACCACGAGGGTGGCGCCCTCCACCGCGAGCGGCAGGGAGGTCAGCCGGTCGCCGACGCAGGGGCCGGCGGTGCAGAGCCCGGTCGCCGGCTCGTAGATCGCGCCGTGTGTCGAGCAGATCAGGGCGCGGCCGTCCTCCGTGAAGAACTCGTTCGGCCAGAGGTCGAGGGGCGTCCCGACGTGGGGGCACCGGTTGACGTACGCGTGGTAGCGGCCGTCGAAGTTGACGACGAAGCCGCTCACGCTGCGCCCGCCGCACTCGAGACGGAACGTCGCGGTGCGGCCTGGCGGCAGGCTCGCCGCCGCGCAGCGCCACTCCCCGGAAGCCGTCATGGGTCGCATGTTACCATCGGGGTCTGTGCTCGCGATCGACGTCCGGGACGTGACGAAGACTTTCAGGTCGGGGTGGCTCAACCCGACCCGCACGGCCGCGCTGCGCGGCGTGTCACTCACCGTCGCGCGCGGCGCCATCGTCGGGCTGCTCGGCCCGAACGGGGCGGGGAAGACGACGCTCCTGTCCATCCTCGCGACCCTGCTGACGCCGGATTCGGGGACCGTGCGCGTGCTGGGCCACGACGTGGTCCGCGACGCGGCCCGCCTGCGCCGGCGGCTCAACATGGCGAGCGGTCGGCCGTCGTTCCTGTGGAGCCTGCGCGTCGCCGAAATCGTCGCGTTCTACGGGCGCCTCTACGGGCTCAGCGGTCGGACGCTCCGGCGGCGCGTCGACGAGCTGATCGAGCTCTGCGAGCTCTCCGACCACCGGCGGACGCCCTACAGCGAGCTGTCGACGGGGCTCAAGCAGCGCGTCGCGCTCGCCAAGTCGCTCGTGAACGACCCCGAGCTGCTCTTCCTCGACGAGCCCACGCTCGGCCTCGACCCCGACGTGTCCGTGCGGGTGCGCCGCCACATCGCCGACCTCCGGTCCCAGCGCGGGATCACGATCGTCCTCACCACGCACTACATGCGGGAGGCCGACGAGCTGTGCGACGAGATCGCGTTCATCAAGGCCGGTCGGATCTTGGCGCGGGGCACGCCGGCTGCGCTCAAGCGCGAGATCCGCCTGGGCGACGTGATCGCCTTCCGGCTCGACCCGCCCACGGCGCGCGGGCTCGCCGAGGCGGCCGGCGTGCTCCGGTACGCCGAGGTGGACGGCCGGATCGAGTGCACGGTGGACGAGGCGGAGAAGCGGCTGCCCGATCTCCTCCGCGCGCTGCAGGCGGAGGGGGTTCTCGTGAGGAACGTCCAGGTGCGGGAGCCCGGGCTGGAGGAAGTGTTCGTTGAGCTGGCGCGCTGAGCTGCTCGCGGTGTGGGCGGTGGTGGTCCGCAACGCGCTCATGGCGTCGCGCAACGTGTTCTTCTTCTTCGAGCTCCTCTTCTGGCCGATCGTGGGCGTGCTCTCGATCGGCCTCATGACCCGGTTCCTCCACCTCACGCCGGCCGAGGCCTCGTTCGTGCTGATCGGCACGATCGCGCTCTCGATCGTGAACGTCTGCCAGCTCGAGGTGGCCTACGCGGTGTTGCTCGACGTCTGGTCGAAGTCGCTGAAGCACCAGTTCCTCGCGCCGATCGGGATCCGGCACCTCACGTTCGGCTCGTGGCTGGTCGGGATGGCGCGGGGCGGGGTCCTCTTCCTCCTGCTGGCGGCGCTCGGCTGGTGGGCGTTCGACTTCCGGGTGCTGGCGCCGGGGTGGCTGGCCGTCGCCACCTTCGTTCTCGGCTGCTTTCTCAACGCGTGGATCGTCGGCGTCTTCGTGTGCGCGCTGATCGCCCTCTTCGGCAACCGGGCCGAGGCCTTCGCGTGGGCGAGCGTCAACCTGGTCCTCGTGCTCGCGGGGCTCTACTACCCGGTGTCCGTCCTGCCGGAGCCGGTCGCGATGATCGCCGCCGCCATCCCGCTCACCTACTTCCTCGACGCGTACCGCGCGCACTTCGGCTTCACTGCGGAGTTCCGCGCTCCCATCGCCACCGGGCTCGCGCTGTCGGCCCTGTACGCGGCCCTCGCGCACTTCGCCTTCTTCGCCGCGATCCAGCGCGCGCGGCGCACCGGGCTCCTCCTCAAAATGTCGGAGTGACCGCATGGACATCGACGCCTTCGCCAGGCTTTCCCCGACGACGCTCGCCGACGTGCTCACGCGTGACCGTGTCATGGACCCGGGGATCCGGCCGCTCTGGAGCCCGATGGCGCGTCTGGCCGGCCCCGCGTACACGGTCGCGTGCCCGGCGGGCGACAACCTGATGCTCCACATCGCGATCCACCAGGCGCCCGCCGGCTCCGTGATCGTGTGCGCGGCTGGCGACACGAACTGGGCGATGGCGGGCGGCAACGTGTGCGCCTACGCGCAGCAGCGTGGGATCGCCGGCTTCGTGGTCGACGGCGTCATCCGCGACCTCGCGGAGACGCGCGAGCGCCGCTTTCCCGTCTTCGCGCGCGGCGTGATCCCGATCCCCGGCGTGCGGAAGACGGCCGGGCTCATCGACGTCCCGGTGGTGTGCGGCGGCGTCGCCGTGGCGCCTGGCGACGTCGTCGTCGCCGACGAGGAGGGAATCGTCGTCCTGCCGAAGGGGCAGGCGCAGGCGATCCTCGCCCAGGCGGCCCAGCGGGCGGACAAGGACGCAAAGACGACGCTCGCCGAGTGGGCGAAGGCGCACAAGACGCGGATTGATGAGCTGACGCGAAGCCTCGGGCTCTAGTGGACCCGCTCGTCTCCGCGGTGCTCCTCGGCTTCGTCCTCGGGCTCCAGCACGCGACCGATCCCGACCACCTGGTCGCCGTCGCGACCATCGTGACGCGCGAGCGCCGGTTCGTCGACGGCGCGCTCGTCGGCGTCGTGTGGGGCGTCGGGCACATGGCGACGCTCACGCTCGCTGGAGCGCTGATCGTCGGGTTCCGGCTCACGGTGACTCGGGAGATGGGCGGTGCGCTCGAGCTGCTGGTGGCGGCGATGCTCGTCGCGCTCGGGATCGTTCGGCTCCGCGAGGCGGCCCGCGGGCTCGCCACCGTGACGCCGACCCATCTCGTGGCCGACCACGATCACGGCCACCTCGAGGCGGTTCACAGCCACACCCACGCCCACGGTGCCGCCGTCCACGCCCATCCCCACGTCCATCCCTCGCGTCGCCTGCTGGCGGCGCTCGGCGGCCGGCGGGGCCAGCTTCCGCTCCGCGCGCT